>MTKY01053347.1_pt1 | contig 20470 bp, 19 predicted proteins | sample 1042731 | NCBI WGS metagenome assembly MTKY01 (sample SAMN06212206, study PRJNA360538) | anaerobic digester metagenome | biome: Wastewater treatment plant; material: sludge; isolation source: anaerobic digester fed with sludge from wastewater treatment plant | place: Denmark: WWTP Soeholt ... | reverse complement strand
CGCGGGCCGCGTCAATCATCTTGCCCACCACCGCCTTGGCCTCGGCCGGGTTTTCCAGCAGATAGGCGCCAAATTCCTCGTTCATGGCCTGTTCGACCGCGTTCTTCACCTCCGAGGAGACCAGCTTCTCCTTGGTCTGCGAGGAAAACTTCGGGTCCGGCACCTTGACTGAAATGACTGCGGTCAACCCTTCGCGGGCGTCATCGCCGGTGGTCGAGATCTTGGCCTTGGCGGCAATCCCTTCCTTTTCGATATAGGTGTTGAGGTTGCGGGTCAACGAGGCACGAAAGCCGGCCAGATGGGTTCCACCGTCGCGCTGCGGGATATTGTTGGTGTAACAGAATACGTTTTCCTGGTAAGAATCATTCCACTGCATCGAGATTTCCACCCCGATGCCGTTTTGTTCGCTGCGAAAATGCAGCGGGCGATTGATGGGGTTCTTGTTCAGGTTCAGAAACTCGACGAATGCGAGCACCCCGCCGTCGTATTTGTAGCGCACCTCCTCGCCCGAGCGCTCGTCTTTCATGAGGATCTCGAGGCCGGAGTTCAGGAAAGCGAGCTCACGCAGGCGCTTGGCCAGAATATCAAAGTGAAATTCGATGTTGTGGAAGGTCTCGGCACTGGGATGGAAACGGATCTGGGTGCCGCGCGACGTGGTATCGCCAACCACCGTCAGCGGCGAATCCGCCACACCGTGGCGGTATATCTGCTCATAAACCTTGCCGCCACGGCGAATACGCAGCACAAGTTCCTTCGACAAGGCGTTCACAACCGAGGCCCCGACACCGTGCAGACCGCCTGAAACCTTGTAACCGCCCGTTTCCTCACCGAACTTACCGCCGGCATGCAGGGTTGTCATGATCAACTCGGCTGCGGATACACCCTCTTCGTGCATATCCGTGGGAATTCCACGGCCGTTATCGGCCACGGTTACCGATTCATCGGGGTGCAGAATGACCTGGATCTGGTTGCAATGGCCGGCCAGCGCCTCGTCGATCGAGTTATCGACCAGCTCGAACACCATATGATGCAGGCCGGTGCCATCGTCGGTATCGCCTATGTACATTCCCGGACGCTTGCGCACCGCGTCGAGCCCTTTCAGCACCTTGATGCTTTCGGCACCGTAATTTGCTTCGATTGCGTTCTCCGACGCCCCCATCTGCTCCATTTCTTCCATTTTCAGTCCTTTATCCTTGATTCAATCTGGCGTGGCGAAACGGCCCTGTTCCACGTGAAACACTTTGGTGACCCCACCCGGCAGTCCTTCCCAGCAACCGTCGAGGTCCGTGGCATCGACACAGCTCACAAAAACCTGGCATTCCAGCGCTCCGAGCAACTGGCACAACACCCGTCGATGACGACGATCGAGCTCGGAAGGCAGATCATCGACCAGAAACACGCAATCCTGACCATTGGCGGCCGCAAACACGCGTCCCTGGGCCAGCTTCATCGCGCAAACCACCAGCTTCTGCTGGCCTCGCGACAGTACCTCGTCCGCACTCAGGCCGCGCACTCGTACCCGCAGATCGGCCCTGTGCGGTCCGGCTTGGGTAAAACCACGATCGCGATCGCGCTCGAATTGGTCGTCGAGCACCTGAAACAACTCGCGGCCCTTGTCCCAGCCCCTTAAATAGCCGAGTTCGAGACCTTCGATATCGGTCAACTCTCCCAGTGTGCGACGAAACACCGGCAGGAAGGCTTCGAAATAACGATGCCGCAACAGGTCGAGCTGCGTCGCGGCCGCTGCCAATCGGAGGCTCCATGCCTGCAGCTGATCGGCGGGAATTCTAGCATGCCGCAGCAGGCTGTTGCGCTGGCGCAGGCACCGGTGCACATCTATCCACAACTGGTGGAAACCCTGTTCCACGTGGAACACGCCCCAATCCAGAAACTGCCGACGAACCCGCGGTCCGCCCTCGAGCAGATCAAACGTCGATGAGTTGATCAGCTGTATCGGCAGTTTGCGCGCGAGGTCTGCCGAACTGCGTACTGCTTGCCCCTGAATCCGCCCCTCAAATCCGCCGTCGCGGTGTCGCGACAAGCCCATCGCCACCGGAGCGCCACCGCCTTTTGCTTCGATTGAAGCGAAAACCGTGCATTGGCTTGCGCCGTGATTTATGACGGGCTCCAGCCGTGTCGCCCTGAACGAACGTCCCGAACCAAGCAGAAACACGGCTTCCAACACGCTGGTCTTGCCGCTGCCATTGGGGCCGCAGATCAGGTTGATCCGCGCAGGGTCGAGTTCGGCATCAAGAATATTCCTGAGCTGACTGATCCGCAGGCGACGTATGGACATCCGGCGTGTCGCAGACCTCAGAGGCGCATCGGCATCACGACATAAACAGCGCCTTCGCTGCCGGGTTCGTCGATGAGCACGCTGCTGTTCCCATCGGAAAGCAACACTCGCACCTCGTTGCCGCCGAGCACCCCGAGAACATCGATCAGGTAGCCTACGTTGAAGCCAATCTCGACACGCTCACCACCGTACTCAACCCCAACGGTCTCCTCGGCTTCTTCCTGCTCGGGATTGTTGGCCAGGACCTGCAGGTTATCCCCGCTCAATACCAGGCGAACACCGCGGAATTTCTCGTTCGAGAGGATCGAGGCGCGCATCAGCGCAGCGCGAATATCGTCGCGCGCGCCCAGCATGGTTTTGTTGGTACCGCGCGGCAACACCCGCTCGTAGTCCGGAAACTTGCCATCCACGAGCTTCGAGGTAAACGTGAAATCGCTGGTGGAGGCCCGGAACAGGCTGTTGCCCAGCACCAATTTCACCTCTGCATCGGGGTCCTGCAGCAGGCGCTGCAATTCGACCACGCCCTTGCGCGGCAGGATCACCTGCAGCTCGGAGCGCACCCCGGGCAACTCGCCATCCAACGTAGCCATCGCGAGCCGGTGACCGTCGGTTGCTACCGCGCGCAAGCGCTTCGGTGTCACCTCGAACAGCATGCCGTTGAGGTAGTAACGCACATCCTGCTGTGCCATCGAAAAGGCCGTGCGATCGATCAGGCGCCGTAACTGTCCCTGGTTGACGCTGAATTCGAGCACCCCGGCAGCCGGCTCGATGTTCGGGAAATCGCTGGCCGGAAGCGTCGACAGCGTGAACCGGCTGCGGCCGCAGCGTAGCAGGAGGCGCTGCTCATCGAGCGAAAAATCGAGCCGGCTGGCTTCCGGCAGTGACTTGCAGATATCGGCGAGCTTGCGCGCCGGCACCGTGACTTCGCCGCTTTCGGCCGCCTCGGGGAGCGTGATGCGCCCGACCAGTTCGACCTCGAGATCGGTGCCGGTCAAGGACAACGCATCACCATCGAGACTCACCAGCACGTTGGACAGCACCGGCAGGGTCTGGCGCCGTTCGACCACGCCTGCCACCAGGTTGAGCGGCTTGAGCAACGCGTCTCGCGAAATCGAAAATTTCATCCGTCAATTCTCCGCCTTGATATTCATCGGTACCGACTTCATGTCTGCCGATCAGGTAGACAGCGAGCGATACAAATTCTTGTGGTCTTCGCGAATATCCGAGTCGTATTCGCGTAACTCCTTGATTTTCCTGCAAGCGTGCAAGACCGTCGTGTGGTCCCTGCCACCAAAGCCCTCACCGATCTCCGGCAGACTGTGATTGGTCAATTCCTTCGCCAGTGCCATTGCCAGCTGTCGCGGCCGCGCAACCGAGCGGCTGCGCCGTTTGGACAGCAGGTCTGACAACTTGATCTTGTAATACTCGGCCACGGTGCGCTGGATATTGTCGAGGCTCACCTGCTTGTCCTGCAATGCCAAGAGATCGCGCAGCGATTCCTTGATCAGATCGATATCGATACGCCGGTGCATGAACTGCGAGCTGGCGATCACGCGCTTCAGCGCCCCCTCGAGTTCGCGCACATTGGACTTGATGCGCTGTGCGACGAAGAACGCCGCCTCTCGCGGCAGATCGATATTGGCCTGCTCGGCCTTTTTCATCAGGATCGCAACCCGGGTTTCGAGCTCGGGCGGCTCGACGGCCACGGTAAGTCCCCAACCAAATCGTGATTTCAGACGCTCTTCGAGACCATCGATCTCCTTGGGATAGCGATCACAGGTCAGGATCATCTGCTGCCCGCCTTCGAGCAGGGCGTTGAAGGTATGAAAAAACTCTTCCTGGGAGCGCTCCTTGCCGGCAAAGAACTGGATGTCATCGATCAGCAGCGCATCGACGCCGCGGTAATAACGCTTGAAGTCATTGATCGCATTCAGCTGCAGGGCCTTGACCATATCGGCGACAAAACGCTCGGAGTGCAGATATACCACCCGCGCGTTTGGCTTGCTGTCGAGCAAGGCATTGCCAACCGCATGCATCAGGTGCGTTTTGCCCAGACCCACCCCACCATAGATGAACAGCGGGTTGTAGGAACCACCGGGATTCTGTGCCACCTGCTGCGCGGCGGCTCGCGCGAGCTGGTTGCTCTTGCCTTCCACGAAACTCTGGAAGGTGTGGTTTTCCATCAGAAAATTATTGTGTTTTGGACCGTTTTCGGTATCGGTCCTGCGCCCAACCGGTACCATCGGTCGCGAGTGCCGTGGTTCCCTGGGTGTTGTTTCCACGGCAAGAGGGGCGCGCTGCAAGGTGTCGCTGCGCGGTGTCTCGAGTTGCACTTCCGCGATGCGTCCGCCCGAGACCTCGGCCACCAACTGCCTGATCCGATCGAAATACTTGTCACGCACCCACTCCTTTACGAAGCGATTGGGAGCGGTCAATTGCAAAGCGCCGGCGGATTCCTCGGCACGCAGCGGGCGGATCCAAGTATTGAACTGTTGCGGTGGCATTTCGTCACGCAAAAAGCTGCTGCAGCGCTGCCAGGTTACATCCATTTCGTTCTATATCCCGAATTCGCCGCGAAAGGGGCCACCGCCGACCCCTGAATTTATAGATTCTGGTGCTTTGAAAATATTCTCTGCCCCGGCAAGCAAGGAGCGGGCGCATTCTAGCCTTTTTCCACAAATGTTATCCACATGCACTAAAAAACTTTTTATGATTATAGTGTTTTATTCTTTATAATCAATGTGTTATAAATTCGTCTCACATGCAAAACCAGGCTGTATAAAAAACGTCCATCTATGAAGCTCTGTGGATAACTTGTGATTATCTGTTTGAAAAGATGTTGGTTCAGGGTAGAAAAGCGGGTATCGAAACGTAGCACTACACCTCATTTCCAGACCTGTATACACCGGGATTCAACAACATGTGCTTTGGCCAAGCACATGATCGACGAGTAGTTTTTCGAGTTATCCACAGATGTGTCAACGCTCATCAAGACACGGTTTAGCACCCCTGCAAATATTCCTGTGACGACGCAGGCTGCGCGGGGAGTCGTCATATTCCCGCTGCTTTGATCCGCGCCGTGTTTGCTCCTGCGCGCAGTTTTCTCTAGAATCCCGCGTCTTTTTCGGCACTTCCGGGTTCAACCCCGGCTCACAGGCGATACCACCATGAAAAGAACTTTCCAGCCCAGCAATCTGAAGCGCAAGCGCACCCACGGATTCCGCGCCCGCATGGCGACCCGTAATGGTCGCCTGGTATTGAAGCGCCGCCGCGCCAAGGGCCGCAAGCGTCTTTCCGCCTGAGCTGGACGCGAGCCGCGTATGTATGGCGGAGGCCACATTTTCGCGGCGCGTGCGCTTGCTCGATGCACAGCAATACAAGGCCGTATTCGACGACGCACCGTTTCGCGTATCTACCCGGGAACTCCTGTTCCTGTCGCGGCCGAACAGCCTGCCGGTGCCGCGGCTTGGATTGGTAATCAGCAAGAAGAGTTGTCGGCTCGCCGTGCAGCGCAACCGCGTGAAACGTCTGGTGCGGGAATCATTCCGGCAGCATCAGGGCAGTCTGACGGGCCTGGATATCATCGTTCTCAGTCGGCGCGGCATTGCCGAGCTGGATAATCACACGCTGACGCAGCTCATCACGCAATCATGGACTCGGCTCCTCAAACGCTCGCAAACCGCGGCACCAGGCAACTCCGACGCCAGCTCGGCGTCCTGATGATCGGCATGATCGATGCCTATCGATTTTTTCTGAGCCCGCTGATCGGCCCGCACTGCCGCTTCTATCCGAGCTGCTCCGCCTATGCACGCCACGCCATCAGCGCGCACGGCCCGTTCAAGGGAGCCTGGTTCGCAGTTCGCCGATTGCTGCGTTGCCACCCTTGGTGCGCCGGTGGGCATGATCCGGTTCCCGGCCTGGCAACAACCTGTGCGCACCGCGCGCCCCCACCAACGGACACCGCCACCTGATGGATATCCAACGTAACTTGTTGATCGCCGCGCTCGTCCTGGTATCGGTCATGTTGCTCACCGAATGGGTAAAGTTTCGTGACGCCCACCCCACGGTCGCAGTGGCAACAAGCAGGCAGGCTCCAGCAACACCTGTGACCAATTCTGCCCAATCTTTCGAACTTCCGGCCCCGCAAAGCGCATCCGGTGCCGACCTGCCGCAGGTTGGCGTCGGCCAATCGAGCACTGCCGCGGCGGTCTCGGCACCGACGCAGGATCGAATTCGCGTCAGTACCGATACCCTGATCGTCGAAATTTCCCTGGTAGGTGGTGATATCACGTCGGTGGAATTGCCGCGCCATCTGGCAGAACTCGGCAATTCGTCTATCCCCTTCCAGCTTCTCGAGCAGGGCGCCGAACGCAGTTACATCGCGCAAAGCGGCCTGATCGGCCCCAATGGCACCGATACCTCCGCCGGCAGGCCCCGCTTCCGGAGCAAAGTCAGCGACGCCGCCATGCTGCCTGATCAGAATGAGCTGCTCGTGGATCTGAGCTATGAAACGCCCGATGCCGTGACGATCACCAAACGTTTTCACTTCACCCGCGGCGAATACCTGGTTGGAGTCGAGTACCTGATCGCAAACCATGGCAGCCAGAACTGGCAGGCGGCGCTGTTTGGCCAGCTGGTGCGTGACAACAATCCGGATCCTGGTGCCAACGGCGGCTCGCTTGGCATCAAGCCATTCATCGGCTTTGCGACCCACACCACGGAAGAGCCGTATCACAAGTTCACGTTCAAGAAAATCGAGGAAACCCCATACCAGGGCAAGACCATGGGTGGGTGGATTGCGCTGGTACAGCATTACTTCATCAGTGCCTGGATACCAGATGCCGGGCAGGAAAACAGCTACGAGATGCTGAAGTCCAGCACCTCGCAGAATATCGGGCGTTTCACGACCCCCACGCTGAGCGTAGCTCCGAATACCAGTGGCAGCTTTGGGGCCGGGTTCTACGCGGGTCCAAAGGATCAGTACCGGCTGCGTGATATCTCTCCTGGTCTCGACCTGACAGTCGACTATGGCTGGTTATGGTGGATTGCCCAGCCATTGTTCGCCCTGCTTTACTTCTTCGCCACCGGCCAGCTGCACATCGCTGGCTGGGAGATGAGTCTCGGCACCGGCATAGGCAACTGGGGTGTCGCGATCATCCTGCTGACGGTACTGGTCAAGCTGGCTTTCTTCCACCTGTCCGCGACCAGCTACAAGTCGATGGCCAAGATGCGCAAGCTCCAGCCGAAAATGCTCGAGCTCAAGGAGCGCTTTGGAGAAGACCGGCAGAAACTCTCGCAGGAGACCATGGACCTGTACCGCAAGGAGAAGGTCAATCCGCTCGGCGGCTGCCTGCCAATCCTGATCCAGATGCCGGTGTTTCTTTCCCTTTACTGGGTACTGCTGGAAAGCGTCGAACTGCGCCACGCCCCGTTCATGGCCTGGATCCACGATCTGTCGGTGATGGACCCGTATTACGTGTTGCCGCTGCTGATGGGCGCTTCGATGTTCTTCCAGCAGAAGCTAAATCCGGCGCCACCCGATCCGATCCAGGCCAAGGTGTTTCAGTTCATGCCGATCATCTTTACGGTGTTTTTCCTGTTCTTCCCGGCTGGCCTGGTTCTTTACTGGCTGGTCAACAATGTTCTTTCCATAACCCAGCAATGGATCATCACACGCCAGATAGAAAGGGTGTCTTGAGCTGTGTGAGCACGCACTTACATCACGACACGATCGCGGCGATCGCTACCCCACCGGGTCGCGGCGGCATTGGAGTAATCAGGATATCCGGATCGCAGGCCCCGGCAGTTCTTGAAGCCATTTGCGGGCGCCTCCCGCCACCGCGCCAGGCAACGCTGCTGGATTTCCACGACTGTGTCACTCAAGAACCCATACCGGTTCTCGATCGCGGCATAGCCTTGTATTTCCCCGCGCCCAACAGCTTCACCGGTGAGGATGTCTGCGAACTTCAGGCGCACGGTGGTCCGATCGTTCTCGATATGCTGCTCCAGGCAATCATCCGTCTGGGTGCACGCCAGGCACGACCCGGTGAATTCAGCGAACGTGCCTACCTCAACAACAAGCTCGACCTGACCCAGGCCGAGGCGATCGCGGATCTGATAGACAGCTCCACCCGCCAGGCAGCCCGCAATGCGATGCGATCCTTGCAAGGTGCCTTTTCCCGCCGCATCGACGATCTGCTGGAGGAATTGATCGGTTTTCGCGTGTACGTCGAGGCAAGCATCGATTTTCCGGAAGAGGAAGTCGACTTCCTCGCCGAGCCGCAACTGACCGATCGCCTGGACGGCCTGCTCGAAAAAGTCGAGCACGTTCGCAGCAGCGCTCGCAATGGTGTCTTGCTGCGCGATGGCATGACGTTGGTGCTCGCTGGAAAGCCCAATGCCGGAAAATCGAGCCTGATGAACCAGCTGGCAGGACGCAATACTGCTATCGTCACGGCGATTCCCGGCACCACCCGTGATCTGCTGCGTGAACAGATCACGCTCGATGGACTACCCCTTCATATCATCGATACCGCCGGATTGCGCAGCACCACTGATGAAATCGAGCGCGAGGGGGTACGCCGCGCCATCGAGGAGATCCGCCGTGCCGATCGCCTGCTGCTGGTCGTCGATGCCAGTGGCACGGATAGCCCGCAACAGGTCCTGGAAGAGTATTTCGGTGCCTTCATCGATGAACTGCCGCCCATCACCGTATTGATGAACAAATGCGATCTCACGGCAACCGAACCAGCGATCGAACTCGACGGCAGCTACCCGCTAATCGCGCTGTCCGCGCGCAGCGGTGCCGGACTTGAACTGCTGCGCGATCACCTGAAGCAAAGCGTCGGATATCAATACGCGGACAGCGGCGATTTCTCCGCGCGTCGCCGTCATCTCGACGCCCTCGAACGTACCCTTTGTGCCTTACAGTCCGCGAAACAGCAATGCAATGCCGGTGAACTGCTGGCCGAACACCTGCGCATGGCGCAACAAGCACTCGGCGAAATCACCGGGGAGTTCACCCCGGACGATTTGCTTGACCAGATATTCTCGAGTTTCTGCATCGGCAAGTGAAATAACGTGTGCAAGCTGTGCACAACGGGTGCGCTCCAGTGTACGCATTGCGCCGCTCGTGCCCGCCTCCATATCCATCCCCAGGCAGACCGCAGGCACCGCACGGCTTGCGAGCACCGAACCCATGTACTTTCAGACACCGTAACTGTTTGTATTCGTTCTGTTAAATGAGCTTTTCCACAACATGGTACGTGCTCTATAACTACTGCTTAAGAATTCCTTTCTATATACAGATATATAAATATTCATCTGGAACAGATTTTGTACAGCCATCCAATGCGGCGATATACTTCGCGCCCTTTTCCGGAGGGTTCTCCGTGGAATACCCGAAACACTATGGTGTGATCGTCGTGGGTGGTGGTCATGCCGGCACCGAAGCTGCTCTTGCCAGCGCCCGCATGGGTGTTGCCACGTTGTTGCTGACCCAGAGCATTGAGCAACTCGGGCAGATGTCATGCAACCCGGCGATTGGCGGCATCGGCAAGAGTCATCTGGTCAAGGAAATCGATGCGCTGGGCGGGGCGATGGCCCGCGCAACCGATCGCGCCGGCATCCAGTTCCGGGTGTTGAATTCCCGCAAGGGTCCGGCGGTACGCGCGACCCGTGCCCAGGCAGACCGGGTGCTCTATCGTCACGCCATCCGTGCTCTCGTTGAAAGCCAACCCAAGCTCGATGTTTTCCAGCAACCGGTAATCGACCTGATTGTCGAAGGCGAGCAGGTACGCGGAGTGCTGACCCAGATGGGACTCCGCTTTCGCAGCGAAACCGTGGTGCTGGCAACCGGTACGTTTCTGGGTGGCAAGATCCATATAGGGCTCGAAAACTACGGTGGCGGGCGGGCGGGTGACCCGGCCGCAAATGCACTCGCCAGCCGGCTGCGCGAATTACCTTTCGCTGTTGCGCGTCTCAAGACAGGCACCCCGCCGCGTATCGACGCCCGCTCGGTGAACTTCGAGGGTCTGCAGGAACAGCCCGGCGACACCCCGGTTCCGGTCATGAGCTTTATCGGCGATGCAGCCGAGCACCCACGCCAGGTTTCGTGTCATATCACGTACACCAACGAGCGCACGCACGAGATCATCCGCGCGGCGCTCGATCGTTCGCCGATGTATACCGGCGTGATCGAAGGTGTCGGGCCGCGCTATTGTCCGTCGGTGGAAGACAAGGTGATGCGCTTCGCGGACAAGAACGCGCATCAGGTATTTATCGAACCCGAAGGTCTCGACTGCAACGAACTCTATCCCAACGGAATTTCAACCAGCCTGCCTTTTGACGCGCAGCTACAACTCGTGCGGTCGATGCAGGGTTTCGAGAACGCCCATATCACGCGCCCGGGTTACGCAATCGAATACGACTTTTTCGATCCGCGCGGCCTGCAACACTCGCTGGAAACCCGGTTCGTTTCCGGGCTGTTCTTTGCTGGCCAGATCAATGGCACCACCGGCTACGAAGAGGCCGCGGCACAGGGTCTGCTCGCCGGGGTCAATGCTGCACGACGCGTGCAGCAGCGGGACGCCTGGTATCCGCAGCGCCACGAAGCCTATCTCGGCGTGCTGGTCGATGATCTGGTAACTCTGGGCACCAGCGAACCTTATCGGATGTTCACCAGTCGCGCGGAACACCGCTTGCTGTTGCGCGAGGATAATGCCGACCTGCGTCTGAGCCCGATTGGCAGGGAGCTCGGCCTGGTCGATGATCGACGCTGGTCCCATTTCTGCGCCAAGCGTGACGGCATTGCAGTCGAGAACGAACGTCTGCACAACACCTGGGTGCGCCCTGGCACGACCGAGGCCAATGCCTTTTCCGCTCTTGGCGAACGGCCGCTGACCCGCGAATACCGGTTGCTCGAATTGCTGAAGCGCCCGGAGATCAACCACCGTCATATTTGCGAAATCTGTGCGTTTCACGACGTTTTGCCGGAAGTCGCGGAGCAAGTCGAGATCCAGGCGAAGTACGCCGGTTATATCGAGCGTCAGCAACAGGAGGTCGAGCGCCTGCGACATTTCGAGAACACACCGCTCGGCGCCGAATTCGATTATCGGCAAGTGGATGGCTTGTCCAACGAAGTGCGGCACAAGCTGCTGAGCGCCCGGCCGGTGACACTAGCCCATGCGCAGCGCATTCCGGGCGTGACGCCAGCGGCAATCTCGCTGCTGCTGATTCACCTGAAAAAGCGCGGATGGCTCGAGCGCCGCTCTGCCTGAGGCACCATGAGGAATTTTGATGTTCGCTCGATCGAGCAAAGCCTGGCGGCCGGCCTGACAGGACTCGGCATCGAAAGCGATCCTGTACTCTGTACCCGATTATGCGAGTATCTGCGATTGCTCGCACAATGGAACAGGGCGTACAACCTGACCGCGATCGAAGACCCTGTCGACATGGTGGCCTGTCACCTGCTCGACAGCCTGAGCATCGCTCCCTATTTGCACGGACAACGCATCCTTGATGTCGGCACTGGCGCCGGACTGCCAGGGATACCCCTGGCAGTCCGTTTTCCCGAGCGGGAGTTTCATCTGCTCGACAGCAATGGCAAGAAGATGCGCTTCCTGTTTCAGGTCAAACATACGCTCGCCCTGAACAACGTCGTTCTTCACCAGACACGGGCAGAGGACTTTCGCGAACCGCAGGGGTTCGATTGTATCGTGAGCCGTGCACTCGCCAGCCTGCGGCAGATCGTTGCTTCGAGCGCGCACCTGCTTGCACCCGGAGGATGTTTTATGGCAATGAAAGGACGCGTCGATGACAGCGAACTCGCGGGGCTTCCAAGCCCCTATAATGTCGCGGCGTTCATCCGCCTGGAGGTACCGGGCATCGATTCTCTGCGCCAGTTGCTGCGCATAGAGCGTGATCCAAGCTTCGCTGACAACATGGCACCCGTGTGACAATCATCGCGATAACCAATCAAAAAGGTGGCGTGGGCAAAACCACAACCTGTGTGAATCTCGCCGCCTCGCTCGCTGCCAACAAGCAGCGGGTACTGATGGTCGATCTCGATCCACAGGGCAACGCCACGATGGGTTCCGGCGTGGACAAGCACGTGATCGAGAGCAGCAGCTACGATGTGCTGATCCACAACGCGCGTATCGAGGACGTGCGCCAGCGCTCGCAGAGTGGCAGCTTCGACGTGGTACCGGCGAATGCCGACCTGACGGCGGCGGAAATCGAGCTGGTTACCGCTACCACCAAGGAAAACCGGCTGCGCTACGCGCTCGCCCGGGTCAAGCATGAATACGATTATGTGTTGATCGACTGCCCGCCCTCGCTCAACATGCTGACCATCAACGCACTGGTTGCTTCCGACAGCGTGCTGGTACCGGTGCAATGCGAATACTATGCGCTCGAGGGGCTCTCTTCGCTGCTCAACACGATCGCGCGGGTCCAGAAAGCACTGAACCCGGCCCTCAGGATCGAGGGCCTGTTGCGCACCATGTACGATGCGCGCAATACGCTGACCAATGAAGTGTCGATGCAGCTGATAGGACATTTCGGTTCCCGGGTCTACTCGACGCTGATCCCGCGCAATGTCCGTTTGGCCGAAGCACCCAGCCATGGCCAGCCCGCACTTGTGTACGATCCGACGTCGCGGGGCGCAATCGCCTATCTCGCCGCCGCATCCGAAATGCTGCGCCGTCATGGCAAACAGGCGAGCGTGCTGACACCCGATGTCGATACATCCTCGGCTACCGATTAATCACCGACACTCATTGCGGGGAATGCATATGACGGTAAAGAAGCGTGGCCTGGGGCGAGGGCTTGACGCGTTGATCGGTGCAACCGGCGTGGGACGCAGCGCCGAGGGTGAAGCAGGAGCAGCGCAGACGGATCTGCGTCAGCTGCCGATCGACCTGGTGCGGCGTGGGCGCTACCAGCCGCGGCGCGACTTCAACGAGGAGGCGCTGCAGGAGCTCGCCAATTCGATTCGTTCCCAAGGCCTCATCCAGCCGATCGTGGTGCGCCCGGTCGGAATCGATCAATACGAAATCGTCGCCGGTGAGCGTCGCTGGCGCGCCGCACAACTGGCTGGCATGAGCGAAATTCCTGCCCTGGTGCGCGACGTGCCCGATGAATCCGCGATCGCGATGGCGCTGATCGAGAATATCCAACGGGAGGATTTGAACGCGATCGAGGAGGCTGTCGCGCTGGCGCGCCTGCAGCAGGAGTTTGGCTTGACCCATGAGCAGATTGCCGAGGCGGTCGGGAAGTCGCGCACCACGGTGACGAATATCATGCGCTTGCTTGGCCTGCAGCCGGAAGTGCGCGGACATCTGGAAGCCCGCCGCCTGGAAATGGGACATGGCCGCGCCTTGCTCGCCCTGTCCCAGCACCAACAGATCGAAGCGGCCCGGGATATTGTTGAAAAAGGGCTTTCGGTGCGGGCTACGGAGGCGCTGGTACGGCGCCTGCTGAACCCGCCCGCGCCGGCGTTAAAACCGGCCGCGCAGAGCGCGGATATTCGTCGCCTCGAGCGCGAGTTGTCGGAAACGATCGGGGCAAAACTGGCGATCGAACACCGCAAGGGCGGCAAGGGTCGGCTGGTAATCGATTATTCGAGTCTTGAACAACTTGACGGAATACTTGGCTATTTTCGCGTTTCCTGAGCGTGTTTTCGCAGTTGAAGGGAGCGCTTCAACTGCCTATAATGCCGGCCCGGCCCGCAGTCGTGAGCTCTGATCCAAGTGCCACCTAGCCCTGGAACGAAGCGAACCGCGACCGGAAGTTCATTGCCGCGACCGCCGCTGAAGCGCGTGTTGCTGGCCGAGTCCGGACTACTAGCTTTGGCCGTCCTCGGGGCGGGAATCATGGATCCGGTGACGGGAAAATCCCTGCTGATCGGCGGGCTGATCTTCCTGATACCGCAGTCCTGGTTTGCCTGGCGAGTGTTCAGATTCAGTGGTGCTGGCGCCGCACGGGAGGTTGTGCAGGGCTTTTATCGCGGTGAGGCAGGCAAATTCCTGCTGACCACCGCAGGCTTCGCCAGCGCGTTTTTGATTGCCGGGCCGCTGCAGGCGGCGGCCCTGTTTGGTGCCTATATCGTTCTGCACGTCGTGCATTGGCTGCTGCTTTCCCGCTTTGCGGGCATCTGAGCGGCCATTGACGAACGAGAGGAGTTTTATGTCGGCTGAAGCCCAGACGTCGAGTGAGTACATACTCCACCACTTGACCAATATGACCTACGGCAAGTTGCCGGCGGGTTCCTATTGCGACGGCAGCCAGGTACTGAGCCATGATGCATGGGCCTTTGCGCACTGCAACGAGCAGATCGACGCGATGGGATTCCTTGCAATCCATCTCGACAGCATGGGCTGGGCAATCATCATAGGCCTGCTGTTCACGTTCCTGTTCAGCCGCGTGGCGCGCACAGCGGCGGGCAACGCCGGCGCGCCCAGCGGACTGCAGAATTTTGTCGAGATGGTGATCGAATTCGTCGATGGTACCGTCAATGATATTTTCCACCACAAGAACCGCATGGTCGCGCCGATGGCGCTGACGATATTCGTGTGGATCTTCATGATGAACCTCATGGACCTGCTGCCGGTCGACTGGCTGCCACATGCTGCCGGGTATCTGACGGGCAATACACACCTGTTCCTGAAGGTGGTGCCGACCACCGACCCCAATGTCACGCTCGGCATGTCGTTCACGGTATTTGGCCTGATGTTGTATTTTTCGGTGCGTGAGAAGGGCATCGTCGGTTTCGTGAAAGAGCTGACCCTGCACCCGTTTCATGCACCGAAATGGTACTTCAACGTCGTCCTGGTGCCGATCAACCTGTTGCTCGAAACCGTGTCGTTGATCGCCAAACCGATTTCGCTCGGCCTGCGTCTGTTCGGCAACATGTACGCCGGGGAGATGATCTTCATCCTGATTGCCATCATGTTTGGCGCGGGCTGGCTGCTGGGGCCGTTGGCAGGTGTGCTGCAGTGGGCGTGGGCCGTGTTCCACATTCTGATCATCACGCTGCAGGCCTTCGTGTTCATGGTCCTGACCATCGTCTACATGTCGATGGCACATGACGTCGCGGAAGAACATTAATTTCTTTATCAATACTCACTCACTCGCTGGGAGAACATCATGGAACAAGCAATCCTCTACGTCGCGGCCGCGCTGATGATCGGTCTGGGCGCCGCCGGAACCGCCATCGGTTTCGGCATCCTGGGCGGCAAACTGCTCGAAGGCTCGGCGCGCCAGCCGGAAATGGCGCCGATGCTTCAGGGCAAGATGTTCCTGATCGCCGGTCTGCTCGACGCCGTGCCGATGATCGGTGTGGGTATCGCGATGTACCTGATTTTCGCAGTCCAGCTCTGAAGTCTGCCGCTTGCGGAGCCATTCGCGTGATAACGGCTAAACCGATCGCAGGAGTGACGGCGTGCATATCAATCTGACACTCATAGGCCAGTCCATAACCTTTCTGATCTTCGTGTGGTTCTGCATGAAGTTCATATGGCCGGTCATCCGTAACGCGATGGACGCGCGCACCCAGCAGATTGCCGCGGGGCTTTCGGCTGCCGAGCGGGCCCACCGTGATCTCGAGCTGGCCCAGGACAGGGCGTCCAGCCAGTTGAAAGAAGCCAAAGTGGAAGCGGCATCGATCGTCGAGCAGGCCAATCGCCGTGCGGCGCAGATCGTCGACGAAGCCAAGGACCGGGCGCGCGAGGAGGGTGATCGACTCAAGGTCGCGGCGCAGGCCGAGATCGAACAGGAACTCAACCGTGCCCGCGAGCAGTTGCGCACCCAGGTTGGCGCGCTGGCGGTCGCCGGTGCCTCGCGCATTCTCGGCCGGGCGGTCGACGAAAGCGCCCACCGCGACATCGTCGACAAACTCGCCGCGGAACTCTGAGCCAAACCTCATGGCAGAACTCATCACACTTGCCCGGCCCTACGCCAAGGCCGCGTTCGAACACGCACTGGCCGCTGATCAGCTCACGGCATGGTCCGAGGCGCTGGCCGACGCTGCAGCGGTGACGGTCGAGCCACGTATTGCAATATTGCTTGCCTCGCCGGGACTGACATCCACCCAGAAAGCCGAGGCCCTGATCTCGGTCTGCGGTGAAGAATTGCCGCAGTCGACCGCAAATTTCATCCGCGTTCTGGCGGAGAACCGACGCCTTCCGCTGCTGCCGCAGGTGCATCAGCTGTTCCTGGCCTTCAAGGCAAATCAGGAGCGAGCGGTGGATCTCGAGGTAGTCAGCGCGTTCGAGATCAGCGATGACCAGGCGGCGAGACTGGCCGGCGTGATGGGCGAGAAGCTGCGGCGTCAGGTGCGTGTCAGCACCTCGGTCGACAAAACACTCATAGGCGGGGTGGTCATGCGCGCGGCCGATCTGGTGATCGACGGCTCGGTGCGTGGCCGGCTCGCGAAACTATCCGAAGCAATGAATTCCTGACGGGATTAAAGGAAACCGAGATGCAGCAACTGAACCCAACGGAAATCAGTGAAATCATCAAGAGCCGTATCGAGCGGCTCGACATCAGCACCCAGGCCCAGAACGAGGGCACCATCGTCAGCGTGTCCGACGGTATCGTGCGGATTCACGGCCTGGCCGAGGTGATGTACGGCGAGATGATCGAGTTCCAGGGCGGCGTGTACGGGATGGCGCTCAACCTCGAGCGCGATTCGGTCGGCGCGGTCGTGCTGGGCGAATACAAGGGTCTCGAGGAAGGCCAGACCTGCCGCTGCACCGGACGCGTGCTCGAAGTGCCGGTTGGCCCGGAACTCGAGGGGCGCGTGGTCGATGCGCTGGGCAGCCCGATCGATGGCAAGGGCCCGATCAATGCCAAGTTGTTCGAGCCGATCGAAAAGGTGGCCCCGGGCGTAATCACGCGCCAGTCGGTTTCCCAGCCGGTGCAGACCGGGCTGAAGGCGATCGATGCAATGGTCCCGGTCGGTCGCGGCCAGCGTGAACTGATCATTGGCGATCGCCAGATCGGCAAGACCGCGATAGCCATCGACGCGATCATCAACCAGAAGGGCACCGGCGTTAAGTGCGTCTACGTGGCGATCGGGCAGAAGCAATCCTCGGTCGCGGCCGTGGTGCGCAAGCTCGAGGAGCACGGTGCGATGGCTCACACCGTGGTGGTGGTGGCGAGCGCGTCGAACCCGGCCTCAATGCAATACATCGCGCCGTTCTCGGGCTGCACCATTGGCGAGTACTACCGCGATCGCGGCCAGGATGCGCTGATCATCTATGACGATCTGACCAAGCAGGCCTGGGCCTATCGCCAGATCTCGCTGCTGCTGCGTCGCCCGCCGGGCCGCGAAGCCTACCCGGGTGATGTGTTCTATCTGCACTCACGCCTGCTCGAGCGCGCTGCGCGGGTCAACCCGGAATATGTCGAGAAGTACACCAACGGTGAGGTCAAGGGCAAGACCGGTTCGTTGACTGCGTTGCCGATCATTGAAACCCAGGCCGGCGACGTGTCGGCCTTCGTTCCGACCAACGTGATCTCGATCACCGATGGCCAGATCTTTCTCGAGAGCAGCCTCTTCAACTCGGGCGTGCGCCCGGCAATGAACGCCGGTCTGTCGGTATCCCGGGTGGGCGGTGCCGCCCAGACCAGCATCATCAAGAAGCTCGGCGGCGGTATCCGTCTGGCGCTGGCCCAGTACCGCGAACTGGCCGCCTTCGCCCAGTTTGGTTCCGACCTCGACGAGGCCACCCGCGCCCAGCTCGAGCACGGTGAGCGCGTGACCGAACTGATGAAGCAGAAGCAGTATTCACCGTTGTCGGTGTCACAGATGGGCGTATCACTGTTTGCCGCCAATGAAGGCTACCTGAAGAACGTCGAGACCAGGAAAGTGCAGGATTTCGAGGCGGCATTGCACTCCTACATGGCCGGCACCCACGCCGACCTGATGAAGAACATCGACGAGACCGGCGATTACAGCAAGGAAACCGCGGCGGCCCTGAAGGAAGCGCTGGACAAGTTTGTCGCGACCCAGGCCTGGTAGGCAACCCGAGGTTATTCCATGGCAGGCACAAAGGAAATCCGCACCAAGATCGCCAGCGTGTCGAGCACGCAAAAGATCACCAAGGCGATGGAAATGGTTGCGGCCAGCAAGATGCGCCGGGCTCGTGAGCGCATGGCACGCGGCAAACCCTATGCCGAGCGCATCCGGGCAGTGGTCGGGCATATCGCCAATGCCGCGCCGGAGTACAAGCACCTCTATCTGCAGGAGCGCGAGGTGCGCCGGGTTGGCTACATCATCATCTCCAGCGATCGCGGACTGTGCGGCGGTCTGAACACCAACCTGTTCAAGGCCGTGATCCGTTCGATGAAGGAATGGCACAGCGCTGGTGTGGAAATCGATCTCTGCATCGTTGGCGCCAAGGGCGCGAGTTTTTTCAGCAGCCTCGGCGGCAATATCGTCGCGGTGCTCAGGCAGCTCGGCGATGCGCCGCTGGCAACCGATCTGATCGGTGGAGTCAAGGTCATGCTCGATGCCTATGGCGAGCACAAGATCGATCGCCTGTTTCTTGCCAGCAACAAGTTCGTGAATACCCTGACCCAGCTGCCGACCATTGCCCAGACCCTGCCGCTCGAGGCGTCGGATGATGCCGCGATGAAGCATCACTGGGACTATCTCTACGAGCCCGATGCCAAGGAATTGCTCGATGGTCTGCTGACCCGCTACATCGAGTCGCAGGTCTATCAGGGACTGGTGGAAAACCTGGCCTGCGAACAGGCCGCGCGCAAGGTTGCGATGCAAAACGCAACCGACAACGCGGGCGAGCTGATCGCCGACCTGAAGCTGGTGTACAACAAGGTACGCCAATCCGCGATCACCCAGGAACTTGCGGAAATTGTCAGTGGCGCTGCGGCCGTATCGTAAACTGAAGAAATCTTTGACGAGGAACAGGAAATGAGCAGTGGAAAAATCGTCCAGGTGATCGGCGCCGTCATTGACGTCGAGTTCCCCCGTGACGCGGTTCCCGCGATCTATGACGCGCTGGCGGTCGAGGGCAAGGATCTGGTGCTCGAAGTGCAGCAGCAGCTCGGCGACGGCGTGGTGCGCACCATCGCGCTGGGATCCACGGAGGGCGTACGCCGCGGGCTGGACGTGAACAACACGCAGGCGGCCCTGTCCGTGCCGGTCGGAAAGGAAACGCTGGGGCGCATCATGGATGTGCTCGGACGTCCGATTGATGAGAAGGGTCCGATCGGCGAGCAGAAGCGCATGCCGATCCACCGCGCGGCCCCCACTTATGCCGAGCAGTCTTCGAGCATCGAACTGCTGGAAACCGGCATCAAGGTCATCGACCTGATCATGCCGATCTCCAAGGGCGGCAAGATCGGATTGTTCGGCGGTGCCGGTGTGGGCAAGACCGTGACCCTGATGGAGTTGATCCGCAATATCGCGATCGAGCACTCCGGCTACTCGGTGTTTGCCGGTGTCGGCGAGCGTACCCGTGAAGGAAACGATTTCTACCACGAGATGAAAGAGTCCAACGTACTGGACAAGGTCGCATTGGTCTACGGCCAGATGAACGAGCCGCCGGGCAACCGTCTGCGGGTGGCGCTGACCGGATTGACGATGGCCGAGGACTTCCGCGACGAAGGCCGTGACGTGCTGATGTTCGTCGACAATATCTACCGTTACACGCTGGCGGGCACCGAGGTCTCCGCATTGCTTGGCCGGATGCCGTCGGCGGTGGGTTACCAGCCGACACTGGCCGAGGAGATGGGCGTGCTCCAGGAGCGCATCACCTCTACCAAGAACGGTTCGATCACCTCGTTCCAGGCGGTCTACGTTCCGGCGGACGATCTTACCGATCCGTCGCCCGCGACCACCTTCGCTCACCTCGATGCGACGCTGGTGCTGTCACGCCAGATCGCGGAGCTGGGTATCTACCCGGCGGTCGATCCGCTCGATTCCACCTCGCGCCTGCTCGACCCGCTGGTCATCGGCGAGGAGCACTACAGCGTCGCGCGTGGCGTGCAGTCGGTGCTGCAGCGTTACAAGGAGCTGAAAGACATCATCGCGATCCTCGGCATGGACGAGCTGTCGGAAGAAGACAAGCGTACCGTTGCCAGGGCGCGCAAAATGCAGCGCTTCCTGTCGCAGCCGTTCTTTGTCGCGGAAGTGTTCACCGGCAGCCC
>MTKY01046896.1_pt1 | contig 20473 bp, 17 predicted proteins | sample 1042731 | NCBI WGS metagenome assembly MTKY01 (sample SAMN06212206, study PRJNA360538) | anaerobic digester metagenome | biome: Wastewater treatment plant; material: sludge; isolation source: anaerobic digester fed with sludge from wastewater treatment plant | place: Denmark: WWTP Soeholt ... | reverse complement strand
CGGGGCGGACGTCGCGGACGCCGTGGCCGGCGCGGTGCTCGGGTACTTGGCCGATCGCTGCAATCTTCCCACCGCCGGTCTGACGCGGACGGACGCCGTCGAGGCGTTGCTCCACAAGGGCGTCCGGCCCGATGTGGCCGAACGGCTGGACGCGCTGCTGCGGTGTTGCGACGACGTCCGTTACGCCGGCCGCGGCGTGGACGCGGGCGACCCGCTGGTGGTCAGGGCACAGGAATGCATTCGAGAGCTGGAACGACACTCATTCTGACCGGGCGTGCCTGGACGCTCCTGGTGGCGGCGTTTCTCGCGGTTAACGCGGCCCGCGGGCAGACCCTGACCCGTGACCAACAGGAGCGCCTGCTGGCGGAGGCCTCGGCGGCGTTCAACCGGGGCAAGGAGCTGGAGCGGTCCGACCCGCTCAGCGCGGGCGAGGCGTTTGCCGAGGCGGTGAGCCGGTACGAGGCGCTGGTGGACGCCGGCGTCCGGAACGGTCGACTGTTCTACAACCTGGGCAACGCCGAGCTTCAGCGGGGCCGGGTGGGAGCGGCCATTCTGAATTACCGACGCGCCCAGGAGCTGATTCCCGGCGATCGGCGACTCCGGGAGAACCTGCGCTTCGCCCGGGAGTTGTGCCGTACGCAGATCCCTCCGCGCGGCAGCAGCGAGTTTGTCCGGACGCTGTTCTTCCTGCATTACCAGACCTCCGTGCGGACACGATTCACGGCGGGGCTGGTCTGCTACGTGCTGTTCTGGCTGACGTTGATTCTGCGCGTGTACGCGCCGCGGGCCCCTCTGCGGGCGCTGGCCGGTGTGCTGGCGGCGGCGTGGGTCGGGCTGGGGGTTTCCGTGTTCCTGGATTGGCAGGTGGAGGGGCGGCGACCGGCCGGTGTCGTCCTGGCGGATGAACTGATCGCGCGCAAGGGGAACGGCGAGACTTATGATCCGAAATTCCAGGAGCCGCTGCACGAGGGAACGGAATTCGTCGTGCTCGAATCCCGCGGCCACTGGCTGCTGATCGAGCTGGCCGACGGCAAAACGGGCTGGATCCCGGCCAACGGAGCGGAGATGGTGCGCGTGGCGCCCCCGGGCGACCCGCCGCGAATCGCGCCGCCGTCCGGCGGGTCACAGCTTCACGCCGACAACCGGTTTGAGCAGCAGAGCGATGACGATGGACAGCACCACGAACCAGAGAATCCACCAATCGGCGCCGCAGAACCATGAATCGCGGGGCGGATAGGTGATCGCGATGGACTGGATGACGGAATCGGAGCCGAACGGGCGCTCGGCGGGGTAGAGAACGCGGTCAACCAGGCTCGGGCCGGGCCGCACGGGGCTGACGCGGTCCTGGTCTTTGCCCACCACAAACTCCTTCGTGACCGATTCGGTGCCCTCCCGAAACGTCAGAACATAGCGGCCGGGCTTGCGGCCGATGAGATTCCACACGACGGCTTTCTCGTCGGCGTTGATCCGAATGCCCCGGGCGGACGGGGCCGTTTCCACGCCGTCCGGCGCTTCCAGCATCCAGTTCAACGCGGAGTCCGGGGCGTCCGGACGCAGCCGGACCGTCAGGTCCGTCGGCTCGTTGGTTTCGACAGGCCGCCACTGATAGCGCAGTCCCATCTGGGCGGCGACGAGCACGAACGGAACGAACATGACCAGCAGGGGCGGCAGCATGTGGTACTGCATGCGCAGACCGGCCCAGATCAGCCGGACCTGGGCCTTGAGCACCACCCGCAGCTCATCCTTGAAGAGCTTCAGGCTGAGCATGTTCGCCTTGATGTCGTCCTTCACCCGGCCGATGGCCGCCTGATTGGAGCAGAAGCGCACGACGATCAGGGCGACCACCCCGACGATGCCGGAGAGGATCGTCAGCGACAGCCAGCGCGGTCCGAGCCCGAGCACGGCATACACCGTGTCGAACACGGCGGTCAGAATGCTGTTGAGGACTCCCATATGCGTCCCGCCCGCGCGGAAGGGCCCTTCATTCGATGTACCCGAGCCCGCGGAGCCGGTCCATCACCTCCTGATCGCTCACGTTGTCCGGGGCGATCTTGTCCAGCTCGCGTTCGATCACGTGGGTGATGAACTCCTCCGGCGAGGCGTAGCCGGCGGTGTCGGCCACCCGCTTGACGCGATCGTAGAGGGCGTCGTCGATCTTGATTCTGGCCACGTCTGGTTCTCCTTCCGATCCGGCGGACGTTGACGGCGCCGGGGCCGGACACGATGCCTATTCGAACACGTCCCGTCCCTCGAGCGTGGCTGGCGGCGTGATGCCGAACCGCCGAAGGATGGTCGGCGCCATATCGATCAGCCCGGGTTCCCGCGCCGTCAGCGGGCGGTTGCACACGATGATGCCGGGCACCAGGTGCGTCGCGATGCAGTGGTCGGCGCCCCAGGCATTCGTGTTATCCTCCACGATGGAGTCTCCGAACGAGGCCAGCCCGGTGGCCCAGCTCGCCCGGTAGCCGCGGGCATAACCGACCTGCAGGTCCGGGGCCAGCGTCTTGACGTACGGCCCGCGGTAGACCCGGTCAGACTGGTACACCGTATCGACGATGTGCCGGCCGGTCTTGGGGTCCACCTCGTCCAGCAGTTCGCGCGTGATCTCGTCCAGCAGGGCCTGCTTGTCTTCGGGCTTGACGATGCCCTGGCTCTCGCGGCCCGCGAGGTTCACGTAAATCCCGTTGATGCCCATCGCGTAGGCGCGGGATTCGGCCCAGTTGATGTTGAGCGGCTCGGAGGGAGGGAACGGCCCCATCTTCGCGAAGCCGTGCTCTTGCAGCCAGTTGTTGACGTTAAGCCCGCGCGAGAAGGTCTCGAAGCCGTGGTCGCTGATCGCCATGATGATGGCGTCCGGGGCGTGGCGCTCCGCCCAATCGAGCGTGCGGCCCAGCATGACATCGGCATCGGTGTAGTAATGCTCCACCGTCTGGGCGTATCGGGTTCGCTCTTCATCCGTGATGCCCGGATGCTCCGGATCCCGCACGCCCCAGAACATGTGCGAAACCAGGTCCGTCCCCCCGTAGTAGAAGAACATCAGCCCACCCTGGAAGTGATCCAGGGCGAAGTCCAGCAGCTTCTCCCGCTCCTCCTCGACGATATCCGCCTGCTGAAGGAACTCGTCGCGGGTGAGGATGTTCTCTTTCAACGCGTTGAAGTTCTCGGGCATCCCCTGGGTGTAGTAGCGCCCGATGGCGGCGGCGACCTCGGCCGAAAAGTCATCCGGTGAGCAGAAGGTGATGGCCGGCTCGAACGGATCAAAATTGATCGGCGACACGTACAACTCAAACGTCGGCCGCACCCGGCGCAGGTACAGCCGGCACATGGCCGGCACCGGCGGCAGCAGGATCGGCGCCGTCCGTCCGTACGCCAGGGGAAACTCGACCGGCTGCCATTCGCTCCACTGGCCCTCCCGCAGCACGACGCGCCGACCGCCGATCTCGACGCACGCCGCCGGCTGGTCCGGGTCTACGTAGGCGGTCCAGTCGGCCTCGATCGCCGGCGGTTTCTCCGCATTCACCGTCGCATTCACGGGACCCAGCAGTTTGCACCGCGTGAACACCTTGACCAGAGCATCGGCCTGGAGCTCGAAATCAAACGGCCGTTCCAGCGTGATGGTCCGTGTGGCCGGGTCCAGCGAGCGGATCGAACGAATGCACTCGCCCCGGCCGGACCCGCGACTGGCGACGGCCACGCACCCGGCGAAACCGTCGATCCGCGGTTCCAGCGCGTGCCAGCCGGGCAGGATGAACTCGGTCGCGGACACGACGGTCTTCACCGTTCCGGTCAGCACCGCCCGTTCCGGCAGCACCATGCCGTTGATGACCTGGACGGGGTAGGCGTTTCCGCCGCCCATCTGCCGCCGGAAGTTGAACTGTTTGTCGCTGGTGAAGAACGAAAAACTTCCGCCGACGGAATCGCTCAGGTCCGGCGTACCCATGTCGGTCAGCGCGCGGAACGAGACACCCTGCATGTGGACGGATGGAAAGTTGGCGGGCAGCCGGTAGATCGCAGCGGGCACGCCCGCCTCCGTCAGATACTGCCAGAACGGCGTTCCATGGCGCAGCAACTCGTGCCGGGCCGAGACCAGAGGGATGTCGTAATCGCCCCACCGGATCGATTCACCCAGCACGGCGATGAACGGCCGGGCATACCACGGCCGATCCTCGACCGTTCGAGCCATGGCGGAGTACAGCGAGATCGGCGGGGCCGGCGGCGGCGGGTTCGGGTCGCGGTGGATGAAATCGAACAACCCGTGGCCGCCGGGGTTCAGGCCCGTGGCAAACGTCGCCCAGGCGACGGGGCTCTGCGGCGGAATGACCGTTTGCAACGGCCCGAAGCAGCCCATCTCCCGCAGGCGGGCGAAGTTCGGCAGCCGGCCCTCGTTCATCATCTGTTCCGTGAGCGCGGGGTCCATGCCGTCGAACCCCAGGACGATGACGCTGGTCGGGTGGGACGGCGGCCGACGGTTGCAGCCGCTCGCGACCGACAACGCGGCCACAAGCAGGACGACGGCGCCGCGACGCAGCGAACGGTCGAACCGAAATGTCGAGACTCGTGAATCCATGATGTCAGCCCGCCGATTTCGCCTCCGGTTGCATGACGACGTTCAACACGCGACCGTCCATGTTGCCGGGCACGTCCACGCCGAACAGATCGAGCGTGGTGGGGGCCAGGTCCAGAATGCGGGGGTTCTGGGCCTGGATCGGGCGGTTGCAGAAGAGGATGCCGGGCACCAGCCGCGGATCGACGCTGTGGTCCGCACTCCAGGCCTTGTGGTTATCCGAAAAAACGTGGTCCGTGATGTCGCCGATGGCCGCCTCCCAGGAGACGCGGTAGCCTTCGTTGTAGCCGACCATCAGGTCCGGGGCTTCCCCCTTGTACGGGCCGTGGTAGAACTTCAGGCTGTTGTACATTTCCAGGATGGCGGTCTCGCCGGTCTGGGGGTCTTGAAGTCCGCGGAGCTTCCGGCACAGCTCGTCGCGCAGGCGGTCGGCCTCTTCGCCCGGCTCGACGATTCCCCGGCTTTCGCGATCCTTGAGGTTCAGATAGATGCCGGCCAGCCCGGCGGCATACGCCCGGGTCCGCGACCAGTCCACGTTGGCCAGGTACCGCGCGCCGGGCTTCGCATCCGGCTTGAGAGCCATGTAGCCGTTGTCAATCAGCCACCGGTTCACGTCCACGCCGCGGCGGAACGACGTGGCCCCGTGATCGGACAGGATCATCACCACGGTGTCCGGCCGATCGCAGCGTTGCAGCACCCGGCCGAGCATGGCGTCGATCCGGGCGTAATGGTCCGGAATGGCGGTGGCGAGCTTCGCGTCGCCGAAGCCGTGCCGCGCCGGATGCCTCGGATCGATGTACCGCCAGTACTGGTGGTTCACCCGGTCCGTGCTGTCGAACACGCATACGATCAGGCCCTGGCTCACCTTGTCCAGGGCGTCCATGAGCATGCGCTCGCGCTCCTCGTCCGCCTCGGTGCACTGGTGCAGGAAGCCGGGGTCTTCCAGGATGCACTCGTTGTGGGCCCACGTGTCCTCCGCCAGGCCGAGCGTAGCGAACTTGCCCTGGCTCTTGGCGAGGTACATGCTGAAAACGGTGGGGTGCGAAATGGGAAGCGCCGGGTTCTCCGGATCAATCTGGATGGGCGAGACGTACAGCTCAAAATGCGGCTGCGTCTGAATCAGGTGGAACTGGCAGATGCCGCGGACCTTCCGCCGGAACCCACCGTCGAAGGTGACCGTGATCCACGGACTGTACTCCCGCCGACCCAGCGTGAAGCGGGTGTCGCCGACGGTGACCACCGCCTGTTCCCGGCCGTCGTCGATGTCCACCGAGAACGGCGCAGTAAGCGTGACCTTGCCGCCGTCTCGGTCGATCTGCGGACCGACCAGGTGCGACGCGATGCGGTTGCCTTCCCGCGACACCTGCACCTGCTCGCCGCCCTCGTAGATCGCCTCGTCGCGCGGGCGCGTGGTGTAGAACGAAAACGTGCCCTGGCTGCCCCGCACGTCGGGCACGCACATGGCCGACAGCAATACGCCGCGGAACCGTTCCGGCGGAAAAGTGATCGGCACCCGGATGATGCTGCTGAAAATCCCGTGCTCGCCCAGGATGTTCCAGAACGGCTTGCCTTTGCGCAGCAGCCGGATGCTCGGCTTGCGCCCGCCGGAAATCTGCACCGACGAGAGGATCGGCAGGTAGCTGCGCTTGTCCCGGGTCAGAAAGTCGAAAATGTTGTGCTTGCCCGGATTGGTGCCGGTCAGAAACGAGGACCAGGCCGTGGGCGTCAGCGCCGGCAACGTGGTGCCCAGCCGGCTGTAATACCCCTTCTTCCGCAGCGCGGCGAGGTTCGGCAGCCGGCCGTCGGCCATGTAACGCTCGACCAGTCCGGCGTCCATGCCGTCCAGGCCCACGAAAACCACCCGGCGAACCTTCGCCCGGGCGAACGCCCGCCGTCCGCGCACGGATCGGATCACCCAGCGCACCGGCCAGGTGAACAAGGTCAGAACGGCCGACAGCATCGCCGTCAGAATCACCAGCGCCGAGGACAGAACCGCGAAGCCGGCGCCGGGCCCGATGTAGGCCTGCGCGGGCTCGGCCAGAGCGACCCACAGGCACACGGCCAGAAACACAATGCGCCCTGTCGACGACGGACGGGCGGAATGGCGCGGGATTCTGCGATGCACGTTGCGCCCCGGCGGTGCTGGAACCGCAGTCTGCTCCTTCCGGACGGGCTTGCCGCGTCCCGGATCACAAACAGGGCCATCGTATTACGATCCGGAGACGGGTTCAAGCCGGCGCGGGCTTGCTCAGGATCAGCGGGGCTCGAGAGGCTTGGCGTTCGGTTTATCGGTCGCTGCCGCGGGGGGCGGCGGCACGAACGGCACCGCTCGCGGCGAGCGCAGCGGCAGATAGCGGTAGAGAATCACGAGGAAGAGAATGCCCAATGCGATCACACCGAAGCTGACCGCCTGGGAAATGGTGACGCCGAAACTGTCGTGCGGGTTGTCGGTGCGAATGACCTCCAGAATGATGCGGGAGATCGGGTACAGCACCAGCAACAGGCCCATCACGATTCCGTGTCGCTGCCTACGGTAAAAAACCAGGCTGAGCACGAGCGAGAGCAGCAGCGCATTGATGATGCCGTAGACCTGTGCCGGATGGACGGCAAGGGACTTGTGAGCCGCCGCCAGGTCCTGAAGCTCCGAGTAGGTCATGGCCCGGGACGGATCGGTCCGTGAGGGGTATTGCAGGGCGTGGTTCAGCGCGTCAAACTCCGTGTTCATCGTCTGGACAAGCTTCTTCGCCGCGTTGATCCTGGATTGGAGGCGTTCCAGATCGGCCCGCTTGGCGCCGGCCGCTTTGGCGTCTTCGAGCTGCTGCTCCAGGTCTTCCAGTCGGCGAATGGGGCCGAATCGCTCCTCCGGCGTGAGGCTCAGCAGGTCACGCGGCAGCGGCATGCTTTTGCCGGGCAGAATCTGCGGCGTGTAGAGCAGTTCCGCCGGCGTGATGACGCGCCGCTCCTCCCACTGGCGAACGTAGGCCGGGCTGCCGAACGGAAACTCGACGGCCCAGGGCAGGGTCGGCCGGTTTTGGGCGTCCACGCACAGACCGCCCCAGCAGCAGCCGTTGAGGAAGCACCCCATGCGCCCGAATGCCAGACCCAGCATTACCGACGGAGCCACAATGTCCATGTACATCCGCCAGGAAGCCCTTTTGAGCGCCAGATAGAGCGACGCCCCCGCGATGGCGCAGAGCAGGCCGCCGTAATACTCCAGGCCGCCCGCCGTGATATTGATCGCCGCCAGCCAGGGGTTGGATTGCGGGGCGAACTGCGTTTTCCAGTAATGAGCGACGTAGAACACGCGGGCGCCCACTACGCCGCAGATCAGCGCGACGAAACCCAGGTTCAGAATGAGGTCCGGATCGCCTTTGACCCGCTCCGCACGGCGCATCGCAAACCAGATCGCCGTGAGAAATCCCAGCATCAGCATGAAGCCGTAACTCTTGATCGGATACCCCACGATGGGCAGACGAAACAGTTCTGGATACATTCGCTTCGTGACTTCCTTTGCTGTGCGATCGCGCCAACGGCCCTCCCGCCGCGCCCGCCGCGCAGGGCCGCGCGTATCCTACTGCCGGGACGGCGGAGCGTCCACGGGCATGTTGTCGATGAGCCGACAGGCGCCGATGCGGATCGCCGCGCATATCCGCGCCGGCCGATCCACCCGCGGCAGGGCCTCCAGCGAGACCGCGTCCACGATGCTTACGTAATCAATCTCGATCGGGCCGGCCGCCAGAATGTGCCGGCGAACCAGGTCGCACAACGCGCGGGCGTCCCGGTTTCCCGCGGCCGCCGCCTGCCGCGCCTCCGTCAGGCCCTGGCAAAGGCTCAACGCCTGGTGACGCTGCTCGACGCTCAGATAGCGGTTACGGCTCGACATCGCCAGGCCGTCTGCCTCGCGCACCGTGGGGCAGCCGACGATTTCGATTGGCAGGTCCAGGTCGCGGACCATCTGCCGGATCACCACGAGTTGCTGATAGTCTTTTTCGCCGAAATACGCCCGGTCCGGCATCACGATATTGAACAGCTTGGCCACCACGGTCGCGACACCCTCAAAATGCCCGGGCCGCGACGCGCCGCACAGAGACTCCGTCAGGCCCGAAACACGGACCGTGGTGACGGCGCCCGGGCGGTACATCTCGGAAGCGGGCGGCGCGAAGACCAGGTCGGTGCCGACGCGCTCGCACGCCAGAAGATCCTCCTGAAGCGTACGCGGATAGCTTGCCAGATCCTCCCCCGGCCCGAACTGGGTCGGGTTCACGAAGATGCTGACCAGCACGTACGCGCAGTCCCGCCGGGCGGCTCGAATCAGCGAAAGGTGTCCATCGTGCAGGGCGCCCATGGTCGGCACGAAGCCGATGCTTCGACCCGCCGGGCGAAGAGGCCCCAAAGCCTTTCGCACTTCCGCGATTGTCGTCGCTGTCCGCATGGGTCGCCCATCATAGAAACCAAGCGGATGAGGGCAACTGCCATACCCGCATTCGCGCCTCATTATCGGAACATGTCTTCCACGTGGGCGGGAATCCCACTTCTGCGCTGAAAACAGGGCCGTTTGACACGGCCGGGCGGCGGCGCTACCTTGCGACCGCCATCCGCAGCCCTTGTGGATCGCTAACTTGTAACCATCTTGAAGTGTCAGTGGTTATGGAGACGCAGTCGCCGGTGGGAGCCTTGGCCAGCCCAGCAGAAGAGGACGCGATCCTGATCGCTCGGACGCTGGCTGGCGATTCGACCGCGTTCGACGATCTGGTTCGACGCTACCATCGGCAGGCGATGGCCGTGGCCTATCGGCGTCTGGGCTCCCTCCAGGACGCCTCGGACGTCGCCCAGGACGCGTTCCTTCGGGCCTACCGGAGCTTGGAGAGCCTCAAGGATCCCGCTCGTTTCGGCCAGTGGTTGATGCGGATAGTCGGGAATCTGGCGTTGAACGCGTTGCGATCCCGGCGAAGCGGGGTGGCCGGTTCCTCGTTGTCCCTGGATGACGTGGGCGGCAAGGCCGGGGAACTGCGGACGGCCGACGGAGCGGCCGTGTTGCAGCGCCTGACTCCTGGGGACACCTCCGGGTCTGAAGAGACCCAGGAGGCGGTGCGGCGGGCCCTGGAGGCATTGCCGGACAAGCAGCGGTTGGCCCTGGTGTTGTTCACCATCGAAGGGCTTCCGCAGAAAGAAGTGGCGGACCTGCTGGATTGCAGCGTGGAACTGGTGAAGTGGAACGTGTTTCAGGCCCGCAAAAAGCTGCGTGAGATGCTGGCCGAATACCTGTAGGCCGGCGTATGGAAACCCAGGCCGCGCCGGGCGGCAGAGATGAAGTGGATGATGCCTGATCCTTCTGACAATCGAGAGTCTCCGGAATACCTGCTAAGCCAGTACATGGACGGCCAGTTGGACGAGCCCGCTCGTGCGGAGGTAGAGCGGAAGCTGGCTGGTGACGGTAAGTGGGCGTCGATGCTGGCCGACCTGCGCCGCGTGGACGATCTGGTTCGCGCCTGGGCGGAGCGAATCCCGGTATCAGACACGGAGAAATTCGTTGCCGACGCTCGTCTTCGGCGAGAAAACAGCCGCGCGGGCCGGCCGGTGGTCCGCCTGTACCGGTGGATGACCCCCCTGGCGGCGGCGGCGGTCTTGGCGCTGCTCGTGACGGGATGGGTGGTCACGCACTCAAGCCGGCCGGCCGCGTCGCCCACGGGCGGCACGGTGGCGACAATCGGGCCAGAGCGGGCGGAAACCCCGACGGGGATCGAGGTTCCGGTGCCGGCCGAGGCGAGGCCGGAAGCCGTTGTGATCGTCTCTTTTTCACGCGGAGCGGCCCCGGAGGAGTACGCCCATCGGCACGAGCAACCGCGGCTGATGGCGACCTCCGGCGCCCTGGTTTCGGCGGATGAGTCCGGACTCTCCACGGAGTGGTCTCTGTTCTGACTGAAGTGTGGAAATCGCAGATGATTGGAAGCAGCATGTTGAGGAAACATGGCATGTGTATTGCGGGTGGATTGCTGTGGCTCAGCGCGGTGGCGGCGACGGCCTTTCAGACCGATCTTCAGCCGCTTATCGAGCAGGTGCTGGACGAGCCCATCGAGCTGACGGTGGAAAACGCGCCGCTGGCGGACTTCTTCTCACAGATTTCGGACAAAACCGGCGTTTCCATCGTTATGTCGGACGAGGCGTACGGCCTGCTGCCGTACGGTCGGGCGACCCAGGTGAGCGCGACGCTGGGGAACGTGACACTGCGCGACGGACTCGGGCAGATTCTCGGGCGTCTGGGCATGGCGTGCGTGGTCACGCCGACCGGGTTGGACGTGGTGCCCACGCCCGGTCTGCATCGACTGGGGCGGCGCGCCGCCTGGTCGGAGCTGGAGAGTCTGCAATGGCTGAGCGCGACGGAGTTCGTCGATCACGAGGAGTCTCTGGCCGCGCTGCGCAAGCGATTGCAGTTCCATGTCACGGAGGCAGACCCCTGGGAGCAGCTGGAGAGTGAAATCCGCAAGGTCGGCGCCGGCTCGGGCGTGGACGTTCTGGAGGCGGCGTGCGACGCACTGGGTTGGTCATGGTACGTGTGGGACAAGCAGATCGTGGTGGTCTCGCTGACGGAGCAGATGAAGCGGCAGCTTGATGCGATGATCAGCGTGCGCATGTCGAACCGCCCCTTGACCGAAGTGCTGCGGAGCGTCGGAAGGCAGGCCGGCATCCTGATTCGCCTGGGCGAGGGCGTTGCCGACGCGCTGCCGGTGCAGACGCGCAGAAACTTCTCGCTGCTGGCGGACAATGTCAGCGCGGTCGAGGCCCTGGAGGAGATCGCCGGTCTGACGGGCCTGACCTATCGGGTGGACGCCGAGGGAGTGGTCTTCGAGCTGCCCAGCGGGTTCATGGACGGCGCCCGGCCGGCGCGGTCGGCGGACCCGTTTGTCGGCAAAATCTGCGTTCCCGATCCCGGGGGGAACTTCCAGATCGAGCTGGTGGTGAGGGAGTCGGACCTGTCGCCGGAAGTGAATGAGATGCGCAAGCAGGTGCTCAAGGATGCCGACGAGATCATCCGCAAGGCCCTGACGGAGTATCAGGCCCGGAAGGGGTCGAACCCATAGCCGTTTTCATCGCGCGGGCGAGTTCCATCCAGTCAGCCGGAGCAATCGTCTCCGCCCGCACGGACAGATCCACGACTCCGGCCGCCCTGTCGCAAACCTCCTGCCCGAACTCGTGAGCGAGATTGTAGCGCAGCGTCTTGCGCCGGTGCCGAAACCCGGCTCGCACCAGGCGGACCAGCGCCTCGAGCGTCCGGTCATCCCGGGCGGACGGCTCGACGGCATCCAGGCGATAGAGGCTGGATTCCACCGCCGGCCGCGGCCAGAAGGCCTCCGCCGGAACGCGGGCGATTCGCTCGATGCGGCACAGCGTCTGCAGAATGATGCTCAGCGGCCCGTAAGCTTTCGTTCGCGGCACGGCCTCCATCCGCTCGCCCACCTCCCGCTGGACGGTGAAGCACATCCGCCGCACGTTCAGCTCCGAAACGACCAGGTTCATCAGGACCGGAGTGGCGATGTCGTAGGGGAGGTTCGCCGCCAGCAGAAGACTGCCCGGAGCGTGTTTGCGGCCGGACTGAACGGCCTCGAGCACAGCCGTTGCGATCCGGTGTTTCGTGTCCAGGGCGTCGCCGCGGACGAGAATCAACGATGCCGTGGACGCGAAACGCTCGGCCAACAGGGCGGACAATCGGCGATCGATCTCGACGGCGACCACGGCCCCGGCCCGCTCGACCAGCAGGTCCGTCAGTCCGCCCGTGCCGGCGCCCACCTCCAGAACCAGGTCCGCTGGCCGGATGTCGGCGACATCCACCAGCCGCCGCATCAGGTTTCCGTCGATCAGGAAGTGCTGGCCGAACCGACGCTTGGGGCGGATGCCGGCCGCCTTCAGCATGGCTTCGATTTCTCGCTTGGTCTGGACCAAAGGGCGTCTCCCTGGCCGGCTGTCCATTCTCCAATTCGGCAAAGGGTATAATACCCCCCGCGTCGCCAATGGCGTATGCTTTCTCGGGCGATCGAACGGGCCGGCCCGGAGCGTATCAAGGAGCGATCAGCCATGCAGTCATATGAGGTGTTGCGCGAGGCCGTGGAGGGGATCGGGGTCAAAGCGCTGGCGGCCGAGTTGCGGCTGTCTCCCGCTCTGATTTACAAGTGGTGCCAGGAGCCGGGCCGGGGGGACGTGGATGCCAGCGGGGCCCGCAACCCGCTGGACCGTCTGGCCGACGTCGTCCGGGTGACAGGCAGCGTGGCGGTCGTGAACTGGCTGTGCCACGAGGCGGGCGGCTTCTTCGTGTCCAACCCCCGGATCACCACTGAGGACCTTCAGACGGCGCTGCTGGTAAACACACAGAAGCTGGTGGAGGAGTTCAGCCAGTTGCTTCTGACGGTGACGCGGTCGGTGGAGGATGACGGGGCCATCGATCCGTCCGAGGCCGACCGGATTCGCCGCAGTTGGGAGCAGCTCAAATCCTCCGCGGAAGCCTTCGCGGTGGCCTGCGAGCAGGGGTTGTACGCGGATTGCGGCCGGCCGGGAAATGGCCTCGAGGGCCGGTGACGGAGTTTGCCGGCGCCGGTCTTTCGTGCGGCTCTTTCGCGGGCGACAGAGACCGGGCGATCGTCGTACGGCGGCGGCCGGCGCTCGCGATCCGCGGGTTCCACCAACGCAAAGCGCCCTGCCGACCGTCGGCAGGGCGCTTCTCTCATTCTGGTTTTTCAGGGCCGATCCGAACACCGGATCGACACCGGCCGATTCACTAGCGACGACGGATCAGGGCCAAAGCGCCCAGGCCGAGCAGCGCCAGGGTCGCCGGCTCCGGCACCGATACCAGCTCGAACTTGAAGTTCAGGGGAACATCGTCGTCATCGATGTAGCCCGGCCAGTCGGTTGTGGAGCCCACCGTCGGGATCTCCGAGTTCAGGAACCACTTGCCGGTGGTGTTGCCGTAGGTGTCGTCCGCCTCAATGCTGTGGTAGCCCGCGTTCGGCACGACGAAGGGCTCGCTGATCGTGATGGTCCAGATGTAGTTCCCGGCTTGCGGGAACTGCACCCCGAAACCGTCGACGTACGCCGCCTCATCGTCGTAGAAGTCAAACCACAGGATACCGTTCGCTGCGGTGACTCCGCCGACAAAGCTGTACTCGGACAGAATCAGCGTGTCGCCGATGGGCACGATCGACTCGTAGTCGTCGGCCTCCATTTCCCCCGGGTTGATAATGACGGCATAGTTGGTCCCAAGTTCCATGTTGGAATAGGCCACGCCGTCGAAGCTGCCCCGCAACGCAGCGCTACTCAGATCCTGCGCCACGGCGGTGTAAATGGGCGTGCTCGCCCGGTCAATCGGCGCGTCCGCGAATGCAACGCCCGCGAACGCAAGAACCATTAACATCGCACACAGTTTTCTCATAAACAATCCTCCTCCAGTAAGAGAGCCTCCGGCACCCCGGTCAGACTGAACCGGTGAATGCCCATTAGACACGTTTCCAACACAACCCACACTTTTTCCGGTCAGCGCGACGGGCTCGAGAGAACAGCTCGCCGCGTCAACCGGCTTACGGACACCACAAATAACAAAGAGCACGCATTCGCCGCCCAACGAACGACGCAATGCCTGCTCTCTCTCTGAATCCCCCCGCTCTGTCAGTCAGTATACCCGTCTGCACACCGCCATTTCAAGCGACTCTTTGGAATCTCAAGCCTTGAGTCCGTATAATCCGCGCCGCCTTACCAATCACGAAGAATTCAAGTATTACTTGCGGGGCGTGGAGGGATTAGGCTCTGGCTGGGACTTGGGTCTTTGCCCGGCGGTCAGTTTCGGCCATGATTTCGGGGTTCACCCGCTCATCGTCCGGGCGTACGCTCTGGGCGATTCGCGGGTGGGGAGGTCTCGCGGAGGGCCTGTGTGGGTCTGCTCTGGAAGTCCGCCAGACGGGTAATCGTCGTGGTGGTGGCAACGACGGTTCTGCCCATCGGGCTGGCGATGCTGGTATTACCGGGCCCGGCCGTCGCTGTGATTCCAGTCGGGCTGGGCATTCTGGCGACGGAGTTCCTTTGGGCTCGTCGGTATCTGCGTCGGATTCGGGACCGCGTGGGTCGGTTGCGGCCGGGGCATGGGTTGATATCCCGGGCGTGCTCCGAACCGCCAGCGGAGGATTGATCATGACCCGTATGTCGGCGTTCATCAGCATGCCGGGAACGGCGGAATGGCTTGTGATCGCGCTGGTGGGGCTGCTGATCTTCGGACGGCGGCTGCCGGAAGTGGCCCGCTCGCTGGGCCAGACGATCGTGTCGTTCAAAAAGGGACTGCGCGAGGCGGAGCGGGAGCTGGAGACGCCCCGGGTGTCGGACCGGCCGCCATCCGGATTCGAGAGCGGCCCCCCCCCGGCCCAATTGCCGCCGGGCGATTCGCGGCAGGGGACGGATTCGTCGCCTCCGCATGGTTGAGTGCGGCGACTGCGAGTACACTGCCGGCGTTCCGGGCATCGGCGCGGGCGGTTGCGGTCAGCCGCCGACGGTTTCCGGACCGGATTCCACGAGCACGCGGGCGGAGGTCGGGTGTGTTCAGTATCGTACCGCGAGACCAGAAGTTCTTTGAGCTCTTTGAGGAGACGGCCGACCTGCTCGCCCGCGGCGCGCAGGCGTTCGTGGATCTGCTGGGCGATTATGAGCGTCGCAATCAGCACCTGCTGGTCATCCGGCAGTTCGAACACGACGTGGATGCCGCGGAGCGCCGCACGTACGAGCGCCTGGACCGGACCTTCATCACCCCGTTCGAGCGTGAGGACATCCATTTGCTGATGCGGCGGATGGACGACGTGATGGACGGCATTGACGCGGCGGCCAAGCGGCTCGTTCTGTACCAGATTGCCGAACCGAAGGACTGGCTGGTCCAGCAGGCGGATATTCTGCGCCGGGCGACGCGCTGCGTGCAGCAGGCCATGCCCGGGCTGCGCACGGTGCGCAAGCCGGACCGGATGCGCGGCCACCTGCGGGAGTTGCATGATCTGGAAAACCAGGGGGACGACACGCATCATGCGGCGGTCGCCGAGCTGTACGCGGCGGCCGGCGACCCGATTGCCGTCATGAAATGGAAGGAGATTTACGACCTGACCGAACAGGCCATTGACCGGTGCGAGGACATCGCGGACGTGCTGGAACGGGTTCTGCTGAAAAACGCGTGATGAGCGTCGCATGATCACCTACGTCATCGTCCTGGTTATCGTCGCACTTATCTTCGATTTCGCGAACGGCATGAACGACGCCGCGAACTCGATCGCCACCGTGGTGGCCACGCGCGTGCTCTCGCCGCGACTGGCCGTGCTGTGGGCGGCGTTCTTCGATTTCATCGCCGCCTTTGTCTTCGGCACGCACGTGGCCAAGACGGTCGGCAAAGGGTTGCTGGGTACCGGGGTGGTCGATCCGAACGTGATCGCCGCCACGCTCCTTGCCGCCATCGCCTGGACCTTCATCTGCACGGTCAAAGGACTTCCCATCAGTGTGTCGCACGCCCTGATCGGGGCCCTGGCCGGCTCGGCCCTGATGAAGGGCGGCGTCGGCGCCCTGGCCTGGAAGACGCTCGGCTGGGTTGCGGTCTTCATCGTGCTCTCCCCGATCATCGGGCTGGTGTGTGCGGCGATTCTCATGGTGGCCATGATGTGGATCTGCCGGAACCGCACGCCGCGCCAGGTGAACCGGGTATTTCGCGGATTGCAGTTGCTGTCGGCGGCCGTCTACAGCCTCAGCCACGGATTGAACGATGCCCAGAAAACGATGGGGATCATCTGGGCCCTGCTGCTGAGCGTGCCCGCGCTGCAGCACTACGCCGTGCGGAACGGCGCCACGAACGAGCTCGCATGGTGGATCATCATTACGTGCAACGCGGCCATCGCGCTGGGAACGTATTCGGGCGGGTGGAAAGTCGTCCGGACTCTGGGCAACAAAGTCACACGCCTGACCCCCGTCGACGGGTTTGCCGCCGAGGGCGGCGGCGGGGCAACCATTCTGGTCATGTCGATCCTGGGCATTCCGGTCAGCACGACGCACACCATTACCGGGGCGATTTTCGGCGTGGGAATGACACGCGGGCTGGGCACGGTGCGCTGGAGCGTGGGCATGGAGATCGTGACCGCCTGGATTCTGACGCTGCCCTGTTCGGCGGCGACGGCGGCGCTGGTGTATCTGGTCGTGGCCTGGGTAGCGGGCCTGGTCGGGGGATAGAGCCGGGCGTTTCATGCAAGGAGAGCCGTCTTTGACCGATTCGACAGGGACAGACGCACCGGCCGCGGCGGAGGCTCCGCCAATCCGGTCGTCGGGACGCGGACTGCACCGGCGCCTGTATGATTGGGTGCTGCACTGGGCGGACACGCCCCATGCGGCCGTGGCTCTGTTCGTCCTGGCGTTTGCCGAGTCCAGCTTCTTTCCGATTCCTCCAGACGTACTGCTCATCGCAATGGTACTGGGCGCCCGCCGCCGCTGGTGGTGGCTGGCCGGGATCTGCATGGTCGGAAGCGTGCTCGGCGGCATCGCCGGCTACTTCATCGGATGGGGCCTGATGGACGCCGTGGGGATGCCGATCATCCGGTTCTATCACGCACAACAGCAGTACGAAGACGTGCAGAAGCTTTACCGGCAATACGACTTCTGGATCGTGTTCTCGGCGGCGTTCACGCCCATTCCATACAAGGTCTTCACGATCGCGTCCGGGGCGGCCCGGATGGATCTGCTCGGCTTTGCCCTGGTCTCGGCGGTCGGTCGTGGACTGCGGTTCTTTCTCGTGGCAGTCCTGCTGTACATCTTCGGGCCGCCCGTACGCAGCTTCATTGACCGGTACTTCAACCTGCTGTGCGTTGTGTTCATGGTGCTGCTGATCGGCGGTTTCGTGGTCATCCGGTATCTGGTCCGCTGAGGCGGAGCGGACGGGACGGAGGTGTTCTGCTCGCACGAACCGGTGCAGCTCCCATTCCCGGGGGCATGCGGCCGTTGACCAAGGGCGAAGGTGGAACGAGAGCATGTCGCGCTTCCCACCGTTCACGGCGCGCAGCGCGACACGGGCGCGCTCCCATGGGTCGGCGGGTCTTTTTCCGGCGCAATGGTTGCGGTGGCCTCTTTCGTTTCCGGGGCATCGTTGCCCGGCCAGGACCGGTTGGAACTCCCCCCGGAAGGGCGGATATCACAGGGCCGGCCCGTGCATCTGATCGAGGAAGACGGGGACATCGGCTTCATCAATGACGCCGTCTGCGGTCAGTTCCGCCTTGAGGCACACGCCGACGGGCGGCTGCCCGTAGCAGTCCTGAAAAGCCGCGAAGTCCTGCAGGTCCACGTCACCGTCTTCGTCGAAGTCCGGCACGCGGGGCCAGATCAGACTGCTTTGAAGCAGGGCGTACGCGACACGCTCGCCGGTGAGGTGCGTCCGCGTCAGATCGTCGTCGAGTGAGAGCATCAGGAAGGTCGATCCTCCGGAACCCGCCTGGCCATGTCGCTGAGTCCAGGCGCCCGAGCCGTCCTGCAGCCCGGCGACGGAGGCGATGGCCACGAACTGGGGAGCGGCCATCGGGGTCTGGAGGGCATAGGCCGTATGCGCCGGCGAGCCATGCAGCACTCCCTGAACGGTCGGCGGGCCGACCTGGGCCTCGAAGGGAATACCGGCCAGGCTCGTGCCGGTGGTGCTTTCGAAGACGATCACGCCAATGGTTTCATCCAGACGGTTCAGGCCGGTGGCGCCGCTGTGCTTGCCGGTGCGCAGGTTGTAGGCCGACGGAGCGTCCGTCGTCCGCAGTCCCTGGGTCCAGAAGACGGACCAGGCATCGTTGCTGCTCATCACCTGACCCAGCACGACCGGATCTTCATATTGCCGCCAGTAACGGCGCGGTTCCCCCGTCCAGTGGTTGTTGCCGTCCGTGAGGGTGGAGGTATACTTCCAGGCCTCCATCTTCACGCCGCTGAGCTCCGTGACGCCCTGTTCCATGACCCAGTACCCGACAACTTCCGGGATGGAGTAGATCTGCGACGGATTCGTCGGGTCCGCCAGACGCAGATCGAAGCTGTTGGCCGTCACGTTGCTGACCCGCGGAATCATCCGTTTGCCGTTGAAGAAATACTGGCCCGTGCAGACGACGACCGGGTCCGTGTAGGTGTTCTTCAGGGTCACCGTCTTGACCGTCTGGTTGGCCGTGGTGAATCCCGCCTCGAACTTCGGCGCCACTTCGCACACGTCGGGTATGCCGTTGCCGTTGGCGTCCGCGACGGCGCCGCTGAGAATCTCGCAGACATCGGCCGTTCCGTTTCCGTTGCAGTCCGGCTGGCAGTCATCGGGAACGAGGTTCCCATCGCAATCGGAAGCCAGTCCCTGGGCGATGTCGCATTCATCGGGAATGCCATTTCCGTTGCAGTCGACGCTGGTCCCGTCGGCGATGTCGCACTCGTCGGGAATGCCGTTTCCGTTGCAGTCGAGGCTCCGGCCGCGGTCAATGTCGCACTCGTCGGGAATGCCGTTGTTGTTGCAGTCGGCACTGGTGCCCTCGGCGATGTCGATCGGGTCTGGCACGCCGTTGCCGTTGCAGTCTTCGCTGCCGCCGGTGATCACCAGCGCGTAATCCGCGTCGAGCACGCCGGGCGTCTCCGGATGCCCATCCATGTTGATTTCGTCCGCGATGACCTCGATGATCCACTGCCCGGCGGCGGGCGCGGTGATGAACACGTTCTCCACGACGTCTATCGTGTTGGACGACCCTCCGGGCGTTGACCAGTTGCCGCTGCGCAGCCCGTTGTTGCCGTAATAGACGGTACCGCCTGGCGAGGTGACCCGCAGCGAAAGATCGTTGATGCGGTGGAGGCTGGATGAGGTCGTGCCGTAGTAGTCCGTGTAGACCAGCGTGACTCGCAGTTCGTCGTGGAAGGGATAGCCGGGGACGATGCTCCGCTCGTACGTGGTCGTCTGGAAGGGAAGCAGAATATCCGTTTCATCCACGATCCGGATGTGGTTCCGCCGTTCATAGAGGTACTTCAGGTCCGGCAGGCCCCAGCCCTGATGCGTCCGGGTCAGATTGTGGGACGTGCCCGAGAAGGGGTAGGAGCTGGCGGTGTTGATGATGACGGCCCGGGCGGTGGCGCTGTGCGGGCGCTCGTCGAAGGGCGATTGCCCGCTGGTCGCGTTGCCGAACAGGCCGTCCGCCCACATCTCGAAAAACAGCCCGAAATGGCCGGCCACGATGGGCGTGGCGCCGCTCGTGCCGCCAAAGTAGCTGGTGTAGCCGCCGCCAGTCGTGGTGGTCCGGATGTAATCGTAGAAATGGCAAAGGTCCGGCTTGATCCGATTGTCGGCGGCGGGGCCGATGCTGGCCTCATACCAGTAGTCGTCGTCTTTTGTGAGAGTGTCCTGGTGATGGATGCCGCCGACGGAGACGATGTTTTTGGCCCAGGCTTCGCGGAGTGAGCCGGAGTACCGGTAGTTGCCCTGGCCCTGTACGATGACCAGATCGTGCAGATAAACGGCCTGATCCAGCTCCGCACTGCTGGTGTTGTAGTCAAAGCTGAACCCGCTGCCGTCGGACGTTCCCCAACTGTTGGACTGGTACAGGCATTGCCACGTCGGGCCGACCAGTTGCGCGGCGTCGTTCACCCGATTGCCGGTGTTCCACAGGGAAAAAACACCCTGGCCCGAGGGAAGCAGACCCCGTCCGCCCGGACTTCCGGTGCCGTCGCCGAAGTTGATACCGAAAGTGGACGTGCCGTGCGACTCCGTCGGAAACCCGCCCAGGCGGACCGTCAGGCGCGAGGCAAAGGCCGGATGGGTGATCTCACAACCATTGTCCATGACCTCCGCTCGGACGTTCTGCCCGGTGTATCCGCCGACAGTCTCGATGTAATTGGCGCCGCCGATGGCCCGGGCATTGTTCATGA
>MTKY01051122.1_pt1 | contig 20480 bp, 12 predicted proteins | sample 1042731 | NCBI WGS metagenome assembly MTKY01 (sample SAMN06212206, study PRJNA360538) | anaerobic digester metagenome | biome: Wastewater treatment plant; material: sludge; isolation source: anaerobic digester fed with sludge from wastewater treatment plant | place: Denmark: WWTP Soeholt ... | reverse complement strand
TCTCCGCCCGCGGTGGGTGAAACGCAAATTCCACGGGCGCTCTGGTTCGGAACGTCCGTTCCGTCGCGTTTCCGCACCGCACATCGACATCACCCCCAGCGCGACCGCCAGGCCCGCCACGCTCGGCATCAGCGGGAACAGGGCCGCCGGCACGCCGATCCCGGCCGCGATCACCGCACCCAATAATATGCCGCCGCGCCGCTGGCTCTTCTGGCCGATATCGGCCGACAAGCCGCCGAGCACCGCGCCGGCTACCCCGGTCCCGAACATCAGCGCCCCGACCCAACCGGCAAATTGCTGTGGCTGGAGCCCGAAATCGCGCGACAGCACCGGCGCGACCCACACCGTCGCGGCGACATCGGCCATGACGACGGCGACCTGACCCGCGAAGAGCGGGCCGAGGAACGAGCGCCGCGACCACAGTTCGGCGGCGACGATGCGGAACGGCGCATCGGGGCTCGCCTCGACCTCTTGGCGTTCAGGTTCGCGCAGAAACAGCAGCGGCAGCAGGCACAGCGCGCTGATTGCCGCGAGCAACACATGCGCCCCGCGCCACGGCGCAAGTTCGCCGAGCCAGCCGATCGCCGAAAAATCGGTCAGCAACCCGAACAGCCAGCCGGTCAGTGCAAAACCGAGCGCCACCCCCAGCGCCTTGCCGAGATTGACGATCAGCATCGCGCGTCCACGCTGCTCGGGCGCGCAAAAATCGGCGCACAGCGAAAGCGCCGCGGTGAGCGAACCGGTCGAACCGATGCCGACCAGCATCCGCGCTGCGGTAAGCAGCCCTGCGCTCGGCGCAAAGGCGGTGAGCAACGTCCCAAGCGTCCAGAGCAGCGCCAGCCCGATCGTCAGCCGTACCCGGTTGCGCCGGTCGACCAATATGCCGATCGGGATCGAAAACAGCACCATCGGCACCGCAGCACCAAGCCCCTGGATCAGCGCCAGCGCATCGTCGCTCATCCCCAGCTCGGCCTTGGCGCTTTCCTGTATCGTGCCAAAGCTGCCGAGCGCGGTGAAACCCATCGTCGCGACCAGCGCGAGCAGCAACAGCGGGACAAGGGTCGCGGGCGCGGTCAGCCGCGCGTTGGGCAACGCGAGCGGTTCAGCCTGCGCCGCCATCATAGCGCGAAGATCTTGCCGGGGTTGAGCAAATTCTGGGGATCGAGCGCGCGCTTGATCATCCGCATCTGTTCGACCGCGTCGCCCAACTCGGCGACCAGCCATTCCTGCTTGCCAATGCCGATGCCATGCTCGCCGGTGCACGTCCCGTCCATCGCCAGCGCGCGCTCGACGAGGCGCGCGTTGATCGCCTCGACTTGCGCCATCTCTGCGGGCGCCTGCGGATCAATCGAGAAGATGACGTGAAAATTGCCGTCCCCGACATGGCCCAGGATGGTCGCGGGAACCGATGACGTCTCAAGATCGATATGCGTTTCGGCGATACACTCGGCGAGGCGGCTGATCGGCACACAGACGTCGGTCGCCCACCCGATCGCCCCGGCGCGCATATTCACGGCCGCATAATAGGCCTCATGTCGCGCGCGCCACAATTTGGAGCGTTCTTCAGGGAGGTTCGACCAGTTGAACGCGCTGCCGCCATTGGCTTCCGCCAGCGCCCTCACCGTCTCAACCTGCTCGGCAACATTCATCGCGCTGCCGTGGAATTCGAAGAACAGCGTTGGCGCCTCGGGATAGTCGAGCTTCGACCAGCGGTTGACCGCGATCATCTGTTTGGTGTCGAGAATCTCGACCCGCGCCAGTGGCACCGCGCACTGGATCGACTGCACCACGGTATCGACTGCGCCGCCCAACGTATCGAAGCTGCACACCGCCGCCGAAATCGTTTCGGGAACCGGATGCAGCCGCAGCGTGACCTCGGTGATGATGCCCAGCGTGCCTTCCGAGCCGACATACAGCCGAGTCAGATCATAGCCCGCCGCGGACTTGCGCGCGCGGCGCGCGGTGCGGATCACCGTCCCTTGCGGCGTCACGATTTGAAGGCTGAGCACGGTGTCCTTCATCGTCCCATAGCGCACCGCGTTGGTGCCCGACGCACGCGTCGACGCCATGCCGCCGATCGTCGCATTGGCACCAGGGTCGATCGGAAAGAATAGCCCCTGGTCGCGCAAATGGACGTTGAGCTCTTCGCGGCGTACCCCGGGCTGGACGACGCAGTCGAAATCCTCGGCGTTGACCGCGAGCACCTGGTCCATCTGACTCATGTCGAGCGAGATGCCGCCGTTGATCGCCAGCGCATTGCCCTCGATCGACGTCCCGGCGCCGAACGGCACAATCGGAATGTCGGCCGCCGCACAGAGCTTCACCAGCGCGACGACATCGTCGGTCGAATGCGCAAAGACAACAGCGTCGGGCAGCACGGTGGCGAAATGGGACTCGCTCGATCCATGCTGCCCGAGCACCGCGTCCCCCCGCTGGAAACGGTCCCCAAACCGCTCCTCCAGCGCCCCTACCAGGCTGGCGGGGAGCGGCCTGCGTTCGTCCGAATGCGCCATCCCCGCCATCGTCAGAACTTCAGGCTGGCACGCACGCCGTAACGGCGGCGGTCGCCCGTGATGCCAAGGTCGGAGGCGGGCAGCCCGGCGAGCGCCAGCGTCGTCTTTTCGATATAGCTTTCGAAATATTCGGTATTGAACAGATTGTTGGCGAACAGCGCAATCTCGACCGGACCGGTGCGATACGCGATCGACGCGTTGGTCAGCCAATAGCTGTCGAGGAACGTCGGCGTCGTCTCATTCAGCGTCGCCGCCAGCCGCTTGCCCTTGCCGAACAGCCCGGCGCTCAGCACGACTTCATCGTCGCCGCCCATCTCGATCCGGTAGTCGGTCGAGATGTTGGCGAGCCAGTCGGGCTGGAAGGTCAGCCGGTCGGACGACAGCTGGCGCCCGGTCGTGCTGACATAGGCGCTGTCGTCGGTGATGCGCGCGTGCATATAGGTAAAGCCGCCGCGGATCGTCCAGGCGGACACCGGCCGCACCATCGCTTCGAGTTCGACACCATAGCTTTCGACGTCGCCGCTGTTGAGATCGACGGTGACAAGCCCGCCGCCCGCCGCCGGTGCAATCGAGTTGAGCCCGATATAATTCTTGTAATCATTGTAGAAAACCGCGCCCGACAGCATCAGCCGGGGCGTCGCATATTTCGCCCCCGCTTCATAAGTCCATGCCGAGTCTCCGTTATAAGTGCGCGTCGGCGCCGTCGGCGCGTTGAACCCGCCACCGCGATAGCCGCGCGCGACCGACACATAGGTCATCAGGTCGGGGGTCCATTTGCGCGATACGGTGAGCTTGGGCTGCCACTCGCTTGATTTGAGCTTCGCAATCGGCAGGATGGCGCCCGAAATCGCGCTGCGCGAAACCCGGTTCTCACGATCGTAACGCAGCCCCAGCGCGACTTCCCAATCGGAGTTGGGTTTCCAGAACATGGTGCCGAAAGCCGCATAGGTGTCGGCGACATTCTTCGCCACCGTGTTGCGCACGATGCTGATCGGGCCAAAGACCGGATGGACGAGCGAGATCGTGTCGGTGACATTCGCACGCGTCGCCTCATTGCTATAAAAGACCCCGACGAGCGTCGAAATCTGATCGGTCCATTCGCTGTCGAGCCGCGTTTCCAGCGTCATCGTGCGCAGGCTGTCGCGGCCGACAGTGCGCACCGTATTGGTTGGGCCGAAATCGCCGTCGTTGTCGGGCGCGAAGCTGTTGCGCATGTCATAGGCGCCGATGACGCTCAGCTTTGACCCGCCGCCCAGATCGGCTTCGGCGCGCGCGTTGATGCCGCGATATTTGTACGAAATTTCGTTCAGGGCATTGAACTGGATATCTCGCCGATAATCGGTCGGCCCGCTAACGCGCGAATAGGGTGTGTTCACCCCGTCGACCCAGTCATAATAGCCTTTGATCGTCAGCGAAAAGCCGTCCGAAGGCGCGAGACGCAGTGTAGCGTTGATCGAATCGGTGTTGAAGCGATTGGCGTCCTTGTTGAGCAGCGTGTTGGTCAGGAAACCGTCCTGCTGACGGTGCGAGGCGGCAATCCGGAACCCGAGCACATCGCCCGCGATCGGCCCGCTCACCGCGCCCGACACCAGCCAGCTGTTGTCGGGGCCGGCGTAGCTGCCATTGGCGCGCGCCTCGAACACGTCGCTCGGGGCGCGGGTAATGACGTTGATCGCGCCGCCCAGCGTATTCTTGCCATAGAGCGTACCCTGCGGCCCGCGCAGCACTTCGATGCGCTCGACATCGAGCAAAGGGTTGTTGAGGTAGGCGGTGTTCGGCTGGTAGATGCCGTCGATGAACAGGCCGACCCCCGGCTGCACCGACTGCACCAGCGTCACCCCGACGCCGCGGATCGCAACAAACGCACGGCCGCTGCCGTCGCTGTTGATGTTGAGCCCCGGCGACAGGACCGCCGCCTCGCGCACCGAATTGATCCCGCGCGCGGTCAGTGTGTCGCCATCGATCGCGGTCACTGCGATCGGCACATCGGACAATGTTTCGTCGCGCTTGCGTGCAGTCACCACGATCACGCCGTCGTCCTCGCCTTCGGCGGCCGCCGCCCCGGCAGCATCCTGCGCAAAGGCCGGCGCAGCGGCGAGCATCGTTGCCAGCACGGCGGTGGAAACGGCAAAATTCAGTTTGGTCATCAGACATCCCCAAAAGAGGCGGTCCAGGCCGCCCTGCAGAAACCTATCTGACAGCTTTTGAACCTATATGAAAGGTCGTCGATTGTGCCGATCCGCAGACCGGGTTTGCAGAGCGCGGGTGTCCCATCCCGTCATGCGAGCCAAGCGAAGCAATCCAGAGCGGCGTACACCGCCCTGGATTGCTTCGCTTCGCGCGAAATGACGATGCTTTGTGGCGTCCGCTACCAACAGCTATACCCTCCGTCAGCCAGCACCACGCTCCCGGTCATCAAGCTTGCCATATCCGACGCCAGGAACAGGATTACCGCCGCGACCTCCTCGGGCTCGCCCAGCCGCGCCATCGGCGTCCCGTCGATCCAGCGGCGATACATCTCACCCTCCTTGTCGGCAAAAGCGTTCAGCGGCGTCGCAATATAGGTCGGTGCCACCGCATTCACCCGCACGCCGCGCGCCGCCCATTCGGCGGCCAGACTCTTGGTCAGCTGATGCACCGCCGCTTTCGACGCGTTATAATAGCTTTGCGGCTGCGGCCGGTTGACGATGAAGCCCGACATCGACCCGATATTGACGATGCTCCCGCGCCCCGTCGCGAGCATGTGCCGCCCAAAAGCGCGCGCGCACCAGAAGCTGCCATTGAGGTTCACATCGAGCACGTTCAGCCAGCGTTCGTCGGCGACATCCTCGGCGGCGGTCTCGCTGCGCGCGATCCCGGCATTATTGATCAGGATGTCGATCCGTCCCTCGCGCGCGAGCATTGCCGCTGCGGCGGCATCGACTGCGGCGCTATCGGTCACGTCGAGCGCCTCGGCAAAAACGGCATAGCCTTTGGCACAAAGGTCGGTGACCGCGCGATCGAGCGCGGCGGCATCGCGGTCTGCGATCGTCACCCGCGCGCCAGCCTCGGCCAGCGCTTCTGCCGCCGCCAACCCAATCCCCTGCGCGCCGCCCGTCACAAAGGCCGTGCGTCCGTCAAGCCGCAGCTTCGCAAGATACATCGACCTATTCCGGCACGAAGGCGGCGGCGGGCATCACCGGTTCATGGACCGCTTCGCCGCGCGTCATCTGATACACCATTCGATCGGCGTCGAACTCGGGCCACGGCATCGATCCGCTGCGTGCGAAGCCCGCCCACAGATCGTGGACATGCTCGGCCAGCGCCTGCGGCGGGTCCATCCCCGCCAGCCCCCGCGGCCCGGTGACGGTCGGCAGCGTCTTGAACACAAACGGCATTTCGATCCCATGGCACGCGCCCAGTTCGCCGTCGCACGCGGGCGATCGCCAGTCGAACTCATACAGCCACGTCTTGCCCTGATGCGCCGCGGCATATTGCCGCGCGGGCCAGCGGAACACGAGATCGGTCATCGCGCGCGTCATCGCCTCGCCCGGCCGCATCCCCTTCTGCTTGTAACCATAAGCCATCAGCGCCGCCTTCGCCTGCGGATGCGACCGCCCGAGCAGCCAGCGCGCGAGCAACCCGCCGATCTTTTTGCGCACCCCGGTGGGCACAAAATACAGGTTCATCTCATCGGCATTAGTGCCGATGACAACTTCCACGTCGCGCCCGGCGCCTTTATGCAGCGCGTCGATCGGCTTCTCGGGCAGCACATCGTCGCCGTAAACCGGGATGAACCGGCTGATCCCATAAACCGGTTCGCGCCCGTCCTTGTCTCGCAAGTCGATCGCCCAAGGCTTCGCCACCTTGTCGAGCGCATCCATCGCATCTGTGTTGGACACCGGTAGAAACCCGTTTGCATCGGGCACGATACGCAGCACTTTCGCCAACTTCCGCACCAGCCGCTGCGCCACGTCGATCTCGCGCACCATTGCGCCATGCCCGCTCTGGATGATCGCCCGCGCGAACATTCCCTCGGCCAGCGGCGAGGTGACGAGGTCAGCGATCGCCATCGCCCCGGCGCTCTCACCAAACACCGTGACATTTGCCGGATCGCCGCCAAACACCGCAATATTGCGCTGCACCCACGCCAGCGCGAACAATATATCGCGCAGCCCCAGGTTGGTCGGCGCCCCCGGAACCGGCAGAAAACCGTCGATCCCCATGCGGTAATTGATCGCGACGCAGATGACGCCTGACGCAGCAAAAGCGCTGCCATCATGCACCGTCGCATCCTTGCTGCCGGCGACAAAACCGCCGCCATGGATGAACACCATAACCGGCGCCGCCACGGCTTCGCGCGGCGCCCAGATGTTGAGGCGCAGATAATCACCATCGCTGCCATCGCTGCCGTGCCCGACCAGGGGGGAAGGATCGATCGCGGGAAAAGGCCTGATCCGGTGCGGCGCCGGAGGTCCCGGATCGTCCATGTTCCGAACGCCGTCCCAGCTGACCGGAAGCCGCGGCAATTCAAAACGCTGCGGCGGAGCCGCGTAGGGAATACCAAGAAAGCGTACGACCGAGCCACAAATGCTGCCGCGGATCGCGCCGCCTTCGATTTGGACTGATGTGCTATTGCATAGGTTGTTCATGACACCAGCGTATCATCTGGTTCGGTTCTGCGGCTAGAACCGCCGATATGCCTAGCGGATGAAGAAATGTGCCGGACACGCCGACTCCCATCGGCCCATTGCTCACTGTCCGCATTGCATTAGCGGAAGCCCAAAGCGTACGCATCGCTTGATATCGATGCTTGTCCGGCGCGCAATGGCGCAATTCGCATCGGTGTCGCCGAATCCCGGACGCTGCCCGGTTTCCAGCGAAACTGCGAAATATGCTCGACATCGTCGGCGGTAATGTCGGCGATGCGCGTCCGGCCCATCAGACCCATGTCGCGCTCGATCTCGCCGCGGAAAATCGCCAGCACTCGCGCCACGCCCGCCTCGCCGGCCGCCGCGAGCCCATAGAGATAGGGCCGGCCGATCGAGCAGCCGTCGGCGCCGAGCGCGATTGCCTTCAGCACGTCGGTGCCACGGCGTATGCCTCCGTCGGCAATCAGTTGCGCATCATTCTGGATCCGGTCGCGGATCGCGGGGAGATAGTCGATCGGCGTTGCCGCAGTATCGAGCTGGCGACCGCCATGATTGGACACCATGATCGCATCGACGCCGCATGCGACGGCGCTCGCACAATCCTCGGGCATCATCGCGCCCTTGATCACCAGCCTCCCGGACCATTGCGCGCGCAACCACGTGAGGTCGTTCCACGTCGCCGACCGATCGAACTGCCCGTTCACATAGTCGATGACACTCGTACCCGCGCTGCCGATATCGCCAACATGTTCGACGACATTGGCGAGTTGAAAGGAGCGGTTCTTCAGCGCGCCGAGCGACCATCGCGGATGCATCGCGAAGCTCATCAGACTGCCGAGAGTGAAGCGCGGCGGCATGATCATGCCGCTGCGCCGATCACGCTCGCGATTGCCCGCAATTGCGGTGTCGACGGTCAGGCAGAGCGCCCCATAGCCGTTCGCCGCGGCGCGCTCGAGCAGGGCTTTCGTCAATCCGCGGTCGCGAAAGAGATACAGCTGGAAATAACGGCTCACAGCCGTTGCCGCGATCGCCTCGATCGAAGTCGTCGCCATCGTCGAGAGGCCATAGGGCACGCCCGCTGCGGCCGCCGCGCGCGCGACCGCCGCTTCGCCCGAGGCATGGAACAGCTGCGACATGCCGGTCGGCGACAGCATCAGCGGCATCGCGCTCCGATATCCGAGAAGCTCGGTGCCAGCATCGACGTGACTCACATCAACAAGCGTATGCTGCGCGAGCGCCCATTCGTCGAACACCGAGCGGTTGCGCGCCAGGGTCCACTCGTCCTCGGCGCCGCCCTCCAGATAATCACGGATCGGCAGCGGCAAGGCGCGCCGGGCGAGCGCAGCCATATCTGCAATGTTGAAGGCATCTGCGAGCGAGGCCATTCAATTGCCTCCGATTGCATTCGCGGCGGCAATTTGCCGTGCGCAGTTTTCAGGGCGAGCTCGGCAAGCGACGGTCCCGTCGCCAGCCGCCAGGGTCTCTATCTCAAATGTCGCACAATGCTGGTCTGAAGCTACCATTGCGGCAGCTTATCACCTGTCCGGCCTGTGAGGATATGCCCGCGGATATGCCGATCGAAGACAGTGGTGTGCCGCGACGACCAGCCGATATTCGTGCACGAGCCGTGCATCGAACATGGCCCGGCGGCGGATAGACTGCGACGCGCCGCTCGCCCGGCACGTGCCGCGACGCGGGTGCTGGGAACCCGATCGCACCTACGGCCGCACACGGCTCGGCGAGCACGGCTCCTGTGCTCGCGGCCGCAAGGCCGGCGAACTGCCTGCGATCCAGCATATGCACCGCCCATCGCTGACGCGCCGCGGCTGCATCCTTCTACGGCGTGCGAGTCTCCGGCTCAGTTGCCGTCGGGTACGACGCAACGAAAGCTGCTAGCGGACAGGGTCGAGCCCCAACCCCGATATACAGCCTTTTGTGGATAGGCGCACAGCGGACGCTGCATGTCGATCTTGCCCGCATCCTCGCTCGCGAATTTCGTTGCGATGACTTGATCGGGCGCATCGCCCTTGTCAGTCCAGTCGATCAGCGCCGAGAACAGATCGTGTTGCGCGTCATAGGCCGGCGGCTGCGGAGGGATACCGAGCGTGCCGTTGAAGGCATCGGGGCCGGTGCCGCCGCCACAGTGCATCATGCCGGGCGCCAGGAACAGGCGCGCATTGTCCGCAAGCTTGTCGATGCCGCCAAGCTGCGCTGCGTGCCGCTCATAAAAGGCCACCGACTGAGCCGGCGCCACCAGCGTGTCGGCCAGCCCATGATAGATGATCAGCTTGCCGCCGCGCGCGGCAAATGCACCGAGACTGCCGCGCGTGGCGTCGTTCACGATCGGATCGAGGCGGGCCTGGACCGCCGGCATGTCGCGATTGAAATCGAAGGCCTTCCAGTCCCAACCGGCGCCGAACACCCATTTGAAGAGTCCCCCAAAGGGTGGCTGATCGTCGATCGGGGTTTGCAGGAAGGACCAGCCGAACGTGTCGGGCATTTCGCTGCCGGGCAGCCAGCCGAAATAGCTCGCCTTGCCATCGCGGTTCGTTGGCCCTGAATAAAACGCGCGCGCCGTCGCGACCTCGCCTTCGGTCAGACAGCTGTCCGACCCCGCGCCGGTGCATTGCACGACCCCCGGATCGAATTTGCAGCTCATGGGATCCGAAATGAACCGGTCGCCCGCCAGGCCGTGACCTTGTCGCCAGCAGGTTGCGATCGCCGCCCTGTTGAGCAATTTCAGCTTGGCGTCGGAGAGACGGCTGCCGGGGGTGCGATGCGCCGCGGCATAGTCCCAAAGCACCGCGGCATGGCCCCAGGTCCGGTTTATGACCGGCGCCCCCACGAGGATACCGTCATAATCGGCGGGGTAATAAAGCGATTCTATCAGGCCTTGCTGACCGCCGGTCGAACAGCCGGTATAGTAGGAGCGTTTGGCATCGCGGCCATAGAAGGCCTTAGTGATCGCCTTTCCGGTCGTTGTCATGACATGCGTCGACAGCCGCCCCCAGTCGCGCCATTTGCGCGGCTGACCGATCAGCGCATCGCCCTCGAGCGGCGACGCCGGGGCTGTCCCGGTATCCGTAGTCGCGGTCGCAAACCCGCGCCGCAGTCCGTCGACCATTCCCGAATAGCCGGTGGTGAAGGCGCCCCCGAACCCGCCGCTACCATTGCCGTGAAAGACGCCGACCCAGCCATCTGCAGGCAACCATATTTCGACGCCGATATCGGAATCGGACGCCGACTGGACGCGTGCGACGACACGGCAGAAGCTGCGATAGCCCGGCGTCGCGCGCCCGACGTTCGTCTCGGCTGCCTTGGCCGGAACGAGCGTGGCGCTGACGACGCGGGTGTCGGAAAGGTGCAACGCACCGAGCGCGCTGCACCGCGCAGTGGGCCCATCCGGCGCAGTCGCATGGACATAAGCCGCAGCTTCGGTTGGCGCCATCACTCCCATCATCACGGCCGCTATCGCGGCAAAGGCATCTCGCTGCTTCATGATCGTCTCCGCAAAACTTGTCATCCATCCCTGCTGACCAGCTTCAGCCGCGCGTATCGGCTACACCGCCCGGCGATCGCTTGATCAGCAGGGCAAGCCACAGGAAGAGAAGCGCCGCGACGAGATACATCGGAGCGAGCGCATAGTAAGCCATCCGCAAGGCATGCTCGCCATATTCAGGACGAAAGAAGTCGCTCGCCATGCCGACGAATGTCGGCCCCAGGCCAAGGCCTATCAGGTTCATCACGAGGAGCAGCAAGGCGCCCGAAATGACCCGCGCTCCCGGTGCGACCTCACCCTGGACGAAAGTGACCGTTGCCGGGAGGAAAAAGGAGTTGAGGAACAGCGGCACGCACAGCAAGGCGAGCGCCAACTCCCATCGGTCCGCCGAAGCGAAGCCGAGAAAGAAGGGCAAGGCGAGCACCAGCGAGACCGCCGGAATGCTGGCGTAGGCGGTCTTGTTCGTGGCGCCAAAGCGATCGATGAGCCGTCCGGAAACGAATATACCCGCGCCCATGCCGAGGCCGACGGCCAGCGCATACCAGATCGCGACCTGCTCCAGCGCCATGCCCTTCTCGCGCATCAGGAAAAGCGTCGCGAAATTGCTGAGGCCATAGGTGATGAAATTGGCGGCCCCGCTGGCGAGCGCGGCGACGACCAGGATCTTGTTACTGAAAAAACTTCGGATGGCCTGTCCGAAACTACCGACAGGCTTGGCGGAGTCCGAAGGAAGCGGCGCCGGGTCGAACTGCCCACGCTCGGGTTCGGGAATGAACAGATACACGATCACCGCAGTGACGATGCCGATGACGCCGACGACATAGAATGGAACGCGCCAGTCAAAGGCTGCCGCCAGCGACGCCCCAAACGCGACTCCCAGAGCCGAGCCAATTGGTGGGCCAAGATTGAAGATGCCCATGGCGGTGCCGCGTTGCTCGCGCGGAAAGCTGTCGGAGATGATCGCGTAGGATGGGGGCACGCCGCCCGCTTCGCCCACCCCTACGGCCATGCGCGCGATAACCAGCTGACCGTAATTTCCCGCCATGCCACATGCTGCCGTCGCGGCGCTCCATACGCCGCATGCGATCGAGAGGACTTTCACGCGGTTTGTGCGGTCGGCCAACCAGCCGACGGGGATGGCGATGAAGCAATAGAATAAAGCGAAATAGAATCCGGTAATCCGGCCAAGCTCGCTGTCGGTGATCTGCAGGCTGTCCTGGATTGGCTTGGCAAGGATCGAGACGAGTTGCCGATCGAGGAAGTTCAGCACGTAGACGAAACACAACATGCCGAGCACGAGGCCACGACTGCTCGGTGCTCGCCGATCCGCAACAGCCCGTCGATTCAAAGATCTATTCATCGCCATATGCCCTGACCTTCCCAGCCGCACACTCGTTCTTCTCGATCCAGTGATCGCCGCGTCACGCTCGCGTCGTCTCTGCGGCAGCCTCGCATCGCCAGAGTCGGGCCTGCTCGATATACCAAGGAAGCACTTCGGGCGTAGCAATCGCATCGGCATTGATAACCTTGGCCGCAGGCCAGCCGGCATACAGCCGCTTGATCGGCAATTCCTGCTTCTTGCCCGACAACGTGTACGGAATGCCCGGTGCCGCGATGAGGCGATCGGGCACGAACCGAGGCGACAGGCTGCCCCGTATGGCCGATGCGACTGCCGCTTCCATCGACGCGTCGACGCGGTGCCCCTCGGCCGCGACCACGAACAGCAGCAATACGCTGTCGCCGGTTTCGCCTTCGACATCGATCATCATGCTATCCGCGACCCCCGGCAGGCGCTCGACCGCCGAATAGATTTCGGCCGTCCCCATGCGCAACCCGTGCCGGTTGATCGTCGCGTCGCTGCGACCCGAAATCGTACAGCTGCCGTCGACGCCGATCGTCAGCCAATCGCCGTGCCGCCAGATGCCGGGCCAATCGGCGAAATAGGACTCCTGATAGCGACTGCCGTCGTCATCGCCCCAGAAATATAGGGGCATGCTCGGAAACGGACGGGTGCAAACCAGTTCGCCGACTTCGCCGATCACAGGTCGACCCTGCTCGTCCCAGGCCTGGATCGCCGCCCCAAGGTGGCGACATTGCAATCGTCCCGGCGTGTCGGCCAGCTCAGGATTGCCTGCCATGAAGGCGGCGGCGATTTCGGTGCCGCCGCTGACATTGCACCACCAGATATCCGGCCGGCCCAGAGCGGCAAATTGCGCGGTGCCCCAGCGTTGCACGTCTGGAGGAAGCGGCGAGCCGGTGCTGCCGAGCGCGCGAATTTTCTCGAGATTGCCGATTTGGGCGAGATCCACGCCAGCCTTCTCGCAGCTGGTGAAAAAAGCCGCTCCCGCCCCGAACCAGGTCACGCGGTTACGTGCCGCGAACGCCCATAGCCGGGACCAGTCGGGATCGGTTTTCGGTCCACTCGGCGACCCGTCGAACAGGCAGATTGTGGTACCGCTCAGCAGCCCCCCGACCTGAACATTCCACATCACCCAGCCGGTGGCGCTGTACCAGTGGAAGCGGTCGCCGAAATTGTTCGGGCTGTAGCTGGCCCCCAGATCAAAATGGTGCTGGCCGGCACACGTGGCGAGGATGATCCCGCCATGGCCGTGCACGATCGGCTTGGGAAGGCCGGTGGTGCCGCTCGAATAGAGAATCCAGAGCGGATGGTCGAACGCCAGCCATTCAGGTTCGAACGCATCGACCGCGGCGTCGTCGCGTCCGATCGCCTCGCCAAAAGCGACGGCACCGGGCACGTCGGTATCGCCGAAGCCACTGACAAGGATGAAGAACGCCTCGATACTCGGCAACTGACGCCGAATTTCGGCCACCGCCACGCTGCGGTCCATGGCCTTGCCGGCATAAAATACGCCGTCGACCGCAATCAGCGCCTTGGGCTCGGTCTGGCGCAGCCGGTCGAGCACGGCATTGGTGCCCATATCGGGCGAACACAGCGTCCAGATCGCGCCGAGGCTCGCACACGCCAGCAAGCCGACGACGGCGGCGGGAATGTTGGGAAGATAGGCTGCGACCCGGTCGCCCCGCCCGATCCCGTGTCGGCGCAGTTCGAGCGCCAGCGACGCCGATTGCCGACGCAATTCGGGCCAGCTGAGCTCGGCCGTTTCGCCGCGTTCATTTTCCGCGATGATCGCGGGCTGGCCGGCCGCCTCCGCAAGATCGACGTGGCGAAAGACCTGCTGCGCATAATTGACCTCTGCGCCCCCGAACCAGCGCGCGCCCGGCATGGTCTCTTGGCCGAGCACCGCATCAAACGCCGTCGGCGATTGGAGTTCGAAATAGTCCCAGACACTCTGCCAGAAGGCTTCGAGTTCCGCGACCGACCACGCCCATAACTCCTCATAGTCGCCGAATTGCAGGTTTCGGTTGGCATCCAGCCAATCGGTAAACAGGCGAATCTGCGGGATGGGGCCGGAGACGATCGCGCTGGTGCCGGCATCACTCATCGAACGACAAACCTATCTCAATCAGGTGGGCGGCGGAGGTCGCCGCATCGATTATGCGGTTTGACCAGGGCGCGGGGAGCGGCAAGCGGCGATCTCCACCGAGGCCGCCGCCCCGGATCAGAACGACGTGCGCAGGCTCATCGCCGCATAGCGGCCAATGGCGTTGTAGGATCCGCCAATGCCGTCGGTGCCCGGGAAGAAGGGCGGTGTCGCGTCGAACAGATCGTTGATCTGCATTCCGACTTCCGTCCCCCTGGCAAAGCCGAGATCCGGCAATCTCAACGACAGGCGCAGGTCGACCGTTGTGTACCCCTTGGCCTTGTAGAGGCTCGAGCCGGTCGGCGTTGCGAAGGGCGCGGTGACCCCGCTGCGATGATTGATGAAGTTAACAAAGGTCACTGGACCCGCCGTGACACCCAAGGTCGTGCGCAGGGTCGTCCGCGGAATTCCGGCGTCGAGCGAGTTGCTGACCGCCGAGGTCGGGGACAATTGCGTCCTGTATTTCAGGATATAATTGCCCGCGATGCCGCCGAAGACGGTGCCGAAACCCGCCGTGTGCCGATAGCGCACGTCGAAATCGATGCCGTTGGTCTTGCGAATGCCGAAGTTGCCCTGCCGCAGGTCCAGGATGTTCCCGATCGTCGGCACCGCGGCGAAGGTGTAAAAAAACGGAACGGTGTTCGCGATCGCCGCACTGACCTGCGCCGCGCTCGGGTTGCGCGTAACAAGCGGCGCGAATGTGGGGTCGGTGAAAATGAGCGCACCGAGCCCCGACGGCGTGCCGATGACATCATCATATTTGATGTCGTAGAAGGTCGCGCCGGCGCTGAATCCGGGGGCAAAGCTGGGCCGGAAATCGGCGCCGAGTGAAAAGGTGCGCGCCTTTTCGGGTTTCAGATTCTGATTGCCGCCGAAGAGCAGGATCGTGTTGACTTGGGTCGCGCCGCGCAGAGGATCGCGCGCGCCGAAGGCATCGACCAGCGCGGCGGCTGCATAGTAGGATCCGACGGTTGAGCCGAGATCGCGCAGCCCCGGCGCCCGGAAGGAACGGCCGTAGCTGCCGCGCAGGTTCAGCCCCGCCACAGGCTCCCAGGTGATGCCGACCTTCGGATTGGTGGTCGAACCGAAATCGCTGTAATGGTCATATCGGCCCGACAGCGACAGCGCGAGGCTGCGGACCATCGGCGCGGCATTTCCCTCGCCGAAAATCGGCACGAACAATTCGCCATATACCGATTTCACGTCACGATCGAGATCCTCGGGAAATCCGACGCCGCCGCTCGATCCGCGCTGCCGATAGGTTTCGCGGCGATATTCGGCGCCGGCGGCGATCTTGAGTTCCCCGCCCGGCAGATCAGCCAGCGGCCCGTCGATCTTGACGGCAGCGATCCGGGTGCGCTGCCGGTTGGTGAAATCGGTAGGATTGTTAAGAATGGCGGCGACCACCGCGGGGTTGGTACGAGTGCCGAAGGGATCGAGGGCGGTCGCCACCGTGGTCCCTGCGGCCGCCGCGGCCAAAGCCGTGGTATTGATCCCCGGCTGGAACGTGTCGTTGCGCGACCAATTATAGGTGCCATACAGGCTGGCCTTGAAATTGCCGGGCAATTTGACGTCGATCCCGGCGGTGGCGTTTCCGGTCCGGACCCGGAAGGTCTGATCGAAATGATCGGCGCCGACGAGATTATCGGGACGAAAATCGATGAACTCGAACAGGGCGCCGGTTCCCGGGGGCGCCCGGAAGAATGGATTGGCCGCGGTCAAGAGCACGAAGGTCTGCCCCGGCAGGGCCGCCTGAACGACATCCTCGCGATCCGAATAAAGGAGGTCGCCCCACAAGGTGATGTTCGACGACAGCTCCTGGCGCGCCGAGACGAAGACGCTGTGCGTCCGGTTCTCGGGCACCAGATCGACCGGGCCGCGCGGGTCGCAGGTGTTCAGGCCCGGCGCGAGGCTGGGCGCGGCATAAATCGTCCCGGTGAAGAGGTTGACGTTCGCATTCGGACACACGGCCGAGCGCGTATCGACACCCCCGGCGGCCCGGAAATCGAGCGAGCGGTAGCGGCGGTCGGCGCCCGTGATGTTGCTGTTCTCGGCATATTGGTAGGCCGCGACAAAAGAGCCGCTGCTCCACTCGTGACCGAAGATTCCGCCCGCGTTGAAGGCGTGATAGTCGTCCGCGAAGCCGTATCGGACATTGGCCTCAAACCCCGAGACGCGTTTGCGGGTAATGAAGTTGACCACGCCCGCGACCGCGTCCGAACCGTAGATCGCCGAAGCGCCGTCGGCGACGATCTCGACACGCTCGATCGCGAGTTCGGGAAGGAACGGATAGTCAGGGTTGGTCTGCTGGGTGCTGCCCGAGATCAGCCGGTGGCCGTTCATCAACGGTAAGGTCGCGCTGGGCGGCAAGCCGCGCAGGCCTGGGGCGAAGGAGCCGAGTCCGCCATTGCTCGTGCGCGGCGCGGTGTTGAAACTGTTGAGCTGCGGAACTGTTGCCAGCAATTCGGGCGTGCTGGCCGCGCCAATCAGCTTGGCGTCGTCGCGCGATACGCTGATGAGGCCCGATCCGGTCGGCGGAATGCCGCGAATGCTCGTGCCAGTGACGACGATTTCGCTGTCGGACTCAGTCCCATTGCCTTCGATCTGACTGCCAGTGCTGGCGCTTTGGGCAAAGGCCGCGGGCGGAATGCCCAGCAAGGCTCCTAAGATTGCGGATCCACACAGCGTGCGCGCACGGCTTCCCGCGACAATGGTTCTGATCGACATGATGGTCCTCTTCCCTGCCTGTGATTTATCTTTTTCACGGACGCGTCCGCTGCCGGACTTTGCCGGCTTGATCTCTTTCTTATGGTTTGGCAGACGCATTGGTAAGAGCATCAGCGGACATCACTGTGTCTTTAGCGGACACATATTTTGAAGGGACGCAGCCGTGACCGACGAAGACGATCAGACGGGAGTGGCCGTCCGCAACGCACGGGCCGGCTTCCCCTCGCTCAATCAGCGCATCTTCGCTCCGTTCAAGCTGGCGACGGTCATCGACACTGTGGCGAGCCGCGGCATCATGCCGGAGACGGTCCTTGACCGAACAGGGCTGACGCTCTCCCAGGTTCGCGATCCGCACACGCTTACATCGATCGGGCAATATCTCGTTGCTTGCGACAACATCGTCGCCGCTGGCGCCGAGTTCAGCGATGCCTTTGCGATCGGCTCACGGCTCCATCTGTCGGCTTATGGCATGTATGGCTATGCGCTGATGTGCTCGCCAACGATGCGCGACTTTTTCGATTTCGCGGTGCGATACCAGCCGCTCGCTACCCCCACCGTGCGCCTCGGCTGGCGCGCCGAGGGCGAGATCGCGATATGGCAATTCAACGAAATCTACCGCGACGTCATGAGCAGCGAGGTGCGGACATTTCTCGTCCGTCAGCAGATGAAAATGACATACACCCATATTCGCGACACCGCCGGATCGGACAATCTGCCGGTCCGGGCACTATTCGCGCTGACGCAGGACGCCCACTGCGCAAACGATGAGCGCGAACTGTCCTGCCCTTGCCTGTACGACCAGGAAGCTAACGAACTTCACTACCCGATCGGCATTCTCGAGCAGACGCCGGAGTTGGGAAACCGGCTTACAAGGACGATGCTGGAAGAGACGTGTGATCGTTTGATTGGTCAGTCGCGGATTTCTTCGGGACTGTCCGGCGAGGTCTATCAGCTCCTGCTGCTCGCCCCAAACCACTTTCCATCGATGAAGGGGATTGCTGATCAACTCGGCATGCAGGAGCGAACGCTGCGCCGCCGCCTCGCCGCCGAGGAGACCAGCTATGGCGAGATCGTCGATGACGTGCGCCGCAAGCTCGCCATCGAATATCTGCAGACGACCCGCATGAGTGTGGATGACGTAGCCTGGAAAGTGGGTTTTAGCGATAGCGCTAACCTGCGGCGCGCGATCCGGCGGTGGACAGGCCAGAGGATCAGCGACATCCGAGCGAGGTGAGAATAATGGCCGGTTCCAGGCCGGCCGCGGTTCCAAGCGGCACGAGGCGCCGCATAGTCAAATTCCCACTTTCCCATGATTATTCTCCTGTGGCCGATGTGGCCAAGGGAATAACGATCGAGAGCGTCCGCTTGTCGGTCGCAGCCGCTTACGCGATCCAGAACGGCGAAAGCCGAGTGCAGCTAAATGCTTTGCAGGCGCCTCAGAACCGCATCGTCATCGCGACACCGCCGCTCTTCGCGTCGCCCCAAGGAAAGACCTGGATGCAATCATTGGCTCTGCGCGTGATCAGAAAACCTGACGCTTCGCCGATCACTACGCCGACGAGCACGTCGTGGACATGGTGCTTGTTCGCCTCGACACGGCTCAGACCGACAAAGGCGGCGACGAGTTGCGCGGGCACGCCGACCTTCCAGCCATAGCGGTTCTGTAACGTCGCGGCGGCGGCAAACGACACCGACGTGTGCCCCGACGGGAAGCTCTCGTTATCGCTGCCGTCGGGGCGGCGTTCGGGGAAGGCTTGCTTGAGCCCATAAGACAGCCCGCCGGCGACGACGACGCTGCCGCCAGCCTGTAATGCGCCATCCCAGTCGCCCTGTACAGCAGGCACGCCGAAGGCCGCAACCACCAGCGCGTCGCGTGCGATCGAGCCTGCATCGTCCCAGCCCTTGTCGCTGGCATGGGCTGGCGCGGCGATCGACAACAGGGTTGCGGCACCGAAGACGGTCAGAAATTTCTGCATGGCAATATCCCTCATTTCGAGGACCAAGGGGGCCCGATACGGCAAGCAAAGCCCCTTGACTGCCGGTCGCGATATTAGCGCGGCCGATTTGCAAAGCAAGGTTTGCCGCGATCGGGCGCAGCGGCGCTCATTCCCCCAGAATATTTTGCCGATCGCATTTTTCCGACTGTGGAGGACGCGGCGCGGCGGCGTCTTCGGTGTGAGTGCAAGGAGATATGCATGCCGCCCCAAGCAGAACTGCAGATGATCGGTCATCGCTATCGCGAAATTTTCGGCGCCAATCTGTCGCCGAACTTTGCCGCCTATATCAGCTGCCGCACCGAGCAGGAATCGACCGCGGCGCTGGGCTACGCCCGCGCCGGGATCGATCCGCTCTTCCTGGAGGCCTATCTCGATCAGCCGGTCGAGGCCCTCGTGAGTGCAGCCTATTCGCGTCCGGTCGCGCGGGCGCAGATCATCGAGATCGGCAATTTCGCCGCGGTGAGCCCGCAGGCGATGATCCTGCTGTGGGGCGCCGCCGCGAACGACCTGTCGACCCTTGGTGAGATTGCCGTCGCCACGCTAACGCGACCGCTGCGGCAGATGTTCCAGCGCATCGGCGTGCCGATCGTCGAGATCGCCGAGGCCCGCCGCGACCGTCTTGGCCCGGCAGCCACCGATTGGGGCGGCTATTTCGACCAGGATCCCCGCATCTGCATCGGCGTCATTTCGGAGGGCCAAGAGGCCATCAACGCCTTTCTCCACCGCCGATTTCGCCGCGAGGTCGCCTGACATGCCGTTGTTTGAAGCCATTGCCGCCCATGCCTCCGCCAATCCCCAGCGCATCGCGCTCGATGCGCTCGATGCTGCTCCCGTGACCTACGAGGCCTTGTGGGCCGCCCTGACCGAGCGATCGTTCGCGCTGGCAGCGCGGTACGAGATCGGCCGTGCCGTGGCGCTGCAAAGCGATCATGGAACCGAGACGTCGATCGTCGAGCTCGCGCTGCTCCGTGCCGAGATCCCGGTGATGTCGTTGCCGGCCTTTTTCACGCGCGAGCAGGCGCGCCACGCCATCGCCCTATGCGGCGCCGAACCCGACCCGATACAAAGCCCCTTGGGAACGGCCCGGTCCCGCAGGTCCGCGCCCGTCCCGCTTCCACGCGGGACGGCGCGGATTACCTTTACCTCGGGATCGACGGGCACGCCCAAAGGCATCTGCCTTTCGTCCGATCATATGGTTACGGTTGCGCAATCGGTGGTCGAGGCTGTGGGCGCCGAGCATGCCGGGCGGCATCTCGCGCTCTTGCCGCCAGGCATTCTTCTGGAGACCGTGGCAGGTTTCTTCCCGACCCTGCTCGCGGGCGGCTGCTATGTCTGTCCGCCGCAGGCGGTGATCGGGCTCGCCGACCCTTTCCAACCCGATTTCGCCAAGGCGACGAAGATTATCGCCGAACAGCGCATCACCTCGCTGATCCTTGTTCCCGAATATCTCGAGGGCTTGGTTCGCGTCATGGAGACGACGGGCCTGCGCTTGCCGCTCCTGACGCTGATCGCGGTCGGCGGCGCGCGGACATCGATCCCCTTGATGGACCGCGCCCGCCGGCTCGGCCTGCCCGTCCGGCAGGGCTATGGCCTGACCGAATGTGCCTCGG
>MTKY01051669.1_pt1 | contig 20502 bp, 22 predicted proteins | sample 1042731 | NCBI WGS metagenome assembly MTKY01 (sample SAMN06212206, study PRJNA360538) | anaerobic digester metagenome | biome: Wastewater treatment plant; material: sludge; isolation source: anaerobic digester fed with sludge from wastewater treatment plant | place: Denmark: WWTP Soeholt ... | reverse complement strand
GGAGGAGAAGCACGCCGACCTCCGGTTCCACTTCTTTCTGCACAAGCGCCGCACCCAGCGGATTCTTCTTCTGGTCGGAGAGGCGATTCTGGCGCCCTTCACCGGGCTGATCGCCTTCCTGCCCGGCCCGAACATCGTGTTTTACGCCCTGGCCCTGATCATGATCACCCACTGGCAGTCTCTCCGCGGCATCCGGGCGCTGCTTGCGAAAAAGCACGAATACCGGGTTGATCCGCTTCTTTCGGAATGGGAGCTGGCCGTCGCCGAGGGCCGGGAGGAGGACTACCCCGGAATCATCGCGCGGCTGGAACGGGCCCACGGCCTGAAAGACATGCGCAAGGTGCTTGGCGGCTAGACCCCGCCCGATTTTCGAATAACGCCCCGGCACACACGGGGAGGCGAAACAGAGATTCGAGGCGTCACGGCGATTAGTTGACTTAATCAACCATTTCGGCTATTCTGCCCCGAGACCCGCTCCTGAATCCAAAGGAGCGCCGCCATGAAGAAACAACTCGCCGTCTTATTCGATGCCTTGCAAGAGATGACTCTGCTTTTCGGAAGCGGAGGAATAGACGGAGAATGCTGCGGGGATCTTTCGTTCATCGAGTTCATCGCGATCAAAAAGGCCCGGGAACGCCCCGGCCTTATGATCAAAGACCTCGGACGCGCCTTGAATCTCACGAAAAGCGGAGCAACCCGAATCGTCGACCGCCTCGAAAAGAAAGGATATCTTCAGCGGAATATCTCCCCCCATGACGGCCGCGTCTGCTGCGTGACGATTTCCCCGCGGGGAGCACGGATCGTCGCCCGAGTGGAAGCTCGCGAAATCGGCCGCCTCGGCCGAGCGCTTCAGGCCGCCGGCCGCGGCCCAATCGACAAAATCGCAAGGGATATGGCCTTGATCTCGCGCGCCTTGCGAAAAATCACCCCGCCGAAATCGGCTCCGAGGAAACGGTAAAAAGGAGGACGAACCCGTGAATTCGCTGAGCGAGGCGATCAAATATTTCCTGGTGATCATGGCGGAGCTCTCGGTTCTTTTTCTCGGGATCAGCGCCGTCATCGCCTTGGCTTTTATGTATATTCCGAAGGATAAAATCAATCACTGGATCGGCGGCAAAGGCCTTTGGGGCAATATCATGGGAGTGCTTTTCGGGGCCGTCACGCCGTTTTGCGCTTGCTCCACGGTTCCCATGACGCTTGGTTTCCTCCAAGCCGGCGTTCCCTTCGGCGCGGTGATGTCGTTTGTCATTTCTTCCCCATTGATGGATCCTCTGATCTTTTCCCTGCTGGTCGCTTTTCTGGGATGGAAAGTCGCCCTGGGGTTTTTTTTCTTGACCTCCGCGTTCGCCGTTGTTTTCGGGGTCCTTCTCGAGAAATTGGGCTGGGCGGATCAAGTGAAAAACGTCCAAATGAAAAAAATCGGCCCTGATCCGGACAACGGCGTCCCCGAAGGATTCAAAAATCGACTCCGCGCCGCGGTTTTCAAGGCTTGGGGAGATTTCCAATCGGTTTTCATCTACATGATTGTCGGCGTCGGCATCGGGGCGGCGATATACGGATATCTTCCCGAAGATCTCCTCGTTGAAATCGCCGGAGCCGGCCATCCGCTTTCGGTGGTCATCGTCGCCTTGATCGGCATGCCGCTTTACCTGCGGGTGGAGTCCGCGATCCCGATCGGGCTGGCCCTGATGGATAAGGGGGCGAGCATCGGGGCCGTCATCGCCTTGATCATCAGCGGGGCGGGAATCGCGATTCCGGAGCTGACCATGCTCGCCGGCATTTTCAAGAAAAAGATAATCATCGGATTTTCGATCATCGTGTTCGTTTCCGCCGTGCTTTCCGGCTTGATTTTCAACCTGTTGGCTTAAATCCGGGAAAACGTTCAAGGGATTTCAAAGGAGAAAACGGATCCATGGAAAACAAAAAAGAGAAGAAAAGTTTTTTTTCGCGCCTGACGGGCGGCGCGAAGCCGAAAAAGAGTCCGTGTTGCGGCGGTTTCGTCCTCGAGGAAATCTCCGAGGGAAAAAAGGAAAGCGGGAAAGAGCCGCCTTCTCCGAAAGACGAGGACGGCTCCTGCTGCGGATAATTCACGGTTTCTTGGCGGGAGGCGTTCGGATCATATCCGCGATCTTCTCAAGATCCCGAAAACGAGAGCGCGCCCGCCGAGCGGACATCGCGGCCGTTGCCCGGGCGGCAATGAATTCACAAGGCCGGTTGGCCCGGACGGCGGAGCTTCCTTCTCGCCCGGACGCCGGGCATAGGGATCAAAGAGAAAGCCCGACAAACCGCCCCTTTGACCGCCGCGTTGGACGAACGCCTGGGAATCCTGTTCAAGACGGCGGCCTCGTCTCCCTCCGCGGAAGACCCTCCCCGCTCCCGCGGAAATCCTCCCTTGCGACGTCCCGGATCCCGTCTCACATCCCGTGGATCGCCGGAATTATTCCTCGCCGAATCCAAAGCGCCCCGCGGACTCGAGGAAACGCCGATGCCTGTGGAAGACGACGGCGAAAAAGACCCGGCGGGTTTCACTCGCTGTATCGAAGAGGGGGGATGATCTTGCGCGTGACCGGACGGCGGATTCGTCCCGGCCTTTCGACGGATCCGGGGAAGGAGCGATGCCGGCCTCGGCCCGGGCCGGGAGAGCGTCCGAAAGAATTCTTGAATATATGAAGATATTATCATATTATAATGGACATTGAAAAGAGGCCAGGCCATGCCCGACATTCTTCGCGTGTTCAAATCCCTCGCCGATCCGACCCGCTTGCGGATCGTCCGGCTGCTCCTTCAGAGGGACCTCTGCGTCTGCGAGCTCATGTTCGTCCTGGAGATGGCTCAATCCCGCGTTTCCCATCAACTCCGGATCCTCCGGGACGCCGGCCTCGTGGAAGACGTCCGGGACGGGCAATGGATCATCTATCGTCTTCCGGACAACGTCCGGGCGACGATCGCCCCTCTCCTCTCCCTCTTCAAGGAGGATAAGAAATCCGCCGGGGCGAATCATGCGGACCGCCGGCGGCTTTCCGCTTGCCGGAAAGAAGGAGTTCGAAAGAAAAGATGTTCCCCCGTCGACTCCCTCAAATCGAAGGCTGAACGAAAGCCGGCTTCGGCGAAAAAACGATCCGCCGGCGAATCTTTTTAGGAGATCGTCATGAAAATCGAAATCTTGGGCATGGGCTGCGCCCGCTGCCGCGACCTCGAACAGCGGACGCGCACGGCTCTGGCCGAAACGGGCCTCGCGGCCGAGGTGGAGAAAGTCGACGACATTCAGAAAATCATGGCGTATAAAGTCATCGCCACTCCCGGGCTGGTCATCGACGGCTCGGTCAAGGCCGCCGGGCGCATTCCTTCCGTCGACGAAATCAAGAAATGGATCTCGGAGGGCCTGAATAAATGATCCCCGGAAGATTCCCCTCCGCGTCCGGCAAGCCCTTGTCCGCCTTGATCCCGGCCGCTCTCTTGATCCTGGCTTCGGCCTCCGCCGGCGGCGGCCTGGGCGCGAACCCGATGGACAAGAATTCCGCGGCGGTCTCGAATCCGCCGCCGGCCCAGGCCAAAAATCCGGCCTCCCCGGAAAGCCTCGTGATCGCGACCGAGCGCCTTGATATCGATTTTTCCAAACACCTGGTGACGTTCATCGAGCTTGGAGCCGATAAATGCATCCCCTGCAAGGCGATGCAGCCGATCATGAGGGAGATCGCCGCCGAGTACAAGGACCAGGTCCAGGTGATCTTTTACGACGTCTGGAAAAATCCCGAACCCGGCCGTAGATACGGCATCCAGCTCATCCCCACCCAGGTCTTTATCGACAAAACGGGAAAAGAGATCTTCCGCCATGTCGGCCTGTTCCCCAAGGAGGAGCTGGTGGCTTTTCTAAAAAAACAGGGAGTCCGCTGAAAGCCGACCCGCGAAATGAACGCGCTTTTCGGCGATATCGGCCTGATCCTCCAGAATCATCCTTGGCTGGCGATCCCCGCGGTTTTCCTCGGCGGAGTGATGACCGCTTCCAACCCCTGCGTCCTGGCCATGATTCCCCTGATGATCGGCCTGGTCGCGGGCCGGAGCGAATCAGGCGGCCTCAAAAGAACATTTTTGTTTTCGCTGTTCTTTGTCCTCGGCCTGGCCGTGACGTTCACCGCCCTGGGGCTCGTTTCGGCCCTTCTGGGCCGGATGTTCGGCGACGTCGGGCGCTTCTGGAAGCCCGCCCTCGCCGTTGTCTGTCTGGTCATGGGGGCGAATCTCCTCGGGCTATTCCATTTCAATTTCTCCTTTCCCGGAATGGCTCGATTTAAAGGCCGGGGGCTTCTCGGCGCCTTGGCCCTCGGGCTTCTCTTCGGCCTGGTTTCCACGCCTTGCGCCGTCCCCATTCTGGCCGTTCTCCTGGCTTTTGCGGCCGAGAAAGGAAATGTCCTCTTCGGCGGCGCCCTCCTCTTCATTTACGCCCTCGGCCACTCCGTTTTGATCCTCATCGCCGGAACGTCCATGGGGGCGGCCAGAAAGATGATCGAGTCCAAGGGATTGAAAAAAGCGAGCGTCGGCCTTCAAAAGGCGGCCGGCGTCATCATCATGCTCGTCGGGGGATATCTTCTCGTCGGATAAAACGCGCAAAGGAGATGGCCATGAATGATTCGCGCCCGAAGCGGCTTTCCTTTCTGGACCGGTATCTCACCCTGTGGATCTTCGCGGCCATGGCCGCCGGCGTCGGGCTCGGATATTTCATCCCGGCCGTCGTCGGGCTCATCAACACGTTTCAGTCCGGGACGACGAACATCCCGATCGCCGTCGGGTTGATCCTGATGATGTACCCGCCTCTGGCCAAGGTGAAATACGAGGAGCTCGGCGACGTTTTCCGGAACGTCCGGGTTCTGTTCCTTTCGCTCGTCCAAAACTGGATCATCGGGCCGCTTCTCATGTTCGCCCTGGCCGTCCTTTTTCTCCGGGATTATCCCCACTACATGTACGGCTTGATCCTTATCGGGCTGGCCCGCTGCATCGCCATGGTGATCGTCTGGAACGAGCTGGCCAAGGGCGACACGGAATACGCCGCCGGCCTGGTTGCTTTGAATTCCATTTTCCAGGTGATCTTTTTCTCGGTTTATGCCTATGTCTTCATCACCGTCCTTCCCGGCTGGTTCGGACTGAAAGGGACGGCCGTGGACATCACGATCGGGGAAATCGCCCAAAGCGTGTTCATCTACCTGGGGATTCCTTTTCTGGCCGGCATCATCACCCGGTTCACGATGCTGAAGCTCAAGGGGAAGACCTGGTACGAAACGAAATTCATCCCTAAAATCAGCCCGATCACCCTGGTCGCCCTCCTCTTCACCATCGTCGTCATGTTCTCGCTCAAGGGCGAGTACATCGTCAAAATCCCGCTCGACGTCCTGCGCATCGCCGTTCCCCTGGTCCTCTACTTCTTGATCATGTTCCTCGTCTCGTTTTTCATGAGTCGGAAAGTCGGAGCGGATTATTCCAAGACGGCCACCCTGTCCTTCACCGCGGCCAGCAACAACTTCGAGCTGGCCATCGCCGTGGCCGTGGCCGTTTTTGGGCTTAACTCCGGCGAGGCCTTCGCCGCGGTCATCGGGCCGCTGATCGAGGTGCCGGTCATGATCGCCCTGGTCAACGTCGCCCTTCGGTTCCGGAAAAGATATTTCGCCGGGGAAGCGTCCGCCTGAGGAAGCCAACATGGGAGAAGGAGGCCGCAACCGGGAGCCGTTCGGCGGGATCTCTCCAAGTCCGTCCGTGGATCCCCGCCCCTTGCGCCGGTATCTCAAAGCGGGAACCCGCGGACGCCTGGATCTTCCGCCCGGACTGATGAAGAAGCTGGGGGCCTCCCCCGGCGCCCATTTGGAAGTCCGGGCCCGCGACGGCCGTTTTGAGATCAAGCCGAATATCCACAGCTTGTCCCGGCTTTATATCGAGCCGACGTCCCGCTGCAACCTGGCCTGCCGGACCTGCATCCGAAACACCTGGAAAGAGCCGATGGGCGACATGTCCATGGCCTTGTTCGGGCGGTTGGTCTCCCAATTGAAGGAGTTTCGCCACCTGGAATCGGTGATGTTCGCCGGATTCGGCGAGCCGACCGCCCACCCGGACATCCTCCGGATGATCCGGGCGGTCAAGGCCCTCGGGCTTCGGGTCGAAATCACGACCAACGGGACTCGGCTTGACGGCCTCCTGATCGACGGTCTCCGGCAGGCCGGGCTGGATATGCTCTGGGTGTCATTCGATTCCGCCGGCGAAAAAGGATTCGAGGACATCCGTCGGGGGGCGAAATTCGGCCCGATCGTCGCCGCCTTGAAAAACCTCCAGGCCGGAAACGTCCGCGGCCGCCGTAAAATCCGGGTCGGCATCTCGTTTGTCGTCATGCGGCGGAATGTGGCCGACCTGAAACGCCTGGACGACCTGGCTCGGGACGTCGGAGCGGATAAAGTCCTGGTCAGCAACATCCTGCCCTATTCAGAAGACATGGAAAAGGAGATGCTCTGCGCCCTGACCCTGTCGACGGCGACCTTTTCTTCGGCGGCCAGGACGGAAATCTCCCTGCCCCGGATGGACGTCACCTCCGACACCCGGGACACCATTCTCCGTCTTCTCCGGGGTTACGAGAACCTGAACCTGATGGGCAATCCCATTTTCGCCGAAACGAACTTCTGCCGCTTCGTCGAAAGCCGGACGTCTTTTGTCCGCTGGGACGGGCAAGTCGCTCCCTGCCTGGGGCTTCTTCACGGCTATACGACCTATCTTTACGGATACGAACGGAACATCAAGCCGCACGGATTCGGAAATGTCGGGCGGAGAACACTGGGATGCATTTGGCGCTCGCGGAATTACCGGAGATTCCGGGAGAAAGTCCGGAACTTCGACTATGCCCCCTGCCATTTCTGCGGAGGATGCAATTTGCTCGAATCCAACGACGAGGACTGTCTGGGCAACTCCTTCCCGTCTTGCGGGGGGTGCCTCTGGGCCCAGGGCATCATTCAGTGCCCTTGAGCGAAAGGAATTCTTCAATGAAAGAACTGAAAATATTCGCCGTTCTCCTGGCCGTATTCCTGGCCGCCTATTTCATCCCTTTCGGCCGCTCCTCCGTCCAGAACGCCGTCAATGAAGCATTCATGATGCTCCAGGAATACGCCCGGATGCATGTTTTGTTCTGTCTCGTCCCGGCGTTCTTTATCGCCGGGGCGATTTCCGTCTTCGTCAAGAAAGAATCCGTCATCCGGTATCTCGGGCCCAAGGCGAACAAGCTCGTGGCTTACTCGGTCGCCTCGGTCTCGGGGGCCATTCTGGCGGTTTGTTCCTGCACGGTTCTCCCGCTTTTCGGCCGGCATTTACACTCGGGGGGCGGGACTCGGGCCGGCCACGGCGTTTCTCTACTCCGGCCCGGCGATCAATGTCCTGGCCATCATCATGACCGCCCGGATTCTGGGCTGGCGGCTCGGCCTGGCCCGAGTCATCGGGGCCGTCGTTTTTTCGGTCGTCATCGGCCTTCTGATGCATTTTATCTTCCAGAGGAAGAGGGATAACCCTGTCGAAGAAGACGGCTTCAACCTGGAAAACGGGAACGCCGAAGAACGTCCTCTTTGGAAAACCGCCCTTCACATCGGGTCGATGATCGGAATCCTGGTTTTCTTGAATTGGGCCAAAAGCGACCCCGACGTCAAGGCCTGGGACTTCATTTTCCGGCTGAAATGGATTCTCTCCGCGGCCTTCGCCGCGGCTCTCGTCTGGATGACGGCCGCCTGGTTTAAAAGAGACGAGCTCAAGGAATGGCTGTCCTCGACCTGGACATTCGCCAAACAAATTCTTCCTCTCCTCCTGGGAGGCGTCATGGCGGCCGGTTTTCTTTTGGGACGACCCGGCCATGAGGGCGTCATCCCCGGCGCGGCCGTCGCCGGCCTGGTCGGAGGAAACGGCCTTCTCGCCAACCTGTTTGCCTCCGTTTCCGGGGCCCTCATGTATTTCGCCACCCTGACCGAAGTCCCCATCCTCCAGGGGCTCATCGGATCGGGGATGGGACAGGGGCCGGCGTTGGCCCTTCTGCTGGCCGGGCCCGCCCTTTCGCTCCCCAGCATGATCGTCATCGGAAAAATCATGGGAGCAAAGAAAACCATGGCCTACGTCGGCCTTGTCGTCTTCATGGCGACCGCGACCGGGTTGATTTTCGGCGCCTTTTCCCGATAGTCCGAAAACGAGAGGAAAAACAAGACATTTCACGCCCCGTCATTTTCCCTGGTTATTCGAATCCGCGGAACCCGTTCACATTGACAACCCCCTGATTTTCCAGTATTTTATAGAGGATATGACCTTGACCTTCAATCAGGCGCTCTTTCTCGTTCTCACGGTCGCCGCCGTTGTGGCGATCGTCCAGCTCGTCCGCCTGTTTACGCAATTGCGCCGGACGGCGATCGAGGGGGAAAAAGCCCTGGGAGAGATCGCCGAGCTGGCTAGGCATTTGAAGGATCTCGACCTGGTCATCAAGGAGCAGGTGGAAGAGCTGGCCAAAACCATCGCCGCGTCCAAGAAAGCCGCGGTCAACGTCGCCGAGGCCTCCTCCCTGATCACTTCCAAATTCGTCCGGCCCGGCTCCAAATATCTTCCCCTCCTCCTCCCCGTCGCCCAGTTTATCTGGCGCCGGTTCGGCAAGAAAAAAAAGGAGAGTCACCATGGCAAGTGATGGCAAGAACAGCGCCCTGGAAATCGCCGTCTCGTTTTTAGTCGGAGCGACGACCGGATTCATTCTCGGAATCCTGTTCGCGCCGGCGTCCGGCAAGGAAACCCGCAAGAGAATCGGGAACGAATTCGAGAAAGGCAAGGAAAAGGCCGTCGAGGGATTCGAGAAGCTCTCCAAAGAGGCGGAAAAAGGCATCCGCGCCGTCCGGGAAAAAACGCAGGAAGGAATCGAGGTCATCAAGGAATTCGTCGACCGGAAAAAAGGCGACCAGGTCAAATCCTGACCGGCCCGCCGATTTATTAGTCCATATATTTCATTTTAAAGGATTGGTCCATGTCCGCAACAACGATTCTGTCCGTCAAAGCCCGTGAAATTTTAGATTCCCGCGGGAACCCGACCGTCTCCGCCAAGGTCGTTCTGAAGGGAGGCGCCGTGGGAACGGCGGCCGTTCCTTCGGGCGCTTCCACCGGCACTTATGAAGCCCTGGAGCTCCGAGACGGCGATCCCGCCCGCTACCTCGGCAAGGGCGTTCTCAAGGCCGTCGCCCACGTCAACGACGAGATCGCTCCTCGGTTGGCCGGGATGGATGCCCTCGACACGGCCGCCCTCGATCGTCTTTTGATCTCCCTGGACGGCACGCCCACGAAAACCCGCCTCGGGGCCAACGCGATCCTCTCCGTTTCGCTGGCCGCGGCCGAGGCCGCCGCCGCCGCCCGCGCCCTGCCGATGTACCGGTGGCTCCGGGACCGGGACCGCTATACGCTCCCCGTTCCGATGATCAACATTCTCAACGGCGGGGCCCACGCCGACAACAGCGTCGACATTCAGGAGTTCATGATCGTTCCGGCCGGGCGGCCCACCTTCGCCGAGGGCATCCGGGCCGGAGCCGAGGTGTTCCACAATCTGAAAAAAATCCTGAAGAAGAAAGGCTATGGCGTCTCCGTCGGAGACGAGGGCGGCGTCGCCCCCAACCTTGGGTCCAATGAAGAAGCGCTGGATTGCATCGTGGAAAGCATCGCCCAGGCCGGATACCGCCCGGGGAAAGACATCTGGCTGGCCCTCGACTGCGCCGCCTCGGAATTCTACGGCGACGGCCGCTACGTCTTTAAAAAATCGGATGGAGCGTCCCGGACGTCGGCCGAGATGATCGCTTTTTATGAAGGCCTGATGGCCAAGTATCCGATCGTCTCCATCGAGGACGGGTTGGCCGAGGACGACTGGGACGGCTGGACGCAGATGACCCAAACGCTCGGGCGGAAAATTCAAATCGTCGGCGACGACATCTTCGTCACCACCCTGTCCCGGCTGAAGGAAGGCGTCGCGCGCCGGGCGGCCAATTCGATCCTCGTCAAGCTCAACCAGATCGGGAGCCTCACCGAGACGATCGAGGCCGTGGAATATGCCCATGCCCATGATTTCACCACGGTCATCTCCCATCGCTCCGGCGAGACTGAAAACACGTTTATCGCCGACTTGGCCGTCGCCTTGGACGCCGGGCAGATCAAAACCGGCTCCGTCTGCCGCAGCGAGCGGGTCGCCAAGTACAACCGGCTGATGGAAATCGAGGAAGACCTCGGGCCGAAGGCGGTTTACGCCGGAACCGGCGCGTTCAGCCGGTTCATCAAGTAAAGAAAGAGATCCGGGATCAGCGGGCGGGGCCGGCCCCGCCCGCCGTTCCGGCCCAAGCCTGTTCGTGCCGCAGAAGCCATTCTTTGCGTTCCAGCCCCCCGCCGTATCCGGTCAGACGCCCGTCGGCGCCGATGACCCGGTGGCAGGGGATGATGATGGAGACGGGGTTGGCGCCGTCGGCCGCCCCCACGGCCCGGGCGGCGGCCGGCCGGCCGATCTTCCGGGCGATCTCGCCGTAGGAAACGGTCCGGCCGAACGGGATTTCCCGGAGCGCGCCCCAGACTTCCCGCTGAAAGGCCGTGCCCTCCGGGGCCAGGGGAACATCGAACACAGTCCGCCGGCCGGCGAAATATTCCTCAAGCTGACGGGCGCAAGCGGAGAGAAGGGGGCGGACCCAGTCGGCTTTTCCGGGCCGCCGTTTCCGGAAATTCAGGCCGGCAAGAAAGCCGTTCTTTTCCCGAAGCTCGATCGTCCCGATCGGCGAATCCACGAATAGAACGTTCTCTCCGTTCATTTTGGCCTTCCGCCGCCGAGACTATCAGACTCCGGCCCGCCGTTCAATCTTTCGCCACCATTCGATTTTCATTTCCCGGCCTCGGACAAGAAGCGGACCGTCCCCGGTTTTACTCGAAAACGGGCCTGAATTTGACAATCCGCGGCTCTCCAGATTAAGATGAGAGCCGGTCATGCGCAAGTTTTTTCCGGTAATAACTCTATTATTTGCTTTTCTTTGTCCGTCCCTTTCTTTTTCCGCCGTCGATAAAAAAACGGCCGCCGACATCGACCGGGAAACGGAAAAAATCGCGGCCGAGATGGTCAAGATCCGGCGGCTGATCCATATGGATCCGCAACTGCCGGGGCGGGAGCAGGAAACGGCCAAGATCGTCGCCGCCCGCCTGGCCGCTCTCGGATTCGAAGTGAAAACCGGAGTGGCCAGAGGCGGCATCGTCGGATTGCTCCGCGGAGCCCAGCCCGGCCCGATCGTCGCCCTCCGGGCCGACATGGACGCCGTTCCCATCCAGGAGCTGGCCGACGTGCCGTTCCGGTCGGTCAACGGCGGCGTGATGCACGCCCACGGCCACGACATCCATGTCGCCGTGGCCCTCGGATCCGCCTATGTCCTCAACGCCCTCCGGGATCGGATGAAAGGCGGAGTCAAGTTCATCTTCCAGCCGGGACCCGATCCCGCCTCCGAGGATCCCGAAAGCGGCGCCTCCCAGATGATCCGGGAAGGAGTCCTCGAGAATCCTCCGGTCGCGGTCATTTTCGGATTCCATGTTTGGCCGGACACGCTGGGCCAGGTGTTCTCCTCGCCCGGGCCCATCCTGGCCGCTTCCGACTCTTTCGAAATCCTCGTCAAGGGCCGGACCGCCCAAGCCTCCCACCCCCAGGACGGCGTCGACGCGATCGTTCTGGCCGCCCAGATCATCAATTCCCTTCAATCGATCATCAGCCGGACGATCGAGCCCACGGACCCGGCCCTGCTTACGATCGGCCGGATCGAGGGGGGGACTCAATCCGATCTTCTGGCCGACCGCGTCCGCCTGACGGGGATACTCCGGACGTTGAACGACACGACCCGGCGAAAGATCCAGCGGCTGATGGAAGCTGCGGTTAAAGGGACATCGCAGGCTTTCGGGGGGGATTATTCCCTGATGTTCAGGCAATCCATCCCGGCCGTCTCCAACCATCCCGAGCTTTACGCCTCGATGCTGCCCGTTCTCAACAGCGTTCTCGTCGACCGCCCCCTTCAGCGGCTCGCGCCGCAGATGATGGCCGATGATTTCTCCTTCTACGGCAGAAAAATCCCGTCTCTCTTTTTTCTTCTCGGCGTGAGGAACCCGCGGCTTTCGACCGCCCCGCTCGAAAGCCCGTATTTCAACCCGGACGAGCGGAGCATCGCGATCGGCATCAAGATCATCAGCCAGATCATTCTGGACTGCCTGGAGCAGCAAAGCCAGCTGGCCGATTCAAGCCAAATCGTCAAATAGCCGGCTGATGGCTTATCCCGTTCTTTTCCTGGCGATCGCCGTATCCGCGGGCATCGCCGCCGCAGGCCTTTTTCCACTGCCCCCCGCCGCCGCGGCGGCCGGCCCGGCCGTCGTCCTGACCGCCGCCTGGATCCTGTTCGCCCGGCGGAAAACCGCGGCCGCCTTCGTCCTCCTCCTGGCCGCGGCCGTCAGCCTGGGGGCCGGCTTGGGTTCCGCTTTCGAGGCGCGATATGAAAACAACGCGCTTCGGAGCCTGCCGACCGGCGAATACTTCGATTTCACGGGAACGCTCTCCCTTTCCCCGGCGCCCGGCCTGGATCGCGACGATCTCTATCTTCGGGTTGAATCGGTCTTCCTCCGGGGAGCGAACCGTCCCCTGGCCGGACGGATCCGGGTCGCGGTGAAGCATTCCGAGACGGGAGGAAAGCTGCCCCGGCTTATCGCCGGCGACCGGGTCCGCCTATCGGCCCAGATCGTCCCTCCCTCGGAATATTGGAATTTCAAGACGCCGTTTTCGGCCGCGTATATGAAAACGCGGGATCTCCATGTCCTGGGCTCGACGAAAAGCCCCTTTCTGGTCGAACGCCTCGGCCCGGGCCGCCGAGGCGTTCCTTTCCGGTGGATCCCTCGGCTGCGCCGGGCTTGCCTGGACCTCATCGAGCGGTCGTTCGCTGATCCTGGACGTCCCGGCGGCCTCTCTCCCGAAGGGGCCGTTTTCGAGGCGCTCGTCCTCGGGGAGCGCTCCCGGATGGACGAAGCGACGACCCGAGACCTCCAGAAATCGGGTTTGTTCCATCTGTTCGCCATCTCCGGCGCTCATATCGCCATTGTCTCCGCTCTCCTTTTCTTCCTTTTCCGGACGCTCCGGATCGCCGAACGGCCCTCCTACCTCCTCCTTCTTCTCCTTCTCGTTTTCTACGGCTTTCTCGTCGAAGGGCGGGCTTCCGTCATCCGGGCGGTCGTCATGGCCGCCGCCTTCATCATCGGCAAACTCCTTTGGAAGGACGTCCATCTCCTCAATACGATTTCCCTCAGCGCCCTGGGCATTCTCTTCATCCGGCCTTTCCAGCTTTTCGACGCGGGCTTCCAGCTCACATTCGCCGCCACTCTCGGCTTGATCCTCTTTTTCCCTTCGATCCGGGCCGCCCTTCCCCGCCTGCCCTTCAAAATCGAGGAGCTCTTCGCTCTTTCGGTCGCCGCCCAGCTGGCCGTCCTGCCGATCATCGCGGCGACGTTTCACCGGGTGATTTTCTCGGGTTTGATCCTCAACCTGATCGGCATTCCCCTGGTGACCGTCGTGATGGCCGCCGGGTATGTCTTTCTCCCCCTGTCCTTTGTTTTTCCCTTCGCCTCCGGCATCGCGGCCGGCGGCCTTTCCTTCCTCCTCCGAGTTTTGCTGGACTCGACCCGGCTTTTAGACGGCCTTCCGTTCCTTTCCCGCCGCGTCCCGACGCCGCCCGGGCCGATCGTGGCGGCCTACTATGCTTTTCTTCTCCTTCTTCTTCTTCCCGCCCGGTTCGTCCGCTTCCGCCGGATTTCCTTCGCCGGCTTCGCCGCCGCCCTCATCGTCTTGACGACGCATCCGTTCCCGGCGGGCGTCAAGGACCTGACCGTCACCGTGATCGACGTCGGGCAAGCAGAATCCATTCTCGTCGAATTCCCCGGACCGGCGAAAATGCTCATCGACGGCGGCGGACTTCCGACGGGAACGTTCGACATCGGGGAGCACGTCGTGTCCCCTTTTCTCTGGGACAAGGGAATCAAGAAAATCGACCGCCTCGTCCTGACCCATCCTCACCCGGACCATCTCAACGGCTTGGCGGCCGTCGCCCGTAATTTTTCCATCGGCGAATTCTGGGAAGGGACGCCGGCTCCCGAAGACGCGCGTTACCGCGCCCTCCGGGATGAGCTCGGCGGCGTTTTGGTCCGCGAGGTCGGCCGTGGATTCCACCACAGCCTTGGAGGAGTCGACATCGCCGTTTTAGCCCCGGCCGCGGCCGCCGAAGCGAACGCCCCCGGCAACGACTCATCGGTCGTCCTCCGCCTGGTCTACGGCTCGACGGCTTTTCTCCTGACGGGGGATATCGGCCGGGACGTCGAGAGGGAAATCCTGGCCGCCGGCCTCGACGTCCGGGCCCGGGTTCTCAAGGCGCCTCATCACGGGAGCGATTCCTCGAGCACGGAGGAATTCCTGGAGTCCGTCCGTCCGGAGGTCATTGTCGTTTCCTCCGGGCGAGGCAACCGGATGGGGCTTCCCCACGCCGCCGTCCTGGACCGTTTCAAGAAATGCGGAGCCCGGGTCCTGCGCACGGATCGCCAGGGGGCCGTCGAGATCCGAAGCGACGGCCGGGAGCTCTTGATCCGGACATCCCGGTGATGGCCGCCGTCCGATTTCCGAAATCGAACATTTGACTTGACTTGTCTCCCGTCTTATTATTAAAAAAGAAGGATGAAGCTCAGAAAAGCGGTTATCGCGGCTGTTCTTTTAGGGATGGCGGCCTCCGCCTCGGCCCAGGATCTGGCCGCGGCCGCCCGGAAGGAAAAGGAGCGCCGGGCCTCGCTTAAGGATAAGCCCTCCGTCACGGTCACCAACACCGACCTGACCAAGACGACAAAAAAAGCGGCCATCCGCGAAACTCAGGCCGAGGGCGGGGAAGAGACGGCCGTCGCCGAGGGAGCCCCGGCCGAGCCCGAAATGAAACCCTCGGCCGTGGCGGCCGAGCCTTCCCAAGCCCTCGTCGTTGAAACCGCCGTCGACGTCGAGGGCCTTCGGGCCGATCTTCAGGACAAGTACGACCGGGCCAAGGAACGCCTGGAGTACGTCACCTTAAAGATGCGGGCTCTCCAGCAGCAGTTCTTCTCCTTCAACACGATGGAATCCAAGGCCAAGGTGCAGCAGGAAATCGCCCAAACGAACTTGGATATTCAAGCGGCCACGGCCGAAGAAGCCCGACTCAAGAAAGAGCTCGAGGACTTCGACTCCAGGAACCCGGGCAAATGAGGGGCGGTTCCGCTCCTCACCGGAAATAAATAAAGGAAACCTGAAGCCCGAGCTCGCGCGCGTCCTTGGAAGCCGGGCGGATATCCGCCGGAATAAACGAAGGGTTGGCCCCGATGGACAGGATGAATTCATCCTTGTCCCCCAGCATTTCCTTTTGGATCCGGTAGGTCTTCTCGAAAAGGCTTTCGCCCGGAATGAATTCATCAACCGTCAAGTCGTTGATTTTGAAGATGATTTTTTGATCCTTGACGTCGGCGATATTCGCCGCTCCTTTGATGACCAGGACGGCGTCCCGGCGCGGATTATCGATGATGCATTTGGCTTCCTTGGCCGTCCAGCGCCACTGCTTGAGGGGCGCGTTCTGATCGGTCTCGAGATCGTACCAGCCGCTCTCGTAGATGATCTCGGGCGTGCCGATCGGCGGCGGAACGACTTTGAGCTTCTGGACCAGGACCTCGCGGGGGGGATCGCCGCTCCGGTCGAAGGGGTTGACCAGGCCGACGGAGAGACGAAGCGTCTCTTCCCCCTTGAACTGGGGGTTGAATTCATCAATGAACTTGGGGAGATAGATCCGCCGGGTGACGGCATAAGTCTTATCGGGTTCCCAAGAGGAGGTGGGCGGCATCGGAGCGTGATCGTCCTGGAGAATCATGTTGTCGTTGTGCCAAAAATGAACGAAGACGTGATAGTCCCGGCTGAACTTCTCGAAATCCTTGCCCGTTTTCCATGTGTATGTGACTTCGGTGATCAGGTTGTCCGTCAGGGTCGACTCGGTGAAAACGACGTCGAGGGAAACGCCCTTGATCGCGGTCTTTTTTTGGCAGCCGGTCAGGACCAGGACCGCCGCCAGGGCGAATATCCAAAAATTGAATCGACGTTTCATTGATCGCCTCCTTGAATGAGAGATACGCTTGGCCGAATTATAGAAGATTCGACAAGTCAAGTAAACTCAAAACGGGACGCCGGAGGAGGAAAGGCGTCGGTCCGGGGAAGATATCGGCATCGCGGCCGTTCTATGATATATTCTGCCGCAATGAGAGTCCTTCTCCGGATCTATTCCCTGGTTTCCCGCCCCGTCTGCGCCGGCAAGGCCGCCCGGTACCGCCGGGGGCGGAAAACGCCGGCCCGCGCCCCTCTTCCGGTCCTTTCGATCGGCAATCTCACCCTTGGAGGAGAGGGGAAAACGCCGCTGGCCTGCGAAATCATCGCTCATTTTCTCCGGAAAGGACGGAAGCCCGCCTTGGTCAGCCGCGGATATCGCGGCGCCTGGGAACGGTCCGGCGGCGTCCTCTCGGATGGAAAAACGCTTTTCGGCGGTTTCCGGGAAGCGGGCGATGAGCCGGTTCTGGTCGCCCGCCGCTATCCCCGAGCCGGCGTTTTCGTCGGCCGCGGCCGCCTCGCTTCCTGCCGCGAGGCGGCGTCCCTCGGGTTCGATCTCTGCGTTCTCGACGACGCGTTCCAGCGTCTCGACCTCGCCCGCGATCTCGACATCGTCCTTCATGATCCGCGTTCTTCGTCGCCCCGAAGGGAAGGCGACCGGGCTTTGGCCCGGGCCGGCGTCCTTCTCCTTCCCCGGGGGACCGCGCCGGAACGATCCAAGGCCTACCGGCGGCGCTTCCCGCGCTTGAAGGTTTTCGAATACGCGGCCGTCCCCCGCGGACTTTTTTCGGCGGGCGGACAAACGAACCTGCCCCTCGAAGCCCTTTCCGGGAAACGCGTCCTGGCGTTCGCCGGCATCGCCCGTCCCGGCCGCTTCTTCTCCCAGCTGGAATCGCTCGGAGCGGTCGTCGTCGGCCGGATGACCTTCCCCGACCATCATCCGTATCCGGCGGCGTCCCGCGCCCGGATCGCGGCCGAGGCGTCCCGGACGCATCCCGAGATGGTCCTGACCACGGAAAAAGACGCGGTCAAATTCGAAGCGGGGGAGCTCCCCTGGGAGGGGCCGGAGCTGACCGTTCTCCGCATCGGGCTCGACCTGCCGGCCGCGTTTTTCGAATGCCTCGAGGCCGCCGTTCCTCCCGGAAAGGCCGGTCATGCCTGATCGCCGGCCGGATCCGTCGTCCGTCGGAAACCACTTTTCTTATGTTCTGTATCGTCTTTTCGCCTCGATCGTCGCCCGGCTCCCGCGGCGGGTCGTTCTTCTTTTCGGAGAAGCCGCGGGCGCCCTCGTCTATCGCCTGGATTTCCGACACCGGCGCATCGCCCTCGACAACCTGAACCGGGCCCTGGGCAGGTCTCTATCGAGCGGGGAGCGCCGGCGGACGGCCCGCCGGTCGATGATGAATTTCTTCCGTTCCGTTTTCGACATCCTGAAAACCGCCCCCTGGCCCCCGGGCCGGGTCGAAGAGTTGATCGATGTGCAGGGGATTAAAAACCTCGAAACCGCTCTCGCCCGCGATCGAGGCGTTCTCCTTTTCACGGCCCACTTCGGCAATTGGGAAATGGTCATCACGCCTATCGCCCGCCGCGTTCCCTTCCATGTCATCGTCCGGGCGCTGGACAATCCTCTCATCGACCGGGAACTGGAGAGCGTCCGGGCCCGGCGGGGAGCGACCGTCCTGAACAAATTCGGAGCGGGGCGCCCGGTGTTGAGAGCCCTGGGCCGGAAAGGCGCCGTGGGCATCGTCATCGACCAGAACGTCCTCCGCCGGGAGGCGGTTTTCGTGGATTTCTTCGGAATTCCGGCGGCCACGACCCCGGCCTTGGCCGTTTTTCATCTCAGGACGGGGGCCCCGATCGTTCCGATGTACTGCGTTCCCGCCCCGGGAAACCGCTACCGGCTGATCTTCGGACCGCCCGTCGATCTCCTTCTCTCGGGAGACGAGACGGCGGATGTGTTGAAAATCACGGCGGCCTGCACTAAGATGATCGAAGACGCCATCCGCCGCGATCCCGGCTTCTGGTTGTGGATTCATAAACGCTGGCAGTCGAGGCCCTATGATGAAAAATCCTAATTCCCGCCCCGGGCGGTCCGGCAGCCGGGCGGCCGATCAGATCCGTCCGGTTAAAATCACCCCCGATTTCATCGAAGTCGCCGACGGCTCGGCCCTCATCGAAATGGGACGCACCCGGGTGGTGGCCACGGCCACGATCGAGGAAAAAGTCCCTCCGTTCTTGAAAGGGACGGGCCAGGGCTGGGTCACGGCCGAATACGCGATGCTCCCCAGGGCCACCGAGAAACGAACCCCCCGCGAGCGCCAGATGGGATACCCGTCGGGGCGGAGCCAGGAAATCCAGCGATTGATCGGCCGGACGCTGCGGGCGGTCACCGACCTCCGGGCCTTGGGCGACCGTCAGATCATCATCGACTGCGACGTCCTCCAAGCCGACGGGGGAACGCGCGTCGCCTCCATCAACGCGGCCTCCGTCGCCCTGGCCCTGGCCCTGAAAAAGCTGCTGGACATGAAGATCCTTCCGGTCCTGCCGCTCCGCCACCTGGTCGGGGCGGTCTCCGTCGGCATCGTCGGCGGCGATGTCCTTTGCGACCTGGACTACAGCGAGGACGCGGCCGCGGACACGGATATGAACGTCGTCGAAACCGATCGCGGGCAGCTGCTCGAAGTCCAAGCGACGGCGGAAAGGATTCCGTTCTCGCGACACCAGCTCGACTCCCTGCTGAAGATGGCCGACGCCGGGATCGCCGAAATCATCCAGGCTCAAAAAGACATTCTGAAGAAGAAAAGCCTTATGTTTATGGCCTATGGGCGCTGAATCGGCCGCCGCTCCTTCCTCCTTGACAACCGCAAACGCGCTTTATATCATGCGTTTTTAATCAGTTATGGAGACCGCTATACTCGCCGGAAACGTCCTTTAGGGAGGTTGCCATGAGTCTCGTCGCCATTCTCGTCCTGGCTGGAGCCGTCCTCGCCCTGATCGTTCTTCTCGGCTTCTTGTTCGCCCGTCAATATCGGAAAGTCGGCCCGAACGAAGCCTTGATCATTTCCGGACGAAAAAGAACCGTCACCCTGCCCGACGGAACGGCAAAGAAGGTCGGCTTCCGCGTCCGGATCGGCGGGGGGACATTCGTCCGCCCCTTTACGGAAAAAGTCGACCTCCTTCCGATGGACATCATTCCGATCTCCATCCGCACGCCGGAGGTCCTGACCCACGGCGGCGTTCCCATCGTGGCCGACGCCGCGGCCCAGGTGAAAATCGACTCCTCCGAGGCGTCCATTCACACGGCCGCCGAGCAATTCCTGGGGATGGGGAAAGAAGGGGTCCGGGACGTGGCCGTCAACGTCCTCGAGGGGAAGATGCGGGAAGTCATCGGGACGATGACGGTCGAGGAGATCTACCGCGGCCGGTCCGAGTTCAACCGCCGCGTCGGCGAAGCCGTCCTGGATGATTTCGGCAAAATGGGACTCGTCCTCCTGTCCTTCGCCCTCAAGGAATTCGGCGATACCCAGGGATACATCGACGCCCTCTCCAAGCCCTTGATATCGGCGGCCAAGCGGGACGCGGCCGTGGCCGAGGCCGAGACCGAAAAAGAGGCCATCATCCGCTCGTCCCAAGCCCGGAAGGAGGGCGAGGTGGCCCGGCTTCAGGCCGAAGCCCAGATCGCCAAGGCCCAATGGGAAAACGAAGCCAAGAAATCCGAGTCGCTGACCTGGGTGAACCAGAAAAAAGCCCAAGCCGACTTTTCCTACGAGCTCGAGCGCCACCGCCTCTCGCAAGAATTGAAGCGGGAGGAAAGCAAGGTCCGCTTGGTCGAGAAGGAACAGGCCATCAAGATCGAGGAGCTGGAAATCCAGCGCCGGGAGAAAGAGCTGGATTCCAACGTTCTCAAGCCGGCCGACGCCCGAAAGTACCAGATCCGGGCGGAGGCCGAAGCCGAGGAATACCGCATCCAGGCCGAGGCCCGGGGCAAGGCCGAGGCGGTCAAGCTGGAAGGCCAGGCCGAAGCCGCCCGGATCAAGGATAAGGGCGCGGCCGAGGCGGAAGCCCTGACGAAGCGGGCCCAGGCGATGAGCCACTATCAGGAGGCCTCGGTCCTCGAAATGTACATGAACGCCCTGCCGGATGTGGTGAAAAGCGTGGCCGAGCCGCTCTCGAAAATCGATAAGATCGTCCTGGTCAACAGCGACAAGGACCTCGGCACCTCAAAGATCTCGGCCCAAACGGCCCAAATCCTGGCCCAGGTGCCCGAAATCCTTCAATCGCTGACTGGAGCCGATTTAAAGAAATTCCTCAAGGACAAGCTGACCGCC
>MTKY01097899.1_pt1 | contig 20504 bp, 19 predicted proteins | sample 1042731 | NCBI WGS metagenome assembly MTKY01 (sample SAMN06212206, study PRJNA360538) | anaerobic digester metagenome | biome: Wastewater treatment plant; material: sludge; isolation source: anaerobic digester fed with sludge from wastewater treatment plant | place: Denmark: WWTP Soeholt ... | reverse complement strand
CCGGCCCGGCGCGTCCCGGTGGCGGGCCCTCGGCAGCCCCGCGCCCAGCACCCCGTCCGGTCGGGCGGCGGGTGCGGTTGGCCGTGGCGCGAGTCGACCCGTGGTCAGCGATGAAGATGTCGTTCCTGCTGTCGTTCGCCGCTGGAGTCGGGCTCGTCGTCGCGACGATGGTGCTCTGGATGATTCTGTCCGGGATGAATGTCTTCAGTGACATCGACGGTCTGGTGCGCAGCATCCAGCCCAACTCGGCTGAGCCGTTCTCCATCCTGGACTGGGTCGGGTTCCCGCGGGTGACGTCGCTGGCCATGGTCATTGCGGTCATCGACGTCATCCTGCTCACCGCGCTGGGCACACTCGGGGCCTACCTCTACAACATTTGCGCCTCGCTCGTCGGGGGCGTGCAGTTGACGCTGACCGACGACTGACCGACGACTGACCGACGACAGACCGACGACAGACCAGCGACTCACCAGCGACACACCAGCACGCGGCCGGCGTATCGGCGGAGTTCGGAGTGCCTCGGTGACCGGACCGCGGGTGGTGGGCGGACGGCATACGGGATCCGTTTTGATCGCGGTCGCGGCGGTGGGGTAGTCTGGCGCGTCGCGGCGGTGCTCCGCCGCACGATGGTGCAAGGGCCTATAGCTCAGACGGTTAGAGCGCTTCCCTGATAAGGAAGAGGCCACAGGTTCAAGTCCTGTTAGGCCCACCACCGTCGTTCTTCCAGTCGGAAGGTATGCCGTGCCCAAGAAGATCTGGGTCGCGCTGGCCGCCGCGGTGGCCGCCGCCCTGGCGATGCGCAAGTCCCTGGCCAGTCAGCAGGCCGAGCGCGACCTGTGGGCCGAGGCGACCGACGACGTGCGGTGAACGACGGGTCGGGGTCGGGACGCTGATACCGACCGCCCGACACCTTCGGGGCCATGGCGCAATTGGTAGCGCACCTGCTTTGCAAGCAGGGGGTTAGGGGTTCGAGTCCCCTTGGCTCCACTGATGAGGAGAGGCCCCGACACGCTTTTCGTCGGGGCCTCTCCTCATCACTGGTGGTGTGGAGTCTCGAACCCCGGTGGGGTTCTGGGCCCACGCGGTGGGTGGCGCGAGGGACGAGCGCCCGGCCGCGGGGAGTCCCCTTGGCTCCACCACCACTGTCATGTGCATTGGCTCGCAGGCGAGGGCTTCGACGTGCGACGTAGGTTCTTGGGATCGCGATCGAGGTTGGGTCGCCAGACGCCCTGGACGTGCTCGATGATGCGGTCGGCCATGGCACTGGCCTCGTCCACCACGTCGTCGGGGAGCGACTCGACCGCCGCGGCGAACGCCACGGGCAGGCGTGCCCGTAGGTCGGCAACCCAAGCCATCGCCTGATCGCCAGGGATGGCGAGCTGGCGAGCAGCGGCGCGCCAGTCCCGCTCGGTGACGTCGAGCATGCGCCAGTGTTCGCCAACCCTCATCGGCGACGTAAGACGCCGGTGTTGGTCATAGCAGGCGGCCGACGCGACGTCATAGAGCGGGGCGACCTGCGTGCGCGGTCCGACCAGAAGGAGTGAGTAGTTCTTTGCGTGCGCATCTGCGCCGCCGATGAGCACGTTGAATGCCAGGCCCTTGAAGAACCGCTCACTACTGATGAGACGGTCATCGACGGTCAGACCTGACAGGAGCGCTCCGATGGCGGCGACGCCGGGGCCGCCGTCGGACTGGTACTTCTGGCTCGGCGGGACCGACAGGGCCTGGCACATGTCTTCTTGATGGACGCGAAGCCATCGGCCGTCGGCGTTCTGACGACGGTCGTAACGGTGAGAGATGAGCGCCTGGACGTCGGCCACCTCAACGAGGTCGACTCGGGCGGCGAGCAGGCCCGCCTTCGCTGCGGCGCGCAGGCACAGGGCCTCGTTGATGTGGTGCTTCTTGTAGCCCTCGATGGCGGGCTTGATGATCGCGTTTGTCGGGGTCGAATCATGGGGGATTCCCCAACGGCCGGTGGCGGCATCGAGGAAGAGCGCGATCTTCGGCTGAGCACCGGACAGGCTCCAGCGACCGCCGTAGCGACCCGGATCCCAGTCCGCGCCGTGTTCGGACAACTCACGCGCCAAGGTAGCGATGTCATCGTCGCCGAGCCACTCGATGTCCCCCTGTCGATCCTCCCCGTCATCGGGTTCTTCCCCTGGCGGGAGGATCTGTACGGCGCCCGCAGCGTCACGCCCGACATTCGCCAGGAGACCGAAGGGGTTGTTTGCCGAGACGCCATACTCCCTCGCCCATCGCTCACGGGCGGGCTGGCTGTCGGGGAGAAGTCCGTCGAGGAAGGCTCGGACCGCCCTATTGCCGTGACGGGGAGCCGCCAGCGGCATCGAAAGCGACAGGGGGGTCGCATTCGGCTCAGACCGGTACTCCTCGTCGTACGTGAAGGAGAGGCTCCCGCCGGTCTGCTCTGCGTCGCCGATGGGTATGCCGTCGAGGTAGACACGCAGTCGCTGTCGCGTGGCCATCAGGAGGTCCGGTCGTTGAGGAAGCCGAACGGGTCGGAGTTCGTGACAGCGGCTGAGGTGCGTATGCCAGAGGTCCCAGCAGTGTCCGTGGACTTCCGGGCGGCGCTTCGCTGGGTGACGAACTGGCCGGTTGTCGCAGACCGTGCTCGCGTCTTGGCAGCAGGCTTTGCGGTCGCGGTCGCGGTCGTGGTCGTCCGGGTCGGTTGGGCGTTGGCAACCTCGAGCGTCAACCCCAGGACGCCCAGCGCGTCGAGGACCTTCTGCGTCTCGAGCCGCGGGCTGCCCTGTTCGAGGCGGACGACCCAGTCGCGGCTGACCCGGAGACGGTCGGCGAGGTCGGCCTGAGTCAGGCCGTGGGCACGGCGAGTGGTGCGCACCATGGCACCCAGATCACGAACCGTCCGAACCTGCATCCCACCTCTCCTCTCATCACCGGCCAAGCCACCGAACGTGCACCCCATTGTAGTCGTTCGCCGACATTCCTTGAAGACGTCGTTCGCCGACAATTCCGGTTGTCGTCGTTCTCCAACAGCATGGCTCTACGCTGGGAAGATGCGCGCGGATCAGAGGCGCCGCCACAGGCGTCTGCCGGTGCCGTGGTCAGCCTCGTGGGGGAGGCATGGGCGCGACGCAGGCACTCAGCTGTCCTGAGTGAGCTGGCCACACTCCGACGCGCCCGCGTTAGGAAGTCGTCAACATCCGCTAGGGAAGGCGTCAGGGCCCGGATCGACGATGCCCCAACGCGTGAACTGGTCGCATGGCAGAAGACATCGTCGGACTGATCGTCGGCTTGAGTCTGGTTGCGTACCTGCTTTACGCGCTCATGCGCCCCGAGAGGTTCTGAGCGGCCATGGGATCCACCGCGCAAGTCCTTCTCTACCTGACCACCCTTGCCGTCATCCTCGCCCTCATCCACGTGCCCCTCGGCCAGTGGATGCACCGCGTATTCACCGACGAGCACGACTGGCGCGCAGAACGCCTCATCTATCGCCTCGTCGGTGTGGACCCTCGGTCCGAGCAGCGCTGGTCGGTCTACTCCTTGAGCGTGCTCGCCTTCGGCGTCGTGTCGGTGGGCTTCCTGTGGCTGCTCATCCTCGTCCAGGGCTGGCTGCCGTGGGGGATGGGCCGCGGCCAGAACTGGCACACGGCGCTCAACACAGCAATCTCCTTCACGACGAACACCAACTGGCAGTCGTATGCCGGTGAGGCTGGTGCCGGGCACACCGTCCAGATGGTGGGTCTAACCGTCCAGAACTTCGTCTCCGCGGGCACCGGTCTGGCCGTGGCCGTCGCGCTGATCCGCGGCATCGCCCGTCAGGGCACCGACCGGCTCGGCAACTTCTGGGTGGACCTCACCCGGTCCTGTGTGCGGGTCCTGCTCCCCATCGCCGCGATCGGTGCGGTGCTGCTCATCGTCGGCGGCGTTATCCAGAACCTCGACGCTCCGCAAACGATCACGACGATCACCGGCCAACAACAGGTCATCCAGGGCGGTCCGGTCGCGAGCCAGGAGGCCATCAAGCTCCTCGGCACCAATGGCGGCGGCTTCTTCAACGCCAACTCCGCGCACCCGTTCGAGAACCCCAACGGCTGGACCAACCTCCTGCAGGTCCTCCTCGTGCTCATGATCCCCTTCTCCCTCCCGTGGACCTATGGGCGGATGGTCGGCGATCGCCGCCAGGGCGCGCTCGTCACCGGCGTCATGGCCTTCCTGTATGCCGCGTCCGTTGGCCTCACGGCGTGGGTCGAACGGGCCGCGGCGACGGGGCTCACCAACTCGCTCGAAGGCAAGGAAGCCCGCTTCGGGATCGTGCCGTCGGTCGTCTTCGGGGCCGCGACGACCGGCACGTCGACCGGCGCGGTCAACTCCATGCACGAGTCTTACAGTGCCCTCGGCGGTGGGCTGCTCATGCTCAACATGCAGTTGGGTGAGGTCTCGCCGGGCGGGGTCGGGACCGGTCTCTACGGGATGCTCGTCATGGTCGTCATCACCGTCTTCATCTCCGGGCTCATGGTGGGTCGCACGCCCGAGTTGCTCGGCAAGGCGGTCGGTCGCCGCGAGATCACGTATGCCGCCCTCGCTTCCGTGACGATGCCGGTCCTCGTGCTGCTGTTCACCGGTGCCTCGTTGGTCCTCCCTGTGGCCCGTGCCGCGTTGCTCAACGACGGGCCGCACGGTCTGTCCGAGATGCTCTACGCCTTCACCTCGGCCTCCAACAACAACGGCTCGGCCTTCGCGGGCCTGTCCGCCGATCAACCCTGGCTCAATCTCACCCTCGGCCTGTGCATGTTCGTAGCCCGCTTCGGCATCATCGCGCTCACCCTGGCCCTAGCGGGGAGCCTGGCGCAGCAACGGCGCCGGCCAGTCACCGCCGGGACGATGCCGACCCACACTCCCCTGTTCGCGGTGCTCCTGACCGGCATCGTCATCATCCTGGCGGCGTTGACCTTCTTCCCCGCCCTGGCTCTCGGACCGATCGCAGAGGCGCTGTCATGACCGCCACACCTCACCTGCCGCACCACCACGGGCACCAGGGTTCGCAGCACACGTCCCTCGGCGCCCAGGCCATAGCGAATCTCCCGCAGGCCCTGGTCAAGCTGGATCCTCGCCACCTGGTCCGGCAGCCGGTGATCTTCGTCGTCTGGATCGGCTCGGTCCTCACGACTGTCCTCGCCGTGCTGCATCCCACGGGCTTCACCGTCGCCGTCACCCTCTGGCTGTGGGTGACCATCGTCTTCGCCAACCTCGCCGAGGCCATCGCCGAAGGCCGCGGCAAGGCGCAGGCGGCGACCCTTCGACAGACGCGGACGACGACGACGGCCCGTCGGTTGCGGGCCGATGGGACCGAGGAGCAGGTCTCCGGTCAGGACCTGCGCCTAGGCGACCGGGTCGTCGTCGAAGCCGGCCAGGTGATCCCCGGCGACGGAGATGTCGTCCAGGGGGTGGCCACCGTCGACGAGTCGGCCATCACCGGCGAGTCCGCTCCGGTGATCCGCGAGTCCGGTGGCGACCGGTGTGCCGTCACCGGCGGGACGACGGTGCTGTCCGACCGGATCGTCGTGCAGATCACGAGCAAGCCCGGGGAGACCTTCATCGATCGGATGATTGCCCTCGTCGAGGGCGCGGCCCGGCAGAAGACCCCCAACGAGGTCGCCCTCGGAATCCTGCTCACCGTCCTCACCCTGATCTTCGTCCTGGCGGTCATCGCGTTGCAGCCGATGGCGATCTATTCCGGCGGTCGCCTCTCGCTTGTCGTGCTCGTCGCTCTTTTGGTGTGCCTCATCCCCACTACCATCGGCGCACTGCTCTCCGCCATCGGTATCGCTGGCATGGACCGTCTGGTCCAACGCAATGTCTTGGCCATGTCTGGTCGCGCCGTCGAAGCGGCTGGCGATGTGTCGACGCTGTTGCTGGACAAGACCGGCACGATCACGTTCGGCAACCGCAGGGCCGCGGACGTCCTCCCAGTCGAAGGCGCCGCCCGCTCGGAACTCTTGCGCGCGGCATACCTGTCCTCGCTGGCCGACGAGACCCCCGAGGGGCGCTCGATCGTCGAATACGTGCTGGGTGAGGGGCTGTCCGTCGACGTGGAGAGCGCCCCGGACCTCCTGCGCAGCGGCGCGGTGCTCGTCCCGTTCTCCGCACAGACCCGCATGTCCGGGGTGGACCTGGCCGACGGGACTCGGGTGCGCAAGGGTGCCGGCTCGGCCCTGGCCCGCTGGGTGCACGAGGAGGGCGGCCACATGGCCCACGATCTGGACGCCCGCGTCGACCAGATCAGCAAGGCCGGCGGAACCCCGCTCGTCGTTGCGCTCCAGGAGCCCGGCTTGGCGCCGCGCCACTTGGGAGTGATCTTCCTCAAGGACGTCGTCAAGCCGGGCATGGCCGATCGCTTCGCCCAACTGCGTCAGATGGGCATCCGCACAGTGATGATCACCGGCGACAACCCGCTCACGGCCGCCGCCATCGCCGCCGAGGCGGGCGTGGATGACTTCCTGGCGGAAGCCACCCCGGAGGACAAGATGGCGCTCATCAAGGCCGAGCAAGAGGGCGGCCGACTCGTCGCGATGACCGGTGACGGCACCAACGACGCGCCCGCCCTCGCGCAGGCCGACGTCGGGGTGGCGATGAACACCGGCACGTCCGCGGCTAAGGAAGCCGGGAACATGGTCGACCTCGACTCCGATCCCACCAAGCTCATCGACATCGTGGCCATCGGCAAGCAACTGCTCATCACCCGTGGGGCGCTGACGACCTTCTCGATCGCCAACGACATCGCCAAGTATTTCGCGATCATCCCGGCGATGTTCGTCGGCATCTTCCCCGGACTGGACGCGCTCAACGTCATGCGGCTGCACTCGCCGGAGACGGCCATGCTGTCGGCGGTGATCTTCAACGCGCTCATCATCGTGGCGCTGATCCCGTTGTCGCTCAAGGGAGTTGCCTACCGGCCGCTCACTGCTGCCGCGCTGCTGCGGCGCAACCTCATCATCTACGGAGTGGGCGGCCTGATCACCCCCTTCATCGGCATCAAAGCCATCGACCTGCTCGTCTCCGCGATTCCCGGATTGGCGTGACCCTCATGACCAAACAGCTCTGGGCTGCCACACGCGCCCTCCTCGTCCTCACGGTGATCCTCGGCGTCGGCTATCCGCTCGTCATCACGGCCGTTGGGCGACTGATGCCCGGGCCTGCCGCTGGGTCGATCATCACGGTGAACGGACAGCCTGTCGGGTCCGCGTTGATCGGACAGGCCGCGCCCGACCCGCAATGGTTCCAGGCCCGTCCTTCGGTGTCGGATCACTCCGGCCAGACCAGCGGCGGCAGCAACTGGGGGCCTTCGGCAGCCGGACTGGCCCAGGACCTGCCGGCCCGTGAGGCCGAGCTCCGGGCGGCCAACCCGCAGGCTCCCACCGGACCGATCCCTGCCGACGCGCTCACAGCAAGCGCGAGCGGGCTGGACCCGCACATCTCCCCGGCGTATGCCGCGTGGCAGGCCCCGCGCGTGGCAGCGGCCCGTGGGATGACAGTGGACCAGGTCCAGCGACTCATCGACGCCAACACGACGCCCGGGGAGCTCGGCTTCCTTGGAGCGGACCGGGTCAACGTCACGACACTCAACGTGGCCCTCGCGGCTTCCTCACACTGACGGCGTAGGAGAGGATCGGATCATGGCGCGTGGCCGTCTGCGGATCTACCTGGGGGCAGCCCCCGGCGTCGGCAAGACGGTCGCCATGCTGTCCGAAGGAGCTCGCCGCCTGACCAGAGGCACCGACGTCATCGTCGGTGTCGTCGAAACCCATGGCCGACCGCATACCGCTGCGATGCTCGAAGGGCTGGAGGTCGTGCCGCGCCGGGTCGTGGAGCACCGGGGGGCCACCCTCACCGAGATGGACCTGGCTGCGGTCCTAGCTCGTCGGCCGGACGTCGTCCTCGTCGACGAGCTCGCCCACACCAATGCCCCAGGGTCGGCGCATGAGAAGCGTTGGCAGGACATCGACTCCCTGCTGGCGGTCGGAATCGACGTCATCTCGACGGTCAACATCCAACACCTGGAGTCACTCAACGACGCGGTCGAGGACATCACCGGCATCGTCCAACAGGAGACGGTCCCGGACGCGGTGGTCCGGGCCGCCGACCAGATCGAGCTGGTCGACATGTCGCCTGAGGCGCTGCGTCGACGGATGGCTCACGGCAACGTCTACAAGGCCGAGAAGGTCGACGCGGCACTGTCGAACTACTTCCGGGTCGGCAACCTCTCAGCCCTGCGTGAGCTGGCGCTGCTGTGGCTCGCGGATCGCGTCGACGAAGGGCTGGACACCTATCGCCACGCCCACGACATCAACGCCACCTGGCCCACGAGGGAGCGGGTCGTCGTCGCCGTGTCCGGCGGGCCCGAGTCGGAGGCTCTGGTTCGACGGGGGGCCCGGATCGCTGCCCGTGGCGCGGGCGGCGAGCTGGTCGTCCTCTATGTCGCGCGCTCCGATGGCCTGGCCGGAGCACCCATCGACTCCCTCGCCAAGGTGCGCCGACTGACCGAGGAGGTTGGCGGCGGGTTCCACACGATCTCGGGCGAAGACCGGGCGCGCGCGATCCTGCAGTTCGCCCGGGCGGAGAACGCGTCGACCATCCTCATCGGGGCGAGCCGACGCCCGTGGTGGCGGGCATTGCTGCGCCCCGGCGTGGCCGCCTCCGTCATCGAAGACTCCGGTGACATCGACGTGCACGTCGTCACCCACAGCTTCGTCGGCTCGCGCCCCGCGTATGCCGGTCGCGCACCCTTGGCGCGTCGACGCGTGTCGGAGGGCTATCTGTGGGGACTTGGGGCAGGCGCCGTCCTCACGAGTGTGCTGTGGCTGATCGACTCTCGCCTAGCGCAGCCACTGGGACTTCCCCTGATCGTCCAGCTCTATCTCCTGCATACCATCGTCGCGTCGCTCATCGGGGGCATGGCACCCGCCGTCGTCACGGCCGTCGCCTCGTCGCTCGCCGTCAACTGGTTCTTCACGCCGCCGCTTGGCACGCTGACCATCTCGTCACCGGAGAACGCCCTCGCCCTCGCGCTGTTTGTGGTGGTCGCTGCGCTGGTGTCGCTCGTGGTGCACACCAGCTCGCGGCGGGCCGAAGCTGCGCTTGCCGCGCAGCAGGAGTCCGCGGCACTGGCGGAGCTAACGCACACCCTGTTGGGGTCGACCGAACAGCTGGCCCTGCTGCTCCGTCGAGCGACTGACATGTTCGGGGTGAGCGGGGCGGCGGTCGTGCGCCATCCGAGCCCCGACGAGCCCGCTTCGGTGATCGCGTGCACGGACGACTTCGACCTGCGTACCGGAGCGAACACCAAGGAGTCTGTCGACGGCGACCACGACCTCATCCTCACCGGAGGACCGGTTCCCGCCGAACGCAAGCGGCTTCTCGCGGCATACGCAGCGCATGCCGGGGCAATCCTCGCGCGGCGAGCGCTGCAGGATCAGGCGCGCAGCGCTGAGCATCTGACCCGGGACAACCGGGAGCGAACCGCCCTGCTGTCAGCTGTGTCCCACGACCTGCGAACCCCACTCGCAGGGATCAAGGCCGCGATCGGCAGTCTGCGCAGCCAGGAGGTCGAATTCAGCGCGAAAGACCGCGCCGAGCTTGAGGAGGCGATCGATGAGTCGGCCGACCGGCTTGAGGCCCTGATCGACAATCTGCTGGACATGTCCCGTCTCCAGGTCGGCGCCCTCGTCGCCCACCCACGCAGGATCGATCTCGGCGAAGTTGTGCCGGCGGCGATCAGGGGATCGGTTCATCCCGGGCAGATCACCTGGAGCCTGGGTGAGGGAGCCCGGTTTGCCACGGCGGACGCGGGTCTGCTGGACCGGGTGCTGGGCAATCTCGTGGAGAACGCCATCCGGCACCACAACTCCGTCGAGCGGATCCGGGTGACCACGAGTCGGATCCGCGACGAGGTGCAATTGCGTGTCATCGACGCCGGACCCGGCATACCGTTGGCGGTGCGGGAGCATGCGTTCCAGCCGTTCCAGCGGCAGACCGACTCGGGCGGCGACGGCGTCGGCCTGGGTCTGGCCGTTGCGCGGGGATTGACCGAAGCGATGGGGGGCACGTTGACAGCCGAGGACACGCCTGGTGGTGGACTCACCATGGTCGTGGCACTGCCTGCGGGGTCATCAACGTGAGCGGCACCGTGCTCGTCGTCGATGACGACCCGACGATTCTGCGAACGCTGCGGATCAACCTGAGGGCGCGCAACTACCAGGTCGAGGCAGTGACCAACGCAACCGATGCGCTGAGCGCGTTCGAGGATGCCGCCCCTGATCTGGTCGTCCTGGACCTGGGGTTGCCCGATCTGGATGGCATTGACGTGTTGCGGCGCATCAGGGCGACCAGCCGAGTGTCGGTCATCGTGTTGTCGGCCCGACAGGACAGCGACGACAAGGTCGAAGCCCTGGACGAAGGCGCCGACGACTACGTCACCAAGCCCTTCGGCATGGACGAACTGATGGCCCGGATCCGCGCCGCCATTCGACGCGGCGGCGAGCTGTTGCCCTCGACGCCAGCGTACTCATGTGAACACTTCAGCCTCGACTTCGACAGCCGTCGATGTGAGGCGGGCGGGTCGGCGGTGCACCTGACGCCCACCGAGTGGCGGTTGCTGGCCGAATTGGCTCGGCACGACGGGCGCGTCGTCCCGCACCAGAATCTGCTCCGCGCCGCGTGGGGCCCGGCATACGGACGAGAGTCCAACTACCTTCGGGTCTACTCCAGCCAACTGCGCCGCAAGCTGGAACCCGACCCGTCGCGACCTCGCTACCTCATCACCGAGCCAGGCATTGGCTATCGGCTGGTTCCGCAGTCCATCGGTTAGGCCGTGTGGCCCGGGACGGGCTGGAGATGGGCGGGGCCGTCGTTGAGGTCGGGTCCCCTCTTGGGGTCCCTGCGGGAACTCGTCGCTCTCACCGAATCGCCCTTGGTTGGCGACGTCGTTCACCAGGGGAAGTGGCGCAATTGGTAGCGCACCGCTTTTGCAAGGCGCCAAGGGTGTCGGCCACCTCGACGATGCCGTCCGCTGCCCTCGCGGTCCAGCCTCACCTACCGTTCGGGCGCCGGTTCTCTTCGCGGACTCGAGCGGCAATGCGGCTGATCCCCACTGGAGTCACCCCGATGTAGCTCCCGATGTCCTTTTGCGGGAGCACCCCGACCAAATCGGGATAGCGCCGCAAAAAGTGCCGGTACCGGTCTTCGGCCGTCAACATGAGGAACTGCCGGGCGCGGTGCTCCTCGACCATCGCGTAATGCATGGCGGCGTTGAAGACGGCGACGGCCCACGTCCCGCCGTGCTCCTTCATCCGGGCGTGGACGACCTGGAAGTCGATGCACTGGAGGGTGGCGTCGGTGATGGCGACTGCTCTGGTGTCAGTGACGCCCATGCGATCGGTGACGCTCCAGTCGGCACCGAGCAGGTCCTCGTCGACGAAGCGCGACAGTCCGTCGGGGGCAAGGGCGCGGATGCTGGCGACCAACTCCCCGACCCGGGCCAGCCCGACGAGGTGTTCGGCGCCGAACGCATCCGCCGCAAGGATCTTCACCGCCCCGCGAAGGACGACATAGACCACGTGATGGTCGGCGTCACCACGGTCGAAGATCGTCTCCCCGGCCACCGCAGTCACGGTCTCGGTGACCGCGTCGAACGCCTCACCGTCGGGCAGGGGCCCACCACCGAAGAGTTCGAAAAACTGCCGCGCAACCGACTTCGGTGCTTCGGTCGAGCTGTCGCGAGCCGCATCGCTCGTTTCTGCCATGGCCATACTCCCAGGCGATGTCGCTTTCCCCGGAATGTGACGGGCCCCCGCACGCCGCCTCCGCAGTGCGGCCATTCTGTCAGCCGGTATGCCGCTTCGCCGGGTTTTCCCGATTCTCGCGGCCCAGCGAGTGTTCGCACCCGGCGCTCCTGGGCGGTTCGATCCGATGTCATCATGACGGCATGACCGTCGATCCGACGAGTGACCCGACGGGCGAGTCGACGAGTGACCCGACCAACGATCGGAAGAGTGAGTCGAAGAGCGATTCGACTGCGGCCATCGTTCCTGAGGCGATCGTGCGCCTGGCCCGCTCGGCCCGCCGGATCACTGTCCTCACCGGCGCCGGCATGTCCGCCGACTCCGGGGTGCCCACCTTCCGGGACGCTCAGACTGGCCTGTGGACGCTGGTCGACCCGCAAGACCTGGCCACGCCCGAGGCTTGGCACCGAGACAAGCCCTACGTCAACGCTTGGTTCCTCTGGCGGGTCCATCTCATGTCCGCTGCTGCACCGAACGCTGGCCATCACGCTCTCGCCGCCTGGGGCCGCCGCCCCGACACGGACCTGCGGATCGTCACCCAGAACATCGACGACCTGCACGAACGCGCCGGCTCGACGGTCCTGGCCCACCTGCATGGCAGCCTGTTCGCCTGGCGCTGCGATCGTTGTCACCGACCCGCACCGACCCCACACGCTCCCGCCGATCCCACCGAACGGATCGAGCCAGACTCCTGCCTGCACTGCGCCTTCGGTGAGATCCGTCCCGGCGTCGTGTGGTTCAACGAGCCCCTCCCCGAACGTGAGTTCACCGACGCCGTCCAGGTATGCCGCGACGCCGACCTCGTCCTCGTCATCGGCACCTCCGGGATCGTCCAACCTGCGGCGAGCCTGCCGCATCTGGCGGGGGCGCGCGGCATACCAGTCATCGAAATTGACCCGCGGCCAACGGAATTCAGTCCGTTCGCAACCCACGTGTGGCGCTCGACCGCGGCAACGGCCTTGCCTGCCCTCGTGGCCGCGCTCGACCGCCCCTGACCCGGCGCGCGCCTCAGCCGCGCGGCGGGATCGAGTAGGTGATCGAGGCGTCGGCGACCAGTTCGCGGCTGCCCTCGGCGTGCAGCCGGACGTGGCCGACGGCCAACCGCGCGCCGAGTTTGAGCAGCTCACCTTCGGCGACCAGATCGCCGGGGGGCGGCTTGCGGAAGAAGTTCATCCCCACGCTCGTCGTCACCGCCAGCGCCACCGGTCCAATCTGGGCGAGGATGAGCAACCAGACGCTGACGTCGGCGAGCGAGAACATCGTCGGCCCCGAGATCGTCCCGCCGGGGCGGATCATCGCTGACTGCGCCGGCAGTCGCAGCGTGATCGTCCGCTCGTCGACCCGTTCGACGATGATCCCGAGCGCGCTGATGTCCGCAAACTCCCGCGCGAGGAAGTCCTGCAGGTCAGCGGCGCTCATGACGGTCACGTCGCCATGCTATTGACCCACCGCCCGGCTATGGTCCGTGCATGAGCGAGCCTTCCGGTATGCCGCCCCGCCTCACCCTTGAGCCCCTCGACGAGAGCTTCGACCGGGTCCTTGTGGTCGTTGCCCATCCGGACGACATCGAATATGGCACGGCCGCCGCTGTCGACCGCTGGACCAAGGCGGGCAAGACGGTCACCTACCTGCTGGCCACCCGCGGTGAGGCCGGGATCGACGCCATCGCCCCCGAGGAAGCCGGGCCGCTGCGGGCCCAAGAGGAGCGCGACAGTGCGAGCGAGGTCGGCGTCGACATCGTCGAGTTCCTCGACTACGACGACGGAGTGGTCGTCTATGGGACCGACCTGCGCCGCGACATCGCCCGGGTGATCCGTCACCGGCGCCCCGATGTCGTCGTCACCCTCACCCACGACGAGGTGTTCGCCGGCGGGATGCCCAACCAGGCCGACCACCGAGCCGTCGGCCTGGCTGCCCTGGACGCGGCCCGGGATGCAGGCAACCGGTGGATCTTCCGCGAGCTGCTCGAACAGGAGGGGCTTGAGCCCTGGGGTGGCGTCCGGGCCGTGCTGTCCAGTGCGGCGACCAACCCCACTCACTACCTCGATGTCACCGGCCACCTGGAGCCGGCGATCGCCTCGCTGGAGGCGCATCACCTCTACAACACCAACCTGCCCGTCGACTTCCCCACGCCCCGGGTCCTCATCACCGGGATCCTTACCGGCACGGCGGCCGGCCTGGGCCTGCCCGGGGTCGAACACGCCCTCACGTTCCGCCGCTACGGCCTCTGAGGTCGGGCGCTGGGCGCGGCATACCCCATCGTCCGATCCCGTCCGGGGCTGAAGCCGTGCGTGAAACCGTCCCAGGGGTGTGCTGACCCCCGCCCCGGCCTCGTCAACGACGGCTTCATGCCCGCCCAGACTGTGAGGTATGCCGCGTTCCTCGGCCCGCGGCATACCTCCGGGGGGCTTGCTCACGGCATACCCCGGTCGGGACCGGCGTTGCGGGCAAGGTGCCCCGGACCGGTGCACTCCCGCGATGTCGAAGAACGTCGGCGAGGGTGCGGATTTCTGGCCGCGATCACGGGTCGAGCGGCGAATCCGTCGGTGGGTGTGAGGTTTTCGGGTCGCACCGGCATCTGTGAGCGCGAATCTGTCGGTGGGTGTGAGGGTTTCGGGTCGCACCGGCATCTGTGAGCGCGAATCTGTCCGTGGGTGTGAGGGTTTCGGGTCGAGGTCACCCGTCCAGCGGCGAGAACGTCGGTGGGTGTGAGGTTTTCCGGTGCGCGGTCCAAAGCAAGGCGTGCCCGCGTGGCGGGCGGGCGGCATACCGGCTGGCGTGAGAGGGTGAAACCCCGGAACGACTACCTCGTGACGGGAAGGAGCCCACCACCATGGGCGCATTCGGCTGGACTCTCAAAGGCGACGGACACGCGCTCGCCCCGGGCGACGTGGTCGCCCCCCATGAACGTCTCTCCTGGGGCAAGACCATCGGGCTCGGCGCCCAGCATGTCGTCGCGATGTTCGGCGCAACCTTCGTGTTCCCGCTGCTCATGGGCCTCAATGCCCAGCTCGCGATCATGATGAGCGGCATCGCGACGATCATCTTCCTGCTCATGGTCAACGGGAAGGTGCCGTCCTATCTCGGCACCTCGGCGTCGTTCGTCGGCGTCGCCGCCGCGATCCGGGCCCAGCCGGGCGCCGACTCGCGCACGGTCACTGGCGCGATCCTCATCGGCGGCATCGTCCTGGCCCTCGTTGGCTGGCTGGTCCACGTCGCCGGCTCGGGGATCATCCACAAGGTGCTGCCCCCGGTCGTCACCGGCGCGGTCGTCATGCTCATCGGCTTCAACCTCGCGCCCGTCGTCGCGAACGTCTACTGGCCGCAGGACCAGTGGATCGCCCTCATCGTCATGACCTTCGCCATCGTCTGCGCGGTGGCGCTCAAGGGCTTCCTCGGCCGCATTTCGATCTTCCTGTCGTTGATCTTCGGCTTTGTCCTGTCCTGGCTGTTCGACAAGGGCTTCGGCCAGATCACCAGCTTCGACCCGGGCGCTGGCAAGATGACAACGCACTGGCGGGTCAACCTCGACGGCGTCGCCAACGCTCCCTGGCTGGGCTTCCCGCCGGCCACGACGATCGGCGCCGACGGCAAGGAGCTCGTCGGCATCCACACGCCGACCCTCTCTCTCGCCGCGGTCCTGGTCGTCATCCCCGCGATCATCGCCCTCATCGCCGAGAACACCGGCCACGTCAAGGCGGTCGCCGAGATGACCGGCGCGGACCTCGACCACGTCATGGGCCGCGCCATCGCTGCCGACGGTGTCGCCACGGCCGTCGCCTCCTCGGTCGGTGGCTCCCCGACGACGACGTATGCCGAGAACATCGGCGTCATGGCCGCCACCCGGATCTACTCCACGGCCGCCTATTTCGTCGCCGCGCTCATCGCGATCCTCTTCGGTCTCTCGCCCAAATTCGGCGCGCTCGTCGCGTCGACCCCGGGCGGCGTCCTCGGCGGCATCACCGTCGTCCTCTACGGGATGATCGGCCTGCTCGGCGCGAAGATCTGGAAAGAGAACAACGTCGACTTCGCCAACCCGATCAACTTGGTCCCGGTCGCGGCCGGCATCATCCTCGGCATCGGCAACACGGCCCTCAAGATCACCCCGACCTTCGAGCTGGCCGGCATCGCCCTGGGCACGATCGTGACGATCGCGGCATACCACCTGGCGCGTGCCTTCGCCCACGCCGACCTGCGCGCGGCCCACGATGGCGGCGCGATGATTACCGTCGGCCACGAAGGGATCGACAAGGTCGAGTAGGCGCTCGGTCCGCCGCAGCGCCCTGCGACCAACTTCACCCGGGCGGGCGGCATACCCCCCATTGGGTATGCCGTGTTCCGCACCTACGATGTGACGCGGTACACCGACCTTGCCCGACCACACCACCACGAGGGGGACACGCGTGCTCAAGACGCTGACGGCGCCTGGCCGACTCATCCCCGTCGTCTTCTCGACCTTCCTCACCATCGGGACGATCCTGTTGTGTCTGCCGATCTCGCGGGTCAACAGCGACGAGCCCCCGAACGTCCTCACCGCAGCCTTCACCGCGGTGTCGGCGTCCTGTGTCACGGGCTTAGCCGTGGTCGACACGGCGACCTACTGGTCGACCTTCGGGCACTTCGTCATCATGCTGCTCATCCAGGTCGGTGGCTTCGGCATCATGACGATGGCGACCCTGCTCGCCATCCTCGTCGGGGGGCGCCTGGGCTTGGGTCAGACGCTCCTCGCGCAGAGCGAGACGAACACGACGTCGATGGGCAACGTCAAGGGCATCCTGCGGACAGTCGGGACCACCGTGGTCGTCACCGAGTTGGTCATCGCTCTCGTCCTGGCGATCCGGTTCTACGTCGGCTACGGACACTCGGTGGGGTCGGCGCTCTGGCAGGGGCTGTTCCACTCGGTCTCGGCGTTCAACAACGCCGGGTTTGCCCTCTACAGCGACAACCTCGTGAGCTTCAACCAGGACATCTTCATCATCGGACCGATCTGCGCCGCGATCGTCGCGGGCGGGCTCGGCTTCCCGGTGTTCTTCGAGCTCTACCGGCACTGGCGCAAGCCTTCACACTGGACGGTCCACTCCAAGGTGACCATCCTGGGCTATTTCGCTTTGCTCGTCGTGGGGTGTGTCGGTTTTGCCGCCGCCGAGTGGAACAACAACGACACCATCGGCCCGATGAACCTGTGGGGCAAGGCGATCAACGCCCTCATCGGCGGGATCACCCCACGAACGGCCGGGTTCAACGCGATCGATTACGGCAAGGCGACCCAGGAGACCCTGGCCCTCGACGACGCCCTGATGTTCATCGGTGGTGGCAGCGCCGGCACTGCGGGCGGTATCAAGGTCGGCACGTTCGTGCTGCTCGCCTTCGTCATCTGGAGCGAGATCCGCGGTGAAGACGATGTCGTCGTCGGACAGCGGCGGATCCCCCGCGACGCCCTGCGGCAGGCCTTCACGGTCGTGTTGCTCGCGGTCGGTGTCGTCGCGCTGGCCACGATGGGGCTGCTTATCGTCAGCGACTACCCGTTCGACAAGGTCGTCTTCGAGGCGATCTCGGCGTTCGGCACCGTGGGGCTCTCGACCGGGATCACGGGGTCGTTGCCTGGCATTGGACAGCTCATCCTCATGGGGCTCATGTATGTGGGCCGGGTCGGCACGGTGACAACCGCCACCGCACTGGCCCTCAGCACGCGGCACCGGCACTACCGGTTCCCCGAAGAAAGGCCGATCATTGGTTAGCAACCCGTTCCGCCGCGACGACGCCAACCCGCCGGTGGTCATCATCGGGCTGGGCCGCTTCGGTGTCGCCACCGCACGCTCTCTCGTCGCGATGGGCCAGGAAGTGCTGGCCGTCGACAGCGACCCCGTGCTGGTGCAGCGGTTCGCCGACGAGTTCACCCACTGCGTCCAAGCGGATGCCACCGACCGCGATGCGTTAGAGCAACTCGGCATCGAGTCGTTCGAGAAGGCCGTCGTCGGCATCTCCAACAACGTCGAGTCCAGCGTCATGACGGCGTTGGCGCTCGTCGACTACGGGATCCCCGACATCTGGGCCAAGGCCAGCACCAAGACCCAGGGCCGCATCCTTGAGCGGCTCGGCGTGCACCACGTCGTCTATCCCGAGCGCGCCATGGGCGAGCAGGTCGCCCACATGATCGTCGGCGGGATGACTCAATACCTCGAGTTCGACGACGACTTCGCCATCGCCCGCACCATGGCGCCGGGCGACCAGTGGGGCAAGACCTTCGCCGAGACTGGGGTGCGCGCGAAGTACGGCGTCACCATCGTCGGCCTCAAGCGGATCGGCGAGGACTTCATCTACGCCCGGCCCGAGACGATGGTCCAGCCCCAGGACGAGCTGGTCGTCTCCGGCCCGACCAAGAACGTCGAGCACTTCTGCGCGTTGAGCAAGCCCAAGATCACCCGTCACCACCACTGACCGGGGACTCCCCAGCCGGTATGCCGTGCGCCTGCCCACCCGGGTAGGCGCACGTTGCGATCGGGCCGGGGTCGGCGGCATACGGGATGGCGTGTGGCTCTGAAACGGTGGCGACCAGCCGGTTTCGGGCTGTCATGGTGTGAGTTCCGTCGCGATCGGCGCGTTATGTGACGGATTCGGGACCTCCGGCCCATGGCGGCGAGAGGGCGTTGTTACTCTTGAGTAGTGGGGATGGCACTAGCGCAGCAGCCTCGGGGAGGCGATGTGATGACCAGCCCGGTGACGGTGCTCACCGAGCCGGAGTGCTGGGAGTTGCTCCGGAAACAGGAGCTCGGGCGGTTGGCCTTCCGCCACGGTGACGGTCTGCAGATCCTGCCGATCAACTACGCCATTGCGGGCGAGCACATCGTTTTCCGAACCGGTGACGGCTCGAAGTTCAGCGACCTCATGGACGACGCGGACGTCGCCTTCGAGGTCGACTCCACGTCGCATGACCTCGCCGAGAGCGTCGTATGCCGTGGCGTCGTCGTCGAGTTGCATGGCGAGCAAGCGCTGATGACCGACCAATTGCGGCTGCGGCCGTGGGTGGTGACCCGCAAGGCTCACGTCATGGCCATCCGGGTCGCCGAGATCTCGGGACGACGCTTCCAGTTGGCCAAGCCGTGGGAGCACATGCTCCCCGACTGACCGGGCCGACTTACCGGGCCGACTGACCGGCCCCGACGGGTCAGGCGCTGAAGTCTTCAGGCGGTGAAGTCTTCTTCGACGGGACCCACCCGTTTGACGATCCGGTTAATCCCGACGGCGGTCACCCCGACGTAGCTGGCGATGTCACGCTGGGTGACCAGGCCGAGCAGGTCGTTGTAGTCCTCAAGGAACCGGCGATAGCGCTCTTCCGGGTTGAGGGTGAGCAATTCCCGTTCGCGGCGCTCTTTGATCGCTGCGTGCAGCAGGGCGGCGTTGGCCACGGCAACTCCCCACGCGGCATACCGATCCATCATGTCTTCCAGCACGCGAAAGTCGAATCGCTCAAGTTCGCAGCCTTGCAGGACGGTCGCGCGGGTGCGGCTGTGGCCGAGCCCCGTGAGGGCGCGCGCCTTGACCATTGTCGGCGGCAGGGACGAAACCCGCCGCGGACCTTGGGGGCTCAGCCCGAGCAGACTCGCGACCATGTCCGGGGGTCGGCAGAAGGCGATGATCGACTCGCGGTCCCGCGCCCCGAAAGTCGAGATCTTCATCGTCCCTTTGCGGACGAGGTACATGTAGTTGTGCGGTTCCCCGATGTCGAAAAGCACGTGGCCAGGTCGCAACCTGATCACGTCTAAGCCCGCGACGACCTCGTCCATTCCAGGAAGCTTCTGACCGGCGAGCACTCCGAGGTAGTACGGGAACCACGCCCCCTCCCCGGGGGTTTGCGGCGTGGTGGACACCCACATCTCCGTCAGTGGTTGGGATCGAGCCACATCTGACCCGACATTTGTTGACACCCCTGACGTTAACACCTTCACCTGGGCAAGAGTTCAGCCTTCAACGAAAGGTCCGGTGCCCCGTCCGAAAGGTCGAACGGGGCACCGGATCGATGTCGGTCGGTTCTCACTTCGTGATGTCGGCGGCCTTAACGGCGTCCTCGATGGCCTCGTCCGCATCGTCGTCCGCTGCTGCGTCCTGCGCCGTCTCGGCGACCTCGTCCACGGTTTCAGCGACGGCATCCGCGGCAGCCTCGGCCGTGTCGGTCGCGTCGGTCACGTCCGTCGGCTCGGTCAGCTCGGTTGGCTCGGTCGCGACCGTCCAGTCATCGGGCGCGGCATCGAGCTCGGGGACATCGGTGGCGTCCGTGACTTCCGTGGCCACCGGCGCGGCGACGGTGTTGGTCGGTGTTGCGGCTGCCCCCTCGGCCTTGTCTCGCACGAGGTCGAAGGTCGAGGCCCGACCGGACGACGGCGGCAGGTATGCCGTCTCCGTCACCGGCGCCGCCCACGGGTCGTCCTTGGGTTTGCGTGACATGACGACGGCCACCACAGCCGCGGCCGCGGCGCCGATGCCGAAGAGCAACAGCGCACCCCCCTTCTTGCGCGACTTCTTGCCCTTGCCGGAGTCGGCGGCGGCGACTGCCCCCACGGACGGGTCCGGTTCGGACCGGGCGTCGCTGACCGCTTCGGTCACTGCCGCGAAAGCCTGGGGCGCCGCGGCGGCCAGCTCGCGCTTGGCCGTGCCAGCGGCAGCCGCAACCGCGGCGATGGCGGCCGA
>MTKY01051795.1_pt1 | contig 20541 bp, 16 predicted proteins | sample 1042731 | NCBI WGS metagenome assembly MTKY01 (sample SAMN06212206, study PRJNA360538) | anaerobic digester metagenome | biome: Wastewater treatment plant; material: sludge; isolation source: anaerobic digester fed with sludge from wastewater treatment plant | place: Denmark: WWTP Soeholt ... | reverse complement strand
GGGATGCTGCGTTTCGGCGAAGCGGCATTGCAGGTGCGCGGCATGGCCGGTGAGCACCAGGTCGAGGGGGCACGGCTGGCGATCGGTCATGCGTTCGGCGGCGCGCATTCCTACTACGCGATGTGGGCGGTCAGTTCCGACAAACCCTGATGGCCGGCACCTGAAGCTGCGGCACAGCGCCCCGCAGGAGCGCCCCCGCGCACGAGCGAACTGTTCTCCGGCGCCCTCGCCCGTCAATTGCTCCGCGGCAGGGGAAGTGACTCTTCAGCCGTTACGCGTCAACCTTCATTGTCTGTGCGAGCATCGGTTCGCGTTGCCAGAAAAGCGCCTGTTACGACATGGGAAGGTGACAAATCATGAAAACCGGGATTTGCAAACAGCTTGGGATCGATGTGCCGATATTTGCATTTACGCATTGCCGGGACGTCGTCGTCGAGGTATCAAAAGCCGGCGGTATTGGTGTACTTGGCGTGGCAGGTTTTACCCCGACACAGCTAAAGGCGGAGTTGGACTGGATCGACGATCGTATTGGTGATCACCCTTACGGAATTGATGTGATCATGCCAGTGACAGATCTTGCACAGGGCGTATCGGATCTCGCTAGCCTTATTCCGGAGCAGCACAAGGCCTGGGTAGAACAAGTGATGCAGCGTTACAACATTCCGCCCATGCCAGAAGAGGCGGATGGCAAAAGTGGCCACGGTATCTCAGGCGATCAAATTGGCTGGCAGCACGCCATCGCTCGAGCCTCGCTCGAGGAGGGATTCAAGCACTCAAATTGCAAGGTGATGGTCAATGCCCTGGGTACGCCTCCCGCTGACATCATGGCCGAGTGCAAGGCGAAGGGTATTCTGGTGGGCGCGCTGGCCGGACGACTGAAGCATGCATTGGCGCACAAGGCGGGGGGCGTCGATTTCATTATTGCCCAGGGCCACGAAGCGGGTGGCCATACGGGCGACGTCACCACCATGGTACTCGTTCCCCAAGTCGTTGACGCTGTCGCGCCGCTTCCGGTATTGGCTGCGGGCGGTATTGGCTCGGGTCGGCAGGTGGCGGCTGCCATGGCGTTGGGAGCCCAGGGTGTTTGGTGTGGCTCGATCTGGTTGACATCGCCGGAATCCGAAGTCGCGCCGCTGCAGAAATCCAGGTTGATCGATGCGAGTTCCGAGGACACTGTCAGGACTCGCATGCTCTCGGGGAAGCCCGCGCGCATGCTGAAATCAAAGTGGACCGAGGCCTGGAATGAGCCGGATTGTCCTGGCTTTCTGCCAATGCCGTTGCAAGGCATGCTGGTAATGGAGGCCAATCATCGCATTGATCGTGCTCAGGATAAGGAGTTGGCTTTTTACCCTGTCGGCCAGGTGGTGGGGCAGCTGAACCAGGAGAAAGCCTGCCGGACGATCATGTACGAATTGATGGAAGGGTATGCCGATACCGTGGAGCGAATGCATGCCAATTTGCATGAGTGATGGCTGTGCTTGCTGCGTCGGGCGTTGTCATGACAAGTGTGGCGTGCGCCTCAGACCTCGATGATTTTCAGGGTCGTGGTCGATCCGCCGACCCCGAGCAGATCACCCCGGGTCAGGATCACCCTGTCGCCCCCCTGCACCAGACCACGGTTTTGCATTTCGGTGACCGCGACTTGGCCCACTTCGGCCGCCGGGTAGCGGGTGTAATCGAACAGCAGTGGTTGCACGCCGCGGTACAGGCACATGCGCCGCACGATTTCCGGATGGCGGCTGAGCGCGAAGATCGGCAGGCCGGAGCTCAGCCGTGACATGCGCAGAGCGGTGGTTCCCGACTCCGTGAGACACACCATGCCGGCCACGCGCTCGAGGTGATTCGCGGCATAGACCGCGGCCATCGCCACGGTCTCGTCGACGCGGCTGAACTCACGCTCCACGCGGTGTTGCGAGCGCCGGAGATCGGGATAGGTCTCGGCGCCGAGGCAGGTCGATGCCATTGCCTTCACGGTCTCCACCGGAAAGCGCCCGCTGGCGGTCTCCGCCGACAGCATCACCGCGTCGGTGCCGTCGAGCACCGCGTTGGCCACGTCGAACACCTCGGCGCGGGTCGGGATCGGACTCTGCACCATTGACTCCATCATCTGGGTCGCGGTGATGACCAGGCGGTCCATGCGCCGCGCCTTGAGTATCAACTGCTTCTGGATGCCGATCAGCGCCGCATCGCCGACCTCGACCCCGAGGTCGCCGCGCGCCACCATGATGCCATCGGAGGCCGCGATCATCGCATCGAGAATCTGCTCGTCGTGCACCACTTCCGCGCGCTCGATCTTGGCGATGATGCGCGCCTGGCTGCCGCTTGCCTGCACCAGGCGGCGTGCGTGGTGAATGTCCTCGGCGCACAGCGGAAACGAGACCGCCATGTAGTCGAGTCCGATTTCCGCGGCGTCGCGAATGTCTTCGCGGTCGCGTTCGGTCAGCGAGGGGGCCGAGAGTCCGCCACCGAGACGGTTCAGGCCCTTGCGATTCGACAGCCGCCCGCCCATCCGTACCCGGCATTCGACCCGGGTGCCATGCACCGCGAGCACTTCGAGGCTGATGCGCCCGTCATCGAGGATCAGCACATCGCCGGCCGTCACACTCTCGGGAAGGCTCGGCAGATCGCAACCGACCCGTTCATGATCGCCGTCGCCATCGGGCAGCGCGCAGTCGAGCACGAAGCTTGCGCCCTCGATGAGCTCCGCCGCTCCCTCGCGGAAACAGCGGATGCGGATCTTCGGGCCCTGCAGATCGCCGAGCAGCGCCACCTCGTGGCCGGCGCGGGATGCCAGTCCGCGTACCAGCGCGGCGCGCGCCCGATGATCGTCCGTGCTGCCATGGGAAAAATTCAGCCGGAACACATCCACGCCGGCCTCGATCAGCGCGCCGATGATCTTTTCGGAACTGCTGGCAGGGCCGAGCGTGGCGACGATCTTGGTGCGTCGCCTGAGGCTCACGCCGGTTGCTCATGTTGCAGCACCGCGCGGCCCAGCACCCGGCCGTGACGCAGATCGTCGAGCACCTCGTTTGCCTGGTGTGCCGGACGCACACTCACCGGAATCGGCGGCATCTTGCCGGCGCGCGCCAGCGCTACCAGCTCCTGAAAGTTTGCCAGGCTGCCGACATTCGACCCCTCGATCGTCTTGACCTGCATCGCGATCAGGGCCAGCGGCACTTTCAGCGTGCCGCCGAACAGCCCGACCATCACCAGCTTGCCGCCGGTCCTGAGCGCGTGAAAGCCGAGCGGGGCGGTGTGCTCGGAGCCGACGAAATCGATGGCCGCATCCGCACCGCCACCGGTCAGCTCCATGATCTTCATCAGGGCGTCGGGGGCGTGTGCATTCACCACGGCGCCGGCGCCGGCCGCGCTTGCGGCGGCGAGCTTCGCATCGTCCACATCCACCACGATAGGCGTCACGCCGTGCACGCCGTGGAGGACGCTGAGCCCCATCATGCCGAGACCGCCCATGCCGATCAGTACCACCTTGCTGTGCGGGCCGAGCGCGGGTATGCGTTTGATGGCGCTGAAACTGGTGAGTCCGGAACAGGCCAGCGATCCGGCCTGCTCCGGCGCGATGCCCGCGGCATCGGCGAGATAGCGCTCGTGCGGCACCAGCACATGATCGCCGAAGCCACCTGGATTGGCGCCGCCACCGAGCATCAGCCCGGCCGGACAGATGTACTCGCGCCCGCTGTTGCAGAGTTCGCAACTGCCGCATCCCACCCACGGATAGACGATGACCTTGTCGCCCGGGCGTACACCGCTGACCGACTCGCCGATCTGCGCGACCTCGCCGTAGATCTCGTGGCCGAAGATCGCACCGTCCTCGAAGGGCAGATCCAGGCTCTGGCCTTCGCCGAGGTCGAACTTGCCCTCATGCAGGTGCACGTCGGAATGACATACCCCGCAATAGCGGGTGCGCACCAGCACCTGGTGGGCGCTCGGCCGGGGAGTCGGCAGTTCGCGCAGGCTGAACGGTTGCAAGGCGCCGGTGTAGGCATAGGCTTTCATCATCAACTCCTGATTTCAGTGGGTGTTCGCGCGCGCGGTCATTGACCTGACCCGGGCCAAGTGAGTATATGGCGCTCTACTTTATAGCGCGACCATTGACGATGAACGAATTCCTGCGACGGGCACAGGGACACGACACGCGCATTGCTTTCCGTGCCGGCCCCGGCGCGATCGACTACCGTGAACTGGTGCGCCGCAGCGGCGCAATTGCCGGCCAGCTGCTCGACGGCGGGCACGATCTGGCCGGGGAGCGGATCGCGTTCACCGCTGCGGCCGGCGTTGATTACACGGCGTTGCAGTGGGGAATCTGGCGTGCGGGCGCGGTTGCGGTACCGCTGAACCACGCGGCAACGACTCCGGAATTGCAGCATGTGCTGCAGACCGCGGGCGTGCGCAGGGTACTGTGCGCGCGGGTGCCCGGCGCGGCGCTGATGGATGCGGCGGCCAGCAGTGCCGCGCATTGCATCGTGCTTGATATGACTGTCGATGCCGGGGCGCGGAGCTTTCCGGATATCGACCCCGCACGGCGGGCGATGATCGTGTTCACCAGCGGCACCACCAGCAAACCCAAGGGCGTGGTGACCACACATGGCATGATCCGCGCCCAGATCGAGACCCTGGTGCGCGCCTGGGAATGGCAGCCCGGGGATTGCATCCCGCTGTTCCTGCCCTTGCACCACGTGCACGGCATCATCAACGTGCTCGGCTGTGCCTTGTGGAGCGGCGCCTGCGTGGAGCCCTTCGACGGATTCGCGCAGGAACGGATCCTGGAGCGCGTGCGTGAGCATGCCTACAGCGTCTTCATGGCCGTGCCGACGATCTATGTGCGGTTGATCCAGGCCCTCGAGACCATGGACGAAGCGCAGCGGCAGGCAAGCTGCGCGGCATTTGGCCGCATGCGCCTGATGGTTTCGGGCTCGGCGGCGCTGCCCGCGAACATCCATGCGCGCTGGCAGGAACTCACCGGCCAGCGCCTGCTGGAACGTTACGGCATGACCGAGATCGGCATGGCGCTGTCCAATCCGCTGCACGGCGAGCGCCGCCCCGGCAGCGTCGGCCGGCCGCTGCCGGGTGTCGCTGTGCGCCTGGTGTCGGAACGGGGCGAGCCGATCGCGGGTGAGGATCTGCCGGGCGAGATACAGGTGCGTGGCCCGGGGGTGTTTGCCGAATACTGGGACAACCCGCAGGCGAGCGCGCAGGCTTTTGTGGATGGCTGGTTTCGCACCGGCGACGTTGCCGTTCGCGAGCAAGGTTACTACCGCATCATGGGCCGCCAATCGGTCGACATCATCAAGTCCGCGGGCTACAAGCTCTCGGCACTCGAAATCGAGAACGTGCTGCTCGCGCACCCGAAGATCGCCGAATGCGCGGTATTCGGGCTGGAGGATCCGACCTGGGGCGAGGTGGTCGCGGTCGCAGCGGTGCTGCGGGTGAATGCCACGCTGGAACTCGAGGAACTGCAGCGCTGGTGCGCGGAGCGCCTCTCGGCCTACAAGCAACCGCGGCGCCTGCGCACGCTCGGCGCGTTGCCGCGCAACGCGATGGGCAAGGTGCTCAAGCCCGGACTCAGGGAACTGTTCGGTGCCGATGCATGATACGTGGCAATATGCGCCCTGATTTTCCGGGGCGTGTGATATACGAGCGGGAGGATGGGAGGCGATGTCCGGTTTCGACAAGGTGGTGAATTCATACGACGAGGCGCTGGCCGGTCTGTGCGATGGCATGACGGTGCTGGCCGGAGGCTTTGGCCTCTGCGGTATCCCGGAAGGGCTGATCGCGCAGATCCGCAGGATGGGCGTGCGCGAGCTGACCGTGGTGTCGAACAACTGCGGTGTCGATGGCTTCGGACTCGGCATCCTGCTCGAGGACCGCCAGGTAAGGAAAATGATTTCCTCCTATGTCGGGGAGAACAAACTGTTCGAGAAGCAGTACCTGAGCGGCGAGCTCGAAGTGGAGCTGACGCCGCAGGGTACGCTGGCGGAAAAGATGCGCGCCGGCGGCGCCGGCATCCCGGCGTTCTATACCGCCACCGGATACGGCACGCCGGTGGGCGAGGGCAAGGAGGTGCGCGAGTTCAATGGTCGCCACTACATCCTCGAGCAGGCGATCACCGGTGATTTCGCGATCGTGCGCGCGTGGAAGGCTGATCGTTATGGCAACGCGATCTATCGCCACACCGCGCAGAACTTCAATCCGATGGCTGCCACCGCGGGCAAGGTCACGGTGCTGGAAGTGGAGGAGATCGTGGAGCCCGGAGCGCTCGAGCCGAGCCAGATCCACACCCCCGGAATCTACGTCAATCGCATCATTCAGGGACATTTCGAAAAACGTATCGAACAGCGCACCGTGCGCGCCGGCAAGGGAGTCTGAGCGATGGCACTGACACGCGAACAGATGGCCACGCGGGTCGCGCGCGAACTGCACGACGGCTATTACGTGAATCTCGGCATCGGCATTCCGACGCTGGTGGCGAACTACATACCCGAGGGTGTCAGGGTGATGCTGCAATCGGAAAACGGGCTGCTCGGCATGGGGCCGTTTCCGTACGAGGACGAGGTCGATGCCGACATGATCAATGCCGGCAAGCAGACCGTGACGGCAGTCACCGGAGCGGCGATCTTTTCCTCCGCGGAATCCTTTGCGATGATCCGCGGCGGCCATGTGGACCTGACCGTGCTCGGCGCGTTCGAGGTCGATGTCAACGGGGATATCGCCTCGTGGATGGTGCCTGGCAAACTGGTCAAGGGTATGGGCGGCGCGATGGACCTCGTTGCCGCCGCGCGCAACATCATCGTGATCATGACCCATGCCGACAAGGCAGGAAATTCGAAGCTGCTGGAGAAGTGCACGCTGCCTCTGACCGGCAAGGGCTGCATCCACCGGGTGCTGACCGATCTTGCCTACCTGGAAATCGCCGACGGTGCGTTCGTGCTGAAGGAACGCGCGCCGGGTGTCAGCGTCGAGGAAATCCGCGCCCTGACCGGCGGACGCCTGATGGTACCCGCACCGGTGCCGGAAATGAGTTTCTGAACCGGGCCTGAGCGCTATCCGATCTCGATGACGCATTTCCCGATGGCCCGTCGCGCGGCCAGCTCGCCGATGGCCTCGCCGGTACGCTCCAGCGCATAGCGGGTGATCGGCGGCTCCCTGATGAGCCCGGTGGCAGACAGCGCCAGTACCTCGCGCACGATGCCGTCTGCGCGCTGCGGATGCCGACCCGCGAAACCGCCCCAGTCGACCCCTACCACCTGACAGCTCTTGAGCAAGGGCAGGTTGAAGGGTAGCGAGGGTATCTCGCCGCTGGCAAAGCCGATCACCAGGTAGCGGCCGTTTTCGGCCATGGAACGCAACGCGAGCAGCGCATGTGCGCCGCCGACCGGGTCGAACACCAGGTCTACGCCACGGCCCGCGGTGATGCGCTTGAGTTCGGCGCGCAGGTCCTGCTGCGCATAGTCAATCAGGAAATCCGCGCCGAGTTCACCGCATGCGGCGAGCTTTTCCGGGCTCGAGGCCGCCGCTATCACTTTCAGCCCCGCCGCTTTCGCGACCTGAATCGCGGCGCCGCCGGTGCCGCCGGCGGCACCGAGCACGAGAAGCGTCTCGTTGCGGCGGGCGCTGCCGCGATCGTGCAGGGCGAACCAGGCCGTGGCATGCGCCTGAAGGAATACCGCCGCGGCGGCGAAATCCATCGTGTCGGGGATCTTCACCAGGGATGCGGCGGGCAAGGCAATGCGTTGTGCAAACGCACCGATGCCGGGGCTCGCGAGCACCCGGTCGCCGGGCGCGAAGGCGGTGACGGCGCTGCCCACCTCCAGCACGGTGCCTGCCAGGTCACCGCCCGGCACGAACGGCGGCGGTATCTTTATCTGGTAACGCCCGGAGATCAGCAGACTATCGACAAAATTCACCCCGGCCGCATGAATCCTCACCAGCACCTGCTCGGGCCCGGGAACAGGATCCTGAATCTCCTGCAGCTCGAGTGTGTCGGGCGTTCCGTATTCCGTGCAGACAATGGCGCGCATATGGGTTCTCGTGACTTGAATTGATTTGCCGCGAATGAGTCTGCTGTCACGAAATTTCCTGTCACGAAATTCCACGAAATCCCGTCAACGCGTTTCCCGGATCCGGATCAGGGTCGGCTTGCCATCCTCGATCTGCCAGCCGGGAAAATTCGAGTTGCTGGTGAAAACGCTGCCTTCGTCGTCGATCTCGATATCGCGGGTGAAGCTGCGGTAACGGCTGAGTGGATAGATTTTCCACGATTCGCTGGCTATATCAAAGCGCAGGATGGTATCGGACTGGTTGCCATTTACCCACACCAGGTTGCGCTCGCGATCGACGTTCAGGGAGTAGGGCGTTTCGCTGCGTACCGGCAGTGGCCAGCGGTCGAAGTTGCCCGCCGCGACGTTGTAGCGGGCGATCAGGCCCGAGGAAAAACCCACGATCCACGGGTTTCCCTGCGCGTCGCAGCGCAGTCGTCGCGGTCCCGTGAAGGGGGTCGGGATCATCTGCACCTTGCCGGTGACCGGGTCGATGCGCGCGATATCGTTGGCATAGAGGCGTGCCACCCATACCGTTCCGTCGGGCGCGATATCGATGCCGTAAGGCATCGGGAAGCCATTGTTGTCGCGGTCGTATTCGGGCGGTGTCCGGGTCTTGCCGCTGCCGAGGCGCCACTGGGCGATCCACAGGATCAGCCGCTCCTTCAGTCCGCGCGGCGGGAGATCGTAGTAACTGAACCGGCGGCTGGAGCGGTCGAACATCGCCACCCGCGAACTCAGTGCCAGGCTAAACCAGACGCGGTCCTGCTGGTCGATGCGCACCGTGTGCGGGTAGAAACCGCCGTCCATCTTCCACTCCGTGAACTGCTTGCTCACCGGATCGAACTCGAGCAGCGAGCGACGCATGGAGGGAGTGATGAACAGGTGTCCATCGCGTGGCGAAAGCGCAAACGAGTGCACGCCGAAATAATTGTCGACCTTCGGGTAGCCGCCGGCAAAGCGGTTGCCGAGAATGCCACCGAGCGCGTCACCTGGTGCGTGCGGAACCTTGTATACGCGATACTCGCCCGACAGCGGATCGATCTCGTAGAGCCGGTCCATCAGATTGTCACCGACATAGACCATGCCGTTGGGATGGAGAATGAAGTCGTGCATCTGCGACAGCGAGTCGCCGATCGCCCACTCGGTGATTTCCACCGCTGCGAGGTCCTTGTCCCATGCCTCGAAATCGGGTACCAGGTCCGGTTGCTTGCCAAGCTGGCGGTAGCGATCGTGGAGATACTGCGCCAGCGGCTCGCGAAAATCGTGGGCACTTTGCGCGCCGTAACGGTTCATGCGATCGATCGTCTCGATCCATTCGCGCGCGGAGCGATCCCGGCGCATGAACGGCGAGGCCTGCTGGTGGCAGAATCCGCAGTGGAGCAGGAAATGCTCGCGGTCGGCTTCATTGCCGTCGAAATCGAGCAGGCTCAGCCACAGGTTGGCGGGCTTGGAGTCGGCAAGCTTTTGGGGATCCGTTTCCGCTTCCAGGATCAGTTCGGGTTGCTCGTCGCCGCGAATCGCGGAGATCCGCTGGTCGCGATAACCGGGTTTGCGGACCCGCAGGTTCACCAGTTCCGCGCTGTCCTCGAAGCGCACGGAGCCCGCCTGGTCCGTAAAACGGGTAGTCTCGGGGCGCGTGATATTGCGCACCCCGGGGGCCGGGTAGCCGTTGTCGGAAGTGTCGGCGGGCTCGCCCGGCACAAAACTGCGACTGACCATCGCCCCGGACAGTGGCATGCCGCGGGTGTCACGCACGATGAGCTCGGCCGCCGTCGCATCGAGCGCACAGATACCCGCGAGTACCAGCCAGAAGACCGAGAATCTGGTCATGAAAATGTCCTGCAATCACTGGCCGCACCCGCGGCATCCGGCTGCGGATGGTGCCTGCTTGCCTTGGTGGATGCAAACCGTCGCCGCGCGCAGCAGTCGGCGAGATCGATGATCCGAGCGGGTCACCGGCAACGTAAAACAAGATATGGCACGAGAAGCGCAGCGCAAACGGGTATAGTGCCCGGGCGCCCCGTTGCACCAAGGAGGTTGTGTTGGAGCAATTGACGACCATCGAACTCGCCAAGGAATACCTCAAGTTTTCCGCGGCCCATTTCACCATATTTTCCGCGACCGAACGCGAGCGCCTGCACGGCCACAATTTCAAGGTTGCGGCGCGCCTGACGGCGCCCGTGGGCGATAACGGCATGTGCTTCAGCTACCGCATCTTCAAGGACAAGCTCGAGCAGCTGTGCGAGACACTGGATGAGTACATGTTGCTGTCGCTGGACTCGCCGCATTTGCGGATCAGCGAGCAGGGTCTCCAGTACCGCGTGGAGTTCAATGGCGAGGAGATGTTTTTCCTGAAGGCCGATACCTTGCTGTTGCCGGTGCGCAATGCCACGGTCGAGGAGTATGCGCGCTACCTCCTCGAGCGGCTGCTCGAGGATCGCGACCTGATCATGGGGCACGATATCCGCGAGGTGAGCATCAAGGTGTCCTCCGGACCCGGGCAGTGGGGTTCTTGCCGCTGGAAGAGGGCCGCGGCATGAGGACCCTGGTGGTGACGGGTGGCAGCAAGGGCATCGGTCTCGCCACCGCGGAGCTTTTCGCTGCGAACGGTTACCGGATCGTGAACCTCTCGCGCAGCGCAATTCCGCTACCGGGTGCGATCCAGTTGAGCGTGGACATGGCCGAGCCCGGGTGGGCGGAGCTGCATGCACCGGCCGTGCTCGCCGCGCTTGGCGACAGCGCGCAGCTGGTGGTCGTGCACAATGCGGCCTGGCTCAGCAAGGACCGCGTCGAGGACCTCGACGGCACCCGGCTTGCCCGCGTGCTACAGATCAACGTGGTGGCGCCCCAGCAGCTGAACCGTATCCTGTTGCCACGCATGGGCAGCGGTTCGGCCATCGTGTATGTCGGCTCGACGCTGGGGGAGAAGGCGGTCGCGGGCTCCTGCGCCTACGTGGTCTCGAAACACGCGCTGCTGGGGCTGATGCGCGCGACCTGCCAGGACCTGGCCGGTCGCGGGATTCACACGGCGTGCGTGTGTCCGGGCTTTACCGACACCGAAATGCTCCGTGCCCATGTCGGTCAGGATGCCGGGATTCTTGGCGCACTGGCTCGTGGCGTGACCTTTGGTCGCCTGATCGAGCCCGGGGAAGTGGCGCGAACCATCCTGTTCTGTGCCGAGAACCCGGTGATCAACGGCGCGGTCATTCACGCCAACCTCGGCCAGGTGGAGCACTGAATGCGGGTTGTGGGAATTGCGCAGGTCGGATAGATTCTGCCGGCCGATCAACGGCGCAAACCGATAACCCCGTGGAGACCACGATGAAAAAATACCTTCTTGCTGCGATATTGCTTGCTCCCCTGATGACTCCGATCGCCTTCGCCGAGTGCAGCAAGGAGGCTGCGCCTGCGATTCCGGATGGAGCCAGCGCCACCGAGCAGGAGATGATTGCCGGTCAGCAGGCGGTCAAGAGCTATATCGCCAGTTCCAATGCCTATCTCGAGTGCCTGGATGCGGAAGGAGTGGCGGCTGGAGCTGATGAACTGCCCGAGTTCAAGGACGCGCGTCTCTCCACCTACAACGCCGCGGTGGACGAGATGACCGGCGTGGGCGACCAGTTCAACGCCGCGGTCAAGGCCTTCAAGGCCCGCTGAGCGAGCTCGAGCTCGCTGGAGGCGCACCGCCCGGGTGGTGCGCCTTCGGCTTCTGGCTGATCACGCCGCCCTGATTGCGCCCTGCGGCGCGATTCATGTTTTTACAGGATTTCCGCATGTCCGATTCCGCCCGCAAGGATAGCCCTGAACAGGCCGAGTTCCGTGCCCACTGCCAGCAATGGCTGCAGCACAACCAGCCGGCACCGGCACCGGTGCGGCTGCCGCAATCCCCACTCGAGATCATGACCACGGAGCAACTCGACTATCTTTGCGCCTGGCAGAAAGCCGCTTACGAGGCCGGCTTGGTCGGCTGCGATTACCCGCGGGAATACGGTGGCGGTGGACGCAACGATTGCCAGCGCATCGCCAACGAGGAGATGCAGCGCGTTGGCACGCCGTATTTTCCCAATGTGATCGGTCTCGGCATGGCTGCTCCGACCATCTATCACCACGCGCAGGAGCCGCTCAAACGGCAACTGTTGCCGGCATTGCTGTCGGGTGAGGAGATCTGGTGCCAGGGTTTCAGCGAACCGGGCGCGGGCTCCGATCTCGCCAGTGTGCAGACCTTTGCCGAGCGACGCGGCGACAAATGGCTCATCAATGGCCACAAGGTATGGACCTCGCTGGCGCACTTCGCGAGCTGGATGATCATCCTCGTGCGCACCGACAAGGTGCACCGCTACGATGGGCTCAGTTATTTCGTGGTGCCGATCCGTGGCGCGCTCGGCAAGGGCGTGACCGTGCGTCCGCTGATCAAGATCACCGGCGAAACCGGCTTCAACGAAGTGCTGTTCGAGGATCTCGAGATCGACGACAGCATGCGTCTCGATGAAGTCGGCAAGGGCTGGCAGGTGGCCATGACCACGCTGCTGCACGAGCGCGGCGCCGGTCCGCTGGTGACGCCGCAGTCGGGCGGACGGCGCGCCGAAGCGCAGGATTCCGGCATGGCCCAGGCGTTGATCGGGCTCGCCCGCGAATGCCATCGCAACGGGCAGTGTGCCGCCGACGATCCTTTGATCCGCGATCGACTGATGCAACTGCTCATTCGCGAGGAGGGCTTCAAACTGAACCAGAAACGGGCGCGCGTTCCCGGGCTCACGGATGATCCGATGCGCATTCCGCTGCAGTGGAAACTGGTGATCAGCGAGATCTCGCAGGACATCGCCGCGCTGGCTCTGGAGATCGAGGGGGCGGCGGCCTCGTTGTATCTCGCCGACCCGAACGCACCGCAGGCCGGGCGCTGGCCTCTCGCGTACATGAACTCCTTCGGCATGACGATTGCGGCCGGCACCAGCGAGGTGCAGCGCAATATTCTCGGCGAGCGGGTGCTCGGACTTGCCAAGTCCAAGTAGCCCGCGCCCTGTCCACCCCGCTCGTCACCCCACACAATTGGTTTGAAGGTACCGCATGAGCATGCCAAAGGATTTCGGATTCGGCGCGGAAGAGCTGATGTTGCGCGATGCCGCGCGCAAATTTTTCCGGACAAATTTCCCGACCGATCGGCTGCACCGCCTGGTCGCTGGCGATCCCGAGCCCAACCGCAGCCCCGAATGCCTGTGGGATCGCGATTTGTGGGCACAGCTCACCGAGCTTGGCTGGACCGCGCTGGCGGTACCCGAACGGGCCGGTGGTATCGGCATGTCCTGTGTCGCGGTGGCGGCGCTGGTCGAGGAGGCGGGCCGTGCCGCGTTTCCCTCGCCGCTGCTGGCGACGATTCATGCGACCTACGTGCTGGATGCCTGTGCGAGCGCGGATGCCGATACCACGCTGGCCGAAATTGGCGCCGGCGCGACCGCAACGCTGGTGATCACCAATGACCGCGGTGGGTGGAACGACGAGGTGGCCGGAGTACGGGAGTGCGATGGCCGGCTCGATGGCAGCGCCTTCTACGTCCAGGATGCGGCCAAGGCGGATTTGCTGGTCGTCAAGGCACGCGGCGCGCAAGGCTGCGGGCTGTACCTGGTGCGCGCGCAAGCCGATGGCGTGACCATCACCGCGGATTCGATTGTGGATCTGACCCGCGACCAGGCGCATATCCGCCTCGAGAACGTACGCGCGGAGCGGGTACTGGCGGCACCCGGTACGGCGCTGGCCGCGATCACCAAGGCGGAACCGGCGCTGTTCAGCGTGCTGGCGGCGGATATGTGCGGTGCCGCCGAATGGCAGCTGCAGGCCACGGTCGAGTATGCCAAGGTGCGCCAGCAGTTCGAGCACGCGCTGGGTTTCTTTCAGGCCGTGAAGCACCCGCTGGTGAACGTGATGATCCAGATCGACCAGGCGCGCTCACATGTCTACAACGCGGCCTGCACGGTCGATCATCAGCCGGCGTACGCGGCGCGGGCGGCGCATATGGCCAAGGCCGCGGCCAGCGACGCCGCCGCTTATGCCTCGAGCCGTTCGGTCCAGTTCCACGGCGGCATCGGATTTACCTGGGAGTGCTTCGTGCATCTGTATTTCAAGCGCCAGTTGCACAACCAGATGTTGTTTGGCGACGCCGGCTATCACCGCGGGCGCCTCGCCGCCCTGTTGCTGGGCTGAGTGCAGCCCGCGGCACCGAGAACGATGGTGCGATCAGTCGTCGGCGTGTTCGGCCTTCAACGCGTTGCGCTTGGCGATCGGTCCGGTTTCCTTGCCGCTGTTGCGGATGAAGTCATCGATGGCGATCATGGCCAGAATACTCAGGGTGATCCCCCCTACTATCTGCGAAAACATCTGATACCTCCTTGGTTCAGTTGTTCGGGGCTGGTGCAATTACCTGTCCCTGCGACACAGATTGGGTGTGATTCGTAGAATTTTTATTCTAAAGCGGCAAAAAGATCGGTATTCGGTGCAAATACTTGAGATGCATCGTGTTTCGCGACGAAAAGCGCGCAGCGCCTTGAAATTTGCACAGCAGTGGTTACCCGCGAGGCGTTGCGCATTTGCTCGCGGTCGACGGTCCGCAAGTGCTTATACTGGGTCCTCGACAGCTTCGGGTATCGATTCACATGGCGCGCATGTCCCGGCTGGCCATCGCCGGCTACCCCCACCACCTGATCCAGCGCGGCAACAACCGCGTGCCCATCTTCAAAGACCCGGAAGACTACCAGCGCTACCGGGCATTGCTTGGCGAAGCCGCCGCTCGCTGCGAGGTGGCGATACATGCTTATGTGCTGATGGGCAATCACGTGCACCTGCTGGCTACTCCGGCGAGCGCCGGGGGGCTCTCGCGGATGATGCAGACGCTCGGGCGCAACTACGTGGGCTGGTTCAATCGCAAGCATGCGCGCAGCGGTACCTTGTGGGAAGGGCGGTTCCGCTCGAGCCTGATCGAATCCGACGGCTACCTGCTGGCCTGCATGCGTTATATCGAGCTCAATCCGGTGCGCGCCGGACTGTGCGGCGAGGCGGCTGCCTATCCGTGGTCCAGCGCACGACACCACCTGGGACAGGGCAACGACCCGCTGGTGACGGATCACCCGCTGTACTGGTCGCTCGGCAATACGCCGTTCGAACGTGAGGCGGCCTATCGCGACCTGCTGGCGCAAGGCGCCGATCCGCAGGAGACCCGGCGCATTACCGAGGCCTGCGTGCGGAGCTGGGCGCTGGGTTCGAGCGAGTTCCTCGAGCGATTGAGCCCCGGGAGCGGGCGGCGCCTGCGGCCCAAGCGTCGTGGGCGTCCTTTCAGAAAGGACTCTGACCCCATTTAATTTGATGAGTTGACGAGAAGACAAATTAAATGACTCTGACCCCATTTAAATTTGCTTGGCGGGTTTGTGCGGGTGGGTTATTCTGTCCAGCCACGTTCCAGTCGAAGCGAGTCCCGCACCGTCATGTCATCTTCGGAAATCGAGCTAGCCACCCGCCACGGTCTTTATGATTCCAGCCGTGAACACGACGCCTGTGGCGTCGGTTTCGTGGCTCATATCAAGGGGCAGCGTTCCCATTCGATCATCGAGCAGGGCCTGCTGATCCTGAAGAATCTCGATCACCGCGGCGCGGTTGGCGCGGACAAGCTGATGGGTGACGGCGCCGGGTTGCTGATCCAGATCCCGGATGAACTCTACCGTGCCGACATGGCCGCACGGGGGGTAGAGTTGCCGCCGCGCGGCGAGTACGGCGTGGGAATGATATTCCTGCCGAAGGAGCATGCATCGCGGCTGGCCTGCGAGCAGGAGCTCGAGCGCGCGGTGCGCGCGGAGGGGCAGGTGCTGCTCGGCTGGCGCGATGTACCGGTGGACACGGCGATGGCGATGTCGCCCACGGTGCGTGCCAAGGAGCCGGTGATCCGCCAGGTATTCATCGGGCTCGGGCCGGATATCATCGTGCCCGATGCACTGGAACGAAAGCTCTACGTGATCCGCAAGACCGCCTCTAGCGCGATCATGGCGCTCAAGCTCAAGCACTCGCACGAGTACTACGTGCCGAGCATGAGTTGCCGCACGATCATCTACAAGGGCCTGCTGCTGGCCGACCAGGTCGGCTGCTATTACAGGGATCTGCGGGATCCGCGCGCGGTATCCGCGCTGGCGCTCGCGCACCAGCGTTTCTCGACCAATACCTTCCCCGAATGGCCGCTGGTGCATCCCTACCGGATGGTCGCGCACAACGGCGAGATCAACACCGTCAAGGGCAACTTCAGCTGGATGCGGGCACGCCAGGGGGTGATGAAGTCCCCGGTGCTCGGTGAGGATCTGCGCAAGCTCTACCCGATCAGTTTCGAGGGCCAGTCCGATACCGCGACTTTCGACAACACGCTGGAACTGCTGACCATGGCCGGCTATCCGCTGGCGCACGCGGTGATGATGATGATCCCGGAGCCCTGGGAGCAGCACACGCTGATGGACGAGCGCCGCCGCGCGTTCTACGAGTATCACGCGGCGATGATGGAGCCCTGGGATGGTCCGGCCGCGATCGCGTTTACCGACGGGCGCCAGATCGGCGCCACTCTCGATCGCAACGGCTTGCGTCCGTCGCGCTATATCGTGACTGCCGATGACCTGGTGGTGATGGCTTCCGAATCCGGCGTGCTGCCGATCGACGAGGGGCGGATCGTCAAGAAATGGCGTCTGCAGCCGGGCAAGATGTTCCTGATCGATCTGGAGCAGGGCCGTCTGATCCATGACGAGGAACTCAAGAACCAGTTTGCCTCGGCGAAGCCTTACCGCCAGTGGATCGAGAACGTGAGCGTGCGGCTCGAGGAGATTCCGGCCGCGGGTGGGCCCGGCGAGTTCGCCGAATCGCTGCTCGATCGCCAGCAGGCGTTCGGCTTCAGCCAGGAGGACATCAAGTTCCTGCTCCAGCCGATGGCGGCCAGCGGCGAGGAAGGCATCGGCTCGATGGGCAACGACTCGCCGCTGGCGGTGCTCTCGTCGAAGAACAAGCCGCTCTACAATTATTTCAAGCAGTTGTTTGCCCAGGTTACCAATCCGCCGATCGATCCGATCCGTGAATCGATCGTGATGTCGCTCAACAGCTTTATCGGTCCGAAACCGAACCTGCTCGATATCAACGACGTGAATCCGCAGATGCGGCTCGAGGTCGCGCAACCGGTTCTCGACTTCACCGACATGGCGCGGCTGCGCGATATCAACCGCCACACCACCGGCAAGTTCAGGATCTGGGAACTCGATATCACCTATCCGCTCGCCTGGGGCAACGAGGGCGTCGAAGCCAAGCTCGCCTCGCTGTGTGCCGAGGCGGTGGACGCCCAGCGCGGTGGCCACAATATCCTGATCGTGACCGACCGGCGCATGGATCGCGAGCACGTGGCGATACCGGCGCTGCTGGCGGTCTCGGCTATTCACCACCACCTGGTGCGCAATGGTCTGCGCACGACGGTGGGCCTGGTAGTCGAGACCGGCTCGGCGCGCGAGGTCCATCACTTCGCGGTGCTGGCCGGATACGGGGCCGAGGCGATCCACCCCTACCTCGCGCTGGAAACGCTGGGCGAACTGCACCGCGACTCCCCCGCGGGTGTTGCGCCCGAGCAGGCGATCTGCAACTACGTCAAGGCGATCGGCAAGGGACTGTCGAAGATCATGTCGAAGATGGGTATCAGCACCTACATGTCCTATTGCGGTGCGCAGATATTCGAGGCCATCGGTCTCGATCCCGAGCTGGTGAGCCAGTATTTTCCGGGTACCGCCTCGCAGGTCGCCGGTATCGGGGTGTTCGATGTCGCCGAGGAGGCGATCCGTACCCATCGCGCGGCCTTCAGTGCCGACCCGTTGCTCGAGAACATGCTCGACACCGGCGGCGAATACGCCTGGCGTACCCGCGGCGAGGAGCATATGTGGACGCCGGATTCGATCGCCAAGCTGCAGCACAGTACACGTTCCGGCAAGTTCGAGACCTACAAGGAATACGCGCAGCTGATCAATGACCAGTCGCGGCGGCACATGACACTGCGCGGGCTGTTCGAGTTCCGTTTCGATCCCGCCGGGGCAATCGCGATCGACGAGGTCGAACCGGCTGCGGAGATCGTCCGTCGCTTCGCGACCGGGGCGATGTCGCTCGGCTCGATCAGCACCGAGGCGCACACCAATCTCGCGATCGCGATGAACCGCATCGGCGGCAAGTCCAACACCGGCGAGGGGGGCGAGGATCCGGCGCGCTACCGCAACGAAATGAAAGGCGTGCCCATCGCCGCGGGGACGCGGGTCTCCGAGGTGATCGGCGCCGGCGTGATCGCCTCCGACTATGAATTGAGCGAGGGTGATTCGTTGCGCTCGCGCATCAAGCAGGTGGCTTCGGGCCGTTTCGGCGTGACCACCGAGTACCTGCTCTCGGCCGACCAGATCCAGATAAAGATGGCCCAGGGTGCCAAGCCCGGGGAGGGCGGTCAGCTTCCGGGTGGCAAGGTCAGCGAGTACATCGGTTACCTGCGTTACTCGGTGCCGGGTGTCGGTCTGATTTCGCCGCCGCCGCACCACGACATCTATTCGATCGAGGACCTTGCGCAACTGATCCACGATCTGAAAAACGTCAATTCACGCGCGGAAATCAGCGTGAAGCTGGTCTCCGAGGTCGGTGTCGGCACGATCGCGGCGGGTGTCGCCAAGGCCAAGGCCGATCACGTGGTGATTGCCGGGCATGATGGCGGCACCGGTGCCTCGCCGTGGTCATCGATCAAGCATGCGGGCACGCCGTGGGAACTCGGGCTTGCCGAAACGCAGCAGACACTGGTGCTGAACCGTCTGCGTTCGCGGATCCGGGTGCAGGCCGATGGCCAGATGAAAACCGGCCGCGACGTGGTGATCGGTGCGCTGCTTGGCGCCGACGAGTTCGGCTTTGCCACCGCACCGCTGGTGGCGAGCGGCTGCATCATGATGCGCAAATGTCATCTCAACACCTGTCCGGTCGGAGTGGCCACCCAGGATCCGCTGCTGCGCGCCAAATTTGCCGGCAAGCCCGAGCATGTGGTGAATTTCTTTTTCTTCATTGCCGAGGAAGTCCGCCAGATCATGGCGCAACTCGGCATCCGCCGTTTCGATGAGCTGATCGGACGCTCGGACCTGCTCGATACCCGTAAAGGCATTGAACACTGGAAGGCAAGCGGTCTCGATTTCAGCCGTGTGTTTTATCGCCCGGATGTCCCGGCAGATGTGTCGCGGCGTCAGGTGGAGCTCCAGGATCACGGGCTCGAGCGCGCCTTTGACCGCTCGCTCATCACACGTTGCCAGCCCGCGCTGGAGCGGGGCGAGCGGGTGCAGATACTCGACGATGTGCGCAACGTCAACCGCACGGTCGGCGCGATGCTCTCCGGCGAGCTGATCCGTCATCATCCGGACGGCTTGCCCGACCAGACCATATTCGTGCAATTGAACGGCACCGGCGGGCAGAGTTTCGGCGCCTTCCTCGCAAAGGGCATCACGCTGTACCTGGCGGGAGATGCCAACGACTACACCGGCAAGGGGCTCTCGGGCGGGCGCATCGTGGTGCGCCCGAGCATCGATTTCCGCGGCAATCCCACCGAGAACATCATCGTCGGCAACACCGTGCTCTACGGCGCGACCAGCGGCGAGGCCTTCTTCCGTGGCGTCGCGGGCGAGCGCTTCGCGGTTCGCCTGTCGGGCGCGACCACGGTTGTCGAAGGCACCGGCGATCACGGGTGCGAATACATGACCGGCGGCACGGTGGTGGTGCTGGGCAGCACCGGGCGCAATTTTGCCGCGGGCATGTCGGGCGGCATTGCCTATGTTTACGACCCGGACGAGGAGTTCGCCAGCCGTTGCAATACGGCTCAGGTCGCGCTCGAGCCGCTGCTGTCGGCGAAGGAACAGCAGGAAAAGGTGGATCGCTCGCTGTGGCACAAGGGCGAGACCGACGATGAGCTGTTGCGCAGCCTGATCGAGAAGCACCATCGCTGGACCGGCTCGTTGCGTGCGCGTGACCTGCTCGATGACTGGGAGGAAGGTCGTGGCCTGTTCGTCAAGGTGTTCCCGCACGAGTACCGGCGGGCGCTGGTCGAGAACGCCGCCAGGGAGGCGCCGCTTGCGGCCGTGAATGCATGAGTGGGAAATTCCGCGGAGGATCTGAACAACATGGGTAAAGTCACCGGTTTCATGGAATACGATCGGCTCGAGGAAGGCAGCGAGCCGGTCGAGGAGCGGCTCGGGAATTACCGCGAGTTTGTCATCGCGCTGGATTCCGACCAGGCCAGCGTGCAGGGTGCGCGCTGCATGGATTGCGGCATCCCGTTCTGCACCAACGGCTGCCCCGTCAACAACGTGATCCCTGATTTCAACGACCTGGTGTATCGCGGCGACTGGCGCAACGCATTGACGGTGCTGCATTCGACCAATAATTTTCCCGAGGTCACCGGGCGTATCTGCCCGGCACCCTGCGA
>MTKY01052551.1_pt1 | contig 20569 bp, 12 predicted proteins | sample 1042731 | NCBI WGS metagenome assembly MTKY01 (sample SAMN06212206, study PRJNA360538) | anaerobic digester metagenome | biome: Wastewater treatment plant; material: sludge; isolation source: anaerobic digester fed with sludge from wastewater treatment plant | place: Denmark: WWTP Soeholt ... | reverse complement strand
CGATGCGCCGCGATGCCCACGAAATGCGGGAAGCCCTGCTCGCTAAACGGACCGTGAACCTGCTCCGGCAGCGCGGTGACGGTTCCATCCATGACCCCGAACCCGCCCACGAGGTACACGGGCTCGTTCAGGTGCTGGAAGGGTTCGAGAAGGCTGATAACATGAACCTCGACGGTGTTCGTACCCACCTGCAGCAGGTCGCGGATGTCGGTCTGGGCGAAGTAGCGGTCTTGCCACGTCGAGGGCTCAAGCGGTGGCGCAGGCTTGCCGTTCACGAAGACTTCCATGTTGCGCGTCCGGCTCAGGAACCCTACGTGGGAGGGGATGTTCTGCTCAACGTCGTCGAGCACCAGCTTCGCTGTGTGCGGTAACGAGGTGATCTCGAAAGCGGTCTTGTACGTGTTCGCCTGACCCGGACAACCGACATGGTGCTTCTGCTGGGCCTCAATGTCCCGCGCGGTGTAGTCCCAGCGGTCGAGGATCAGCACGTTCTCGTCGCCCACCGAGAGATCCCATTGCGGCGCCAGGCGGATCTCGTCCACCAGCTCGGGCTCCGGCGGCGCAACCAGGCCTTCAGGCAGTATCTGGTCAGTCTGTATCACCACGAGCCGCGCGTCCGCGGGGCCAAGTGAAATGGGTATGCAAAGCCGCCCGTCCTTGCGCTTGCCCACCGGCAAGTGTCGGGTGGCTCCAGACTCCAAGCTCCACTCCTGCACCAGCCCCTCCAGAGGCGTGCGAAGCGTGCCCTGGATATCCTCGTTCCCGCGGTTCACGAGCAGGAAAGTGTGGCGCACGCCGTCCACTCGATGAGAGCAGATGAGGTCCTCAACCGGCATGCGGTCCGCATCGTCGATGATCACGTCCGGCGAGACCAGCTGCGGCACGGTCTGCAGGAGCCACAACTGCAGGTCGTCGCCTGGATCAACCCGGGCCACGGCCACCCCGCCGTTGGCGCTCTGGTTGCGTCCCGCGCCGGACTCCACATCGCCAAACACGCCAGCCATCATGTCGCGCAGTGGTTCGTCGCCCGCCGGGTCGGTGCACTCCGAGGGCAGTTCGCCGATAGCGATGATCTTGCCACCCGCTTCGAAGTACTGCTGAATGAACCGGGCGGCCTCCAGAGACATCACGCGGCAGCCGGGAAGAACCAGGAGCGGATAGCGGGCGCGAGAGCCCTCGAAGACCACGCAGCCGGCATTCACCTTGGCCTGCGCAAGCTGGCTGTCGTCCACGTAGTCGTAGTCATGGTGCAGGCGCAGCATGAGGTCCGAGACCTGGTTGAAGAGCTGCTGTGCGGGCGGGTTCCGGTCCGACTGGCCCTCGCGGAACAGGTCCATCTGCACCGTCAGGAGCGGTTGTAGGATGCAGGCGTCGGTCACGAGGGTGCCGGTGGACTGCACCAGGGACAGCCGCGCTAGGTAGTCAGCCCATGGCTTGTACCACGGCCAGAAGGGTGAGTGGTAGAACTCGGTGGGCGGCCAGTCGGTCTTTCGGAAGCCCTTGAAGCTATAGTAGAAGGCGTGGGGGATGAACATGTTGACGCCGAGGCAGGCCATGAAATTGGCGTCCAGCCGGCGCTGGGCCATGGTGTGCCCGTGGCCGCTGCCGCCGAAGGACTCGCACATGACACGCGCCTTGCCCTGGACGTGAGCCACGGACGCACCGCATTTCGAGGCCAGGATGCGGAAGGGATTGTCGCGCGTGCCGACGCCGTGTCCAAGGTAATCCAGGCCCGGCCGGCTGAAGGTCTCCAGCACGCGCAACTGGTTTCCTTGGGAGCGCACCGCGCCCCACAGCGGGTCTTCCAGCGTGTGGCCGATGTACTCCAGCCCGTGCTCCTCTGCCCATCCTGACAAGTTCCCGTGGTAGGCCTCGATGTACCATGTCACCAGCGCGTCATAGTAGTCGCAGCGGATCTTGCGGGTATCCGGGCCGAGGTCGTACAGGAGCGCCAGAAGCTTCGGTTTGAGGTCATAGCCCTTGAGTTCGCGGAAGCGGTTCAGGAAATCGTGGGACCAGGCGATCACCGTGCCGGGCAAGGTGCCCTGCGGGTCCTGAACCGTGGTGCGCATTGCGGTCACGCCGAAATACCCGTCGTGGATCATCAGGCCGGGCTCGTCGGTGAAAATGCCCTTGATGGTCCTGCCGAACTCCTGCTCGAACCGCAGATAGGGCTCGTAGGCCATCTGCTTGAACAAGTTGACGGCCTCGGGGTTCATGGTGTCCAGGTAATACGCGCGGTCCCAGGTGACCCGCTCGGCAACCGGACAGATCCAGAACACCGCGACCAGCCAATGTCCCGGCGGCGCTTCCCACTGCAGCTTGTCGCCGGAGACGCGGTCGGTGATGTCGCGGACTTCCCCGTTGAACACGACTTTGCCTTCACCGGGCTCGATTCGGTGGGCCTGCACGCAGAGAACGGTGTTGTCATCGGTCTTCAACGTAGTTTTCCAGGTGGCCCCGCCCTGTACCCGCAGTTCCTGAATACGCAGGTAGCGCATGCGGTACTCGGGATGCGCTCGCGTGAGCTTGCCGCCCACGGTGCCGCTGGGCCAGTCATCCTCGTCGTACAGCCAGGCCTCCATGCCCCGTTTCTTGAGCTCGTCGATGCAGACGCCGATCATGTCCAGCCATTCGCTGGACATATACTCTACCGTGAGCCCGTGGCGGCAGTGCAGGACCGCGCCGCCCACGCCTTTCTCGTCCATCTCGGCGATCTGGCGCCTGAGTTCCGCCTCATTGAAGTCGAGGTTGAGGAACCAGAAGGGCTGGATGCGATAGCTCTTCGGCGGGTCGGCGAACAGAGAGAGCATGTCGGAGGGCATGGTACTGATGACCTCACGCTATTCTGGCTGACCGTCGCCCGGCGGTCAGTCGGTTTCCCTTGCCGCAGCCATGGGACTCGCAGGCCGGGCGCCTGTCTGTCGCTACTGCACCATCATCTGTCCGGCTTCGATGCTCTTCATGACCTCCAGATCGCGCCGCATGGTCTCGGCGACGCTCGAGGGCAGGTCGCCGATGTCATAGCTGCGGTCATGCTCGATCTGGAACTGGTACTCGAAACTGTAAGCCTTCGCGCCGGATGCCCCCGCGGGCACCTGGACATCCCAGCGCAGCAGTCCGCGCGGGCGTTGCTGGGCCAGGTACAGCGGGTCGGCGGTCAGTGGCGGCTGCGGGTCCACCAGTTGCACTGTCACCTGGTTGTCGGGGGCCTGCGGAAGGCGGTCCCACAGGCGCACCGCCGCCGGTTCAGCCATGTAGTTCTGCAGGGCGAGGCGGTACTTGTACTGCACGATTTGGTTCCCGCCTCGAGTGCTGGTGGTCTTTTCGAGGAACTCCCGGGAGGCCCGCAGGCGGGTCTCGGTGCCGAATCCCAGCGTGAAGCTCTGCCCGCTTGCCACCAGCGGGATCTCACCTCGGCCCGAAAACGCGCCGTCAACATATGCATTGTACGGACCCGCGAGAAGCGCCAGGTCACTGCTGTTGACGCATTCGGCTGCGCGGTAGACATAATCCGTGAGCAACGGGACCGCTGTGTAGCTGAAATCGGCCTTCAGGTCCAGCCTGGCGATCAGGAACATCTGCTGGTCGCGCCGACTCTGGATGCTGACAGCGCCCTCTATCGGGTAGTCCACCGCGAGGCCCTCGGTTGCTCCGCCGATGACCCGCGACAGCCGGACCACCTCATCGGGCGCGGTGAGCTCCACATTCTGCAGCTGCGCGGCGAACAGGTTGGCGTTCAGGTACTCATCATCCGCCGACGGCATCGCGACCTGCGCGGGTGGTGCGGGCTGCTCCATGCCCCCCGCTGCGCCCATCATCCCCGGCATGCCCGCGCCCACCGGTCCGCGCTCACCCCGGGGTCCCGCCGGTCCGGCCGCGCCTTTGGAGCCCACCGGACCCCGGATTTGCCGCTGCAGTTCCCGAGTCTTCTCGGTGTAGCTGGTGATGGCGTCGGCGTCCTCAGCCTGCCTGTCCGCGCGGCCAACCAGGGCGATGCGCAGCGGCGACAGGATCGGCGCGGATGCCAGCATCTTCGGGTGGCTGGTGGAGAGCGTGAGGGCCACCGAGTTCCAATCTTCGCCGCTCATCTGAGTGAGCGCCGCGTGGTACTCCAGCGCCACTTTGTCCCTCTCCTTGCTGAGCCGGGCGCTGTATGCGGGCGTCCAGCCAACGCCCTCAACGAGGTAGCTCAGGTGCATCACGGCAGGCCCTGCCTGCGCGGCGTCCACGAAGATCACCGCGTCGCGCTGCACGTTGGCGCCGCCCCGGGTGAGCTCCGCGCGCTGGCGCTGGAGGAGCGCCAGGGACTCCTCGATGGCAAGGGCCTGCTCCTGCAGTTCAAACGCCTTCGCCGCAATCTGATCGCGCTGCTGGAAGATGAAGGTCGCCGTCTTCTCAACGGCCTCCGGGTTCAGCGCTCCCTGGGCGACTTCCGCCTCAAACTTCGCCGCGGTGAACTGTCCGAGCCGATCCAGGAACTCGACGCGGCTGGCCAGAACCTGTGATTCACTTTCCGAACGGCGCTGGGCGGCCATCTGCTCCTTGATCTTCGCGTCAAGCTCGCGCACTTCGGGCCGGGGCTCCTCGGACACCGCAGTGCCGCGGAACCGGACAGCTCGCACGGAGAGTGTATCCCCGCCTGTTGCGTACAGTGAGCCCGGCACGACCCGCTCGGGCAGGTCGGTGACGGTGACTTCCTGGCTCCCCGCAACTGCTTCGAACTGAACCTGTCGCGTGACCAGCGCCTGTCCCTGGTACACGCGCACCTCGGTGATTTTCCCCGCAGTCTGCGCCAGAGCCGGGCCGCAGACTGCCAGGAGCAACAAGCAAAGCAGTGTCGATCTCGTCTGCCGCGCCATCCTGACCGCCCCCTTTCACGAAGCGACTGAGCCGCTCCTACTTGAGCGCAGCGATCTGCGCCTCGATCTCGTCGATCTCCGCCTGGCTGGTGAGCACGCCGAACTCCGTGTTGTACTCCACGACTTCGCCCGGCTCCAGGAACACCAGCGTCCCGTTGTCCCGGTACATCTTGCGGCCCTGGACCTTGCAGTTCGCGGGCTCCAGGCCGGTCACGTAATGCCCCTGCGCGGGCATCTTCCATTGGGTGAAGTACGGCATTGTCGCCTTCTCATAGCTGATGTACAGGCCCAGTCCGCGCCCCCCGGCAATGTCACGGTTCACGAAGGCCACCGTCGCGATCCCATTCTCATCGGTGGCCACATCATGGTAGTAGCACATCTCCGGCTGGTGCGGCGTCGGCGCGGGCCACTGGCTCCAGCGGTCGAGCTGCGCCTCCGCATCAGCATCTCGCGGCGTGGTCTCGCGGGAGTTGATGACGTACTTCGCGCCTTCCTGCAGCAGCGGGAATCCCAGGTTGCAGTGGTACAGGAACATGTGCTCCTGTTTCTCGTAACCCAAGTTCTCCACCCGGTCGTTCAGCCAGATCTTGTTTTCGCCCAGCTTCGCGGTGATGCGCCGGGTGAGGAGCAGGTTGGCCTTGAACACCTGGGCCTCGCGCACCTTGCCCTGCGCCCAGAAGACGTAGTCGTCACCGATCCACTCGCTGTCCACAGACACGTTCTTCGCCGGAATGTGAGAGACCCGCCCGTGCAGTCCGATGCCCCCGGTCTGGCTCCACGAGCCGTCCTCGAGCAGCGCCGGGTAGCCCTCGGGGCCGCCCTCCGCCGGGTCCACGCAGGGCGCGCCGGCCCAGCTCATGCCGCAGGTCAGCAACAGGCCGCCGTAGAAGCTGCGCAGCCAGTTCAAGCCCTGCGGGTCGAAGTACGAAGAAGCCACCTCGCCGGTGTGGGACATCCACGCCAGCGACTCGCCGTTGAAGTCGCATGCAGAGATGTCCATACCGCGGCCCGGCAGCACGCGGAACCGGAGCCCCGCACCTGTCCTGAACTCGACCGCCTCACACCCGGCGGTGTTCCCGTCATCCAGGAGCACCTTCTGCGCCCCGGCGATCTGATCAATGTCCCCCACATGCTGGAGCAATTCGGCCTTGGTCCACTGCTTCCCGAAAAGGTTCGCCATCTGACTTCTCCTCCCGATATATCCGTGAAACACGGAGAGTTTTGACGCACAACAATGCGCCGGCCGCCAACCAGGAGCCCGCAGGCGCCGCAACTCCGAGCGGTCTACAGCCTGGGCAGGAGTTCGCCCACATTGAGCGTCACCCGGGCCGCGATGCAGGCCAGGGCGAATGCGGCGACTATCGCCAGCGCCGCGATGTCCGTTTTCCCCTGCTCCAGGTGACGGTATTCGGTACGCCTCCTTCCCGCGCCCAGCCCCCGCGTCTCCAGTGCGCGGGTGAGATCATCCGCACTCCGCAGAGCATAGCCAAGCGTGGGCACCACCGCCGGCAGCGACTTCCGGAACCGGTGGAACGGCCCGCCGGAGTCCAGGTCCAGCCCGCGTGCGCGCTGGGCCTGCATGACGGTTCGCGCGGTGTGGGCGAAGGACGGGACAAGCCGGAACGCCAGGGACAGCGCCACCGATGGCGCAAGCCCCATGCCTGACGCACGCAGAGCCTGGGTGAGTTGCTCAGGCGATGTCGTCGAGATGAACACAAGCCCGAACAGCAGGAACGCCACTATGCGCAGACCCATGGCGGGGCCATAGAGCAGCGCCTGCTTCGAGATACTGATCGTGGGCCCCCAGTAGAAGCTGGTGCCCTCAGTATGCACATGCACCAGGAACCCGTCGATGCCGAGATAAAGACCCAGGGCCGCCGCTGCAAGTCCGATCCAGACCGCCAGGGCGTACGGGGTCCGCATCCGCCGCATCACGACGGCAGTGCCCGCGATGAACCACGCGAACACCGCCAGGTACCAGAGCCATATCTGGGCGAACAGCCCCGGGCCGCGATACGCCAGGCCTGCGCCCAGTGCCAGCAGCCCCCAGAACGCCGCGTACCACCACCCGCCCACCTTCGTCTGGCTCGCATCGCGGAAAACGATCTGGATCAGGGAGAGCACGGTCACCGCCAGGGCCAGCAGGCCCGCGAATATCATGACAATGACCAGGTCGTATGCGGTTGTGCCGCGCTCCACCATCGCCGGATTCAGTCTCCAGACCACCGTCGGGTCGGCGATGTCGCGCACGAAGAAGATCCACAGCAGGGAGCTGACCACGAAGATTAGCGTGAAGAACCTGAGGCTGCGCCACAGATTGCCCAGTGCTCCCGCAATCCCCATGAGCACGATGCCGACAACGACCATCCCCGCCTCGTATGCCGGGTGGTTGAAGGCCAGCGTTGCCGCGAACAGAAGCGCGAGGGCCACCAGTTTCGTGTTCGGATGCAGGCGATGGATGATGCTGGCGCCGTCCATGTACAGGAAGCGCGAGGTCATTCGGTATCACCTGCCCGCAGGCAGTGGACGGCCTCATCCACCGACAGCATCGGCCTGCCCCACACCCGCATCGCAAGCTCCGTGATGAGCGGTGGGCTCTGCCCCGAACGCGCCAGCAGTGCGCTGTCGCCGAAGACATCCCGCACAGGCGCGTCCGCCAGAAGCTCCCCGCCCTGCATGACAATCGCGCGGTGCGCGTACTCCGCGGCGGCCCAGTTGCAGTGGGTGATTACGATGATGGTATGTCCCTTGGCATTCAGCGCGCGCAGCGCTTCCATCATCTGCCGCTGTCTGGGGCCGTCAAGACCGGTGGTGGGTTCGTCGAACACGATCACCTGGGGCTTCAGCGCGAGAACCGAAGCCAGCGCCACAAGCTGACGCTCGCCCTTTGTCAGCAGGAACGGGTCGTCCGCGGCCTGATCCACAAGCCCCACTGTCTCCAGCGCACCCGATACCCGGCGCTCCACAACATCGGGTTCCAGGCCCACATTACGCGGCCCAAAAGCCACTTCTTCCCAGACCGTGTCCGCAAAGATCTGGTGGTCCGGGTCCTGGAACAGGTAGCCCACGGTCTGCGCAAGTCCGGCGGGCGTGAGGCCCTTCGTGTCCCGGCCTCCCACCAGCACGCGCCCCTGGGTGGGCTTGAGCAGGCCGTTTAGGTGCTTGGCGAGGGTAGTCTTCCCGGACCCGTTCTCGCCGAGGATCGCCACGAACTCCCCTGCGTGGACATCAAAGGATACATTCCGGATGGCCTCCACCCCTCCGGCGTACACATGCTGCAGGCCCTGCACGCTGAGGACCGGTCTGTCCAGCGATCCGTTATTCGCCCGGTAGGCTTCGGCCATCCAGGGCGTGGCAATCTCTTCCCAGCGCTCCTGGTCGCAGGTCTCGAGCTGGAGGAGTTCAGCGGCCTCGTCCACAGTCAACGGGCGTTCCGGGCGATCCAGTTCCGCGAACAGCCGCGGGATGTCCAAGGGGCGCAGGCCCAGCGCCTCACTGCGCGCCGGATCGGACAGAAGCTCCTGGGGACTGCCATCGAAGGCAACGCGCCCGGCCTGCAGCACCGTGAGCAGGTCCGCGCCCAGGGCCAAGTCCGTCTCGTGCTCGGCGATCACCAGCGTGCGGCCCTCGTCCCGCAGACGACGACACTGGTCCAGCAGTTCCCGCTTCCCCTGGGGGTCAAGGTCGGTGGTGGGCTCGTCCAGGACCAGGATCGGCGGCTCGTTCACCAGCGCCGCGGCCAGGGCCAGGCGCTGCTTCTCGCCGCCGGAAAGCACATGGGGCTCTCGGTCCCTCAATCCCCACATCTCCACGCTCTCCAATGCCTGCTGCACGCGTCGGGTCATCTCATCCACGGGCGTGCCCATGTTCTCAAGGGGGAAGGCCACCTCAAGCTCGACGCTGGTGGTCAGCAACTGGCTCTCGAAATCCTGGAAAACCTGGCCGACGAGGGGCGCCAGGGCATATACCGGCAAGCCGCGGATATCCCGCCCGAAGATCCGCACCGTGCCCCCGAAGTCGCCGGTCTGGAGCTCGGGGATCACGCCGTTCAGACACTTGCAGAGCGTCGACTTCCCGGCGCCCGTAGCGCCCATCAGTACCCGCAACTGCCCGCGTTCCTGGCTGATGTTGACGTCCTGCAGCGCGGGGGCGTCCGACAGCGGGTAGGCGAAATGGAGACCCTCCACCTGGATCGCCGGGCCGGTCTGTGGCGTCTGCGCGAGGTCTTCAGCTTCGGCGACGCCTCCTTCCTCACCCCGGCGTCCGATGCGCGTGAACAGGCAGCTTCCCACCAGCACCATGGCCGCGGAGAGCAAGCCCAGGCCTTTCACGGTCACGCCGGATTCGGCCATCGCCGCGAGGGGGCCCTGATCGCCGCCCAGGAACATGACCAGTGCTAGCGCTGCGCCGCCGACCGCACCCACGACCACGAGAAGCGCGCCCACGGGCGCCAGCGGGCCCTCACAGTAGTCCTCGGGCCGCATGAGATCCTCATAGAGAAGGCCCCAGCGCCGCGCCCTGGGATACACCAGCGGAAGAAGAAGCAGACCCAGAAGGATCGAAGCGGCGGAGTTGTTCAGCGTAATGACCGCGGTGAGCACCTGGTACGGCACGAGCCCCAGCATATCCACGCCCCAGCCGATAACCACCGCGCAGGCCATGCCTCCCAGTACCGCCACAATCAGGAACACCGGAGCCTGGCCCGGTGCGCCCGTTGCCGGCTGCCCGCGCATGATTAGCCGCCACAGGCGATAAGGCACGTAGGCATACAGGAAATTGCCGATGAACCCGAAAAAGCTGCCAGGGCCGATGGTGCCGAAGAAGTCGCCGATCAGGTTGCCCACCGCGCAACCCCACGCCGCGGCCGGTCCGAAGAGAACACCGGCGACCACAGGCACCACGTTCCCCGGGCGCAGTTCAGTGAGTCCGGGTATAAGCGGGATCGCCTTGAACGGGATGAGCAGTGCGGCATAGAAGGCAGCACACAGGGCAGACAGCACCGCCAGCTTCGTGCTGCGCCACATGACGATGGCGTCCCTCACAGCACAGGCCTCCCGGCGAGACAGTAACCCTTTGGTACGCTATTTCGCCGCCGGTTCCCATGTCCCTTCCCATTCCCGGCGCGCGCAGGTCTCCCTCTCCCCGCGGCGAAATGCTCTCCGGCAATCCTCGGGCTCGCGCTCCGCGGGCCCTCCGTGCATACCGAAAGGAGACACAACCGTGAAACCCTGGATCATGTTCACCAAGCACCTCGAGGGCTGGGACCTGCCTCGGATCATCGACGGCCTGAAGCGCGGCGGCGTTCAGGGCGCCGACCTCTGCGTCCGGCCCGGCTACCCCGTAAACCCCGAGAACGCCAAGACCGCCCTCCCCGAGGCCGCGAAGCGTTTCGCCGATGAGGGCCTCTGCATCCCGCTCATCACCACGCCGGGCGATTTCACGGACGCCGGAATGGACTACGCCCAGCCCCTATTCGAAGCCTGCGCGGAAGCGGGCGTCAAGTTCGTCAAACTCGGGTACTGGTACATGGAAGAGGGCGGCTACTGGGCAACCATCGATCGCTGCCGCACCCGACTTGAGGGCTTCGCGAAGCTGGCCGAGAAGACCGGGGTGAAGCCCGTGGTCCACAATCATTCGGGCAAGACCATGGGCCTGAACTCCTCCTCCGTCATGAACATCATGAAGGGCTTCGACCCCGCGCTCGTGGGTGTCTTCACCGACGTCGGCCACCTGTCCATCGTGGGCGAGCCCTACGAGATGGCGCTGGACATCGTGAGGGACTACATCTGCGCCGTGGCTTTCAAGGACCTGGTGAAGCAGAAGTTCATGCAGGGCAATGACGCCGTCTGGCGCATTGACGTCTGGCCATTGGGCATGGGCTTCGGCGACTTCCCGCTGGTAATGAAGCTCCTGAAGCAGATGAACTTCGACGGGCCGATCAGCTTCCACTGCGAGTACAGCCGCATGCCCGCCGAGTCCATCATTCACCAGCTTGCCATCGACACGAAGTACATTGGCGACATCGTGGCGGAACTGGAGTGACAGTCCGCGAGTCTCATGCAGTGGGAGCTGGAAACGCGGGACCCTCTGCCGGAGTGCTTGACACCCGGCATGTCTGCCCGCGCCGGTATTCGATGGGAGGTCGGGCGAGATGAGGCCGATAGAGTGCATCAGCGCCGCGCTCCTGGTGGCGCTTATCATCCTGCTGGCGGGCTGCGGCGCGGGCACGGACAGCCGCGGCACCGGCTCCTCCACGCGCAAGGACTCGGTGCCAGGGATCAGCGGCGGCAGGAGTGGGGTCACCCGCGCGAAAGCCGCATCCAGCGCGAAAGCGGAGGAGGTCCAGTACTTCGGACGCCGGGCCTTCAAGCTGACCAATGGCCTGGTCAGCGTCATCGCCGTCCCGGACCTGGGTGGGCGGGTGCTGGAGTACAACCTCGGCGACTACGCCTTCCTGTGGGCCAACAAGGCCGAGCTGGGCGGGAGCCAAGAGGGATCAGCAGACGCGACAGCCACATCCGCCTGGCGCAACTATGGCGGCTACAAGGTCTGGCCGGCCCCGCAGAAGGACTGGGGTGGCCCGCCAGACCCCAAGGGTTCCGAACTTGACGGCGGGCGCTGGCAGGGGAAGATCGTCACCGCATCCGGCCCCGCGGTTGTGGTGGAGATGACCAGCCCTGACGACCCGCAGGTGACCGGCCTGCGCATCACCCGCCAACTCACCCTGCACGTGGGCACGACGCGGCTGGAAGTCAAGGAAACCTTCCGCAATGTGAGCCAGCGGTCCATCTCCTGGGCCATCTGGGGCATCACTCAGGTCCCCGGCGCGGTTACCCCAAACGGGCCGCCCAGCGCCGATTCCCGGGTCTATTTCCCCGTCAACCCCGACAGCGCCCACGCCGGCGGCTTCATCTATCTGCTCGAGGACAAGGGGCAGCAGTGGAAGAAGGTGGCCAATGACCGCATTGTGCAGACCAGCTATGCGGGCAAGGCCGCGAAGATCGGCGCGGATTCCGTCGCGGGATGGATCGCGTCAGTGAATGAGGACGAGCGCCTGTCCCTGGTGCAGACCTTCCAGCCGAAACCCGGCGCCCAGTACCCTGACAGCGGTAGCATCGTGCAGGTCTACACAAGCCCGGCGGACCTCAACTACATGGAGATGGAGATCAATTCACCCATCACCCAGCTCAAGCCGGGCGAGGACTTCAGCTTCACGCAGAACTGGTTCTGCACCAGCGTAGGCGGCCCGCTGCTCAAGGTCACCGGCGCGGGCGCGGTCAAGGTTCATCCCACGGCGGCGCGCAAGGGCAACCAGATCGTTGTCACCGGCGAACTGGGAGTCTTCGCACCCGGCGAGGCCGTGCTGGTCCTTTCCGACGCGGACGGCAAGAAGCTGCAGACCAGCAAGCCGGTCAAGGTCAGCCCTACCGGGACGGTGAAGCTCAACATCACCGCGCCGCTGCCGGACGCAACCGCGACCGCAATGATCGTCCTAAATGATGAAAAGGGCGGGCGCGTGGGCAATCTCGCCGAGGTCCCCCTGGGCTCGGCGGTCGCGAAGAAGCCATCCGGCAACTGATCGCCGTGAATGGCAGCGATGTGCGGAGGCGCCCGGATCATCCCCGGGCGCCTTCCATGAGTCCCGGAGGCCTCCGATGCCCCTCTTCCCCGGCGACAGACTCGGCCTAAGCAGCGCCTGCCACCCGGGCCTGACCCTGGATGAGGCCGCACAACGCGGCCACGAACTTGGGTTCCGCACCTTCGAGATGCTCGCATTCGACGGCTACCGGCACAGCCAGGGGATACTCCGCGGGTTCTACTTCGAGCACATGACCGCGCGGGAGCGGGACGACCTGCGGGCAATCGCCGACCGGTTCGACCACGTGAGCACCCACGCGCCGTTCATCGACATGACCCCGCTCGCGCCCAACCCGTCGGTGAGGGAGACGGCCGTCCGCCAGCTTGAGATCGCCATCGAGGCCGTCGCGTTCCTCGGCGGCACCACCACCACCACCCATGTCGCCCCGCGATCAACCTGGACTTACGAAGACTCTCTGGGCGATCTGACTGATCTGTACCGTCGCCTGGGTGATCTTGCCGGCCAGCGCGCAGTCACCGTCACCCTCGAGACCGGATGGCCCGGTGATGTGCGTGCCTTTGCGGACCTTGTCCACGGGATCGATCACCCCGCGGTGGGCGCGAACGTGGATGTGGGTCACCTGTTGGGCACGATCCCCCCTGGCCTGCGGGGCACAGAAGAGGGCATGGTGCTCTACAACGACCGACTTGAGGAGCACGTCCGGTCGCTTGAGGGCCGTCTGTTCCACTTCCATCTGCATGATGTGCGGCGCGAGGACTTCCGGGATCACCGCGCGGCAGGCAGAGGCTTCCTCGACTACCCGCGCCTCATGGCAACGGCCGCGGAGATCGGCTACGAGGGGCTGTTCGTGTTCGAACTGGAAGAGCCGGACTTCGACCAGGCCCTGCGCGACAGCAAGCTCTGCATCGAGCGCGCCATGGGTCTGGCGGACTGAACTCGCTCAGTCGAGCCCGAGGTCCGAGCGCAGATCCGGCCATCGGTCTTCGAGGAGCCGCGCTGACACCACCTGCCGGGCCGCCTCAACCAGCCCGGCGCGGTCGGACAGGCTTCGCAGGCGCAGCGTTTTCGGGTGGCAGCGCGCGTAGGCCAGCGCGGGAACAAGCTCCGCGGTCAACACCCACTCCGCACCCTCCTCTGTGACGAACTCCAGCGCGTCCCTGCGCACGGTGGCGGTCAGTTCATTCCTCATCCACTCATACCCGTAGTTCGCGCTCAGATACCAGGCGAGATCCCGCGTCCGGTCCGCAAGGCCCGGGTTGTGGGCCAGCGACAGAAGCAGGAGCATCTCCAGGAACTCGCGCTGCTCAGGGGAATGGACGGGGAAGAAGAACCAGACGCGCGAGCCGAATACCGGGCTTCCCACCGCCTGCGCGGCCTGCCGCGTCTCTTCTGGCAGCCGGAGCCGCTCGCAGACCCGCTCCGTGTAGCTGCGCATCTCGCGCAGCCGCGCCGTCAGCGCATTGCGTTCTTCCTGCTCGATTTCCTGCGCGGTGCGCCTGCGTGCCACGGTGATCTCCATGCGTGGTTTGCGGGTGGGTGACTGGTTGGGCGGGTGAATCCGGCAAGGAGACGTCAGGAGGAATCCGCACCGGCCCGGTGCCCCAGGGCGGCGATTCCGGCGGCGGCGACGTAGATGAGGGTCCCGATCACGAGCACGATGCCGAAGCCGAACAGTTTCGCGAGCACCATGGTGGCCACCGACCCGACCACGGACGTAACCCCGTTGAGCCCCCACATCCACGGGACGAGATCAGGCGACCAGTCGCCGACGATGCGAATCCCCGTGGGGAAGGGCATGCCCATGACGAAGCCCAGGGGCATCAGCATCGCCATGGTCATCGCGCAGCGCAGGCGGATATCCCAGGCCAGGGTGTTCTCCACAAGAGCGGGCTGAAGCAGGTACAGGGCGTAGGACGCCAGCGCCACAATCAGCGTCGCGATGCAGGCGCGCAACGCAAGCCCGCCTCCGGCCGCCCAGCGCTGGCTGAACAGGCTGCCCATTCCGCCGCCGAGAAGCAGCGAGAAGAGGATCACCGACAGAGTGAGAACCGGATAGCCCAGGTACAGCGTGAGCTTCTGGGCCAGCACGACCTCCACCACCATGAACCCCGTGCCCAGGAGGCAGAAGTAGAGTGCCGCGCCAGCCAGCTTGCCGACACCCGGGAACTGTGCCGGCGCCACGCTGCGCAGCCAGGCGATCACGGAGACGCACAGCGCCGGCACCAGCAGAATCGCGACCCACAGGAACCGCCCGAACTGCGGCGGCACACCCACCGACATATCGACTACGAAGGGCCGGTCATCGGGGCATGCGCCGAACTCCACGGGCTCGGGGCTGGGGTACATCCGGTTCCAAAGGGCGATGAAGTCCCTGTCCGAGAGAACCTTGCCCGTCAGTGACTTGAAAGGCTCCGGCTCGAACGCGCCCGGAAAATAGATGGGCTCGAGGCCCATGCCCACGCTCTGTTTGGCAAAGTCGATCGAGCGTGATAGTTCGAAGGGCTGCTTTCCGGCAAGTAGCAGGTACCGATAGGGACCCACTGCCTGCATGACATTGGGGGGAACGCTCATCAGGGCCACATGTTTCAGGGCCGTCGCGCGGTCGATGCCCCGGGTCTCGAGGGCCGCCACTGCCGTGAGCATCGTGCGCAAGAGGATCAGCGGGCTCTGGCAGACGAACCCCACGGCGCCGCGGTCGGTGAGATGCTCGAAGTACTGCTCGAAGGCCTCAGTGGTGTGGACATAGCTCTCGAGCAACGCTAGGCTGGATGTGGTCGTCGTGGCCGTCTTCGTCAGGGCCATGTAGATGAGATCGTACTCGTCCTCGCTCCGGTTCACGAAGCTGCGGCCCTCATCCACGCGGATGTTTACGCCCTCGATGTCGTAAATATGCCCGTTCATCTCGCCGTACTTACGCACCAGCCGCGGGATCGACGGGTTCAACTCCGCGCCGTCGATCTTCTTTGCGTCCACCGCCATGGACAGGAGCACGTCCAGCCCCCCGCCGGGGCCGATGAGCAGCACGCTCTCTGGCTTCACCTGGTAGAAGGCGTAGAAACCGATGAAACTGGTGAGCCGGGGCAGGATCGCCTGCATGTCCCCGTCGAAGGGGATCATGTTCGTGGGCACTTCGCCGTCGGTGTAGATGAACAGGTCGTCGGTACCCTCGTTGGAGACCACGTCCGTGCGCGCGAAAGCGTTCCATTCGGTGTCCACGATCTTCGCGCCAATGCTCGGATCGCCCAGTTCCTGAAACAGCGGCTTGGCGTTCCAGTCCGAGGCCAGAGGCATGATGGGGACGTCGATGATCGCGCCACCGCGATTGGCGAATACCAACGCGACCACAAGCACCGTCACGACTACCGGGCCTGCGGTCCAGGCGGCCCTGCGCTCCTGGATGCCCAGGCAGGCACATCCCGCTGCCACAACCGCCCCCCAGATCATCGCCGCGTTGATCCCGCCCAGCATCTGCAGCGCACCGATGACCAGAAAGCTGCCCAGAGCGGCGCCGATGAGGTCCGCGAAGTACAGCCTGCCGCCCTGACCGCTGTGCCAGGCGAAGGCGTGGCTGAGGAACGCTCCCGCAGCCAGAAACGGCGGCAGGCAGATACCCGTGACCACCCAGACCGAAGTGAGTTGCGCTGAGAGCGAGGTGTTGAAGAGCAGATGAATGGTCAGCGGGATGAGCACGCCGCAGAGAGTTCCCGAGACAACAAGCAGCAGCGGCGGGGGCACGGAACGCAGGACGGTCCGGCGCAGGAGGAAGTCCACAAGGCCACCCACGCCGAGTCCGCAGGTGGCCAGCGAGATCGCCAGAAAGACGAAGTGGAAACGCAGCAGTACCGAAAACGCCCGTGTGAGCGCGACCTCGAACCCCAATACCGCCATGGCCACCGCGAACACGGAGACCATGAGGGCCCATGAGGGCCGGCCCGCTGCTGCTTTGCTCTCAACTTCCACGCTCAAAGTGCTCTCCCGGTCTCGCTCCATCAGGATTCCGATGGCTCTTCGCCGCTCTCGGACTCCTCACCTTCGGGCTCGTCAGGCAGCCACTTGGCGCGCTCATCATCAGTCAGATTCCGCGTGTTCCGGCACCTGGGATAGCCCGCGCAGCCGAGGAATGGTCCCCTGCGCCCGAAGCGGATGACCATGTTCTTCTTCTCGCACTTGTCGCACAGGATGTCGGTCTCGATGGCCTGGCGGCGAGGCTTCTTCTCCCCCTCCAGGGGCCGCGTGTAGCGGCATTTCGGGTAACCGCTGCAGCCAACGAACTCGCCCCGGCGCCCCTGGCGCACCACCAGATCAGCCCCGCACTCCGGGCATTTCTCCCCCAGCGGCTTGGGCTCGTTGCGGGGCAGGATGTCCCCCGTCAGGTCCTTCTTATACGTACAGCCCGGGTAATTCTCGCACCCGGCGAACTTGCCGTAAAGGGAGTACCGCTCCAGCAGCCTGCCCCCGCACTCGGGGCACCGTTCACCCTCAAGCTCCTTGAGCGGCGCCGACTGAGCCTCCTCCACCTTCTCCTTGAAAGGCTCGTAGAAGGCCCGAAGAAGCTGCGCCCAGTCGGTCTCTCCCTGCTCGATCCCGTCCAGATCGTCCTCCACCCGCGCCGTAAACTCCACGTCCACGATGTCCGGGAAACGCTCCACCAAGTAGTCGTTGACCGCCATTCCGGTTGCCGTCGCCACGAACTGCCGCGACTGCATGCGCACGTACTTGCGCTGGCGCAGGGTCTCGATGATCTGCGCGTAGGTGCTGGGCCTGCCGACGCCGTTCTCCTCCAGCGCCCGGACCAGCGTGGATTCCGTGTACCGGGGCGGCGGCTTCGTGAAGTGCTGGTCGCCGGCCACGTCCAGGAGACGCAACGCCTGCCCCGCGATCAGTTCCGGCAGCGTCTTCTCGTCCTCATCCTCTTCCGGGTCGCCCTTGAGCACGCTCAGGAATCCGGGGAACTTCAGGACCGAGCCGGTGGCGCGCAGCCCGTACGGCCCGGCCTGGATCGAAAGGGTAGTCTGGTCGAACACCGCCGCCGACATCTGGCTGGCGATGAACCGGCGCCAGATGAGGTCGTACAGTTTGAACTGGTCGGCGCTCAGGAACGGACGAACCGATTCGGGGTCCTTGTCCACGTAGGTGGGGCGGATCGCCTCGTGGGCGTCCTGGGCTCCTTTGGCCTGTTTCCCCTTGGCGCCGGGGCCCACGTATGCGTCGCCGTGGCGCTCCTTGATGAGACTGACCGCAGCCGTCCGCGCCTGGTCGGCGATGCGCGTGGAGTCCGTGCGCATGTAGGTGATCAGGCCAACGGTCCCCTCGGCCATGTCCACGCCCTGGTAGAGCTCCTGGGCGATAAGCATGGTCTTGCGCGCCGAGAAGTACAACTCGCTGGCGGCGGCGCGCTGGAGGGTGCTGGTTATGAAAGGAGGCTGCGGGTTGCGCCGGCGCTCCTTCTTCTCCACTGCATCAACTGCATACTGCAGTTGCCTGAGTTCCTCAACGATGGGCGTGACCTGCTCCTCCGTCTTCAGCTCCAGGTCTTCGCCGTCCTTCGTCTTCAGGTCTGCGGTGAAGGGGATCTCCTCCCCCTCGGGGGTGAGTGTCGCCGTGACCGACCAGTACTCCTCCGGGACGAAGGCCGCAATCTCCCGCTCGCGCTCGCAGATGAGCCGCAGCGCAGCGGATTGCACGCGACCGGCGCTCAGAGACGCCGATCCCCTTGCGCGACCGGCCACTTTCTCCCACAGCAGCGGGCTGAGCAGGTACCCCACGAGGCGGTCCAGTATGCGCCGGGCCTGCTGGGCATTCACCCGCTCCATGTCGATCTTGCGCGGGTGGTTCAGGGCCTCGCGCACTGCGGTCTCGGTGATCTCATTGAACTCGATACGCTCGGCGTCGCCAAGGCCTAAGGCCTCGGCAAGATGCCAGGCGATGGCCTCGCCCTCGCGGTCCGGGTCGGAGGCCAGGTAGACCTTGTCCACGCCTTTGAGCGCCTTCTTGAGTTGGCCCAGGACCTTGCTCTGACGGGCGTCGGTGACGTAACGCGGCTTGAACCCGCCCTCGACATCCACCGCCAACTCGCTCTCAGGCAAGTCGCGCACATGCCCCATGGATGCGAGTAGTTTGTACTCGTCCCCGAGGAACCGCTTCAGGGTTCGCGTCTTCGTGGGTGATTCGACAATAATCGCGGATTTCGTCACAGCTCAAAGCGCTCCGTCTGCTCGGGGAGGGTGCCCCGGATGGTATTTGGACTGGCGGGACCGCGGTTGCCCGCGCGATTGCATCGTGCCCGACTACATACGCACGAAAGTGCTGCCCGGCAACCTGCGCACGAGCCCCTTCATTTCCAGCATCATCAGGCCCGCTGACACCTGTCCCGCCTGAAGCCCGCACCTTGCAACCACGTCATCCACATGCCGCGGCTCGTGAGACAGCGTCTCGAGTATGGCCTTCTCGTCTACCGGGAGATCCTCAGTGGGGACGGGCTTACGCTCGGGGACCGCCTCCAGGAGAATCCCCAGCCCGGCTACCACGTCTTCGGCGAACTCGACCAATTGCGCGCCGTCCTTGATCAAGGCGTGACAGCCACGGCTTTCCGGCCGCGTCACATCGCCCGGGACGGCGAAGACCTCCCGGCCCTGCTCAGCAGCCAGGCGGGCTGTGATGAGCGCGCCGCTCTTCTCGGGCGCCTCGACCACAATGACACCCAGGCTCAGGCCGCTGATGATCCTGTTCCTTGCAGGAAACCGCTCTCGGATCGGTTCGGTTCCCAGCGCGAACTCGGTAACCACCGCGCCCTGGGCGCCGATCTCGGACCGCAATTGGCGGTGCTGGCGAGGGTAGGTGATGTCCGGGCCGCTGGCCATCACGGCTATGGTCCTGCCCCCCGCCTCCAGCGCCGCGGTATGAGCCTCGGCGTCTACCCCGAGCGCCATGCCGCTGACGATCGTGAAGCCGCGCCGTGCCAGGTCTTCCGAAAGCCGTCGGGCCATGGTCAGCCCGTAAGCCGAACACCTGCGCGTCCCGACCAGCGCCACGGAAAGCTCATCACGGCGCTCGAAGCCGCCCTGGACGAAGAGCAGAGGCGGCATGTCCGAAGTCTCACCCAGAAGCGGCGGATAGTCCGGTGAGGTGCAGGGAACGGGGGTGACCCCCAACGCCTCGCAACGCGCGCGCATCGCTTCCGGGTCCAGGGTGGCCCGGGCGTTCCGCAAGCGCGTTATGTGCGCAGCCCGCAGGCCATCAACCTGCGCGAATTCCGCATCTCCTGCTTCCAGCACGCCTCGTGCGGTGCCGAAGGCCTCCAGCAGCGCTCTCTGGCGCAGAGGCGAGAGGCCGCTGGCATTGAGGACGAGAAATGCGTCCAGTTCGTCGGGGTCGATCCGGACCAATTCCGCGCTGCCCCCCAAATTGACGGGCGAAAAAAAGACGGCAAGAGGGAGACCCCTCTTGTCGCTCGGTACTGTCTGGCTAAGCTTCGGATGACCGCCTCAGACGCCCTGTCTGCCTTCATCCGTATCCGCATCGAGTTCTAGCGGATCCGGAACGATGATGTCTTCTTCGTCCTCGTCATCCACGTCCATGGCCACCGGGGCCGTTGCGGTCTGCGCCGGGACGGCGACCGAAGCCTCGGCCGCAATCTGCTCCTGAAGCAACAGGACCTGCGCTTCGAGTTCCTCGATCATGCGGTCCCGCGCGGCTAGTCGCTGCTTGAGTTCATTGAACTTCTCAATCGCTCTGGCCAGCTTGGCATTGGCCGCACGGGCAGTCGCGCGCTGGGCGGCCCAGGGCGCCCAGGCAGCCACCGCCATCACGACCGCTCCGATCATCGTGCCGACCACTGGCAGGAAACCGATGGGTACATCTGGCAGCCAGTACTGCGGGCTGGCCAGGTGCCAGACCACCACGTCGGTGGTCAGTTCCGAGTTCCACATGAGGAAGGCGGCACAGTAGCAGAATCCTGCCAGCAGCAGGGCTACCATGATGATGGACTTGACCACCGTGAAACCTCCAGGACAACGCTCTTGTGAGCTCGGTCAGACGTGATATGCCGCTACATTCCCGGCAGACCGGGCATTCCGGGCATCCCACCGGGCATTCCGGGCATCCCACC
>MTKY01051245.1_pt1 | contig 20582 bp, 18 predicted proteins | sample 1042731 | NCBI WGS metagenome assembly MTKY01 (sample SAMN06212206, study PRJNA360538) | anaerobic digester metagenome | biome: Wastewater treatment plant; material: sludge; isolation source: anaerobic digester fed with sludge from wastewater treatment plant | place: Denmark: WWTP Soeholt ... | reverse complement strand
GGCTGGCCTCGCGCGAATCGGACGTGAACCTGCCGATGAAGGAAAAGCTGATCGAGTCGAACGCCGACGACACCTCGTATTCGGACTGCATCTCGGGTTACACGATGCGCACGATCCGCTGTCCGTGGCACGTCGAGTGGGACCGTGAAGATGCCCCGGCGGTGCTCAAGCCACCGCTGCAGATGCTGCTCTCGAACGAGTACATCACCGGCGCCAACGATTACCAGCGCAAGGACCTGATGACCGAGGCAGCGGGCCAGGGCATCGACTACGTGACGGAAATGAAGCCGGCGCGCCAGATACTCTCCGACATGGTCGAGGAAGCGCTCGATGTGTTCGACCGCTTTGGTGCCGATGACGGAAGTTGAGGCACAAGCGGGCGAGCCCTTTCGCGCCGGCTTCGATCCGGCGCGCGCGGGTATCCGGGCCGAATGCGACGGCGGTGCCGCGATTGCCGGCACCCGTTTCGCGGGCCGGCAGTTTTTCGCCGGTACCCTGACCGGCGATTACCGCGACTACGGCATCTACCCGTGGCGCTGGTACCTGATGACGCAACTCAGCCAGGCGCCGAAGGACTTCCCCCACGAGGCCGTGTGGTGTGACGCGGGCAGCCTCGCGTTCGAAGACGACTGAACAGTGCTCCGCGGAGCAAGTAACGGAGGACAGGAATATGCGCATCGTGGTTTGCATCAAGCAGGTGCTGGATCCCAGCGCGGTGAACAACTACGCCCTTGCCGGCAATCTCAGGATCGCGGCCGACGGCCGCACGCTCGATGTTCAGGCCATTCCGCGGCTGATCAATGCCTACGACGAACAGGCCCTCGAGGCGGCGCTGCGCCTGCGTGATGCGGGTTGCGAGTGCCGCATCACGGCAGTGTCGATCGGCCGCGATCTGCAGGACCCGCTCAAGCACTGCGCCGCGCTGGGTGCCGACGAAATCGTGGCGATCGAGGCCAAGGCCGAAACGCTGGATCATCACGTCGTGGCAAACATCCTCGCCGCCTATATCCGTTCGAGCGGCGGCGCGGACCTGGTGCTGTGCGGACGCCAGGCTTCCGATGACGACCAGGGCGTGGTGCCCGCGCTGATCGGCGAAGCGCTCGGCTTGCCGATCGCCTCGCTGGCGCGCGCCATCGAGTTAGTGGACGGCGCCCGCTTGCGGGTCACGCGAGTCACCACGGACGGCGACGAGATCATCGAGGGCGCACTGCCGGCGGTTGTGACCGTCAGCAACGAGCTCGGCGAGCCGCGCTTTCCCAGCGCACGCGACAAGATGGCGGCACGCAAGAAGGTACCGCTGGATATCTCCGTCGCCTCGCTGGGATTGTCGGACGCGGAACTGACCCCGCGCGTCGTCCTCGCGAAACAGTACATCCCGGAAATACACGGGCACTGCGAATTCATCGAAGGCACGCCCGCTGAAGCCGCGCAGCTCCTGTTCGAGAAGCTGCGCGCCGACAAGCTGCTGTAAGGCTCCCTCAGATCCCGCGGAACACGGGCTTGCGTTTCTCCAGGAAGGCCGTCGTGCCCTCCTTCGCGTCGAAGGCCGATGCCACCATGGTGCCGGCCACGGCCTCGTAATCGAGGATCTCTTCCAGGGTGCAGTCCTGCGAGCGATGGATCAGGCGGCGCGCCATGTCCACCGCCACGCTGGCACGCTGCGCAATCAGGCGTGCGTAATCGAACGCCGCATCAAACGCCTTGCCCTCGGGAACCAGTTCGTCCAGCAGCCCGATCGCCTTGCTCTCCTCGGCGTTCAGGATCTTCGCGGTTTCGACCATCATCAAGGCATTCGAGAATCCGACCAGCCGCGGCAGAAACCATGACACTCCGCAATCGGGCGAGACACCGACATTGGTGAAGATCGCCGACATGCGCGTCGTGGTGTCGCCGAAGCGGCGGTCGCAGGCCATCGCATAGCCCAGCCCCGCGCCGACGGCGGCACCATGGATTGCCGCTATCACCGGCTTGTCGACCGCCACCAGCTGGCGCACCACGTCGATGAAGGGCCCGCCGGGCGTCTTGCGCTGCGAGCGTGGCAGCGGGCGAGAGGGATCCGAGGTGCCGGGCATCGGTCGCTCGCTGTCGCCCGAGATGAACTCGAGGTCACCGCCGGCGCAGAATGCCCGGCCCGCACCGTGGAGCAGGATCGCGCGCACCGCGTCATTCTCGCGCAGCGAATAAAGCAGTTGCGCGAGTTCGGCGGCCAGATCCCAGCTGATCGCGTTGAGCTTGTGCGGCCGGTTGAGCGTGATGATGCCCACACCGTCCTCGATGCGAAACAGCAGCATGTTTTCTTCCCGGGGCATGGTCTGTCCTCCTGCAGTTGTTCAGCGGAAATTCGGAATGATTTCGCTGTCGTACCATTCGATCCACTCGAGACACTGATCGACCGTATCGACCTGGGGCGTCATGACCTGTGCAACGGTGGTACCCGCCTTCTGCAGGTCCTCGAGTTCGCGCAGAATCCTGTCCCGCTCCGTGACGATCTCGGTCGTGCCTTTTTCCGCGTGCGAGTAGTCCTCGACCTTGTACTCCGTGGTTGTTATCACGATCTCGAATCGATCTTTCTTCTCCTCGTAAGCGGGCTGCCGGCGGATGAATTCGAGGCACCCGCCGAGCTGTTCGGTGGTGATCAGCCAAGGCATCCAGCCATCCCCACGCTGCACCGCACGCTTCATCGCAACCTCGGTGTTGCCGCCGATAAAGATCGGCGGGTAGGGCTTCTGCACCGGCTTTGGCTCCATCACGATGTCCTGAAAACTCACGTATTTGCCCTTGAAGGCGGGTGAGTCCGAGGTCCAGCACTCGATCATCGCATCGATATACTCATCGGTGATCAGGCCGCGTTCCCTGAACGGGACCCCGAGCACCTCGAACTCGCCTTGCAGGTGTCCGGGCGCGGCACCCAGGGTGAAGCGTCCGCCCGCAATGAACTCCAGGGTGGCGATCTGTTTGGCCAGCAGCACCGGGTTGCGATAGGGTACGACCAGCACATAGGTCAGCAGGTGGATGCGCTCGGTCGCACCAGCCAGCACCGCACAGGCGGTGAGGCCCTCGGGGAAACGTCGCCCCATCACCTCGGCCATATCGTCGGGTATGAACAGGTGCTCCGGCACGGTGAGCCAGTCCCAGCTCAGCGCATCAGCGCGCTTGGCGAAGCGGATGATGTCCTTGCCGGTCGCGTGCGCCTCCCAGGGTGCCATCGCGGGTGGGTAATTCAGCAGACCAGGTACCGACAATGCGAATTTCATGATTCCATTTCCTTGTGTTGCTCGAGTGAATCACTGTTGCCCGCCGTCCCCATGGACTGCGCGCCTGCAGGTGCATCGCTAGTAGATCACCCCATCTTCCACGAGTTGCCGGTAGCGTTCCTGCGGCATGCCGAGGATATCCCTGAACACGCGCTCGTTGTCCTGTCCAATCGCGGGGCCAGGCCGTATATCCGCCACGGTGCGGCTGGTCTTCACGTAGGCGCCATAGATCGTTTCGCTAAAGCCCAGGGGATGCACGACTTCCACGAAAGTCTTTCGCGCACGGTAATGCGGATCCGCCAGCAGGTCTGCGATACACAATACCGGTGCCGCGGCGACGCCGTGAGCCTGCAGCGTCGTGGCCAATTCATGGTTGTCAAAGGCCAGGATCCATGCCGCAAGCTCGCGGTGCAGTTCATCGATGTTCGCCACCCGCGCCGCGCGCGTTGCGAAGCGCTCGGAAGCCGCCCACGCGGGCTTGTCCATCGCGCGCACCAACCCCTGCCATTCCGCCTCGCCCGGCACCGCAATGCTGATCCAGCGGTCATCACCGGTGCAACGGAACACGCCGTGCGGCGCCGCCCCCGCCAGCGGATGCTCATTGCCCTTCGGGCCACCCACACGTCCGTTCAGCGCATAATCGATATAGGCCGGACCGACCATTTGCATGATCGCTTCCTGCTGCGAGAAATCGATGTGCTGTCCCTGGCCGCTGGCATCACGATGATGCAGCGCGGTCAGGATCGCAAACGAGCCGAAGATGCCGACAAAAGGATCGGAGAAGGCATTCTCCACCGGGATCGGCCCGCCGCCCTTGTATCCGACCAGGCTGTCGAGCCCCGTGGTCGAGGTCACGCTGAGACCATAGGTGCGCACCTCGCGCAGTGGCCCATCGAGACCCGCGGCCGGCATCGAGAGCATCACCAGGTCCTGTTTGACCTTGCGCAGCTCCTGGTAGCCAAGACCCAGTTGTTCCATCACGCCGGGGCCGAAATTCTCGATCACCACATCGGCTTTTGCGACCAGCTCGAGCGCGAGGCGTTTCGCTTCCGGTTGCTTGAGGTTGAGCGATACCGAGCCATTGCCGGCCCAGCAGGCGTGGTTCGACAGGCTCCGGTCAGGCCCTGGCACACCCTCGGCGAAAGGTGGCAGGTTACGCGTCATATCGATGCGCGCACGCGACTCGATCTTGAGCACTTCGGCACCAAGAAAGCCCAGTGTCTGGCCCGCGACCGGCCCGGCCCACACCCAGCCGAAGTTGATCACCCGCAGCCCCTGCAACGGCAGGGCACGACCCGGGTCTTGCGTCGCACCGTGCGGCGCCGCGATTGGCGTATCCGGCAGCTCGGCGAGTTCACGGCCCAGCTCGGCATTGTGTTCACCCAGCAGCGGCGCGGGTGTCTTCGGCCCGCCCGGTGATTCGGGCAGCCTGAACGGCGCCCCCAGAGTGCGCACACGACCGAGCGCTGCATGCTCGATGTCGACGAAGTAGTTGCGCGCCGCGAGATGGGGCTGTTCCGCCGCTTCGGCGACCGTGAGTACCGCCGTCACCGGGCAACCCGCCGCCTGGCATTTCTCCATGATCTCCATCTTGCCGTGCTGCATCGTCCATTCTTCGATGAACGGATAGATCAGGTCGGCATTCTGGGCGCGCTCGAACATGCTCTGGAACAGATCCAGATCCGCCCATTCCGGATTACCCATGACGCGCCGCAATCCGTTCCACTGCCCGGGCTCCAGCGCCAGCATCCAGACATGACCGTCCATGCAGGGCATGATCGTGGCCGGCGCGCCCTGCGGCATGCCGACGCCGGTGCGCGTGTCGTAGTTGCCCGTCTGCGCAAAGCCGCCGATGTTCTGCCCGCCGACGAAAGTCGCGGCAATCGTCTCGGCCGTGGATACATCGAGATGCTGGCCACCACCGGCCTGGCGGCGACCAAGTACCGCAGCCAGGCCCCAGGCCGCCGCGGCAACCGCACCGCAATAGTCGGCCGCGAACGTGCCATGTTCCAGCGGCATCTCGCCGGGGCGCCCGCAGTAACGATGGCTTGCGCCAGTGAGGTGATAGGCGTTGAGGTCGTACCCGTTCCACTCGCTGTAAGGTCCGGTCTGACCGAAGGGCGTGATCGACACCACCACGAGATCGGGGTTGGTGGCGGCCAGCGTGGCGTAATCCAGCCCCCAGGCCCGCATCTGGGCCGGGCTGTGATTCTCGATCAGCAGATCGGCCCAGGCCAGCAGGCGCAGGAACAGTGCACGCCCCGCCTCGGTGGCGACATCACAGGTGATGCCACGCTTGTTGGTATTGTTGATGAAATAGAGTCCGCTCTTCTCGGGGTCGCTCACATCACCCGGAAACGGTCCTGCCGCGCGCGCCGTGTCACCTCCAGGCAACTCGACCTTGACCACATCGGCGCCATAATCGGCGAACAGTCTGGCGCAGAATGGCGCAGAAACCATCTGTCCGAAATCGATGACCTTGATTCCCGCCAGTGCTCCGGCACTCACCCGCGTGCCCTCTTCACTGCCTGCTCCTGTTGCGCACTCCCCAAGACGCCATCTCCACCAGCTATGCCGACAAGGGGTCTTCGATCGTGGGACCGGTGCCGTCGAGCACCTCGGCCGCGATCAGCTGTTCGAGGTAGCGCGAATCCCACCAGTTCAGCTGCAACTGCTTGGCGCGGCGAAAGAACAACTGGATATCGTATTCCAGCGTGAAGCCATAGCCTCCGTGAATCTGCTCGCAGGTCGCCGTGACATCACGGAACGAGTTGCAGGCAAAAAGCTTCGCCATCGGTGACAGGCGTGCGATCGACCTGCCCTGGGTCTGGGCCCAGGCGGCTTCGAGGACCAGGGTCTTGGCTCCCTCGAGCACCGCAACCGCATCGGCCATGTAGTGCGCCAGCGACTGGAACGAGCCGATCGGTTTGTCGAACTGTACCCGACCCTTGGAGTACTCGACCGTGATCTCCAGCGCGCGGGCGGCGCCGCCTGCAGCCTGCGCCGCGAGCAGGATGAGGCCCTCGTACATGCAGGCCTCCCAGGTTTTCCACCCGCTCCCGGACGCACCCAGACGGTTTGCCGCGGGGACCTCGACATTGTCGAAATGAACCTGGTACTGGGTGTCAGAGGCCATCGAGAGCTGCTGCTCCAGCCTGAGTCCGGGCGCGGTGGTATCGACCAGCAGCAGGTCGATCGCCTCTGGCGCATCACCGGTGCGCGCCAGCACCAGCAGCTTCTGCGCGGCCTTGGCATGGAACACATGTCGCTTCACACCGCTCAGGCGATAGCCATCCGCCGTGCCCTGTGCGCGCAACTGCACACCCTCGGCACCAAAGCCGTTGTCGGGTTCCAGCCATGCCGGCGTGACGATGAGATCACCGCTTCCGATCGGACGCAACAAGGCCTCCTTCTGCGCGCTGCTGCCGGCCTTTTCGATGGCGAGTGCGCTCATCACCGAGCTCACGAAATACGGCCCCGGTGCCAGCGCACGACCGAGCTCCTCGAAGATCACCGCCCGGTCGAGCATGTTCAATCCGATGCCGCCATAGCTTTCGGGCAGCATCATGCCGAGCAGACCGGTTTCCTTCATCTGCGCCCACAACGCGGCGGGTACGCCGATCGGATCGTTCTCCAGATCACGCACGATGCGCGTGGTGCTGTGCTCCTCGCACAGATTGCGCACCATGTCGCGCAGAAGCACCTGCTCTTCGCTGAAATTCAAATCCATCGTCTGAATCCTCTCTGGTTCATCTGCAACCGTTCATCGTGAAACTTTCAGGGCTTCCAGTGCTCGTTCTTGCGTTGCCACGGGTTGTCCGCGGCATCCCGGGGTATCGCGACCCGCGCCTGGCACGAGGTCGCGACCTTGCCCTCGACGCTGATCGCAAGATCCAGGTCGAGCCAGCAGCAACCGGCCTCATCCACATCGATGCGGCTCACCCGCCCCGAGAACACCATCTCATCACCCGGAAAAACCGGTTGGTTCATGCGGAACTTCATCCGCCCGAGCCGCCCTTTCGGACCCGTCCAGTCGGTCACATAGCGTTCGAACCACGCCGCGTTGTTCGGCGTGTTGATGAAGATGTCCTTGACCCCGTTGCGGTTGATCGCGAATTCCCGGTCATGGTGCATCGGTCGCCAGTCGCGGCTCGCGAGCGCGCCGAGCACGACCGTGGTCGCGGTGACCGGATGCTTCAGCAGCGGCAGTTCCTGGCCCTCGCGGAGCTGCTCCATGGTGAGACTGCCGATTGTGGTCGCGCTCATCACGCTGATCTCCGGTAGCCGAGACAGGTATAGGTTTCGCGCCCCACGAACTCATCGTCCTGGTTGAAGCTCTCCACGTCGATCACCCAGAATCGGCCACGCCCGACCTTGGTGTCTTTCATCTCGCTGATCGAACGCACGATCTGGTGTGTGCGCAGCCGGTCACCCGGGCGCACCGGGACCCCGAAAACCGCCTCATTGCCGGAGATGATGGCCTCCGGCAGGCCCAGCAGTTCCTTCAGGTCGAAATGCGTGCGCAGCGCCTTCTGCTCGCCGCTCGCACCCGGCGCCCAGTAATGCGGGCGAAACCACACCGACATCATCGTTGGTGGCGTGATCCAGCCCTGGGTGATCTCCTGCGCCACCCCTTCGTCCCAGAACAGCGGATTGCCGTTCTGCACGGCGGCACAGGTGTTGTATACGTAGCCCATCTCGATGGCGAAGCTCGACTCCTCCGGGTATTGCACGACGCCGATCAGCGCCTGGACGATAGCGGGAATTTCCGGGCTGCCTTCAGTCATCGTCACCGACCCCCCTCGAATGATCCATCGCGCACACCTATTCCACCACGCCGGCGGTGCGCAGCGCGGCAATTTCCGCGGCGCTGAATCCCGCCGCGCCAAATACCGCATCGGTGTCAGTGCGGCCCGCGGGTCGCACCTCGTGCGCCGCGCACTCGCGTTCATTGCCCGCCAGCACCGGTGCGAGCTGGCGGAATTCACCATGCTCCGGATGATGCGCCGCCATGAATGTGCGGCGCGCCTGGAAATGTTCGTTCGCCACGATCTCCGGAATGCCGAGCACCGGCGTCACGCAGGTGTTTGCGCCCGCCAGCAGTGCCGTCCACTCATCACGATCGCGACCCAGAAAGGCCTCGCTCAAGGCGGCCTTGATCTCGCGCTGACGCGCGGTGTCGTATTGCAGCGGGGCGTACTGATCCAGTTCCAGCAGACGACACAGGTTGGCGAAGAAGCGCGTCTCGATCGCACCGACTGCGAGCGCCTTGCCGTCACGCGTCGCGTACACTCCGTAGCAGGCGTACTTGCCGGTGAGCAGCGCGGATTCAGGCGCGGTATCGACCCCGGTCGCGAGGTACTCGTCAATATAGAGCGACATCAGATTCAATACGCCATCGGTGATCGCGACATCGAGGTAGCAGCCCTCGCCGCGCCGCGGCAGCTGCACCAGCGCCGCCATGATCGACATGGCCGCCTGCATGCCGCCACCGGCGCTGTCGGCTACCGTGGCGCCGGGAATCGCCGGCCGACCGGCCGCATCGCGACCGCTGCAGGCGAGAAAACCGCCCATCGCCAGGTAGTTGATGTCGTGCCCGGCCCATTGCGCGCAGGGACCGTCCTGCCCATAGCCGCTGGTCGAGCAGTAAACAATGCGCGGATTGTGCGCCTTGATCTGCTCGTAACCGACCCCGATGCGTTGCGCCACGCCGGGCCGGAAACTCTCGATCATCACATCCACGCTGCGTGCCAGGCGGTAGATCGCCTCCTTGCCCGCGGCAGACTCGAGATCGACGCGAATCCGCTTCGTGCCGCGCCCCGCGCCATAGGCGTGATACACCGGCTCGGTCTGCTTCGCGCCCTTGCTCGCAACCGGTGCCACCTTGATGACTTCCATGCCGTAGTCCGCGAGTATCCGCGAGGCACGCGCGGCCGGGCCCACGCTGGCCAGGTCGAGCACCTTGAATCCCTGCAGCAATGACATCGCGGCCGTTCCGGCTCAGAAGTTCTTCGGCAGGCCGAGATGGCGCCGGGAGATGATGTTCTTCTGCACCTCGGAGCTGCCACCACCGATCGTGTCGATCACGGTGTAGGTGTAGCAGCGCTCCGGGCGCCCGCGCAGCGGCGCATCCTCGGTGCCGAGCGCGAGTTGCGCGCCCGCCCCGACGATGTCCATCGTGGCGTTGGCGACGCGCAGCGACAACTCGGTGGTATAGAGCTTGTAGCACGAGGCCTCGATGGTCGGCGTCTTGCCGCCCTGCATCGCCGCAGTGATGAATTTCACGCCGAGCAGCCGCCCGACCTCGCACTCCGTGGCCAGCTGCGCAACACGCTGGCGGATCACCGGGTCCTCGCGCAGCGGCTTGCCGTCGCGGGTCGCGGTTTTCACATAATCACACAGCAGTTGTACACGCGCGCGAATCGGCGAGAAGGTGAACAGCGTGAAACGCTCGACGTCGAGCGCCTCGGCGATGTACTGGAATCCCTTGTTCAGTTCGCCCACGCGGTATTCGTCCGGCACGTCGACGTTGTCGAAAAACACGCCGTTGGTGCGCTCACCGCCCATCGTGTACATCGCGTGCACGGTGAGACCCGGGTGATTCATGGGTATCAGGAACAACGTGATCCCGTCGTGCTTGGGGCGGCTGGTGTCGGTGCGCGCGCCCACCCAGTACCAGTCGGCGAAATGCGCCGAGGTGGTGAAGATCTTCTGGCCGTTCAGCACCCAGCCATCGCCCTTGCGCTCGGCCTTCAACCGCATCGCCGCGGCATCGGAACCCGCGCCCGGTTCGGAGTAGCCGACCGCGAACTCGATCTCCGCGTTGAGGATCTTGGGCAGGAACTCCTTCTTGAGCTTTTCCGAGCCGACATTGATCAGGGTCTTGCCAACGATGCCCACGCCCTTGCCGATGCCCGGTGCACCGACCGCGGAGAGCTTTTCATTGAGCAGGTATTCGTAGATACCGCTGCCGTCCTGCCCGCCATGCTCTTTCGGCCAGGTGATCCCCAGCCAGCCGCGCTCGGATACCTTCTTCATGAAGGCCCGGCGCTCCGGCGTGTCGCACACCTGCGCCATGTTCTCGCGGCTCGGGTCCATCACATCGGGCGATTCGTTCTCTTTCAGAAACGCATCGACCTGGCGGATGAACTCACGCTCTTCTGCGGAAAATTCGAAGTCCATAGTTGACGCCTCGACTGGATCAATTTCATGCCATATCCGGATTCTAGCGAGGCTGTCGTCGCGCACACGCGCAACGACAGCCCCTTATCGGCCAAATCGATATCAGAACCGGACAGCGCTATTTCGCCGCGTTGCCCAGCGCCCCCGACTCGCGGATTGCCGCGGCGCGCGCTTCGTCGCAGCCCAGCACGTCGCGCAACACCTCATCGGTATGCTCGCCCACGGTCGGTGCACGCCCGGGTGCGGCGAGTTGCTCATCGATGAAATGCACCGGGAATGACAGCATGTCGGCGCCGTGGGTCTCATGCGGCAGCAGGCTGAAACGTGCCGCGAACTGCGGATCGTTCACGATGTTCTGCGGGGTGTTCACCGGCGCGATCGGGGTGTTCACGCGGGCGCTGAACTCCATCCACTCGCGCGAGGAGCGGGTCTTGAAGATCGTGCGCAATTCAGCCTGCAGGTCCCGGTTGCCGCGCGCATGGTCGGCGTAGCGCGCACCCGGCCACTTCTCGAACAGGTCCATGCGCTCCACGCCGGCACAGAAGTTCTTCCAGAACGCCTGTTCGGACGCCATGAACAGCACATGGCCATCACTGGATTCGTAGATCTGGTAGCGCACCCCTTCCTTCATGCCGGCGGTCGCCACGGGTCGACGCACATAAGCGTCGGCCTTGTTGCCGGTCACGACGCTCTCGGGTCGCGCGTAGGCCAGGTGGCTTTCGCAGCGGTACCAGTCGAAATAGGCGGCGGCATCGCTCTGACCAAGCTCCATCATGCAGCCATTGCCGGTCGCGCGCGCGCGCAGCACGCCGGCCAGCACCGCGAGCCCGCCAAACAGCGGCGCGGCGTTGATGCCGATCGAGACATGCTCGGGAATGTAGCAGAAGCCTTCCTCGTCATAAGCCGGTGTCACCGCCCCGGACCAGGTGTCATAGGCAATGCCGTGCGAGGGCATGTCCTTGTAGGGGCCGGTCATGCCATAGCCCGAGACGGTACAGAACACGATCGCGGGGTTTGCCGCGCGCAGATTCTGGTAGCCGAGGCCCAGTTTCTCGAGCACACCGGGGCGCATCGCCTCGATCACCACGTCGGCATCGCGCACCAGTTCCAGGTACAGCTCGCGGCCCGCCGCGGTTTTCAGATCGAGCGTGATGCTCTTCTTGCCGCGGTTCAGGTGGTAGTGCATCAGCGAGACGCCCTCGATGACCGGCCAGGTCATCTCGCGGATGTAATCACCCTCGGGGGACTCCACCTTGATCACGGTAGCGCCCAGATCGGCCAGCGAGGTGGTGATCGCGGCCGCGCCAAGCAGCGAGCTCTCGATGATGCGCAGCCCCGCGAGCGGCATGTGTGCGGAATCCATTGAACCTCCTCCCTTGTGCAATTTCGGTGGGTGTATGCCACGCCATCTATGGGAACATACGCGAGCCGCGCTACGCAATCAGGTCCTCGGCAATGCGCCTGCGGCCAAAGCTGTATCTGTTCGGGCCAACGCCGCGCCGCATGCAAACCAGCATGCGAGCGGAGGGTAGCGTCCGCGCACTCGCCGCGCGGTCTGCTACTCCTGCAATTCCCTGATCACCCGGGCGAGGGCCGGATCATCCGCGGCATCGAGCGGCAGTGGCAGACAGATGCCGCTGGCCAGCCCGTCGAATCGTTCCCGCAACACCCGTGCGAGATCGTCCCAGCCCGCCGTCGGTACCAGTACGTCCAGCATCTCGTCGTGGATCTGCGCTGAAAGCAGGTTCCGGCGATTTTCCCGTACCAGCTGACGCAGACGCTCGCCCGTTTCCCGCCAGCCGAAGAGTTCCAGCGTTGGCCAGTATTGCGGTGTAAAGAGGTTGATTGCGAGCTGCTCGCGACACTTTTCCCGGCGTTCGCGGATTTCCCCCGCCGTTCGTCCCGTCGCGTACAGTGGTGCGACGACGAGTTCCGCACTCGCGCCCGCTCGCTGCGCGCGGCGCGCGCCTTGCGCGATGCGCCCGAGCATGACTTCCCGGATGTAGCGTGCCGCGGTGTTCGTCGGATGGGTAAGCACACCCCGTGTGCATTCGCCTGCCAGCGTGCTCATTTGCGGGCCAATGGCCCCGAGATGGATGGGAATATCGGGGTGTGCGATGGGTGCGGGCCGTGTCCACCCGTTCTGCCGGGCGAAACGATAGTGCTACCCCTCGTAACACAGCGGAACATCATCCTGCCAGGAGGCAAAGATCGCCCGCAATGAGCCGATGTATTCCCGCATGCGCGGCGCCGGCTGCCATGGAACGCTGAATCTGCCGACCAGCATCGGTGGCACCAGCGAACTCAGGCCAAGACGGAAACGTCCTGCGGAAATTGCCGCCAGGTTCCAGGAGGCGACGGCGGTGACCATGGGGCTGCGCGCGAAACACACCAGCCCGCTGGTGGCCACCGCGACACGTCCCGTCGCCTGGATCGCCGCCTGTGCCCCGAGCAACGCGTCAAAGGCCACATCGGGCAGCGTCACCACATCACAGCCGAGGGCTTCGGCGCGGCGGGCATGCTCGCCGATGGCGCCGAGCGGCAGGTTCATGTCCAGCGTCAGCCATATCCGGAACATTGGCAGGGATCCTGCGTCGCGGCAGGCGAATTCTCAAGCGCCGGTTCGTACCGGCAGCGGCAGACCATGCATCCCGGCGCTGGCCTCGCCCATCAGTCGCACCACTTCGTCACGCGGCATTTGGCTCAGGCGCGCGGCGGTCGCACGATTTTTCTCGCCCGCGATCCAGATCGGACCCTGGCCCAGATGCTCGAGTGCTTCACCCACGACCTCGTCCGGTGTCATCGGCACGATGTTCAGCTTGCGCATCGCGACATCGGCGTCGGCCCGGTCGAATCTCACCGTCGAGCGTTCCATCGCGGGTGTCGCGGTCGCGCCTGCCAGCAAGCCCAGCACGTCGACGCCGAAGGCACCGAACTCCCACCACAACGCCTCCGCCAGCGCCCGATCGAACGCCTTGGTGGCCGCATACGCGGCCACATATCCTCCGCCGCCAAGCGCCGACATGGACGACATGAGGATGATGCCGCCACGTCCGCGGTCACGCATGCGTGAACCCAGGCTGTGCACCAGGATCAACGGGCCCATGCAGTTCAGACGCACCAGTCCAAGCGCATTCCGCAGGGGGTTGTCGATCAGGAACCCGGCCCCGTGGGTTGCGCCGGCGTTGTAGACCAGCAGGCCGACCTCTCTGCCATCGACGATCTCATCGAGCCCGTGTTCCGGGTCGAGCGTTGTCAGGTCCGCGCTGTGCGTGCTGACCTGCACATCGAAGTGCTCAAGGATCTCCCGGGCCGTCGCATCGAGCGGCTGCTGCCGCCGTGCAACGAGGATCAGGTTCAAGCCCCGGGACGCGAGTTGCAGTGCATAGCTGCGACCGATGCCCTCGGAGCCGCCGGCGACCAGGGCCCAGGGGCCGTACTTGCGCGCAAACCGTTCGTTTTCGTGATTCATGATTCACTGAACCCGCCGTCAGGAGTTGGAGTCGATGCCGGATACTGTGCCTTCGCGCATGCCAGTGCGGGGTGCGTTAGCGCCCTTCGAAGCGCGGTGGGCGCTTCTCCAGAAACGATTTGAAGCCTTCCTGGAAGTCCCGGGATTGCAGCAATGGCAGCGTTTGCAGATACACCCGCTGGATATGCTCGACAAAGCCCTCACCAAGCCCCGCGCGCATCATGCGCTTGGCGGCCTGTACCGCCAGCGGAGCGCCGGAGCTGATTTCCTCGGCAAGTACGCGTGCCGCGGCGAGCAGTGCGTCCGCCTCCGTCACACGACTCACGAGCCCGAACTGGAGCGATTCGTCGGCGCTCAGGGTCCTGCCGGCAAACACCAACTCGGCCGCCCTGGACCAGCCGATCAACCGAGGCAGCAGCCAGGTTCCGCCGGTTTCAGGCAATACCCCGCGTTTCGTGAACGAGGCCGACAGCTTGGCATGGGTCGAGCAGAAACGAATGTCGCAGCCGAGCGCAAGATCCAGACCAAATCCCGCGGCACCGCCGTTGATCGCGCAGATCACCGGAGTATCCATCTGGTGCAGGACGACGGGCGGAAAGTTTCTCAGATCCAGCGAGGGTGCGAGCGCGAATCCGCCCTTGGAAATGCCTTCCTCGCTTGCCGCATCCTGCAGGTCGAGTCCGGCGCAGAACGCCTTGCCAGCCCCCGTGAGAATGATTGCGCGCACCGCGGGATCCGCATCGCTCGCCAGCAATGCCTCCGACAATGCGGACAGCATGGGCTGCGAGATCGTATTCATGCGCTGCGGCCGGTTCAGCGTCACGGTCGCCACGGCCCCGTCACGTTGGTACAGGATATCTGTCATCGCCCATTCTCCTGTTCCGTGCTCCGCCTCATCTCCCGTCAGGGGATCCGGCAAACAGCGGGAATCGTTCTGCCTCAACCCTGATGCAGGCGCCTAATCGTATCGCGCATCAGGTCCACGTCACGGCGCGCCTCGTCGAGCAGAGTGAGCGTCACCGTCCTGAAGAGCCCGTCCGCCTTGTTCCGCATCTGGTCCGCGAGTCGATCATAAGTGGCGACTACCGCCCACTCCTCGAGCATCTCGTCGGTGATCAGCGCCGGCATCTGCTCCCACTTGCCCGCGACCGACAAGCGATGCAACTCCAGGCCGGCGTCCTCCCAGCCATGATGCGCGAGAACCTTGTGATACGAGCGGGTGGAGGCGTAGAACGCGATCTGCTTGCGCACCGAGTTCCTGGCCTGCTCCACATCCGATTCGGTGCGCCCCGTTGCCAGAAAGGGAGCGCCGACCAGATCGAAGCACGATACATCACGGCCTGCCCGGGCAGCGCCCTCGGCGACGGCGGGCACGATCACGTCCTTCGTATACGTGAACGTCGAAATCGGATGCAGCCGCAAACCCTCGCACAACTCCCCGGAAAGGCGCGCCATGTACGGACCGACCGCGGAAACATACAACGGCACATCGGGGTGAGCGATGGGACCCGGATTGAAGAACGGCGCCATCAACGTGAACTGGTAGAACTCGCCGTTGAAATAGCTCGGCTTGTCCGGGTTCTGGAAGCTCTGGAAGATCGCTTTCAGACACAACAGGTATTCACGCATGCGCGGACCGGGCGCGCTGGGCCAGGGGGTGCTGTAACGACGCTCGTTATGGCCCTTTACCTGGGTTCCCAGGCCCAGATTGAAGCGCCCGCCCGTAAAATGCGCCAGATCCCAGGCCATCTGGGCGGTTACCATGGGACTGCGCGGAAACGCGATCGCCACATTCGTCCCCAGGTTCATTCGCGTAGTATTTGCCGCCGCGATCATCAACGGCAAGAATGCATCATGACCGGCCTCCGCGGTCGTGATGCCGTCAAAGCCGATCTCCTCGAACAGCCGGCAGGTCCTGGCGATCTGCTCCAGGCTCACGCTGGGCTGTCCCTGCCCCGCATACTGATTGGTATCCGGTCCGAAAATCGGGGTTTCTACACGTAATGCCATGATCAACCTCTTTCAGTCATGCGGGAGTTTCCCGGAAATGATCTCGCACCGTCGCGGTCGGTGCACCCGTCGGCGTTGAGCACAACGAGCGCACTCCCCGCACCCCTCAGAATTCGTAGATCACATCGATTCCGGTCGATCTGGGGGCGCCGAACTGGGCACTGATAACTCCGAGGTTGGTTGTCGACAAGCGATATTCCTCATCGTCGAGGTTCTTGCCCCATAGCGCAACCCGCATGGCGCCATGCGACACGGGAATGTCGGCCAGTTGCAGTCTTGCGTTCCACACCTGGTAGTCAGGCGACAAGGTGTTTTCAATCGGACCAGCATAGAAATCGTCCTGCGCCCGATAATCGATGTTCAGGATGAAATTGCCGAAGTCCATGTGCGGGAACGCATACTCCAGTCCGGCGCCGACCTGCCAGTCCGGTGAGTTGGGCACGTGCCGTACCGACGCCAGTTCCACGCCACCGTCGATGAAGGAATCGTATTCCGCATCGAGATACGAATAGAACACATTGAACGTGAGGCCAGGCATCAACACCGCGACAGCTTCGACTTCCAGGCCCTTGATCCCGGCTTCGCCGGCATTGAGCGTATCGACAAATACCGGTGGCGTGCGGGCCTGATCCACCTGCAGATCCGTGTACTCGTTGTCGAACAGCGCGATATTCAAGCGTGCACGGCCGTCCAGGAAGTCGCTCTTCACGCCCACCTCCCAGGCCTCGACCTCTTCCTGGTCATAGCCGGGCGCGAAGTACGCCGGGGTGCTCTGGGCATTGAAGCCGCCCGCGCGGTAGCCGGTGGAATACTTCACATACGCATTGATGTTGTCGGAGATCTCGTAGGCCACGTTCACCATGGGATCGAGCGAATCGAAGTCCAGCTTGCCCGGTATGACCAGGCCAGTGACCGCCGGCGTGAAGCCGGGATTCACATAGGTCTTGGTCGCCTCGCGCGTATCGTCGGTGTAGCGTACCCCGAAGGTCAGTTTGAGCCGGTCATCCAATACCGGCGGTGTCCAGTCGACCTGGGCGTAGCCTGCGGTGGATTCGGACTCGGCATGAACGAACCAGGAATCGACCAGTGCACCACCGGCAAACAGCGATGCCAGGGTTTCATCGGCGTCTTCCTCGATATAGAACAGCCCGACCACATAATTCACGCGGCCGCCGTCCGCCTCGCCGATCAGCTGCAGCTCCTGCGAGAGCTGGTCCTGGTTCATCGTCCGGTCCTGGGTGAAGGCGTCGATGAAGTTCATGTTGATGTCGCTGTCGAGATCCCGGTAGGCGGTGATCGACTTCAGGGTCATACTATCGCTGAGCGCCCAGCTGAGGGTGAGGTTGTGACCCCAGACTTCGGTGTTGCTCGGCGTCTGGCCTCTGAGGGGAGTTGCATCCTCCTGACGCCCGGAGACCGCACGAGGCCCCTCGATGACCTGGTAGAAATGGTTGCCGTATTCCATCGAGGAGTCGTCAAAACCGTAATCGACCGTGAGGTTTTCGGTCGGCTCATAGCGTACGGCCAGCTTGACCGCCTCCTTCTCGCGGTCTTCGTTGAAGTTGATCTGATCGGGCAGGCTGGAATGGTTGTCAACCCAGCCGTCGTTTTCAACCAGCATGTACGCCGCCCGCACGAACAGCTGGTCGTTGACCGGAACGTTGAGCATGGCGCGACCGGAGCGCTCATCCCAGCTGCCGGCTGTCAACTGCACGGAACCGCCGAGCTCATCGTTCGGCTTCTCGGTGATGAAGCTGATCGCACCGGCGGTCGTGTTGCGCCCCCACAGCGTACCCTGCGGTCCGCGCAACACCTCGACGCGTTCGAGGTCGGCCAGATCCGTCGCCAGGCCGATGCCGCGCCCGACCGGAACGCCGTCGATATAGATACCCGTGGCCATGTCATTGGTCGACTGGGTGTTCAGGTTGCCCATGCCGCGGATGAAAAGATTCGGGGCGACCCGGCTGCCTGCCCACGGCGCAATATTGACCGACGGCACCTGGTTCAGCAGGTCCATCACATTCTCCACGCGCTGGGTCTCCAGTTGCCGTTTGCTGAAAGCAGTGATCGCGATCGGCGTATCCTGCAGCGATTCTTCGCGTCGCTGCGCGGTAACGGTGATTTCCTCGACTGTAGTGATCTGCTCCTGCGCCATGGCGACCAGTGGCGATGCGCTGCCGAGCATGACGCCGGCGGACAGCATGCAAAGCGATTTTCCGCGTGATTTCATCGAACGTTCCCCTTGATGAATGACAGGTATCAATAAAATTATCACTACCCTGATCAAGCTCGGCAAGAGACCTCGGCAGCGCCTGCAAAATAGTAACGGTAGTTGACGAATTCACCGATTTTCATGATCTCCGTCAAGAAAAGCCCGGATTCGGCCATACCGTGCCAATACCGAACATGGAGCTGAGCCGGTATTCATTAACAACAAATATTGCAGAATTGAAATGAATCTGGGTTACGATGGCTGCGCACCGAACCTTGGCTGCCCAGGCATGGGCCGCTTGGTCACCTTGCGGAATTTCCGGAAAAAATGAGAGCCTGATTATGACCAGCACCAATCGCACGAAAATGGAAAAGCCCGACTTCATGTCGGATGAAGACTGGGCCGCACTGCAGGACATGACCTCGTCGCTCGAGCGCATCAGGGGTGATGCCAAGGCGGATGTCGAGGCCTACCTCGCGGATCCCGCGGGCCGCTCGACGGGCTCCGGTCCATCGGGCCTGCCGACCCTGTTGCTGACCTGCACCGGACGCAAGTCGGGCGAGCAACGCACCACGCCGCTGGTGTTCCTGCAGGACGGCGAGAACATGATCATCGTCGGCTCGCTGGCCGGTTACGACAGCCATCCGGCCTGGTATCTCAATATCAGTGCCAACCCGCGATGCCAGGTGCAGCTCGATGACCGGAAAATGGCCGCCATTGCCCGCGATGCGAGCGACGCGGAGCGCAAGGCGTTGTGGCCGCGACTGACCGCGATGTTCCCGCCCTGGGGTTATTTCCAGAAGCAGACCGAGCGCCCGTTCGCGATCGTGGTGCTCACGCCGACTGGCGCGGCATAAATCCTGCCCGATTCCGGCCAGCGCGCGGCATACGATTCGTGCCGCGTGCCGGGGCAGGTTGTCTTAGCTGTCCGGAAAAGAAACCAATATGGTCGAATATGAATGAACGCGCCCTGGATTTCGCGCTTGAATAATTTCTAGACTGTGTGAATTCCGCTACGGCGTTTCGAGCCGCCATCGACGCAACAAAAGGGGCAGGAGCATCATGAGCAAAGTGCATTTCGAACACCTTTTCGCACCCCTGCAGGTGGGCCCGATGCGGGTTCCGAACCGGATCTGCGAAACCACCAATACCATCAATTCCTCGATGAGTCCCGGCTTGATCGACGATCACTTCATCGCCCACCACGGCGCCAAGGCGCGCGGAGGTACGGGCTGGATCGGCAGCGAAACCTGGCTGCTCGACTCGCCGTTTCCGGCGGAAGCGCCGGATGAAGTCAATCTGGCGGTGGGATTTGCCTCGCGTTTTTCCGCCTACCAGAACCCGGCTTTTGCCGAAGGCATGGCGAAATTCTGCAAGGAGGTACACCAGTACGGCTCCGTGGCGGTGGTTCAACTGACCCACCTCAATGCCGCATGGTCCCCCTCGCCGGTACCGATCATCGGTGCCCAGGACTATACGCCGCACGTACTGGGGGAGGCGGAGATTGAGTTCTGTCTCAACACCTATGCCGAGGCCGCCGCGGTGGCCAAGGCCACGGGCGCGGACGGAATCGAGATTCACTGCGCCCACGAGACCCTGGGTTACAGCTTCCTGTCACCGGTGACCAACCGGCGCACCGACCAATGGGGCGGTGGCCCCGAGCAGCGCGTACGCTTCGTCGTGGAGGCACTGAAGCGTATCCGCGAACGCGTAGGCGACTCGATCGCGCTGGGCATTCGCGTCGGCGGTCAGGAGTTCCGCCAGGGCGGCTACGACAACATGGAATTGCGCGAGATGCTGTATTGCATCGGCGAGACCGGCCTGCTCGATTTCGTGGATATCGATACCGGGCATTGCTGGGGTGCGCCATCCTACGTGCCCTCGTCCTACCATCCGCACGCGGAGTTTCGTGAAGTCGGCAAGGCGGCGCGCGCCGACCTGGATCCGAAAATCAAGGTCCTGTTCACCGGTCGCATCAACGATCCCGTGCTGGCGGAGGAATTGATCAGGAACGGATATTGCGACCTGGTCGGCATGGTGCGCGCGGGCATCGCCGATCCCGAGTTCGCCAACAAGGCGCGCGAGGGCCGCCTGGGCGAAATCCGCCGCTGCATCGCCTGCACCCGCTGTATCGACGAGGCCTCGGAACCCACTTCTTCTCCTTATACCCCGACCTGCTCCATCAATCCGGTGATCGGCAACGAGCTGCTCTGGGAACAAAAGTACCGCCCGGCGGAGGTTCCGAAGCAGGTGGTCGTAGTCGGCGGAGGAATCGCCGGATGCGAGGCCGCACGCGTGGCCCGCATGCGCGGGCACCAAGTGACGCTGCTCGAGCAGGGCAAGCGGCTCGGCGGTCAACTGCTGATTGCCGGCAAGGCCCCCGGGCGCGATGCATTCGAGGACCAGGTGTATTTCGAGGAAAACGAGATGACGCGCCTGGGCGTTGATGTAC
>MTKY01054883.1_pt1 | contig 20583 bp, 9 predicted proteins | sample 1042731 | NCBI WGS metagenome assembly MTKY01 (sample SAMN06212206, study PRJNA360538) | anaerobic digester metagenome | biome: Wastewater treatment plant; material: sludge; isolation source: anaerobic digester fed with sludge from wastewater treatment plant | place: Denmark: WWTP Soeholt ... | reverse complement strand
CGAGCCGCAGCACCTGGCGGAATGCATCCTCGGCCTCGGCCAGGTCACCGGCCTGTCGCGAAGCCAGGGCCAGCGCGCGAAACGCGGTTGCCTGATCCGGCGCGCGTGCCGTCAGGCCTTTCAGCAGATCTACGGCGGTTCGGACATACCGCTCATCGGGGGAAGCCGCCAGCAGGACGGCCGCTTCGACCAGCACATTCACGTCGCGCGGGTGGCTTGCCTCGCGCTGTTTGATGTTATCCCGCACTTGGTCCAGCTTTCCCATCGAGGCGAGCAGGCGTTGCCGAGCGAGAAACACACTGGCCTGTTCGGGGACGCGCAGCTCCGCCTCCCGCAGCGCGGATTCGGCTTGCGCGGCATCGCCCATCATGCGGTACAGATCGGCGAGCATCACCAAGATGTCCGGCCCGCACGCCGCCGGCTGTGTCTTTCGGATGTTCTCGAGGCGTTCGATCGCCTCCGGCAGTTGGCCGCGGGCCACGAGAATCTGCGCTTCGATCTGCCGCGACGCATCGTGGGTGGGATCCAGAGCCAGGGCTTCTTTCGCGAATTGCTCCGCCTGGTCCAGGTCGCCTTCCAGTAGAGCCAGACGGGCCATCAGGCTTCGCGCGGCGACATTCTGCGGATCGAGGCGAAGAACGGGCTCAACCATGTCGCGGGCGGCAACCCGGTTGCCGCTGTCCGCCTCGATCCACGCTCCGGCCACGATGATTTCCGTGCTTCGGGGGCGCGCGCCCAACGCGCGCGTGAACCTCTCCCGCGCCTCCGGATAATCGCCGCGTTGCCGGGCGAGCTCGATCATGGCCAGGTGTGCGCCCACGTGATAGGCGTCTTTGGACAGAATCTGCCGGTACAGGTTCTCGGCCTCTGCCAGAGCCTCGTCCGTGCCCTCGACCGCCAACAGGTGCGCCTGGAGCATCTGGAAATCCACGTCGTCGGGTGACCGGGTCATCGCTTCGGTCAACATCGCGACTCCCTCCGCCCGCGCGGTGGTATCCGGGTCGAACAGCAGCGCCTGGATCAGCAGTTTGCGAAGCGTCGTGTCCTGCGGTGCCAGCCGGAGGCCGGCGCGCCAGGCGGCCACAGCCGGATCCTGGCGGCCCAGGCCGGCGTAGAAGCGCCCCAGGGCGGCGTATCCAACGGCCTCCAGGTCGGGCATGTCGCACAGTGTGCGATAGTCGGATTCGGCCCCCTCATAGTCACCCCGCGCCGTTCGGAATCCCGCGCGAAGCTCGTACGCGGCAAAATCGTTTCGTCGGGCGACCTGTTGATCCATCAGGGTCTGGACCTCGTCGATGCGGCCGGCCGCGAAGAGAATCTGCGCCCGGCAGCGCACGGCGGCGAACAGACCGGGATCGAGCGACTCGGCTCGATCCAGCAGCCGCAGCGCGTCGTCGATATCGCCGCGAACCGCAAAGATCAGGCGTGCCTCGAAGACGTAACTGGGTGCGTGCTCCGGCTCTTGTTCGATCCGTCGTCGAACCTCGCGGATGGCCGCCTCGTATGCTCCGAGCCCCACGGTCACCGCCAGACGCTGGTCGTCGAACACCCGAAGGTCCGCCGGCAGACGGCGAAGGATGGCTTCCGCCTCCGTGTATCGCTGCTGCTGCTGCAGGAGCCGGATGAGGCGGGCGACCACGTCCACGTTGGCCGAGGTCATATCTACGGCTCGGCGATAAAGCGCCTCCGCCTCGCCGGCCTCGCCCAGCCGTTCGTGCAGCTCACCCAACAGCAGCACCGGTGCGGCCCATCCCGGATCCGTGCGGATGCATTCGGCGAGAAGCTGCCGGATCTGTCCGGATTGCGTTTCCCAGTCGGGGGCTTCCATGGACAGGCGGGCGCGTTCCATTCGCCAATGCACGCCCTGGTCGCCTTCAATTTCACGCAGTTGTGCCAGCAGGGCGTCTGCCTGCCGCATGTCCGCCCGAACCGACGGAAACTGCAGCAGTTCCACCCGGTAATAGGGGTCCTGGGGGTGGGCCTCGCACAGGGATTCCAGGATTGCCCGTCCGCTGTCGGGGTTGCCCTGTTCCCGCTGAAGGCGGGCAAGGGCGAGTTGGACCTCAATGCGATCCGCTCCGGCCAGGGCGTCGGCGGCGGCCTCCAAGGTCTGGATCGCCTCCGCGACTGCCCCTTGCCAGACCTGCAATTCCGAGAGCAACAACCGGGGAAGGGCGGAATCCGGCGAAAGCTCGACGACTCGGCGGCATGCTTGTATCGCCCGATCCGCCTGATCGGTCTGTTGATATCGCCGAACCAGTTCCAGCCCCGCGAGCTCTGCGTTGGGACACTGCTCGATCGCTTCCTCCAACAGGGTGATCGCCGCATCCGGGTTGCCGGCCAGGGCCTTGATCCGGGACAACAGGATGGGAATGCCGACGTGGGTCGGGTTCGATTCGCGCAGCGCAAGCAGATCCCGCTCCAGGAGTTGGAGCTCCGCCGCAGACCCGCCCGCAGGCCGCCAGGTCTGGATTTGCGCTTCAATTCGCAGCAGTTGGGCCCGCAGGTCGTCCGGCCGCAGTTGCTGGGCCATTCGAGCATACTTCAGGGCCTCGGCCGGATCGCGATCCAGATACGCCCGGGTGAGGGAGATGACGCTGGGATAGTCGCCGGGCGCCATCGTCAGCAACTGCCGTCGAGCGTCGATCGCGCGGAGTTGCTGTCCGGTGGCCTCGTAAGCGTCGGCCAAGTGGCGCCAGGCAGACTCGTCCTGGGGATTGCGCGTAGTCAGCGTCTCGAGTTCGGCGATGGCGTCATAGAATCGGCCCTCCGCCCGAGCGATCGCCGCCCGCAAATGGGCGGCGCCGACCTCCGTGGCGCTGCTGCCCATCGGGGCCGTCAGTGCCCGCGCATAGTCTTGCGAGCATTGCCGCGCGTCATCCAGACGGTTGGCCGCCAGAAACAGATCTACCGCCGTTGGCAGGAACGTCACGCGGTGGGGGTCCGTCAACGAAGCCAGAGCCTCTCTGGCCAGCGCCACGCCTGCGTCAAGTGCCTGTGTGCGCAGGCGCACGTCACCCATCAGCAGATACCAGGCCAGCCAGAGGTCGGCCGGATCGCGCTCGACGGCGTCGGGAATGCCGGCATCCCGCAGGGCGACGAGCTGATGCTCGGCGCGGGCCGGTTCGCCGAGCCGGAGCCATTCTTCCGCCAGCACCAACGGCGTAGTGACCAGAGCGGCCGGACGGGCGTCTGCCGCCGTCAAATCCTGTCTTGCAGCGGATTCATCGTTGCGCACCGTCCGTTGCAGGCGAGCGCGGTGCGCCCAGGCATCCGCGAGGTCGGGTCGGTGCTCCAGTGCGCGGCCGAGCACTTCGATCGCCGCCGACTGCCCTTCGGGCGTGTCCGCCTCCAGGGCCAGGTCGCTGAGCAGAATCCAGGCTTCGATGACGTCGGGGTGCCGCTCCAGCAAGTCGGTCAGTGCGTTTGCCGCGTCGTCGCGCTTCCGCTGGCCTGCCCAAGCCTTGCCCAGCCAGAGCAACGCATCCGCATCGTCCGGAGCCACGGCGAGCCGGTTCCGGCACACCATCGCGGCCTCCGAGAAGTTCCGCACTCGGAAGCATAAGCGGGCCAACTGCGCGCTCGACCATTGATCCGCCCGCTTAAGCCGCAGAAGGCGTCGATACGCGCTGATGGCGTCGCCAAGGTGGGCGGGCTCCAGCGGGCGCGCCTTCAGGTTGGCATCGGCGAATCGGCCGAGAATGTCGGGATCGTCCGGATAGCGGACGAGATAATGGCGAAGATGACGGCAGGCCGTCGCGTACTCCCCGGCCTCCAGGGCTGCCAGACCTTCGCGCAGGGCCCGATCGGCCACGGCGCGTTTGCGGACCTTGTACCAGGCGGCCCCTCCGCCGCCGAGCAACACCAGGATCGCCATGAGAACGACGAGCACGCGGACATTCACCGATCCGTGCGGTGCGTACATACGTTTTCTCGACGTGCCTCCGAAAAGAGGAGCTTTGTGCGCAGACCGAATGCTGCCCGGGTCAGTCGACACGAGTCATCATACGCGGGTCGACGCGCGCGCCAATGCCATCCTGCTCTGCCCGGGCATTCCGGACCTCGCATACAAAAAGACCCGCCGACGGGAGCGGCGGGTCATTGAGTCTTGTGTACATACTTCGTTGGACTAGGCGAGCCAGCGGCGTCCGAACCCTATCATCGCCAGACCCAATCCGCCCAGCAGCAGCGCGGCAGGCGCGGGAATCGCCTGGATTTCCACCACCAGGTCATTGAAGTCACGCAAGCCCGGAATCGACGAATCTTCCCAGAACAACAGCCAACTGAGCTGCCCGCCCGGCCCCTCCACCCGGTAGGTCACCAGGTGATCCTGGTCGAACGGGTTATCCGAGGCCACGGACGTATGCAGATTCCGCTGCCCGCTGAACAGCCCGCCTCGACGAGCCAGAACCCACGATTGGTCGGCCAGATCTATGGTGAACGAGCCGGATACGTTGTAACCCAACCCCTGGGTTTCAAATCCCTTCTGGAACGTGGCGCCCGGGCCGTCGCCGGACATCAGACCGAACTGCTGGCGGCTGGATGAGAAGACAGCGGTCGCGGAAGCCCGGGTGTTTCCACCCGTGAACAGGCTGTCAGCCCCGGGGAGCGACCCGTCACGAAAATCCACCACGCCGCCGCCGCCGAAGTCGTGCAGACGCGTGACGGTGATGCCGTTTGCACCGATGAAGTTCAGCCCGCTCGCCGAAAACGAGGTTCCGTAGAGGTGACTCAGGATATCCTGGTGAGTCGGCTCTCCGAACAAGGGGGCCTGGATCGTCGTGTAATCTCCCTGGGCCGTGGCCAGAGAGCCCCCCAACACGATCAGCAATCCCAATGCAACGCTTCTCACGTTTCTGCCTCCCGGATTCTTTCAGCGTCGGGCGGGCTCGGATGCCTGTCCACGACGTTTTTCCCCCGCGCGTAGCCGCCGGCTGGCGGCCATCTGACGCCGATACACCTCATACACGGACAACAACCCCATCGGAACCAACCGACAGTATCCGTTTTCAGAGGATGTCTGGAACGGTGCTCACCCCACTGAATGCCGTTCCCACTCAATTGTTCCATTGTAGACCGTCCCAAAAGGGGGTTCAAGCAAATTTCCAGCCTCCATGCATGCAAATCGGGAAGAATTAAAGTGACACCGCGATCGGTTCCACGGCGCGGTGCGGACGGTGGCGAAGGGTGTCCCGGTCGCCGGATCCCATTTGCTCCAATTGTACTACTATCCTTCTTTTTTATAAAGGGTTAGCTGCGCATGATCTTCAGGCTAATGTGGTCGATGTCAATGGCAGCGAGCAACCGCAAATCCGCATCGCGGCCAAAACCCGGGACGCCCAGGGCCGGACAGAAAGCACTGTAGCAACGAAGCGCGCTCGGTAGTTGAGAGAACGTCGCCTGACCCGTTTCCGAAGCATCTCATGCTCGCATTGCGCGGCACGAATAACGTCCGAAAGGTTGAATTCCCCGGCGGCAGCGGATAGCTTTCCGATGTTGGGATGAATGGGATCGGTTGGATATCGGTCCTTCACGCCGGGTTGTTTTGGGGTGCACAGAAAGCGCATGGCCGGGCGAAACGACTGGCCCTCTGAGATGTGCTCCCCCAGCCTTCCAGAATCGGCCTCCCAGCTTCAGCCGGCGCGGACCGGACGCCGGAGTGACAGAACGCGCTGACGAAATGCGATTTGTCGCGGCGTCCTGCCGGGCGGAGCGGGCGGCCCGCGGGGCAGACGTGAGTTCACGGCAAGAGCGAGTGTTGGCGGAAAGGCGGCGCCTGACCGCAACGACGCGAATACGGCGACGGATTCGTTGGGAGCTCTGGGGGCTCGCAGCGGTGTGTGTGGCCGTGTGGGGCGGGCGGGCCGCGGCGTGGGTGCCTCCCATCGGTATCCCCGAGCCGGACTTCGGCATTCACCAGACCGTGGCCGGCGTGTACGGCAGCTCGGACTATTGCACGCACTATGTGAACAACGCACATCCGGCTGCGACAGACGACGATAACCCGTTCGGAAGTCCGACTCGGCCGCGCCAGACGATCCCCTCCGTCCTGGCAGCGGGCAGCGTGGTCTATGTGGACGGGGGTGCGTACTCCACGACGGCCATGGGCACACTGCGAGGCAACGGGACCACCGCGCTGCCTGTGTTCATCCGCGGCAATCCAGCCGCCCCGCCAAAGATCACCATCGAGACGACTTTCATCGGAACCTGCTTCATCATCGAACACCTGGACTTCGACGGGCCGCGTGCGCAGGGCAACGTACTGGGGCCGTCCGACGGGGTCTGTATCCGCCACTGTGAAGTGCAGAACGCCCGGGGCAACGGTGCGGGCCTGGTGGCGGTGGGCAGTTGGGACGGAGGTGATCCGACCGTCGTCCGGAATATCGTTTTCTACGGCAACCGGATTCACGATCTGGGGAACCTGAGCGCCCAGACGGACGAGGATCATCACGGTTTCGTGATCGGGCACCACGCCAACCACGTCTGGATGCTGGATAACGAGATCTACAATACCAGCGGGTCCGGCCTTCAGGTCAACTCCGGATTCCTGGACGAAACGGGCGATCGTCCGGCCCACCACGTGTACGTGGGGCGCAACCACGTGCATCACGTGCGTCAGTCCGGGTTGACCGTCAAAAAGGCCCGTGACGTGGTTTTTTCCGAGAACGTGGTCCACGACGTCATCTCGACGCCGTGGTCGGTGAGCAAGGGACTGGCGTTTCAGTACGGGCCCTACAACCTGTGGTACATCTACAATCACCTGTATGACAATGAGTGGGGCATCAACGCGCCCAGCAACGACGGCGGGCCCGGTGGCGATGTCTACTTCGTCGGGAACCTGATCCACAATTGCGGCTTGGCGATCACCTGCTGGAACAACCAGCAGACGGCCCATATTGTCGGGAACACGATTGCCAATTGCGGAGGAGGGATTCGGTACGAGAACGGGCCGGGCATCCGGCTGGCCGACAACATCATCGCCAACATGTCCGCCGCCGAGCATATCGACGTGTTCGGCGGCAGCGGGAGCACCGCGGCGAAATCCACCAGCACCCACGACCTGTTCTATCAATCCGCGGGGCCCGTTCGGATCAAGTGGAGTTCCGCCACGTACACCAGTGTTGCGGCGTTTCAGGTCGCCACGGGGAAGGGGACGGGCGATCTGGAGGGCGATCCGCTGTTCGTGGACGCCGCCGCCGGTGACTACCGCACGCAGCCCGGGAGCCCCGCCACCGACGCGGGAACCGCTCCGTCGGTCTACGACCAGTATTTGAGTTTCTTCGGGCAGGATATTGCCGTGGACATTGACGGTGTTCCGCGGACGGCGGGGCTGGGGCACGACATCGGCTGTTACGAGCAATACGAGTATCAGAGCTGCCAGGGTCCGGCGGACTGTGACGACGGCATCGACTGCACCGTGGATGACTGCGTGGGTGGGTACTGCGTTTTCACTCCGAATCACTCGCTTTGCCCGGACGATGGACTTTTCTGCAACGGCGCGGAAATCTGCAGCGTCCGACAGGGCTGTATCTCGACGGGCAATCCCTGTCCGTTCGGACAGGGCTGTAACGAGGAAACGGAGACGTGCTCCGGTGCTCAGGCGGCCGTGTTGTACGTGAACCATGCGGCCGGCGGCGCCAACAACGGCAGTTCGTGGGCCAATGCGTTTCGGGATCTTCAGGACGCGCTGTCGGCGGCCGCGCTCGATCCGTTCATCACGCAGATATGGGTCGCGCAGGGAACCTATCGACCCGATCGGGGCACGGGCGATCGCTCGGCGTCGTTTGCCCTGCTGGATGGCGTGGCTCTCTACGGCGGCTTCCGCGGCGATGAGGCAGTGTTGCGGCGCCGCGACATCGCCCGGTACCGAACGATCCTCTGTGGCGATCTCCACGACGATGACGACTGGGGCAGTACGGCGGAGAACAGCTATCACGTGGTTACGGCCGGCGACACCGGGCCGGCGGCTGTCGTGGATGGGTTCACGATTCGGCGCGGCCGGGCGGACGGCTATGGCGACGGGCGGGGATATGGCGCGGGCGTGTATATGGTCAACGGCAGCCCGACGGTGCGAAACTGCATCATCGAGCAGAACCGGGCCTCCGACTACGGAGGCGGGCTCTATGCAGCCGGGCAGGGGGGCCCCACCCTGATCGATTGCGTCTTTCGCGATAACCACGCCCGCAACGGCGGGGGTCTGGAGGCGGTGTGCGAGTTCCTCGACATGACCAACTGTACCGTCGCGGGCAACACGGCGTCCTGGTATTACGCAAAGGGCGGCGGCATTTCCTGGGCGGGTCAGCAGTTGGATCTCACCAACTGCGCCGTGGTGGATAATGCTTCTTCCGGCAGTGGCGGAGGCGTCTTCTCGACCACGGGTACGCTGATCGTGCGCAACTGTACGGTGGCGGGCAACCGAAGCGAATATGGCAGCGCATTCAACACACAGGGTGACACGTTCGCCAGTATTTCCAACTCCATCTTCTGGGGAAATGTGTCCGGCTATTCCGATCTGGAAGCGGCCCAGTTGAACTCCAACGGCGTGAATTCGAACGGCTTCATCAATGACAGTTGCGTGGAGGGATGGTCTGGCGCGCTGGGTGGTGAGGGAAACATCGGTGAGGATCCGCGGTTTCTCAACGCGGCCATGGGACAATACCGCCTGACCGCGGCGTCGCCGTGTGTGGACCGGGGGAACAACGCCAGGGTCGCCCCTGACGTGAATGATCTGGACGGAGACGGAGACACGTCCGAACCGATTCCCTATGACCTGGACCGCAATCCGCGCTTCATCAACGCGTTCGCCGGTCCGGACCCGCGATCCGTGATCGTGGACATGGGCGCGTATGAATTCCAGGTGGCCGGTCCGGCCATCGGCGATTTCGACGAGGACGGCGACGTCGACGCCGCCGACTACGAAACATTCGTGAACTGCCTGACCGGCATCAGCGCGTGCGGGCCGATGGGCTGCGGGCCGGCGGATATCGACGGCGATGACGATGTGGATTTGAACGATTTCGACGGAATGGCGCCGTGTACATTCGGTCCCACGATCGGTCCGGTCGGCGGCGATTGCGCCCGGTTCGACCTGAACGCCGATCTGCACGTGGACTTGCGCGATTTCGGACTCTTCCAGGCGGCGTTTGTCAGTCCGTATCCGAACCCCGCCTGTGACCTGGCCGACTTCAACGCTGACGGCGTGGTCGACCTCTTCGATTTTGCCATTTTCCAGCAGGCCTACACCGGGTAGGGAAGCAGGCAGCGTTTCGGTGCCATGCCGATGGCGGCGGCATCTCACGGAACAGCCCCGACGCTCAGCGGATCCGGATCGATCGTGTTACCGGCGATGCGCTCCCGCTCTGCCGCGAGTCACTCACTCCCGGTTCAGCGGCGAGGGGGCATGGAGTTGCTCGTCGGTATCGGGCTCGGACGGGCGTGATGCGGCGATGAGCGACTCGTCGTCGTTGATCCTGACAAGGTTCAGTCCGCCGTCGACCTCCAGGCTCAACCGCCAGCGCTGGCCGGCGGACATGGGGGCATAGACGGCCTCCCCCTGGGCAACGCGCACGTGTGCCTGCGCGGCCTTGTCCGGATCCGTGGCGTACGACCAGAACTGCCGCCAGAGCTCGACCTCGAACTGGCTCGGTTCCGGCGATGTGCGATAGACATCGGGTATGTCGCCCGGTCGGCCGAGCCAATACCCGTCTTCCGGAGCCTGTGTTTCGCTGTAAATTCGCCTGAACAGGGCCAGGCTCTGCCCGCGAAGGGCGTCGCCCTGTTCGACACAGTCGTCGGAGAACTTGAGAACCAGGGCGTCAAAGTGGGGGACTCCGCCGGGCACGCCGATCACCAGGGGCGGTAGGGATTGGCCGTCGCGGGCAATTTCCGTGAACCGGATAACCGTCTGCCGAATACGGTTCTGGTCGTCGTGGTGCTGTTGAAGCACCTCCACGTCCGCGACGCGCCGCTCCATCCGCAGTCGCTCCACAATGGCGACCAACTCTCGGCGCTGCCGTTCGATCTGTTCGGCCTTTTCGGCGAGGGCGGCGTATTCGCGTTCCAGCGCTTCGTGCTGCCGGATCCGGTCCGCTTCCCGATGATCCCGCACTTTCCACGCGTACCGGCCACCCAGCAGCCCGATGAGGGCCACGGCAGAGCCAAGCAGGAACCATCGGATTCGCGTCTTCACCAGATGCACCGACTCTTATCCGGGCCGGACCCCGACCTTGGGCGGATTGACTCTCTGAGCTCGGGCCCCGGTCCCCAAGATTCTACACCCCTCATCGGTTTCGGTCGGCGGGTTCCGCCACCGACAGTGGAAGACCCGCGCGGCGAGCGGTCGTTTTTCACTCGTGAAAAACAAGCAGTCAGGTGCCCGGGCGAGACGACCGGCGGCCGGGCGCATGGACAGGGTCTCTGGCGGATTCGAGGCCCGGTCAGCCGACCTCGCGGGTCTGGAACAACGCGACGCCAATCAGCAGAGCCGCCACCACGAACAGCCCGCAGTAAGCGGCAGTCATCCAGACATAACGAAACGGAACGAAGACGGCGTCTGCATGAAGGGCCTCCGTCACGCCCACGAGGTTCAGATTAGGCATGATTTTATAAAGTGTGGATGCCACAGCGGAGTCTTTGGCATGTCGCCCGAGGGTCGCATCGGACGTGAGGCCCAGAGCAAAAACGACCGCACAAACAAGGAGTGTGCTGACCTGCCCAAGGCGAGTGGAGGCAGCCAGGGCGACGGCCGCCAGTACCAACACCCCGCAGAACACCAGGAACGCGGCCACGAACACCTGCCCGCCCGGCATGTCCGTCCCGACCCAGAATGTCTTGGGCTGGAACTTCTCGTCAAAGCAGGCGATCAAGAGAACCGCGACTGTGAAAACCGGGGCGGCCAGCGTGATGGCCAGCGATGTAAACTCCATGTCATAAAAGTAGTTACAGAAAGCTGCGACCAGCAGCACCAGGAGGAGGCTGCCGAAGCCGAACACGATAACCGGCAGGTCCCAGGGATCGGCCGACGTCTGAAGGACGGCGTGGCGCTGGGTCATCAGCAGGACGGTGAAATTGATGTAGAAAGCGACGGCCAGAGCCGCCAGCAGGCCCAGGTATTTCCCCGCGATGAACGTTGTGCGCCCGACCGGCTTGCTGATGACGGTCATGGCCGTCTTGTTCTCAATCTCGCGGCCCAGAACCCCGGCCGCACTGAAAGCCGCCAAGAACATCCCGGACAGCATCAGCGTAGAAAGCCCAAGGTCGAGCAGGAGCTTGTCGTCGTCGTCCAGCGTGTAGGCGGCCAGTGCCACGTTCATGATGAGCAGGAAGGCCGTTACACCCAGCACAACCAGGTACACCGGCTGGCGGATGGTCTCAATGAGGGCGTTGATCGCGATACCCAGAAATCGGCTGTGCATGGTTGTGGTCGCAACTGCTTGCCAGGCACAAGGTAAAGATCTCGCCGGCCGTGGCGGGGCGGCGCTTGGCATCCGGTGTTCGTTATTGTATTCTGCTGCCCCGGCGTGGCAACACAACGGCTGAGAGTCACTCCGGGCTGCTGTCATCGAGACGTTTGGCAGGCCTGGGAGGTTCACGGAAAAAAGACGTTCCGGAGTCATCCATGAAAGACTTGTCCATAGCGGCGGACCGGCGTGGGCAAACTGCCGCGGCGGCTGGACTTGGCGTTCAGTTGGCGGGGGTGGCTGCCCTGTTGGCTCTGGGGTTCTGGAGCGGATCTCCGGCCATTCTGGCGGGCGGGCGCTACCTTCTGGGCGGACCACTCATCTGGTTCGTTCTGCTGCTGGTCTTCACGCAGCGAAAACGCGCGAGTCTGAAAGACCGGGAGGTGGAGGAGCTCAAGCGCATGCGGGCGGCCGATCCATCCCTGGCCATTTTCGAGCTGGAAGAGGGCACGGTGGAACGGCGGCGGCTGGAATGGATGTACCGCTGGCTGTTCCTGTTCACCACGCTTGCGCTGGCGGCGTATCATATTGTGGGGGCGCTCTACGTTCGGTGGTCATGGCGCATCGGAGAGCCGCTGACCAGCGACGCGTGGAAGTTCGATCCACGGACGGGACCGCTGTTGGCGTTCCTGGCCGGTACGGGCTTCGTCTGCTTTCTGTACTCGCGTTACACGGCGGGCATGTCGCATCACCCGGAGTGGCGGCTGCTGCGCGCGGGGGCCAGCTATCTGGCCGGCAATGCCCTGGCATGCCTGGCCCTGGTGATCTCCATCGGCTTTCGGAATTATGACATGCCGCACGGTGAGCCGATCGTGGCTCACGGCATTCGCCTGCTGATGCTGCTGCTGGGGGTCGAGTTCCTCATCGCGCTGCTCTTGAACTACTACCGGCCGCGAATACCGGGCGAGATTCCCCGGCCGGCGTTCGACAGCCGCCTGCTGGAGATGATCAGCGAGCCGGGAGGGGTGGCCCGGTCCATCGCGGATGCGATCAACTATCAGTTCGGGTTCGAGGTGACCAAGACCTGGTTCGGCCAGTTGATCAAGCGGGCGTTCTTTCCGCTGGTCGTGCTGGGGCTGGTGGTGTTGCTGCTGTCCTCGTCGGTGGTGATCGTGGGCGCGGAGGAGCAGGCGTTCGTGGAGTACTTCGGGCGTCTGACGCAGCCGGCGGATCGGCCACTGGACCCGGGGATCTACCTGAAATGGCCCTGGCCGATCGAGCGGGTGTATCGGGCGCCGGTGCGGCGGCTTCAATCATCGATGGTGGGCGAGCGGCCGAAGGAAGATCCGCGGGATGAAAAGGGACGATTGAAGCCGGTGTTGTGGGGCACGTCACACGGGTTCACCTCGGAAATGTTGACCATCGTGGCTTCACCGCCGCAGACGGAATACGACCGGTTGCGGGAGGCGGCGCGCGGGGACGTGCCGGAGGACGCCCGCGACAAGTCCGTCGCCGTCAACCTGATGTTCATCTCGGTGCCCATGGAGTACCGGATCAAGAACCTGCACGATTACCTGTACGGCTACACCGATCCGGCGAAGGTGCTGGAAGTCCTGGCGTTTCGGGCCCTGTCCGACTATGCGGCCGGAGTGGACATCGACCACCTGATGGGGACGGGACGGGCCGAATTCGCCGAGCGTTTCCGCGCGGAGCTTCAGAAGGAGACGGACGCGCTGGATCCGCCGCTGGGCATTGAGATCACGTTTCTGGCCCTGCAAGACGCACACCCGCCGGACACGGATGGCGTTGCGAAGGCGTTTCAGGACGTGATCACGGCGGAAGTGAAAAAGAACGCGGATATCGAGACGGCCGAGGGCGAATCACGCCAGCAACTGACGTTGACGGCGGGCGACGTGGCCCGGGCGGAAGCTCTGGTCGATGCCATTACGCAGCGCGATCGGCTGGCGGAGGACCGTACGGCATCCGCGGAAAACCGCGAGGAGGCGGAGCGCGAGGTGGCGGACCTGCTGCTGGGCAATCCGGCCCGGGACATTCCCCGCATGAGCGGCGAGGCGGCCATGCAGATCGCGGCGGCCCAGGCCAGCCGAACGATCTCTGTCAGTGACGCCGAAAGCAAGGCCCGGCTGTTCGAAGCGGAGGTGACGGCCTACGAAGCCGCCCCGTCGCTGTACAAGGTGCGCAAATACCTGGAGATGCTTCAGCGGAGTCTGGAGAATGTCCGCAAATACGTGGTCACGCTGGATACGCGAAAATCCAAGCTGATCGTCATCTTTGAATCCGAAAAGCGGGATGTGTTCTCCATCGCGGCGGAAGAGACGAAGAAATAGCGACACCGCCATGGCGCGGTGCGCGGAAGGAGATCGTCAAGCCATGCCCAGTCGTTTGCCCAGTATTCTGGCGGGGATCGCGCTGGTCGTCGTCCTCGGGCTATACATGTGTTGCTTTCAGGTTCGAACCACGGAGATGGCCGTCCTCAAGACGTTCGGGCGGATGAGTGACGAGCCGATCACGGAGGCGGGCCTGTACTGGAGGCTGCCCTGGCCCATCCAGGAACCCGTGAAGTTCGACCGACGCATCCGGATCATGGAGGACATGGTGGAGGAAACGCCCACGGCCGACGGGAAAAACGTGACCGTCACCACGTACACCGGCTGGCGCGTGGCGGACCCCAAGCTCTTCCACACGGCCTATCCGGACGAGAAGGAGGCGGAGGCCGCGCTGCGGACCAAGGTCCGGGCCCACAAGAAGGCGGTGATCGGACAGCACCAGTTCGCCGAATTCGTCTCGACGGACCCGGCGGAGCGGAGGCTGGCGGAGATCGAGAAGAGGATGATGGACCAGGTCGCCTCCGAGGCACGGAAGGAATTCGGCGTGGAAATTGCCTTCTTCGGCATCAAGAAGCTGGGGCTTCCCGCGGACGTGACCAAGACCATCTTCGAATATATGAAGGCCGAGCAGAATCGCCGGGCCACGCGCTACGAGGCGGAAGGCAAGGCCAAGGCCCAGGAGATACTGTCGGAAGCCAAGCGGAAGAACGAACTCATCATGGCGGCGGCCCAGTTCAACGTGGACTCCATTGAGGCGGACGGGCGGCGCCGGGTGGGCGAAATCTATCGCAGCTTCGCCGAGCATCCGGAGCTTCGCATCTTCCTGGACAAGCTGCGGGCCCTGGAGGAGACGCTCTCCAAACGGACGACCCTGATTCTCGACACCAGCACCATACCGGCCGACCTGTTTGACGCGGAGCAGCGCATGGCCCCCGCCAAGAGTCTCAAACTGGACCTGGATGCATCGGGAACACCGACCCGGGAGGTGCCCGGACCATGAGCTGGCATCATCATCACGGTCATCCGCACGACGACGGGCCGGAGGACGTGCCGTTCGACGCTGCGAACCAGTCGCTGGCGGACGCCCTGCGGGCGAGCTTCCGGATTCTCAAGCTCATCATGATCGCGGTGGCGATCGGGTTTCTGATCTCGAACGTCAAGATCGTAGATAATAACGAGGAGGCGGTCATCTTCCGGTTCGGCAAGCTGAAGCTGGCCCGGGACGGCCGCCCGTTCCAGCCGGGGTTTCTGCCGGCCTTTCCCTACCCGGTGGACCAGGTCGTGGAACTCTCGACGAAGCAGCGCAACACGCTGGTACACTGGGACCATTTCTTCCACGTGGACGATGCCGACCGCAACCTGGCTCTCAAGGCGCTCACGGACAAGTATCGCAACCCGCTCGATCCGGTTCGGGACGGCGCCCTGCTGACGGCCGACCAGGGCCTGGTGCACGTGAAGTGGACCGTCACGTACGGAATCTCCGATCTGGAAATGTACATCCGGCACGTCGCCGACGATACGACGGCGGCGCAGGCGATCATCACATCTCTGCTCAACAGCACGGCCATTCGGGTGGCGGCGGATTACACGGTGGAGGAGATCACGCGTCAGCGCACCGCGGACCTGTCTTCGCGCGTGCTTCGGGAGATGAACACGGAGCTGGAGCGGCTGGAGACGGGGCTGCACGTGGATACGCTGGAGCCGGAAACGACCGTTCCTTCCGAAACGCTCAGCGCGTATACCAACGTGTCCGTCGCGGAGAACAAAAAGGCGGAGGAAATCCAGAAAGCTCGCAAAGAGGCCAACAGCCTGCTCACCCAGGCGGCCGGAGAAGCACACCTGTATCTGGCGGGCCTGTTCGACCTGCAGGACGCCGCCCGACGGAACGGAGATGACGACATTGAAGCAGTCCTGGCTCTTCTGATCGACCGGGTGTGCGGCGGGGCCGCAACGGGGGTCCAGGGGTCTGCTCTGCCGGGCTCGACGCCGGCGGCAGACGGAGGGGCGACGGCTCCTCCGCAGGTACCGGCCATGCCCGTGCGCACGCCGGAGGCAGCCCTGGAATACGTCCGGCAGCGAGTCGAGCAATGGGTCGAGGCGAAGGAGACCGGCCAGGCGGAGCGCATCGAACAACTGCGGGCCGAAATCAACACGGATCCGGGGCTGCGCGTCTCGGGCGAGGCGGGCAGCCGGATTTCGCAGGCCCGGGCGTATTATGCCCGGGCGGTTCAGGAGATCGCCGGCGACGTGGAGGTCTACACCGCGATGCTGGATGAGTTTCGCCGCAGTCCGGAACTGCTGATCAACCGGCTGTGGCACGAAACATGGATCCACCTGTTGAACGCAGACGGCGTCACCAAGTACACGCTGCCCGCGCAGACGAACGAAATCCGCCTGATGGTTCCGCCGGATCCCGAGCAGAAGCGGATTGACGAGATCCAGCAGATCCAGAAGGACATTGAATTCAAGAAGCTGGTGGGTTAGGCCGTCGCAGGCCGGTCCATCCGAGTGTTCTCCGCAGCCGGCAACGGCGTTTCCCAAGGTTCGGCATGATTATCCCAGTCGTACAGACGATCGGGCTTACCAAGCAGTTCAAGGACTTCTGGCGGCGGGCCAAGGTGGAGGCCGTCAAAGACCTGAATCTGGAGATTCATCGCGGCGAGGTGTTCGGCCTGCTGGGCCCGAACGGCTCCGGCAAAAGCACCACGATCAAGATGCTGCTGGGTCTGCTGTACCCGACGCGGGGGCAGATCGCCGTGTTTGGCCGGGCGCCGACCGACGTGGCGACCAAAGCCCGCATCGGTTTCCTGCCCGAAGAGTCGTATCTGTATCGTTTTCTGGACGCGCGGGAGACGCTCGACTATTACGGGCGGCTGTTCCACCTGCCGTCGCGCGTGCGCCGGGAGCGCATCGAGAAACTGCTGGAAATGGTGGGCCTCAAACACGAGGCCCGGCGCCGTCTGGGTGAGTACTCCAAGGGCATGGCCCGGCGTATCGGTCTGGCGCAGGCCCTCATCAACGATCCGGATTTTCTGATCCTCGATGAGCCGACGACGGGGCTGGATCCGATCGGCACGCGGCAGATCAAGGATCTGATCCGCGAACTGGGCAACCGGGGAAAGACCATTCTGCTGTCCAGCCATCTGCTGGCCGACGTGGAAGACGTATGCGACCGGGTGAGCGTTCTATACGGCGGCCAGCAGCGCAAGGAAGGCCGGGTGAAGGAACTGCTGCGTCAGACGGACCGCACCCAGATCATCGCTCCGCGGCTGGAGCCGCAGACCATTGAGCGGATCCGCAACGTCGTCCGCCTGGAAGAGGAAAAGGAACTGATCGAGGTCACTTCTCCGGCCGAGCGGCTGGAGACGATTTTCCTGCAAATCGTGCATGAGGCCCAGGTGGCCAACGTGGCCACATCCGGGGCCCGGGCGTCCGGGGCCATGCCGGATTTCCTCGGACCGCGCGACGAAGGTGCGGCTGTGGTCGACGAGCTGGTCCACGCGGCGGGCCGCCGGATTCCCGAGCCGGAGCCGGTGGAGGTCGCGGAGGTGCCGGCGGCGCCGACAGGCCCCGCCCAGGACGTGCTGGAGTCGCTGCTGGCCCGTGAACCGGAGCCGGCGACCGTCGTACCGGAAGCGGAGGAAGAGGGGCCGGCTCCGCCCGCCGGTCCGCGCGAGGCGATCGAGGCGGACCGCGATGTGATTGACTCACTGTTGTCCGATCCGGACAAGAGGTCCGATCCGCGTGACTAGCATCTGGGCCGTCGCCCGCCATATGGTGTCCGAGGCCATCCGGATGAAGATCGCCGTGTTCTTCATCTGCCTGCTGGCTCTGCTGATTTTCGGGTTGCCGTTTGTGGCCCGGGGCGACGGCACGGTCAGCGGAGCGATCCAGGCCTTCCTAGTGTATTCTCTCGGCGCGGTTTCGTTTCTGCTGGCTCTGCTGACGCTTTTTCTGTCGCGCTCGCTCTCGGACGAGCTGGCGCAGCGGCAGATTTTCTTCCTGATGACCAAGCCGTTGCCGCGCTGGCAGTACGTGCTGGGCAAGTGGCTGGGCATCGTACTGTTTGACCTGTCTCTGCTGCTGCTGGCCGGGTTGGGTATCGGTGGAATGGCCCGCTACATCGCGGCTTCGCAGGAGCCGCGAGACGCGCTGGATCGCCTGAAGCTGACGGACCAGGTGTTCGTCGCCCGCCATCAGGCGGCGGTGGAGCTGCCCACGCGGATGTTCGAAGACGCGGCCAGAAACCGGTTCGAACGCCGCAAGGAGGAGGGATATTACGGCCGTCAGAGCGAGGTCAGCGAGAAAAACGAGATCACCCTCCTCCAGCAGGAGGAGGAGCAGCGCTGGCGGAACGTGAATCCGGGCGAGTGGCGGGAGTTCGTGTTCCGGAACGTTCGCTGCGATCGCAGTGAGGGCAAAACCATCCAGATTCGCTACAAGGCGCTGGCCACGAACTATCCGGCGGACGAGATCGTCCGGTCGTTCTGGCAGATCGGCGATCCGGACAAGGTTCAGCCGTACTGGACGCTGCGGCGTGACGTGCATGATCGGTTTCACACGTTTTCCGTGCCGGCCGCCACGGTGGCGGAAGACCACACCCTGCGCATCCACTTTCTGAATTACGTGCTTCCGCCGGATCAGCGACCGATTCTCGTAGATGCGGAACATCCGGACGAGCAGATCTACCCGTTCGTCATACGCCTCGAGCCGACCCCTCCGGTGGAGGTGCTGTTCGGCGTCGGGTCGTTTGAAGGCAATCTGGCGCGGGTACTGGCGTTGATTCTCTTCAAGCTCATGTTCCTGGCCGCTCTGGGGGTGGCCGCATGTACGGTGTTCTCGTTTCCCGTGGCGATTCTGGTATCGCTGGTGGTGTACACGCTGGCGGAGTTCCGCGACTTCATCGCCGAGTCCATCGAGTATCTCAGCGGGGACGGACTGGAGGGGATGTTCCAGGCGGGTTTTGGCCTGATTCTGCGGGTGATTCTGTTCGTGATTCCGAATTTCCCGTCGTTCGACGCGGTGAACACGTTTGTGGACGGGCGGAATGTGACGCTGAAGTGGGTGCTCCTGGGGCTGGGCACGATGGCGCTGGTGCAGACCGGAATCGTGCTCCTGGCCGCCTGCCTGATGTTCCACTTCCGCGAAGTCTCGGAGGTGTCGATCTGAGATGTCGCTGCATGTTCCCATTCACATTCCGGAATACCTGCGTCTGCGGGAGCGGGCCCAGCGGCGTGATCGGCTGATTCAGGCCTCGGCCATCGCCGGCGCCTTGGCCGCCGTGATCGGGGCCGCCGCGCTGGTGGGCCCGCTCAACCAGATCCGCCAGAAATCCGAGCTGCTCATCGATCCGCAGCAGATCGGCACGCTGCCAGCCGACATTTCGCTGGTGACGCAGATGGGAACGTTGCGCGGCCTGGCGATCGTCGTGGGCTTCGGTCGGGCGGAAGAACTCAAGCAGGCGGGCCGCTTTTTTGAACTGATGCAACTGTCCAGTTGGCTGTGCAAGCTGGCGCCTCAGTTTGACAAGGTCTGGCAGTACCATGCGTGGAATCAGGCCTACAACATTTCCGTCAGTGAGTATACCGCGGAGGGACGCTGGAAGTGGGTGCAGAACGGCATCCGGCTGATCCGCGACCAGGGGTTGCTCTACAATCCGAAATCCAACGGCCTGTACAAGGAGCTGGCCTACATCTTCTGGCACAAGATCGGCGACATGACGGACGATCACCACTACGACTACAAGCGCGCGCTGGCCGTTCAGATGGAACGCGTCCTGGGCGCTCGTCCGCTGACCCTGCGCACGGACGAGGAGGTCGAGTGGTTCCGGCCCGTGGCCGAGGCGGACCCGGATGTGGAGGCGCTGATCGCATCGGATCCGGCGGTGGCGCATTTCGTGGACCGGCTCCGGACGGTCCATTTGAACCCCGACGCGGAGTTGCTCGACTTCGTCGCCCGGCACATGCGGCCGCAGGAGGAGGTGCGGCGCCTGCGCAGCGCCGTGGACGAGGACACGCAGGAGGAGATCAACAAGCGTCTGCCGATCCTGCAGGACGAAGGCACGGCGGACGCCCGCGACCGGCTGCTGGCATCCCTGCGGGCCCGCGAGCTGGGCGTCCAGTTCCACATGGATCCCAAGCGGATGCTCCGGCTGATGGAGAAATACGGCCCGGTGGACTGGCGGACGCCGTTCGGCCACACCCTGTACTGGGCAACGCTGGGCGACGAGGTGACGCGGCGCGTCAAGAAGCTCGACGCTTCGGATGCCATGAACACCGCCCGGTTCATCAACTTCGCGCTGCAGAATACCGTGCAGCGCGGCCGCTATATCGTGGAGCCGGATTTTGACGAGCCTTTCAACTCGTTCATCGACATTCTGCCGGACCCGCGATTCATTGACGCCACGCACCAGTCATTTCTGGAGGTCGGCAAGCAGCAGGATGGGGACGATCCGGAGTTTCGCGAGGGCACTTCCGGCCCGCGTTACTGGGCGGGGCATGTCAACTTCCTGCGCAACGCGATCCGGGACCTGTACTTTGAAGGCGACGTCCGATCCATGGCCCGCGCCCGGTACTACTTCGAATACCTGCGGGATTACGACGTGGACCAGGAAACGGGCGGAACCAAGCCCCAGTACATTCAGCCGCTCGAGTCGTTTGTGTTCAGCATCTGGCGTGAGACGGCCGAGACGTCCAGATCGGCGACGGCGGCCATCGGGTCGCTGCTGAACCGGGCCCTGCGCGAGCTGAGCCTGGGCAACGCCGACGGGTTTGAAGCGGCCCTGGGCAGAGCCAAGTGGGTACACCTGAAATACATGGAAGACCCGCAGACAGACC
>MTKY01052293.1_pt1 | contig 20589 bp, 16 predicted proteins | sample 1042731 | NCBI WGS metagenome assembly MTKY01 (sample SAMN06212206, study PRJNA360538) | anaerobic digester metagenome | biome: Wastewater treatment plant; material: sludge; isolation source: anaerobic digester fed with sludge from wastewater treatment plant | place: Denmark: WWTP Soeholt ... | reverse complement strand
TTCTGCCCGCGCGGGATGGGCGGGCGGTCACAGAAGCTGTCCGACACGCTGATCAACCTGCGCGTGCCGGCGGGCTGGCGCGAGCGCGTGCCGCTGCTGGTGGTGGACGACGCCATCGCCTGGTTCGTCGCACCGGCGGCGGGGGAACTGCGCGCGCGAGTCGCAGAGCCGTTCGCCGTGCCCGGCGACCCGTTGCAGATGGCAGGCGTGGGGGTGGTGGTCTGTTGGCGGAGAGTGTAAGCGAGCCGCTTGCCGTGTTTGTTGTAAGCCTACTGCCGGAATTAACAGACCGTTGCATCTTTGCCAACGTTCAGTTATAATTAAGATAAGATGAATGACCGGAAGCAAGCCCGACGCCCATCCAGCGGTGCGCAATCACTGGCTCCGCGCTGCTAGCGGTGATAGGAGTCGGGTTCCTGGGATTGGTGCCAGGCGAGGTGGCTTTGCTGCGCGCCCCGTTCGTTTGACAGCAATAACCAGCAGCCAGGGACTCCGGCCAATCGTGCGCAGTCTGGAAGGGGTCCTCGTTATCATTTTTTGAGGCGCATACGCGATGGAGAATCCACAAGAGGCTCATATCCTGGTGGTGGACGACGAAGGCGCGATCCGCTACTCGATCAGCAAAACGTTGCAGCGCCTGGGCTACCAGGTGCACACTGCCGAGACCGGCGAAGAGGCGCTGGAGATGATGCAGCGCCAGGAATACGACGTTGTGCTGACCGACATCCGTATGCCGGGCCTGACCGGTGTTGAGCTGCTGGCCCGGATCAAGGAGGAGGCTCCCGATGCGGTCGTCATTCTGCTGACTGGCTATGCCAGCCTGGAGACGGCCATCGAAAGCCTGCGGCTGGGCGCACACGATTACCTGGTCAAGCCGAGCAGCAGTCAGGACATCCGCAACAGTGTCGCCGAGGGGTTGGAGCGGGCGCGCAACCTCAAGCATCGCCGCCAACTGCTTAGCTCAATCCGCGAGAATATCGAGGAATTGGCCGGGGCGGGCAGCGAAGCCGAGCACGCCGCAGCGGGCAAGGCCGGGGCCGCCGCTGGCACGCCCGTCGTAACGCCCGTCACGACGATGACCATCGGCCCGCTGACCATCTACCCTGGCCGCTACCAGATTTCGGTTGGCGACCAGCCCATTGACCTGACGCCGACCGAGTTCGACCTGCTGCTCTACCTGGCGGCGCATCGCGGGCGGGTGGTGCCCTGCTCGGAACTGGTGCGCGAGGTGCGCAACTACGCGCTGGACGAGAACGAGGCGCGCGAGGTGATTCGCCCGCACGTGAGCAACCTGCGCCGCAAGCTCAAGGCTTCGGGGCAGAACCCGAATATCATCGTCAACGTGCGCGGCATCGGCTACCGGCTAAGCGAGGCGTCCTGACTGGCAGGGGCGCGGGCGCTGTGGCGACCTGGGCGCAGAGCAGTGCCCCTGCGAGCGGCTGTCCATTTCGGGGGCGGCGGAGAGCAGGCTGAGCCGCGCCCTGCTGATGCTTCTCAGACTTCCGGAGTCCTCGAAGACTTCGGAAGTCTCTGTATAACTCCCCAACTCCAGGTTGTTTTCGCGCCCATCCCGTAGTACCTTTGTGGTGACTTCGGACTGCTCATCTTCGGGATGCCGCGCATGGCTACGCTCAACCCCAATCTGCTCACCAAAGACACGCAAGCCGTCCTCGACGATGCGGTGGACATCCTCACTGCTTACGGCAAGGTGCTGCTCACACCGGAGGCCGCGCTGCTGGCCCTCATCCGCAGCAAGAACACGGCGGCGGCGCGCGTCCTGCGCACCTTCGCCGAGCGGCGCGGCGCTGACCTGGAACGGCTGGAGCGCACGGTCAACCTGGCCGTGCAGAGTCGCCGCGACACCAGCGGCGACCTGACCTATGCCGGGGCGGAGGGCCGCTCGGCGCAGCTCAGCCGGGGCATGGTCATCGCCCTGGACGAGGCGCTCAGCGTTGCCCAGGCGCTCAACGAGCTGAGCATTGACACCGATCACCTGCTCGGCGTGATGACCGAGCGCGAGGTCGGCACGGCGGGCATCCTCACCCAGTTCGGCATCACCAAGACCGCCATCCGCGACCAGCTTACCACCTCGGCGACCAGCGCCAGCGTCATGCGCCGCACCGACACGGAGGTCAGCGCGGACATGGTCGCGGCGGCGCAGTCCGGCTCGCTGCAAGCCGTGTACTTCCGTGAGGACTTGCTGCGCGACCTGATCCAGATGCTCAGCCAGACGATCAACCGCCATGTGATCCTGGTTGGGCCGGACGGCGTGGGCAAGCGCGCGCTGGCTTACAGCCTGGCCCTGCTCATCGCCGAGGGCAAGGGGCCGCAGCATTTGCGCAACCTGGTGCAGATTGATGAGCGGGCGCTGCTCGACCAGCAGGACAAGGCGGTGGACAGCGGCCTGCGCCGGGCGAAGGGCGGCATCCTCTTCATCCCGCACATTCACCGCTTCTTCGGTGGGCAGCTTAAGGCGGAGTTCTTCAAAGCCGCGCCGCTGCTGCAAAAGACATTTCTCGGCGACGACCCGGTGATCATCGGCTCGACGACGCAGGCGCTGTGGGAAGAGCGGCTGCGTGGGATCAGCGCCATCGTCGAGAACGCGCAGCTTCTCAGCGTGCCCCCGGCCAGCGTCGAGGAGACGGTCGAAATTCTCAAGGTGCACGCGCCGCACATCGCCGCCGACTACGACATTGAGGTTGAGGAGAGCGCGCTGAAAGTCGCGGCGACGCTGGCCCGGCGCTACCTGAGCGGGACGGCGCTGCCGCTCAGCGCCGAGCACCTGGTGCACCGTGCCGCCTCGCTGGTCAGCCTGAGCGAGCAGACGCACCTGGCCTTCCGCCAGGAAGTGGCCGACTCCGCGCTGGACGCCGAAGATGTGACTCTGGCCGCCGCGCAGATGACCGGTATCCCGGTGAGCAAGCTGGGCCAGGACGAGCGCACCAAGTACGCCAGCATGGTCGAGCACCTGCACGAGCGGATCATCGGCCAGGACGAGGCGGTGATCGCGCTCAGCCGGGCGGTGAAGACGGCCCGCGTGGGGCTGAAAGACCCCAAGCGCCCGATCGGATCGTTCCTGTTCCTGGGGCCGACCGGCGTGGGCAAGACGGAGCTGGCTAAGGCGCTGGCCGAGTTCATGTTCGGCAGCGAAGACGCCATGCTGCAACTGGACATGTCGGAGTACATGGACGAGAACACGGTGAGCCGCCTGATCGGCGCGCCGCCCGGCTACGTGGGCTACGAGGGTGGCGGGCAGCTTACCGACCGCGTGCGCGAGCAGCCGTACATCGTCGTCGTGCTCGACGAAGTGGAGAAGGCGCACCGCCGCGTGCTGGATGTGCTGTTGCAGGTCATGGAGGAGGGCCGCCTGACCGACGGGCAGGGCAACGTCGCTAACTTCAGCGAGGCGGTGATCATTATGACCAGCAATGTCGGCGCGCCCCTGCTGGCTACGACGGTGATTGACGACGAAACGCGCGACGAGGTGATGGAAGAGGTGCGCGACTCGTTCCGTCCCGAATTCCTCAACCGCATTGATGAGATCGTCATGTTCCACCCGCTCAGCGACGAGCACCTGGCCCAGATTCTCGACCTGATGCTCGCCAAAGAGCACAAGCTCACCGCCGAGCGCGGCCTGACGCTTGTCTTCACGTCCGCCGCCAAGCAGTGGATGCTCGCCCAGAACGATCACCCGGAGTGGGGCGCGCGCCCGCTGCGGCGCATCATCCAGCGCCATGTGCGCGAGTCGCTGGCCGATTACCTGCTGCACGAGAATCCGGAGCCAGGCACGGCGGTGACGATTGACGCCGATCCGTCCGGTGGGCGGCTGGCGTTTGCGGTTTCCGGCGCGTGAGAGAGCCGCAGCTAGCGTGTGAGTATCCTGTCTGACCTCACCCCCGCTCGGCGCTGGCGCGCCTCGCCTCCCCCTCTCCGCACGGAGAGGGGGAAAAGCCGAGCGCAGCGAGGCCAGCGGGTGAGGTCAAACAGGATATGGCCAAGTAGCCTGACAGGTTTTGCACGCACTCTCATCTAGCCCAAGTTTTCTCTACAGGTTCGCGCAAGGTATAATGCGCCCAGGGTGAGCGTGATCAGCGCTGCCATCAGGTAGATTCGTGCTTGGCTTGCGTTAACCGGAGAGAAGACAATGGCGCAGGTTCCATCAGCAGTCTTTCGCAAGTACGACATTCGCGGCTCGGTTGAAGGGCCGGACGCGCAGCTTACGCCGGGGCTGGCCCGCCTGGTCGGCCAGGCCTACGGCACCTATGCGCAGCGCGTGCTGGGCCTGACCCAGGTGTTCGTCGGCGGAGACAACCGCCTGTCCACGCCGCCGCTCAAGGACGCCATCATCGAGGGACTGCTGAGCACCGGCCTGCCCGTGACCGACATCGGCCCGGTGATGACGCCCGCCGTCTACTTCGCCTCCTCGTCGCACGAGCACGCCGGGGGCATCATGATCACCGGCAGTCACCTGAACACCCAGTACAACGGGATCAAGATGGCCTATGGCCGTCTGGCGCTGGCGGGCGAGCAGATTCAAGACCTGCTCAGGCTGATCCTGGCCGACGACTTCGCGGTGGGTGCGGGCGAGCTGCGCACTGACCTGGATATGGCTCACCGGCACCTGGACGTGATCAAGCACAAGGTGACGATGGGCAGCCGCCGGCTCAAGGTGGTGGTGGACGCGGGCAACGGTCTCAGCGGCACCTTCGTCCCGCCGGTGATGCGCGAGCTGGGGGTTGAGGTCATCTGCCTGTTCTGTGAGCCGGATGGCACTTTCCCCAACCACCTGCCTAACCCCGAAGACCCGGAACTGACCAAAGACCTGGAGGCTGCCGTCGTCGAGCACGGGGCGGACTTCGGCATTGGCTTCGACGGGGACGCCGACCGCTGCGGGCTGATTGACGAGCGCGGCCATCACGTCGCCGCCGACCGTCTGCTGGCGATCCTGGCCCGCGATCTGCTCTCGCGGCACCCCGGCACGCCGGTCATCTTCGATGTCAAGTCGAGCCAGGTGCTGCCCGACCTCATCCGCGAGCATGGGGGCAAGCCGGTGATGTGGAAGGCCGGTCACAGCCTGATGAAGCTGAAGATGGCCGAAATCGGCGCGCTGATCGGCGGAGAGGTCAGCGGGCACATGTTCATCGGCGAGGACTACTACGGCTTCGACGATGCGCCGCTGGTGGCGCTCAAGGTGCTGGAGCTATTCAGCAAGACCGACAAATCGCTCTCGCAGATGCTGGCCGAGATTCCGAAGCTGGTGGCAACGCCGGAGATCATCATGGCCGCGCCGGACGACGTGAAGTTCAAGATTATCAGCGCGGTGCGCGACCGGTTGCAGAACAAGTACGAGGTGATCACGGTGGATGGGGCGCGGGCTGAGTTCGAGCACGGCTGGGGGCTGGTGCGCGCCAGCAACACGCAGCCGGCGATCACCATGCGCTTTGAGGCGCACACGCGGGCGCAGCTTGTCGAGTACATGCGGCGCTTCGACGCTCTGCTGGACGATTACCCGCAGGTGGATCGCAGCGAATTGCACAAGCAGATCGCGGCCTTCAGTGCGTAGGCGCACGGGCCGCGCCCGCGAACCAGGCGAACAGGACGGTAGGGTAGGGGAGGGTTTCCAAACCCTCCCCTACCCGCGCCACCCTTAAGACAACATGAGCGTTTGATGAGTACCACCCTGGCAAGCATCCCACTGCGTGGTATAATGCCGCGCTGACACGAACCGAGGAGAAGCTCACCGTTGGTAAGTCCCCTGGACTGGCTGCTGGGCCTGTTTTCGCTCGACATTGGCATTGACCTGGGCACGGCGAACACGCTGGTCAGCGTGCGTGGCAAGGGCATTGTGATCAACGAGCCGTCCTACGTCGCCATCGAGCGCAAGACGCGCCGCCCGATCAGCGTGGGACGCGAAGCCAAAGAGATGTTCGGCAAGACGCCTACCTCCAAGTACATGGTGGTGCGTCCCCTGCGCGATGGCGTGATCAGCGAGTTCGAGATCACCGAGGCCATGCTCGACTACTTCATCCGCAAGGCCCACGAGCAGAACTGGGTGCCGATCCCGCGTCCGCGCGTCGTGGTGGGCATCCCCTCCGGCGTCACCGAAGTAGAGAAGCGCGCCGTCTACGACGCGACGATCAGCGCCGGCGCGCGCGAAGCCTTTCTGATCGAAGAGCCGGTCGCGGCGGCCATCGGCGCGGGGCTGCCCATTCAGGAGACGCGCGGCAGCATGGTGGTAGACATCGGCGGCGGCACGACCGAGGTAGCCATCTTCTCGCTGGGTGGTATCGTCATCAGCCGCTCGATCCGCGTGGCTGGCGACGAGATGGACGAGGACATCGTCCAGTATATGCGCGCCAAGTACAACATGCTGATCGGCGAGCGCACCGCCGAGCGGGCCAAGATCGAGATCGGCTCTGCCTACCCGCTGCCAGAGGAGCGCACGATGGTCATGCGCGGGCGCAACCTGGTCAACGGGCTACCGGAGGCGGTCGAAGTCTCCTCCATTGAGCTGCGCGAGGCGCTTAACCCGTCGGTGGGCATCGTCATTGACACCATCCGCGACGCGCTTGACGAGACGCCGCCCGAACTGGTCGCCGATCTGATGGAGTCCGGCATCTGTATGGCTGGCGGCGGCGGTCAGCTCAAGGGGCTGTGCGAGCGCATTGCCGACGAGGTCAATGTGCGCGTGTGGCTCGCCGAAGACTCGATGACCTGCGTGGCGCGCGGGGCCGGGCGTATCCTCGAAGACTATGACAATCTTCGCTCGCTGCTGGCCGGGTTGGAGCGCGGCTCGACTCAGCACTGACGCGGCCTGCGCATCCTACCGCTGCTATGCCTGCACCGCCCCGGATCGTCTGGTTCGGGGCGTGTTCTTTGCGCTCTGGGTATAATGGGCCGCTGAATACGGACGCAGGGAGGAGCCGTTCGTGGGACGTGGTGGCCGTGTTTTCTCGTTTGGCATGGCGCTGCTGGCAGCGCTGCTGCTGATCTATCTCAGCATGACGGGTGCGCTCGGCCCGCTGGAGAGCATCGCCGCCGTCCCTCTGAACCTGATCCAGCGCGTGGTGGGCAGCCCGGCGCGCACGGTGGGCGGGCTGGTGGATGATCTGGCTACCTACCAGCGCCAGAGGCAGCGCATTGACGACCTGGAAGAGGCCCTGGCCGTCTACCAGGCCGAATTGGCCCAGCTCCGCGAGAAGGGCGAAGACTACGACCGGCTGGCGGCCCTGCTCGACTACAATCGCTTCGGCCCCGAAGACCACGAGTACGTCACCTGCGACGTGATCGGCATGGGCGCAACCGGCTTTGTGCGTTCCATTGAAATCAACTGCGGGCGGCGCGATGGCGTCAGCCTGCTCGATCCGGTGGTGACTGAGCGCGGGCTGGTCGGGCGTGTGGCGCAGGTGTCGGCGACCGGTGCGCAGGTGCTGCTGGTCAGCGACCCCAAGAGCAGCGTCAACGCGCGCTTGCAGGCCACGCGCCATGACGGGGTGGTGATGGGCCAGTTGTCCGGTGACCTGGTGATGTCGTTCATCCCCATTGACGCCACAGTGAACGAAGGCGATCTGGTGATGACCAGCGGCCTGGGCCAGACGCTGCCTCCCGACTTGCTGGTGGGCCAGGTGCTCAGCGTCAGCCTGGCCGAGACGGAGCTTTACCAGGAGGCGCGTGTGCGCAGCCTGGTGGACTTCGACCGGCTGGAGATCGTGCAGGTGCTCGTCAACTTCGAGCCGGTAGACCTGACTGTGTTCCAGGGCGAGGAGGGCGCGCCGTAACCATGCCCGCGCAGGCATGAGCCGGCGATGTTATGGCACGCTACATCGGTCTGCCCATCGTGCTGATTGCCGCCATCCTGAACACCTCGGTCATGCCGGAGCTGCGCATTGGCGGGGGTGCGCCAGACCTGGTGTTCCTGGTGGTCGTCTCGTGGGCGCTGCTGGCCGATGTCGGTGACGCAATGCTCTGGGCGGTGTTCGGCGGGGCCATCCAGGATACGATGTCGCTCACGCCGGTGGGGGCGTCGGCGCTGGGACTGGTCGTGGTGGCCTTTGCCGCCGACGCGCTGCTCGGTGACGTGCGGCGCACCAACCTGCTCCTCCCGCCGCTGGTGATGGGCGCGGGGACGGTGATCTATCACCTGGGGCTGCTGATCGTGCTGCGCTTGGACGGGCACACCGTCCCGCTGGGCGACGGTCTGTTGACCGTGACATTGCCGACGGTGATCTTCCACGTGCTGCTGAGCGTGCCGGTCTTCCGGCTGGTGGGGCTGGCTCACGACTGGCTGACGCCGCGTCGCGTGCGGCTGGAGTGAGTGCGTTTCTTGCCTCACCCTCGCTCGGCGCTAGCGCGCCTCGCCGCCCCCTCTCCATTCGAATGGGGAAGGGGCAAGCCGAGCGAAGCGAGGCTGGGGGTGAGGCTGTAGGGGCGTATGGCCATACGCCCCTACGGGCGCGGCAGAGTGGTTTGCAGGGGGTGGATGTTGGCGACGCGCTGAGACAGAGTGATGATGGACAGGATTGACGATGAAAGAGAGACGCATCCTTCCCTTTCAAGGCTGGCGGCTGGTTCTCTTCCAGGCGATTGTCGTCTTCTCGCTGATGATCCTGGTCATTCGCACGGGCGAGCTTCAGTTCGTGCGCGGGGACCAGTTCGACCGGGATGCCCAGGAGAACCGCCTTCAAATCGCCTTGCAGCCCGCGCCGCGTGGCGCGATCCTCGACCGCAACGGGATTCCCCTGGCTAAGAACGACCCGGCCTACAACATCGCCATCACCCCGGCGGAACTGCCCGACGACCCGGCGGCAGTGCTAGCCGTGTACAACCGCGTGTCGGCGCTGGTGGACGTGCCTGCCACGCGCAGCATGGCCGACGCTGCGGGGCGCACCAACGAGCGCAGCCTGGAAGAGATGGTGCGCGAGGGTGCGGGCATCGCGCCGTTCCGCCCGGTCGTCGTCGCTACGGACGTGCCCTACGAGGTGATGGCCCAAATCCTGGAGCAGGCGGAACTGCTGCCGGGCGTGTCGGTGCAGGTGGCGTCGGTGCGCGAATATCCCTCCGGCGCGATGACGGCGCATGTGATCGGTTACCTGGGGCCGATTGGCCCGGAAGAAGAAATGCGCCTGCGCGAGCTGGGCTACAACCCGGCTTTTGACCGCATCGGCTACGCTGGCATTGAGGCATATTTCGAGACTGAGCTAGCCGGGGCGCGCGGCACCGAAACCTGGATCGTGGACGTGGCCGGGGAGCGCCTGACGCTGGTTGACGAGGTCAAGCGCGTGCCAGGCAAGAGCGTGCAGCTTACGCTCGACCTGGCCCTGCAGGAGGCCGCCCAGGAAGCGATCACGAAGCGGATCAACATCATCAACGCTGAGGCGCAGCGCCTGGTCACCCAACAGGGCGTGGTCATCGCCATGAACCCGCGCAATGGCGAGATATTGGCGATGGTAAGCTGGCCGACCTACGACAACGCGCGCTTCGCTCGCGCCATTGACGGCGAATACTACTTCGACCAGTTCGACGATCCGCTGCGCCCGCTGGTCAACCATGCCATCAGCGCCCTGTACCCGGCTGGCTCGGTGTGGAAGATGATCACCGCCACCGGCGTGCTGGAGGAGGGCGTCATCGCGCCGGAGCAGTTCCTCTTCTGCCCTGGCCGGCTGGTTCTGCCAGACCAGTACGCGCCGCTCGATGTCAGCCGGGGGCAGACGTTCGTCTGCTGGCTGCGCAGCGGGCACGAGCGTGTGGACATGCTCAAGGGGATCGCGCAAAGCTGCGACGTGTACTTCTACCAGATTGGCGGCGGTAATCCCGACATCAGCCCGGTGACGCTGCGCCCCGGCGGGCTGGGCATCTTCGACCTGTATCGCTGGGCGACGGCGTTCGGCATCGGCTCCGAGCTGGGCGTCCAATTGCCCGGCGAGCTGGCCGGGCGTATGCCAGAGAGCCAGTGGAAGCGCCGCAACTACGGCCAGAGCTGGTCTACCGGCGACACCTACAACGCCGCCTTTGGCCAGGGCTATGTGACCGTCACGCCGCTGCAGCTCATCAGCGCAATCGCGGCTCTGGCTAACGGCGGCACGCTCTACCAGCCGACCATCGTCAAGAACCTGCAGGACTCTAACGGTAACATTCTCCAAGAATTCGAGCCGACCGTCGCGCGCACGCTGATCATGCCGCAGGACGATCTGCCCGTGCTGCTGCTGCAAGAGGACATGCTCATCCAGGGCGAGAACAGCCTGGTCTGCCGCTGCGAGAAGTCGAGCGATTGGTACGATCCCGCCCAGTGCAACCCGGACACCTACCGCGCCCAGTACGACCGCGACCCGAACCCGGACGACGATGTGACCGACATGGTTGAATACCGGGTGAACGTACCTTACGGCTACACGTTCAATGCGGGTGTGTGCGACCAGTTGGAGTTCGAGAGCCTGGGCCGCGAGAGCCTTGTGCAGCGCCAGCACCCTTACTTCCCGCCCTATGCCACCGCGTGGTCTGTGGACTGGATGCAGCGCGGGATGCGCGAGGCAGTGCTGACCGGCACGGCGTCCACTGCTGCTCTGCCCTACATCAACGTGGCTGGCAAGACGGGCACAGCGGAATACTGTGACGACCTGGCCGCCCCGCTGGGACTGTGCGTGCCCGGCAACTGGCCCGCGCACGCCTGGTACGTGGGCTACGCGCCCTACGAAGAACCCGAAGTGATCGTCCAGGCGTTTGTCTACAACGGCGGTGAAGGCTCGGCGGTAGCTGCGCCGGTGGTGCGCGATGTGCTGGACGCCTACTTCAAGCTGAAGGCGCAGCGCGGCGGCTGACGAGAAAGATCACCGCGGGGGCGCAGAGAGCGCAGAGAAAAGACGGTGTTAGTTCTTCTTCGCGTCTCAGTAAGCTCAGGAGGGTCTTTCGTAATCCGGTGGTTTACCTCACCCCCAGCCTCGCTCCGCTCGGCTTGCCCCCTCTCCATGCATGGAGAGGGGGCGGCGAGGCGCGTCAGCGCCGAGTGGGGGTGAGGTAAACCGAGGCATGGCAACTCGCTTCTTCAATTCCTTACCTGAGCTTGCTTCTGCGGTTCAAGCATTTCGCCCCCATCGTGAGATGCCCCATACGTCAGTGCTGATAGCACGACTGTGGAAATCGAGTATAGTAGTGGTGATATCTATCGTTACGACTGTTGGGGTGGGCAGCACGCAGGAACAAGGCTAATTGTCGCACACCTATGGATGATTCGATCACGCTGAAAGGCATCAAAGAGGGACTGCTGGTCACGGTCAAGCCTGAGGGACGCTGGTCTGACCTGACCAACCGGCTCATCACGCTGATTGACGGGCAGGGCAGCTTCTTTCGTGGCGCGCAGGTGGCGCTCTCGTTAGGGCCGCGCGAGTTGCGCCAAAATGAACTGGCCAACGTACGCAAGCAGCTTGAGGAGCGCGGCGTGATCCTCAAAGCGGTGCTGAGCGACAGCGATGCCACCCTTGACGCCGCGCGCAAGCTGGAGCTGCGCACAACGCTGCACGTTACCGAGCTGGCCGAGGAGCAGAGCGAGGCGCTGGAGCTGCGCCCGCCGCCGATTGACCCGGAGGAGTACGGGTCGCCCGGCGTGATGGTCAAGCGCACCCTGCGCAACGGGCGCACCATTCACAGCGACGGGCACGTGGTGGTAGTGGGCGACGTGAACGCGGGCGCGGTGATTGTCGCCGGGGGTGATGTCATTGTCTGGGGACGGCTGCGTGGCATTGTCCATGCCGGGGCGGGGGGCGACGAGTCGGCGGTGGTATGCGCGCTGCACCTGGCTCCGACGCAGCTTCGCATCGCCGGGTATATTACCATCTCGCCCGATGACAAGCAGCGCAAGCCGCGCCCCGAAAAGGCCCTGGTGCGTAACGGGCGTATTGAAGCGGTTGCGTGGGAGTGAGAGCGTCCCGGTGAGTTGCCGGGGGCGCGGCGGGTAAGGGAGCAGACCGGGATAGAGCGCGTCAGCCGGAGCCGGGCAGCGTGGCTGCGGGGACGTTCTTGAGAACGAGAGGCGATCGGATGGGGGCACGAGTCATCACCATTACCTCCGGCAAGGGAGGGGTTGGCAAGACGACCGCGACGGCGAATCTGGCTGTGGCGCTGGCTAACCTGGGCAAGAAGGTCGTCTGCATTGACGCCGACATCGGACTGCGCAACCTGGATGTCGTCATGGGGCTGGAGAACCGCATCGTCTACGATCTGGTGGATGTGATCGAGGGACGCTGCAAGCTGCGCCAGGCGATGGTCAAGGACAAGCGAGTGCCCGATCTCTACCTGCTGCCAGCAGCGCAGACGCGCGACAAAACCGCCGTCAGCCCGCAGGATATGGTCGCGCTGGCTAACCAACTGCGCGGCGACTATGACTATATCCTGATTGACAGCCCGGCGGGGATCGAGTGGGGCTTTCGCAACGCCCTGGCTCCGGCGGACGAGGTCGTCATCATCACCAACCCCGAAGCGCCTGCCGTCCGCGACGCCGACCGCATCATCGGGCTGGTGGAGGCGGAGGGGCGCAAGATTCCGACCAGCCTGGTGATCAACCGCGCCAAGCCCGACATGATCCGCCGGGGCGACATGCTGTCGGTCAGCGACGTGCTGGACATTCTCTCCACGCCGCTGCTGGGTGTGATCCCCGATGACGAGCAGATCATCATCTCGTCGAACAGGGGCAGCCCGCTGACGCTCGACAACCAGAAAAGCCCGGCGTCCGAGGCGATCCGTGACATCGCGCGGCGCATTACCGGTGCGAAGGTTCCAATCGGGGAGTTGGAGCGCAAGAAGGGCGGGTTATTCCGCCGGCTGGCCAGGCTGTTCCGCCGGTCTAGTGCATGATGCAGGGGGTTGGGGGGCTGCCGATGACCTCACTATTCGAACGATTTAAGGGACGCCGCGAGCTGACAAGCGCCGAGATCGCCAAGGAGCGGTTGAAGCTGGTGCTCGTCTCCGACCGTAGCGATCTCACGCCGGAGAAGCTGCACGAGATGCAGACGGCGATCATTGACCTGATCAAGAGCTACATCCGCATTGACGAGATGGAAGTGCAGATCAAGTTCGAGCAGCGCGACCGCAAGAACTACCTGGTCGCTGACATCCCCTTGCAGCGCGAGCGCGCTTACGAGGCACTGGCCGGTTCGCCCGAACCCTCCGGCGAAAGCGAGACGCCCGAAGTGGCAGCCGAGCCGGAGAGTGGGGTGGTGGTCGAGGCTCAGCCGGAGGACGACAAGGCAGAGTCGGAGAAGAAGTGAGGTGCCCGTTCGGGCAGCGGGCATTGCTGGACAGGCGCGCGCAGGGGGTGCTGGGGCATCGCCTGCGTTTTGATCGCGCGGTTGACCGCCCGGCGGCAACCGCTATAATCGGCGCGACGAATGTGACGGGTTGTATTGGGTGAGCGGGTGAGTGGTGTATGCAGGCGAAGCCAAGCCTCTGGCGCGATTTTGACTTCATCTTGCTCGGCGTGATCGTGCTGCTGATGATCATCGGCATTCTGTTCATCCGCAGCGCCACGCTCGACGCCGTTGACCCCGACCTGATCAACCGCGTGCCCAGCCAGATTCAGTACTCGATTGTCGGCGTGGCCGTCCTGCTCATCGTTTCCTCCATTGACTACCGGCTACTGGGCAGCGTTCACGGCTTTCTCTATGGGTTCATCCTGTTCATCCTGGGGCTGGTAGCCGGCCTGGGCGCAGTGGGCGCGGCGGGCGCGCAAAGCTGGCTGAACGTCGGCTTGCAGGTGCAGCCGTCGGAGCTAGCCAAGATTCTGCTGGTGGTGACGCTCGCCCAGCACCTCGCCGACCGTTACGAGGACATGGGCCGTCTGCGCACGGTGCTGCTCTCGCTGGGCTACGTGGCCCTGCCCACCTTCATGATCTTCGTCCAGCCCGATCTGGGTATCGCTACGGTGATCATGTTCGTGTGGTTCGTGATGGTCTGGGCGGCGGGGCTGCGCCTGCGTCACCTGGGCCTGTTCATGATAGTCGGTCTGCTGATGCTGCCCATCCTCTGGCAAGCCATGGAAGGCTACCAGCGCCAGCGCATCATCTCCTTCGCCTTCCCCGGCTCTGACAAGGACGCCCAGTACAATATTGACCAGGCGTTGATCAGCATCGGCTCTGGCGGGGTGGTGGGCAAAGGGTACGCCAACGGCTCGCAGACGCGCGGGCGCTTCTTGCGCGTGCGCCATACGGACTTCATCTACAGCGTCATCGCTGAGGAGACGGGCTTCATCGGCGCGACGACGGTCATCACGCTGATGGGCGTCGTCGTCTGGCGCTGCCTGCGCGGGGCGGCCAGGGCCGCCGATGCGCTGGGCAGCCTGATCTGCTACGGCGTCGGCGGGATGATCTTCTTCCAGACGATGGTCTCGATTGGGATGAACCTGAGCATTTTGCCGGTGACGGGGCTGACTCTGCCCTTCGTCAGTTCGGGCGGGTCGTCGCTGATCACGATGATGATGGGCATCGGCCTGGTGGAGAGCGTGATCATGCGCCGCCGGGTGCGGGAGTTTGCATAGCTCCAGTTATTGGTGATTGGTTCTTGGGAGAACCCAACTGAAACGGAACGCCCCCTACCAAGAACCAAAAACCAACAACCGCTCGCCCTCAGTAGTTCAGCACAACCACTTCGCTGACGGCCCCGCGCTTGTGCCGCACCGAGTTGATGTTGCGCCGCGCGCTGACCGTCTCGATGCGGAAAGCGCGGTACAGCGCGCGCACGAGCGGCGTGTCGGAGTTGCTGAGCATGACGCGGCAGCCCTGGCGGTCGAGAGCGGCGAAGACCTCAGCCAGGCGGCGCTGCTCGGCTTCGCCAAATGACGCGGCGGAATAGGTGGTGAAGTTGGCGGTCTCGCTCAGCGGAACGTAGGGCGGGTCGCAGTAGACAAAATCCCCGGCCCTGGCGTGTTCCAGCACCCGCTCGAACCCGGCGACGGCGATCTCAGCGCCTTGCAGCGCCCGCGATGCCGCCCGCAGCCGCTTCTCGTTGAGGATGTCCGGGCGGCGGTAGCGGCCCATCGGCACGTTGAACTGCCCCCGGCTGTTGACTCGCCACAGTCCGTTGTAACAGGTCTTGTTGAGGTAGATCATGCGCGCGGCGCGGCGCACGGGCGGCACGCTGGCCCAGCCGGGCGCGCGATCCCAGGCGCGGACGGCGTAGTAATGCGCCGCCCCGTGCTCGGCGTGATCGTGCTTGTGGCGCTGGAGCGCGGCGATCAGGTCGTCCGGCGCGTCACGCACGGTCAGGTAGCAGGTGATCAGCTCCGCGTTGACTTCGGACAGATGAGCGCGCTCGATCAGGCCCCTGGATTGCAGGTGGAAAAACACTGCGCCGCTGCCGACGAACGGCTCGAAGTAGCGGCGCACCGGCTCCTGGGGAAAGTACGGCTCGTATTGGGCGAGCAACTGGCCCTTGCCGCCCGCCCATTTGAGGAATGGCGCTGCTGCGTGATTGGTGTGGGCGCTCATCAGTGTGCTACTGCCTGGGTGTGTGTCCGCGTGCGCGGGTGCCGCCCTGTAGAACGAGTGCAGCACGCACGAGGCCATCTCTCCATCATGCCGGTCCGCGATGGCTCCGTTTCAGACTTTCGAAGTCTCGCAGACTTCGGGAGTCTTGAGTTTGCCGCGCCTACCCCCCGCGACTCTGCTCCTTCTGCTGAATCTTGGCCCAGGTGTCCCGGAGCGTCACCGCGCGGTTGAACACCGGCTGCCCTGGCGTGCCGTCCGGGTCGGCGCAGAAGTAGCCCTGCCGCTCGAACTGGAACAGGTCACCGGGGCGGGCGCTGCCCAGCGATGGCTCCAGCTTGCACCCGGTGAGCACCTGCAGCGAATCCGGGTTGACCAGGTCGGCGAGGTCCTGGCCGTCCGGCACGTCTGACGGGTTCTCCACGCTGAACAGGTTGTCGTAGAGGCGCACTTCGGTGTCGAGGGCGTGGGCGGCAGAGACCCAGTGCAGCGTCGCCTTGACCCTGCGCCCGTCGGGGGCGTCGCCGCCGCGCGTGGCCGGGTCGTAGGTGCAGCGCAGCTCGACGATCTCGCCGTGCTCGTCCTTGATCACGCCCGTGCAGGTGATGAAGTAGGCGTAGCGCAGGCGCACTTCGCGCCCCGGAGCCAGGCGGAAGAATTTCTTGGGCGGGGCTTCCATGAAGTCCTCGCGCTCGATGTAGAGCACCTTCGTGAATGGCACCTGGCGCGTGCCGGCGCTCGCGTCTTCGGGGTTGTTGACCGCCTCCATCTGCTCGACGAGATCATCCGGGTAGTTCTCAATGACCACACGCAGCGGGTCGAGCACGGCCATGCGCCGCTCGGCACGCTTGTTGAGGTCCTGGCGCAGGCAGTGCTCAAGAAGCTGGATGTCCACCACGCTGTTGGCCTTGGAGACGCCGATGCGCTCGGTGAAGTCGCGGATGGCCTCCGGCGTGTAGCCGCGCCGCCGCAAGCCGCTGAGCGTCGGCATACGCGGATCGTCCCAGCCGCGCACGCCCCCCTCATTGACCAGCCGCAGCAGGCGGCGCTTGCTCATCACCGTGTAGGTCAGGTTCAGGCGGGCGAACTCGATCTGCTGCGGGTGGAAGATGCCCAGCGCGTCCAGGAACCAGTCGTAGAGCGGGCGGTGATCCTCGAACTCCAGCGTGCAGATCGAGTGAGTGATGCCCTCAATCGAGTCTGACTGGCCGTGCGCCCAGTCGTACATGGGGTAGATGCACCAGGCGTCGCCGGTGCGCGGGTGCTCAGCGTGCAGGATGCGGTAGAGCACAGGGTCGCGCAGGTTGAGGTTGGGCGCGGCCATGTCAATTCTGGCACGCAGCACGCGCGAGCCGTCCGGGAACTCGCCCCGTTTCATGCGCTCGAACAGGTCGAGGTTCTCGGCGATAGGACGGTCGCGGTAAGGGCTGTTGCGCCCCGGCTCGGTCAGCGTGCCGCGATACTCGCGGATTTCCTCGGCACTCAGGTCGTCCACATAGGCTAGGCCCTTCTTGATCAGGTCAATGGCCCACTCGTAAAGCTGCTGGAAGTAGTCAGAGGCGTAGAAGAGGCGATCTTCCCAGTCCGCGCCCAGCCAGCGCACGTCGGCGATGATCGAGTCGATGTACTCCTGCTCCTCTTTGATGGGATTGGTGTCGTCGAAGCGCAGGTTGAACGTGCCGCCATACTTCTGGGCCGTGCCGTAGTTGAGCCAGATGGACTTGGCGTGGCCGATGTGCAGGTAGCCGTTCGGCTCCGGTGGGAAGCGAGTGTGCACGCGCCCGTCGAATCTGCTGGTGCGCATGTCTTCGTCAATGAGCGCGTGGATGAAATTGGCCGGAGCGGTGGAGTCGCTGGCGGCGCTGTCCGCCGGAGCACGGGTGCCGGTTTCTGGTTCGCTGGACATGGTCATTGCTCTTTCACGTCGTGAGAAGTCCGGGATGATAGACACTGCGGTAGTGTACCACAGATCGCGTAGGGAATGGGTACGGGGCCACGAGCAAGCTGTCAGGCAGATTTCACAAGGAACGTCGCGCCCCTGCTATAATAGGGGGTTATCCGATTCCCATACCCCCGCTGCATTGCAGGCTGTGTGCTTGAGGACAGAGCGAATATATGACCAGTGATGATAGTACAACTAAGCGCCGTGCCCGGCCCGCTGCCCGGCTGCGAGCGATTGCCCTGCGCTGGTTCCTGATCTACTGTGTCATCTACACGCTTACCTCCGTCCTCTTCGATAACTGGGGCACGAAGTACACGGGGCTGTCCGAGGCTGCCTGCGAGTCCCGCTTCATCAGCGCTGGCACTGAGGAGGAGCTTAAACAAAGCCTGGTTGAGGAATTCGCTCCAACCCTGGTCTTCTCGCTGGGAGAACCCACTGACCTGGAAGACGAGATCGTAGTCCCCTACCAGATCGTTCCCGATAGAGAAGGCACCGGTCGCTATGTCTGGCGAGGAGCCGTCGCCTACTCTATTGACTACGGGGCATCGGCGTCCAGCATCCGCATCGGCATTGGGGACGAGGGCCGCTCGTTCTCCCTTTCGAAGTCGGTGATCAGAGTTCTGGGGTCGGTCTTCGGTTTTGCCGATGTGGACGCACACTACGGCGACGTTGAGATGTTCGAGCTATATCTCAAGCCTTCCGAAGAGGACGGTTACTGGGAAATTGACCGCCTCACCACTATCCCGCACGGCAATGGCAAGGACTACGACGCCAGCGAGCTGCGCTGCTTCCGCGACTCCCCGATTCTGTATGTGAGCCGGGGCAAGCACACCATGTACCCCTCGCTGCAGGAATGCAATCATTCCAGCGTCGTCCAGCGGCGGGGGCTGCACCTGATCGCGCAACAATGCAGTATCGGGGAGCTGTACTACCTCACCACGTCACCGGAGTTCAATGTAGGGGATAGCTCGAACCCCGTTAACATCTTCGAGACCTCGCCCACCATCCTGGAAAATGAGGTTTTCGTGGGTGAAGATGCCTGGGGCGATTGCTTCTGGGGCGGGTACAGCGAGCGTGAGGGTCTGCTTGAGAAGCCGTGCCGGGCGAGTTTCCGCTGGTGGTAGTCCGCAAAAGCCATTGGCCAGCCGGCCAGCACATCACCGCAAGAGCGCCTGCAGAGCCGTGAACTGCTCTGCCGCGTCGAAGATCGCTTGCACCGGAATTTCGAAGCCGGATACGACGGTGCTCTGGATCGTCCCCGATTTCACCTTGACGGCCAGCTCGTATGCTTCGTCCCCCAGGAGGTATTGCTCGACGCTCTCCTGCTCCGGGTCAACCAGCCAGTATTCGGCAACTCCGTGCAGGGCGTAGTCCTCGAATTTCACGCCGCGATCAATAGCCTCCGTCGAGTCGGAGAGAACTTCGACAACCAGATCGGGAGCCGGAAACTTCATCTGATCCGGGGCAAACGCCGCCGCTTTCTCCTGCGTGAAGAAGCAGATGTCCGGCTCGTAATCGTTGCGGGTGAGCGCGATCAGCAGCTTCTCGTGACCCACGTATCCTAATGCGTGCTTCTGGACGTAAGCGTTGAGCAGCGCGAACAGATTGCCGCTGGCGACGCTGTGGCGCAGCTTGACGGGCGACTGCACGATAATCTCTCCGTTGATGAACTCGACCTTCTGCGCGCCGGACATCTCCTCGTAGAAACGCTCGCGCTTCTCCTGTTCGGCGCGCAGGATCGCCTGAAGCTGCCGGGTGAGCTGCGGCAGGCGCGGAGACCGGACAAGCTGCTGGACAATCTCTCTGGTGGTGAACTCGCTCACGTCTGTGATCCTCATTCCCTTTCTGCTATCTTACCTCACTTCCCCGTTCATGGCACGCGAGTCCTCTGCTATAATCCTCCCCGCTGCACATCAGCAGGGCGGACATGGCGAAGGCCTAGGCGACAAGCCCTGCCGGGCGCACTTCAGCTGGTGGTAGCATTCTGTGTGCCTTTACCATGTGATCTGCCGATCATCAAGGCTCTAACGCGAACTGCACGACCTTCGCTTGAACATGCAGAGCCAATAGGGAAAAACACATTGATGAGCACTATCATACACATACCAAAGGGTTTTCTCCTGTTGCTTCTCATGGTGCAGTTTCTGTTCGGTTTTGCTTCTGAACAGAGGGGCCGTGCGCAAAACCAACCATCGATTCTCGAAATCGAATGGAGTGTTGACGGAAACCTGCAGGCCATAGGGTATTGGGATTACACTGTCGAGATCCGAAATGCTGCCACCGGCCAGGCGGTAAGAACTCTGGAGATACCCTTCTGTACAGACATAGCCTGGAGCCCACTTCCTCACCCAGAACTGCTGGCAGTGGGGCATTGGGGTGGCATCCTGGTTTTCGACGTGACAACCGGAAATGTGGTGACAGACATCCGGGGTCCTGTCTTTCCTGCCGTTACGACAATTGCCTGGAGCCCTGATGGGACCAGGCTGGCCGCCGGGCACCAGATGGATAGTATGGGGGGAGAAGGCGCGAGAGGCATCTCAAGTGTGTGGGATGCGACAGGGCAATTCCTGATGACGTTCGATAGCTCGCCGCATCTCTATAGAGTGGATTCCGTCGCCTGGAGCCCCGATGGAACGCGAATCGCATCTGCGGGGATAGATGGAGTGATGATCTGGAATACAGTCTCGGGCGTGAAGGAAGCAGACCTCGAAGCTGAAGAAGTGCGGCGGGTTTCCTGGAGCTCTGATGGAGGCAGGCTGATCGCGGGCGGCCTTAGTTTCTCGATAAGGGTCTGGGATGGAAATACCTATCAACTCTTATCCGATATTGAAACCGATCGGATTGTAAGCGAAATCGCCTGGCGTCCTGACGGACAACAGATTGCACTGTTACTAAGCAACAAGCTCCGAATTATCGACGGTAATACCTATGAGATACTGTACGATTCCCCTCATAGTCCTGATATTCCGGGCGGACTGGCCTGGAGTCCGGACGGAAGCCAACTGGTTTACGGTCTTGGGGAAGCTATGCAGGTGGTCTCTCCGCCGCCTGTGTCTACCCCAACCCCCACCCCCACCGAGACGCCCTGCAACAGAGGACGCACGTTCTGACTCAAGTAGCCGTGTAGCTGGCTTCGGGTTCCCCGTTCATGGCACGCGAGTCCTCTGTTATAATCCTCCC
>MTKY01051425.1_pt1 | contig 20618 bp, 16 predicted proteins | sample 1042731 | NCBI WGS metagenome assembly MTKY01 (sample SAMN06212206, study PRJNA360538) | anaerobic digester metagenome | biome: Wastewater treatment plant; material: sludge; isolation source: anaerobic digester fed with sludge from wastewater treatment plant | place: Denmark: WWTP Soeholt ... | reverse complement strand
CATGCCGCGCATGGGATGCGCATCAGGCAGCAGGCGCGGGGTGATGTGCGCCAGCGCGGGCGGCAGTTGATCACCCAGCTCGTGATGGTCGGTGACGATCACATCGAGATGCCGCGCGCGGGCCCAGTCCAGCGCCTCAAAGGCGGTGATGCCGGTGTCACAGGTGATCAGCAGATCGAGCCCGGCGGCCTGCATCCGCTGCAGCCGCGGGAGCGCGATGCCATGCCCTTCGGAGGAACGGATGGGGACATGCCAGAGCGGGTCGGCGCCCAGCCGGCGCAGCGCTTCAACCAGAATGGCGGTCGAAGTTTGACCATCGACATCGAAATCCCCCCAGACAGCGATGCGCTGATCGGCTCTGACGGCCTGATCGATGCGCTCAACCGCTTTTTCCATGCCCCTGAATTCAAAAGGCGAGGAAGGCGCATGCGCGCGCGGATCGAGCCAGGAGCGCGCCTGCTCATACCCGGTAATTCCGCGCCGGGCGAGGATTTCCGCCGTCAGCCGGCTGCCCCGCGCCGCTTCCACCAGGTCTGGGCTGACCTGCACCTCAGCCGGCTCAAGCCAGACGGAATCGTCCATCTCAATAAGCGATTTCACCGATTTGCTCAAAATTGATCGCCGGCACGTCGTCATCGCTATCCTCATCCAGCTCGCTGAACGCGCCGGGTTCGCCGCGATCGCAGAGCGAGCGGTACTGGCAGAAACGGCAGCGGCCGCGCTGGCCGGTGAGGGGGAAATCACTTGCCCCGCGGCGGGAAATATCCGTCACCAGGGCCTGAATACGCTGCAGGGCGTTTTCCAGCCAGGCCGGCTCGAAGGCGAACGCTTCGGGAAGGTCAGGGAAACTGGTGTACCAGTACACCATGCGCACGGCGCCGGCTGGAAGCGCTTGCCGGCCAGTTTGACGCCCGATCAACCGGCTGACCAGCAAAGGGTAGAGCATGGTCTGGACGCGGCCTTCCAGGCGCTGGCGCGGGACGCGCCGCTGGCTGGTTTTCCAATCGTAGATTATCCAACCCTGCTCTGCGCTGATGTGGAGGCAGTCGAGGACCGCGTTCAGGCGCAAACGCGAATGCGGCGGGTCGAGGGGCATGGAGAGGCGGTGTTCGGCGAGCACCCCTCCTCCGGCGAACCGCGGCAGCAGCCGGATGAAACTGGCAAACCAGACGCCCACCAGCGGATCAGGATCGGCGGCAGCCATGGCTTCCAGCCGGTCCAGCGGCAAACCCCGCAAGGCCTGTTCGGCCAGGCGGTGAAAGCGCTGTCCGCGGCGCAGGTGGTCTTCATATTCCTCAAGCGGTTCGGCGGGCGGAGCAGGCCAGCCGATGCGCATCAGCCATCTGTACTGGAAACGACGCGGGCAGTCCTGAAAATCCTGCAGACTGGTCTGCGTGAAATCGAAAGCCGCGCCGGGCGGGAGAAAAGCGGGATTAGCGGGCAAAGCGGCCCCCCCTGGAGGTGATCAGATGTGCCAGCGCGGCCGACATGCGCTGGTCGTTTTTGCCGGTGTTCCACGAGATCTGCAGATCGCGTCTGGCGCGGGTGATGCTAACGTAGAACAACCGCAGGCGTTCGCGTGAGACCTCAATGCGCGCCTGAGCGGTCGCCTCTCCTTCCGCGTATCCGCCATACATGTCCTGATTGAAAGCCGATTTGAGCTGCGCCAGCATCTCAGCTTCCAGGTTCAATGGTTTTTTCAGGCGGAAGTTTTCAGCATAGTATGTATCTCCATCGGCCGCGGAGGGAAAGTCATAATTGTTGGCGGCGATCAGATAGACGCGGTCCCACTCCAGTCCCTTGGATTTATGCTGCGTGGCCACGGTAATCCTGCCGGGATGGGCGTCGGGGTCAAAACCTGTGTCATCCAGGCTTAAACCTTGAAACTTGCGGCCTTTGCGGATCTGCTGGATTTCAGCGAGCAGCTCTCTCCGCCGGTATTCGGGATGCCGGGATTCGATCTGGCGCAGCATCAGGCTCAGGCTGTGCGCGGTCGCCAGCCCGGCGCTATCCCCGCGGAACATGTCCTGGGCGAAGGCCAGCACGGCCTGGCTGGCGGGCAGCAGGGCGAGCTGGCTCCAGCGCCGCAGGCTGGCTTGAAAGCGGTTCAGCTCATCCAGGACATCAGCGGAAAGATAGCTCAATTGCTGCGCCGGCCATTCATGACCTGGCAGCGGGGCGAGGAAATCCTCGACCCTGACAAGCCTGTCCAGCGCTTTTTTTGCTTGCTGAATGAGCTCACGCTTCCCATTTTCCCGGGATGCCGGCTTGCTGTAAGCGCTGTAGAGCTTGCCCATCAAACCGTAAGAGGCGGGTTTTTCCAGCCATTCAAGGAAATCCGCCATCAGTTCGACGATGTTGCGTGTAGCTGTGGAGTTGTTCAGCAGCGCGTCGACCACGGGCACGCCCGCGTCCTCCAGCGCTTTCCGGATCACATCCGCCTTGTTGTTGGACGAGGTTAAAATAGCCGCTGTGCTGGTCTGGTTATTCGGATCGCGCGCCCACGCCCTGGCTGAATCAACGATCATTTTGGTTTCATCATCCGGCCTGTAGTTTTTGCGCAGGATGATAATGCTTCCCTGGTCAGCGGGAGGGTTGGGTTGAGGATCATCCCCGGCGGTAGCCCTGATATACGGAGGCTCCAAGGCGCCCATCAAATTCCTGCTGCTCCGCTGTAAGGACCAGTCGATCAGATCGTTGGCCAGATCGATCACATCCGGCTGTGAACGGCCAGATTCAGGAAGCTCCAGCCTGCGGACGCGCGGATCGCGGCTGAATCGGCGCAGGAATTCCGGGCTGGAGGTGGTGAAAGTCTCGTATATAGCCTGGTTTGGATCGCCCACGCGCACCCAGTTTCCACTCGGCCCCACGAGGAGTTCAAGGATGGCTTGCTGCAATCCGGTGGAATCCTGCGCTTCATCCTCCAGGATAAAGGGAAACTGATAGCGCAAACGCGTCACCAGGTCAGGATCAGCCTGCAGCGCGCGCAGAGCCAGGCGGATCAGGTCATCAAAATCGACCCCGTTGCGGTACTCGAGGGCCTTTTGATAGGTGTCGTAAAATCCAGCCGCCATCTCAGCCAGCGGCATTCCGCTGGCGCCAGCTATCTCGCGGAGGTCCTGCCTGGACAGTCCATTGTCTTTCGCCCAGCGCACGGCGGCCTTCGCCATGCCCCCCAGAATGCGCGGCCCGTCTTCATACATGAACTTGGCGCGGTTGGAGTCATCGAGATCCTCGCGCAGCCAGCCTTCGACGGTCGACCGGTTGCTTTTTATCCAGCTGTCGGCGATCTGACCGAAGACCTGATCCGAATCCCACTGGTCAATGATCTGGTAATCCTCAGGCAAACCGACTGCCTCCGGGCGGGCGCGGATGATGTCATTGGCCAGGCCATGCAGGGTGCGCACACGATAGCCCATGCCGGCGATCCGCCCGCTTTGCTCGAGAAACCTGCGGATGCGCACGTTGAAATTATCCACCGCTGATCGCGACATGGTCACGATCAGGATTTCCTGCTGGGGTTCGAGAATATTGCGCTGGAGGAGGTCGGCGGCCAGCAGCGAAAGCGTAAAAGTCTTTCCCGCGCCCGGGACAGCCAGGATGGCCATCCTTCCGCCTTCATAGCTCATGATCTTTTCCTGACTGGGACGCAGGGAGATATTTTGGCGCCAGGAGGCTTCAGGCATGCAGTCCTCCTTCCACTTGCAGCTGATAAAGCGCGCGCAGCAGCATGCCCCGCTGTTCCCAGCCCTCTTCGGCCAGCTCGCTCCAGAACAGATGAACTTCGCCCGAGCAGCGCCGCAGCAGGCCGATGATCAGGCGGTACAGCGTGGAACGGTTGGCGGCGTCCTCATCGGCATCCGTCCATTTGCGTTCCTCGCGCCAGCTGGCGCTGAGCACGTAGGGATGGGTGAGAGGCTGATACAGGCGGCGGAACCAGCTGTCGGAAGCCACTTCCAGCCATAACTGGGCTTTCACCGGACGGTTTGCCAGCAGGAAGGTCATTGCCGGCGCAATAGTGACGGCGTCAGCAGGCTGCTCCTGCCAGCTTTGCGGATAGAGCGCGGTGATCAATCCGCTTTCGAGCAGTTCGAAGTATTGGCTGATTAAAGCCACAGGGTCCCCGGCCAGCTCCGGCAGGACGTCGCGGAAAGAGGCGAACGAACGCACCAGGCTCTCGGTAAGAGACCCGGCGTCGTAGTTGTTGTGAAAACCGAATCCCGGGCGCGAAAGCAGCTCGCCGAATAGGGTGGAGATGAAAAAATCAAGCAATTCAGGCGGCCTGGCGCGTTTTTGTTCCAGCCAGGCGCGCAGCAGCTCATACTTTTCTCCGATGCGGTGGGTGATCCGATCCCGCATCGGGCTGCGGATACGTTCCCAGCTCTGCAGGTTGGGGCTGATCTCTTGCGCAGTGGTGGTGGCCTGCGCCAGCAGGCTGGCGCGCACAAGATCACAACCTTCAATCGCCTGCACCAGCGCGGAGGTCAGCTCGGCCAGGCTCACGGCGCGTTTCAGGTCCGGCATGGCGAGGCCGGTGAGGGTGAGCAGACAGGCGGTGGCGGGTTCGCTGCGAAACGGGCGCGAAGGGCGCTGCGATTGCCAGGGAATGCCAAGCTGGTCAAGGCGCGAGGTGAGACCGTAACGCAGGGAATCGCTTAAAAATGGCGAAAGGATGGCGATTTCGCCTGGGGCGATGCCGCCTTTCACCAATTCTGCGATCCTGGCCGCGGCGTCATTGAGCATGTCCGGATAAAAACGGTTGCCCTGGTGGACATGGATCCCCTCGGAGACCGCGCTTTCGTGGATACCCAGCGGGATGGGCTGTGACAGCGCCCGGCCGACGCGTGAGCCGAATTGCTCCAACGCGGGCGGGGTGACGAAGGATTTGTCCAAAATATGGCGCTCGCTTGCGGCGCCGATGAGCTGCCTTGCCCCCTGCGGATCGGCGGAGAGGAAGGTGCGGTAGCCCGCTCCCTGGTCATAGACCAGCAAAGCGCCCTCCAGGCTGGGGATCCATTCCGCCAGCAGCCGGTGGGCGAAGGGCGAATCCTCCTCAAGGTTGTCGGCGATGATCCAGCCTGTGCTGCCGGTCAATGCGGCGCGCACGGCCTCATCCGGCCAGAGGTGATCACGGAACACTTCCACCTGCAGCGAGAAATCGAGCAGATTATGTTCCAGACAATAGGCGCGAAAAAGATCCGCGCAGCGCTGGGCATCGCTGTAGATGTGCAGCTGGCTGGAATCGCCTGTCCAGGCGGCGCTCAGTCGCCGGCCGACCGTGGCGGAGGAGAAGCCGGCCAGCGCCGCCTTGTTCAGGTTATCCAGAATCTGGCTGTAGAGGCGGTTGCGATCGAGGGTGAGTGAATCGAACAGGCGCTCGTTTTCGATCAACGGATCGGCCAGGGCGGCCATATAGTACTGGGCGGTTTCGAGGGTCAGAAAGGTGGGGGGCTGGTTGGGGTTCGCGAACCCGCCGCGCTCAGCCGCCAGCGGCCAGAACAGGTCAACATGGCGGCGCGCCAGACCGCCGGCGGTGATCAGCGTGGGTTCGCCGCCGGGGCCCAGCTGGCGCATGGCAGCGCGGTAAGGCCCCGCGAGCGTGCGCTGGGGGAGGAGAATGAGGATCCGTTCCGCCGGAACACCAGCGTTGACCAGCGCCAGCAGGCGCTGCGCGGCGGCGGTGCTTTTTCCGCATCCGGCCGGCCCTTCCAGCCAGAGGCGGCTATCTACCGGGCGGCTGATCACATGTTCCTGTTCAGAAGAGAGCTGCCAGTCAGGCATGCCGGCGCTCCGTCGCGGGGCTGGTCATGAACGGATTGTACCTGTGATCAGGGGCTGGACAGCAGATATCCGGTGGGCGTTTGCAGCAGCGTTGCCCGCAGCACATCGCCTTGCTGAACGCCCAGGACCAGCACGTCATCGCCGTTGACGATCCCGGCCGGCTCCGCCGCGGCGGGCAGGACCACCATCGAGCTTACCGGCCCGGACAGGCGGAAGACCAGCCGGCCATACGGTTCGATGGTGTAGCCGGCATCTTCCAGCGCCCATAAGCCCTCCCCGGCGGCGAAGTACAGCGGGTGGAGCATGCGCCCCTGGTAAACGACAAGATCGTCCAATGTTGCTGTCAGCGGATCCAGAATCGTCGGTGGCACTTCCGCCTTGAGTCGCGCGAGCAGCTCGGCCTGCGCGGCGGCGGGGTACCGTGCTGGGATGACCCATTCCATCCATGGCACGGCCGCGCCCGCCAGGAGGATCAACACCGCCGCTGGCACCCAGCGCAGCGCGTGCGCCCGCTGATTGATGGGAAGGATTTGAATATCCGCCAGCGAGGGCCGCTGGCATTTTTTCCATAGGACAGGCAGGCTGACCAAACCGGAAACCATATAGAGGAGAAAAGCCCAATCTACTGGAAGAAGGAAACGCTGGCCTGAGGTCAGAAAAGCGCCGGACCAGGCGTTGTAGGCCAGGTTCATGGCCAAGGGCGCCAGGCCCAGCCAGCGCTGGTTCTGCCAGGCGCGGGCGATGCCAAAGCCCAACAGGAGCAGGTAAAACACGAATAGGAACATGCCGGGGGGTTGCAGACTGGTCAGGTTAAATTCCCAGAAAGGCGGAGTAAGGGCGAAACCGGAGGAAGCGGCGGGGTAGTTTTCCCGCAGAGGCAGCACGCGCAGGCTGCCAAACAGGTTATTCGCCATATGGTTGAGCATGTCAGAAAGCAGCGGGCCAGGAGCGCTGCGCAGGGATTTCCAGGCGATTTGATAGAGCCGGCGCGTGTACAGGGCATCATCTTCACCCGGCAGAGGGCTGACATCCGCTGGATGGCTGTATTTGCTGAGACGGTAGGCGAAGACAGCCGTCTGGGACCGGGGGTCATCAAAGACCCAGCCGCCGGTGAGCGCCTGGTTGCGCGCCAGCCAGGGCAGCAGCACCGCGCCGGTCATCAGCACCGCAGCCGCCATTTGCGGCAGCCATAGCTGCCAGCGGCGGAGCTGCTGCCTGTCCCATCGCAGCCAGCTGAGCAGAAAGAGCGCCGGCAGGATGATCAGACTTTGCGTGCGCACCAGCCCGGCAAGGCCGATGAATCCGGCGGCGAGCGCCGGATACCAAAATGCCCGCCAGCCGCTTTCCTGCCAGCGCAGCACCAGCCATAACGCGGCCAGCAGCAGCAACGCGGTGGGCAGTTCGGAGAGCAGCAGACGGCTGTAGGAGGGGTTGATGGTCGCGTAAGCCGCCCGGTTTGTATTTTCATCGCGCAGGATAACCAGAAACGCGGCTGCCAGCGCGGCTGTCCGGCCTCCCAGCCTGAGGCCGATTAGATATACCAGTACCGGCACCAGCGCCAGGACGAGAACCTGCAGTCGCACCAGGGGCAGATAGTCAAGCCCTGCGATGCCGCGCAGCAACGCCAGAAAACCGATGTAGAGAGGGCGCGGCGGGATCACCGCGTTGAACCGCATCCCATCCAGCAGGTTGATCGCGTACCAGTCATAACTCTGCGCGTCGGAGAATGGGTAGATTTGCCAGGTGGGCGCCTGCGGAGCCAGCGCCAGCCGGCTGGGGACAAGCGGGGAGGCCAGCCACACCAGGCAGGCAGCCAGCCAAATCAGCAGAACCAGCAGCCGGTCAGCATGGAGAAGCCGCAGGCTTTTTCCAGCCCAAACCAGTCCGACCGCCAGCATGACAGCCAGCAGGACCTGCCAGGCTGTCACCGGCACGCCGGGATAGCCGTAAAAAATGTCTTCCACCGGCCGCACGCCGAAACCGAACCAGGTCAGCAGCGCGGCGGCCGCCAGCACCAGGGATGGCCAGAGGAAGCGCGGATCACGGAAGGCGGCGGGCTGCCAGCCCAGCAGGGCGGCGCAGCCGCAGACCAGCAGGAAGATCCCCAGAATGAGCGGGTACTGGCTGGTGAGGTGATGCCTGGGATCTGAGCTGAGCCGCAGCAGGCTGAAAAGGATCAGGCTGCTCAGACCGCAGAAGACCGGGATTGTATAGGCCGCCTGAATGGGCAAGGAGCGGGTCAGCTTATGGCCGGATTTCCTGAGATGGGCGAAAAGGCTGAGCAGGAGCGTCGCCGCCAGCACGATCGACAGGCTGGCGAGGCGGGAAAAGCCCATCTTTTCAACGCCCCTCAGCACAGGAAGGCATAGCCAGACCAACGAACACAGACCGATGCATATGAAAGCGACCGGTGAGGAGACCGCGTTTCTTGCGGACATTCCGCTGATTCTAGCACAGCGATCATCTTGACAGTTTAATATGACAGTGTTATTATGACAGCAGGAGTGAGCATGAATACAGATGTCAGGCTGACCATGGAAGAGCTGTCGCGGCTGAGCGGGTATCCGCGCCGCACGATCCGCTTTTATATCCAGCAGGAATTGATTCCCCCGCCGATCGGAGCGGGGCTGGGTGCCTATTACACGGCTGAACACCTGCAGGGGTTGAACCGCATCCGCGACCTGCGCGCGCAAGGGCTGCGCTTAGATGAAATACGGCAAATGGGGATGGGTATGGAAAAGGACATCCTCAGATCGCTTGCGCAGCATCCTGCGCCGGACCATCACCCAACTTCCATTCCGCGCGTGCGTGACGCGGCGCCAGCGGAAGCCTACCGTTGTTACCAGCTTGACGATGGTTTCCTTCTGTTGACGCCGCAGCCGGAATCCGCCAGAACGCGCGAATACCTGCGCGCGTTGCGGAACGTAAGATCCATTAAGAATAAGGCAGATGAGGAGCAATAAAGTGACCACGACCCAATATCTTCCCCCCATGGGCATGATCCGCCTTCCGGGACGGTTGGAAAGCGCGCTGCCGCTGCGCAATACCCAGGTCAATGTGAAAATTTTGGGCGGATTGACTTCCGTACAGGTGAGGCAGCAGTTCCAAAACCCTCTGAACGGGCAGGCTGAGCTGGAGTATCTTTTCCCGCTGCCTGAGGACGCGGCCGTAACGGGCTTCCGGCTCCGCGCAGGCGAGCGCGTCATCCGCAGCGTCCTGCAGGAAAGCGGGCAGGCCAGGGGCACATTTGAGGAGGCGCGCAGAACAGGAAGGCGAGCCGGGCTGCTGGAAATGCGGCGGCCAAACCTGTTTTCTGTCCAACTTACCCAGCTGCGCGGAGGGGAAGAAATCGAGACGCAGATCACGTACATCGATCGTTTGGAATTGCGGGAAGACGGCTACGAATTTGTCTTTCCCATGGGGTTGACGCCCAAGTATGACCGCGCGGCTTATCCCGAAGAAGGCTCTGGCACGCGCGCGCCGTTCACGCTCTCGCGCGAGCTGGTGGGCAGAGTGTCGATCGAAGTCATGGCCGAACTGGGGGTGTCCTGCGCTGACCCGCTCAGCCCATCACACGCGTTGAGCGTTCAGCGTGAATCGGCAACCAGGCTGAAAATTTCATTGAAAAACGAGGAGATCCCTGACAGGGACTTTGTCTTGCGCCTGCCTTGCCTGAGCGGCACCAGCCTTTCCGCGGTATGGACGACCATAAAATCGCCAGAAGGCTGGCTGGTGGGTTCGATTTTGCCGCCGCGGGAAGATGCGGACACGCAGCCTCCCCCGCGGGAGTTTGTCTTCGTCCTGGACCGTTCCGGATCGATGGGAGGACTGCCAATCCTGCAGGCCAAAAACGCGCTCAAAGCCTGTTTGCGCACCCTGAACCAGCAGGATACTTTTCGCATCCAGGTATTCGATCATGTTGTGGAATGGCTTTCCTCTGAACCTTGCCGGGCTGCGCAGGCGGAGGTCTGGCAGGCTGACGCCCAGCTCGATCGGGTTGACGCGCGCGGGGGGACCGAGATTGCGGATGCGCTGAAGGCGGCTTTATCCCTGGCTGTCGATCCTCGGCGGCAGCGCTATGTGGTTTTCCTGACCGATGGGGCTGTCTCGGCTGAGGAGGAAGTCATCCATACCATGCTCAGGTTGCGCCGGGGCGCGCGAATTTTCACTTTTGGGATTGGTTCCTCGGTAAACCGCGCGCTGCTGCGTCAGATAGCCCGGCTTGGTCAAGGCGCCAGCGAGTTTCTGCAAAATGAGGAGGAAATCGAGGAATCGCTGATCCGTTTCCAGAACCGCATTTCCTTCCCGGCTTTACAGGATCTGCGGTTAAGCTGGTCGCAGGGGATGCCGGCGCAGATTCTACCGGATCCGCTTCCCGATCTGTATTATGGGCAGGCTTTATCCATCAGCGGCCGCCTGGGCACCCCGCCTGGCGCAAAGACGGAAATGCGTCTTTCCGGTACCGCCGCCGGGCATGCTGTGAATACGGTCTGTCAGGTGCTGCCCATCCCGGCATTATTTGAGGATATGGGCGCTCTTTTCGCTGCCAGAGACCAGATCGAAGCATGGGAAGATGAGACGCGCCTCACAAAGAAAACGCGGGACCTGGAGGAAAAGATCACCAGGCTCGCCATGTCGCATGGGCTGGCTACGGCATATACCTCCTTGGTGGCGGTGGATGAAGCCCCCGGCGGAGTATCCGGCTCACCGGTAAAGATCGATGTCGCCCTGCCTCTCCCGCGGGGGGGTGAAATTGATGGCGGCTATGCCAGTCAGGCTTTCATCGCCCCGCCTGGTGCGCCGGCTTATAAAACGCTGCGGAGCAGGTCTTTTGGCATGGCAGATCACAGCATGCTGCAGTCGGATTCTGACCGGCAGGCTATAGCAGTCCCTGTAATGGAGGACAAAGAAAGCAAGTTGAGGCGTCTGGCGCGCAGGCAGCGCATGAACGGCTCCTGGGATGAAGATGTGGAGATGACCTGCGCGGCGGTTCTGGCTTTCCTGCGCCTGGGTCACAGCCCCACAGCAGGCAGTTTCCGGCCAGCCCTGCGCAAGGCGCTCGCCTGGCTGCGAACGCAGCATCCTGAAGGTTTCATCAGTTTGCTGTACCGCAGAGTTCTGGAGGAAGCGGGAGCCGCATCCGCCCTGCCCCCAATGGACAACGCGGAATTGGCGCTGGCCAGGGATTGGGCTGATCCTGAACGGCTTAAACAATCGGGGAATGGTCTGGATTTGCTGCGAGCCGCGGTCTGGCAGAGGCAGAAGGTCAGCCTGCCGATACAGCATTCCTCCGGCCTGGCTGAGCTTTATGGTCTGATCCTGGAATGATCGGAATGCGTCCATCCATGAGCCTGATAAATCGGATGAGCCCGTAATTCTGCTATTGCTAAAGCGGTTGAGCCGCGCGGGGCAGCGGGCGGCCTAAAACAGCCCGCATAAGTTTCCTGCGGGCTTAATTCATCTTGGGGAAAACAGGTTGGGAGCGTCCCTGTGGGCGCATTCGCCTCGCGCGCATCCACAAGGGCAACACCCCTGGGGGATAAGATTGCCGGCCGACATCAGGCTGGAAAAGACGCCCTGGAATTAGCTTGGGTTAGCTGGGGGGAATCACGCTTTTCTTCGACATGGCAGTGTTTTCTTGGATATAATGCCGCGCTGCGCGGATGGGTGGTATTTCTCACCTTGAGTTAATCCATTTGTGGCAAAATAGACAGGATTGATTGATATTATCCGGATTAACGGTTCAGGAGGACTCTTCCAGCATGGCTTCTGCGCAGACAGCCACACCGGTCACCCGCCCCGCTGGCGGCAAAACCAAGTTTATTATCGGCGGCGTCCTGATCGCCGCGGCGGTTATCTATCTGATTTGGACTTCAGCCACCGCCAACGCTCAATATTTCCTTACCGTTGACGAGGTGGTGGCGCATGGCGATCAGTATATCGGCCGCGATTTGAAAGTATCTGGCGCCGTGCTGGGAGATACAATCGTTTACGATCCCTCCATTCCAAAACTCGAATTCACTGTGGTGAATGTCCCCGGATCACAAAAGGAGATCGACGCGCAGGGCGGCATGGCTGAGGTGCTGCACCAGGCGGTGATGGATCCTTCGCGAACGCGTCTGCGGGTGGTTTATATGGATGTAAGACCGGACCTGCTTAAAAATGAGGCTCAGGCGATCATGACGGGCAGGCTGGATGAAAGCGGCGTGTTCCATGTTAGCGAATTGCTGTTGAAATGCCCCAGCCGATATGAGGAAGCGCTTCCAGAGCAATCCAACAGCTGATTTCGACCGGGCAAATACTTGAAAAATGGGACAGCAGCCAACCGGCTGGCCGTCTGAATGGGGGGGGAATGATTGCACAATTGGGATATGGGGCGCTTTGGCTGGTATTTTTACTGGCTTTGTATGGCGCCGGGGCCGCGGCCTGCGGGGCATTGAGAAAAAAAGACCGCCTTGTGGAAAGCGCCCGTATGGCGATGCTGCTCACCTTCCCCTTGATCACCATCGTGGTGGCGGTTCTGGTGGTTTTGCTGGTTGCCAACCGCTTTGAATACGGATTTGTCTTCGGGGTGACCAGCCGGTCGATGCCCATGTATTTGAAGATCACCGCTCTATGGGGCGGGCAAGCCGGTTCGCTGATCCTCTGGTCATGGCTGATGTCGGCCTTCGCCTCCGCGGTGACGCTGCGCCGCTGGGAGCGTGATCGCGAATTTCTGCCCTGGGTGATCGTGGTTTCCCTGATCACGCTGGCGTTTTTCCTTGGGCTTTCGCTTTTCTTCGAAAACCCATTTCTGCGGTATTACTTCGGGCCGATGGGTCAGCAAATGGAGGCGGTCTTCGCGCCAGCCGGTTCAACGCCCATCTTTCCTGAGGACGGGCGCGGGTTGAACCCTTTGCTGCGCCATCCCGGAATGATCATTCATCCGCCGGTTTTGTATCTGGGTTTCGTATCCTTTGTAATCCCCTTCGCTTTTGCCATCTCCGCCTTGATCACCGGACGCACCGATGACCGCTGGATGCGCATCACACGGCGGTGGACGCTGGTGGCCTGGCTTTTTCTTTCCCTGGGGCTGGTGCTGGGCGGACGCTGGGCCTATGATGTGCTGGGCTGGGGCGGATATTGGGGCTGGGATCCGGTGGAAATTGCCGCGCTGATGCCGTGGCTCACTGGCACGGCTTTCCTGCATTCAGTGATGATCCAGGAGCGTAAAGGTCTGCTCAAGCGCTGGAACATGGTATTGGTCATTCTGACCTACTCTCTGGTGATCTTCGGCACTTTCCTGACCCGTTCGGGCGTTCTTTCCAGTGTGCACGCCTTCGCGCAAAGCGCTATCGGACCGATGTTCTTTGGTTTCATCGCCCTGACATTTATCAATTCCCTTGGCTTGCTGCTCTGGAGATGGTCAGACCTTCGCGATGAGGGTGAGATGAATTCGCTGCTCTCCCGCGAAGCCATGTTCCTCTACAACAATTTATTTTTCGTGGGCATCCTGGTGGTGTGTTTCGCCGGGGTGATCTTTCCGCTGGTCTCCGAGCTGCTCACCGGTCAGAAGGTGACGGTTGGTCCTCCCTTTTATGAACGGGCGACCGGACCGCAATGGCTGGTCCTGTTGCTGCTGATGGGCGTGGCGCCGCTGTCTGCCTGGGGGAAATCCACCTGGAGGACACTGGGCCGCGCGCTCTGGAAGCCGGCTCTGGTTGGGCTGGCAGGCCTGGCGGCAGCTCTGGCCGCGGGGATCAGCAGCGTCTGGGCGTTGCTGGCGATCACCCTATGCGTGTTTGTCGCCTCGGTGACGATCTACGACTACGGACGTGCGGTGATCGCCCGCTCCAGAGCCGCGCGGGAAAACCTGCTCCAGTCCTTCTGGAACCTGCCGGCTCGCAATCGCCGCAGATACGGCGGCTACATCATCCACCTCGGCGTGGTGCTGATGGCTTTTGGCATCATCGGCATCGAGATGTTTCAGACCGAGACGCAAGCCACCATCAAACCCGGGGAATCGATCAACCTTGCCGGGTATACGGTGACATTCGAGCGGCTTGACCAGTTTGACGCCCATGATGGCCGCAACGTCGCGAGGGCCACAGTGGCAGTATCCAAAGGCGGGCGCTATCTGGCTGAGCTGCATCCCCGGCGTGATTTTTACTATGATTCCCAGCAGCCGATGACCATTCCAGGCACTCGCTCAACGCTGGAGGATGATGTCTATGTGCTGCTGGTGGATTGGCAGCCGATATCCGCCGATGGGGCGACTTTCAAGGTCTACCATAACCCGCTGGTCAACTGGTTGTGGCTTGGTTCACTGGTCTTTATCATCGGCATGCTGGTCGCCGCCTGGCCGGACGGCGGGCACGGGAAACAGCCCGCGCGCGCCGTCAACTCAACTGTCAGGGCTGAGGTGTAGGCGTGGAACGCCGCTTGCGCACCCGCCTGGGGATGGCGCTTCTGCTGGTTTTTGCCGCTTTCGGGATGTTGCCGCGGCCAATGGCAGCCGCCCAGAGCCCGCAGCCCACGCCCTCGGATGATGAGGTCAACCGGGTGGCAAAATCTTTGTATTGCCCTGTCTGCGAAAATATCCCCCTCGATGTCTGCCCGACCACAGCCTGTCAGGATTGGCGTGAGCTCATTCGCCAGAAGCTGGGTGAAGGCATGACTGATGAGCAGATCAGGGAATACTTCGCTCTGCAATATGGCGATCGCGTGCTTTCGGCGCCTCCGCCCAGCGGCTTGAACCTGCTGGTGTATATCATTCCCCCCCTGGCTGTTGCGGGCGGGGCGGTGATGCTCTACCGCGTGCTGCGACAAGGCAAGCGGCGTGCCTCGCCGGCAGATGACGACGTCCGGATCGGTGAATGCGGGGATGATAAGGATCGAACGGATGTTTCAGCGGCAGAAGAAGACCTTTACCTGCAGCAGGTGGAGGAAGAATTGAAGAGGAAGGAAGATTTGCGTTGAACGAACCCGCTGAAAGCGCTTCTGGGAACCCATCTCAATCAACGCGCCGCCCAGCCGCCTGGGTGGTGGTGACCGCGTTTGCCATCCTGCTGGGATTTATGGCACTGATCGCCTGGGGGCTGCGAAACGCCATGAGCGGCCCGATTCGCGTGGGAGATTCCGTGCCTGATATCAGCCTGACCACCTTTGATGGCCGGATGATCCACACCAGCCAATATAAGGGCAAGGTGATCGTGGTGAATTTTTGGGCCAGCTGGTGCCTGCCGTGTGAGGCCGAAGCCGCCGAGCTTGAGGAAGCCTGGCAGCGAAGCAAGGGCGACGATGAGGTTGTGTTCCTCGGTTTTGCCTGGACGGATACCGAGCGTAATTCGCTGGCTTATCTGGAAAAGTTCAATGTCACCTATCCAAATGGGCCTGACCTGCGCACCCAGGTATCCCAGATGTTCCGCATCCGCGGGGTTCCCGAAACTTATATCATCGGCCGTGACGGTAAGCTGAAATATGCCCAGATTGGCCCATTTGAATCCGTGGAACATATCCTGCAGGCGGTGGAGCAGGCGAAGGAGGGCAAATAAAATGGAAGCCGGCGCGATCCTTCTGCTGGCCGCGGTTGTGCTGGGTGTGCTGTTCTTCATTTTGCGTCCTTTTTTTGGCCTGGGATACCATGGTGAGCAGGAAGCCGATTTTTCCGTCGCGGAACATCAAAGGTCAGCCCTGCTGGCTGAACGCGATCGATTAATCACCGCGCTGGCAGAGCTGGATTTTGATAACCGGCTGAAAAAAATCCCGACGGAAGATTATGCGCTGACGCGGTCTGACCTGTTGCACGAGACTGCGCGGGTATTGCGCAAACTGGACGAGATGGAAGGCCTGCCCTATCCGGAGATGGGCAGCAGCCCGGCGGATGAGCCCTTGGGCGAGATCGAAATTGAAAGGCTGCTGGCGGAACGCCGGAAGGCGCAGGCAGCATCCTCCTCGCGGTTGAAATGTCTGGCTTGCGGCGCGGAAGTCACCGGGGCGGATAAATTCTGCGGTTCCTGCGGGGCGAGGCTGGGCGCTCGCTGAAGATGAAAAAGAACAGGATTTTTTCCGCCCGCCTGATCGCCGCGCCCGCGGCCCTGATTCTGCTTTCGCTGGCGGCGGGTTGTGTTTCGCTTGCCGCGGATGTTACTCCGCCGCCTGATTACACCCCTCCGGCTCCGGTGAACGGGACGGCGGAGGGTTTGCCCACGGCCACCGCTATTCCTCTCCTGCCTCCTGACACGGCGCGCGGAGCCGAAATCTTCGCCCAAAAATGCGCGGCCTGTCATGGCCCTGAGGGACTTTCAGATGGCGAAATGTCCGCGCAGCTTCCCAATCTTCCACCGCAGATTGGCAAGCGCGAGGTCGGTTTGCGGGCTAACCCGGCGGATTGGTTCCGCCTCGTCAGTGTGGGCAACCTGGAACGCATGATGCCGGGCTTCTCTGGCAGCCTGGATGAACGCGCGCGCTGGGATGTGGTCGCCTATGCCCTGTCGCTAACCATCACCCAGGAGGATCTCATCGAGGGCCGCGAGCTGTTTGAGGCCTATTGTTCCGCCTGCCACGCGCTTGATGAGGAAGCGCATACGGATTTGGGTGATCCTGGCAGGCTGGCGGGGATCACGGCTGAACAGATTGCCGCGGTAATTGAGCAGGGGCAGGGGAAAATGCCGCCCATCGGCGGTTTGAGCGAGGAGGAACGGCTCAGTCTGGCGCAATTCACGCGCAACCTGTCTTTCTCCGCCCCGGTGGTTCCAGACGCGCTCACGCCTTCCCCCGTTGCTGGGGAAGCGGGAGCCGCCCCCACCGCGGCGGATGGAATGCTGATCCTGCAGGGTCGCCTCACCAGCGAGAGCGGGGACCAGCCGGTGGCGGGCCTGAAGGTAACGCTCAGCGGGTATGCCGGGATGAGTAAGGAATTTGATCTGGAGACCGCGGCGGCGCCGGATGGCGCCTTCAGATTTGAGGTGCAAAACAGACCGGACATGATTTATGTGGCAGAAGTCACTGTGGATGGGCAGAAGTTCAACTCGGAAATCCTTCATTCGCGGGACATCACCAGTTCCACAGCTGAGATGCCGATCACGATCTACAGTTCGACTACCGATGCCTCAGGTCTGTATGCCGAACGCATGCATCTCTTTTTTGACTTTTCAACGCCGGGGAAGGTGCAGGTTGTCGAACTGTTCCTGATCAGCAACCCCGGGCAGCGGGTGATTGTGCCCGCCGGCAGCAGCGAGCCCATCCTGTCTATCGCCCTTCCCGCCGGAGCGGAGGAGCTGCAGCTGGACGGCGGTGATCTGGGCGGCCGATTCGTGTCCACAGCGGACGGGTTTGGCGAGATGCAGCCCATCCGGCCCGGCATCGGCCAGCATCAGGTGTTGTTCGCCTACAGTCTGCCATATCGTGCTGGATTGGCGCTGGATGTCCCTCTTCCGCTGAAAGTCAACGCGGCGGTGGTAATGCTTCCGGTGGGTTCGGTGAAACTTGCCAGCCAGCAGCTAGCTCCCGCAGGACAGCGCCAGGTGCAGGATCTGACCTATGACCTCTATACCGCCGGCGCCGTAACTTCAACATTGCATCTGGAGCTATCCGGCAAACCTGGCGGGGGCGGCATGACGTCTGACGGCCAATGGGGCGTGGCGATCGGCGCGGCGGCGCTGGGGCTGGTGGTGGCGGCCATCGGTATCTGGCTGATACGCAGAAAACAAACCGCAGCCCTGGCGGCTGCGGCGCCAGTTTCAAAATCGGAGGCGAGAAAGGCGGTTGAGGAGAATTTGCTGGACCAGATCCTGCGGCTTGAGGATCAGCGCAAGGCCGGAAAGCTGACACTGACAGACTATACCCGCCAGCGCCAGCAGCTTGTCAACCAGCTCAAAAATCTGCGCAGAGGCTGACGCAAAGTGGAGGAGCAGCTGATCGCCGTTGATCACCTCGTCAAGCGCTTTGGCGTGAAGACTGTGCTGCGCGGTCTCAATTTCCGCGCCTGCCAGGGCGAATTTATCGCCATTCTAGGTCCTAACGGGGCTGGAAAGACGACTTTCCTGCGCATTCTCGCATCACTTTCTTCTCCCACGCTGGGGACCGTGCGCATCGCTGGCTTTCAGCTGCCCCAGCAGGCCGCTCAGGTTCGCAGCCGCCTGGGTGTGGTTTCGCACCAGCCGTTGTTATATGGCGACCTGACGGCTGAAGAGAACCTGCGCTTTTACGGACGCATGTATGCTGTCGGGAATCTGGCATCCCGGTTGGGGGAGGTGCTGGATGTCGTCGGGCTGGCGGCAAGACGGCGCGACCTGGTGCGTACATTCTCGCGCGGAATGCAGCAGCGTTTGGCCATCGCGCGGGCGGTGCTGCATGAGCCCGATGTCCTCCTGCTGGATGAACCGCACACGGGGCTGGATCAGGATGCCTGTGATATGCTGGACAAGGTCCTGCGCCGTGTTTCGGCGGGAGGCAGGACGATCGTGATGGCCAGCCATGACATGGCGCGCGCTGAGGAGCTGGCGGCCCGCTTTGATGTGCTCACCCGGGGCCGCATCCAGGCCAGCAGAACCCATGCGGAAGTGCCGCGGGACGGCCTGCTCAGTTTCTATCGTCAGACGCTTGAGGCGGCGGAATGAAACGCTACCTCTCCGCCTGCGCGGCGGTGCTCTGGAAGGATCTGGCCGCCGAGTGGCGCAGCCGTCAGCTGATCAGCTCGATGCTGGTGTTTGCGCTGCTGGTGATCCTGATTTTCAATTACGCGCTCGAATTGGATGCCGCCGCACGCGCCACCGTCACTTCCGGAGTGCTATGGGTGACCTTTATCTTCGCCGGCACGCTGGGGCTTAACCGTTCCCTGGCGGTGGAACAGGATCGCGGCTGCCTGGATGGCCTGCTGCTGGCCCCGGTCGATCGAACCGCTATCTACATCGGCAAGGCGGCCGCCAATCTTATCTTCATGCTGGTGATGGCGCTGATCGTGCTGCCGGTCTACAGCGTCCTGTACAACACCAATCTGTTTCTCCCTGGCCTGCTGCTGGTCATTTTTCTGGGGGGTCTGGGGTACAGCGCGGTGGGGACTTTGCTGGCGGCAATGGCCGTGCAGACGCGCACGCGTGACATCCTGCTGCCGGTGCTGCTCTTCCCGGTGGTTCTCCCTGTGCTGATCAACGCGGTGCGTGCCTCGACCGCATTTCTCCAGGGCTTGCCTTTCAGTGAGTTTTCAACCTATGTCAACATGCTTGTAGTGTTTGATGTGATTTTCATCGCCGCCGGTTTGATGGTATTTGATGCTGTCGTGGAGGAATGATGCGCAAATTGCCGCGTGCTTTGCTGGCCCTGGATATCCTGTCCTTGCTGGGGATCGTGATCGCCACAGTCATGGTCTTCGCCTACGCGCCCATGGAGCGGGTGATGGGCATGGTACAGAAGGTTTTCTACTTTCACGTGGCCAGCGCCTGGGTGGGCATGCTGAGCTTCTTTATTGCTTTTCTGAGCGGTATCGCCTACCTGATCTCCCGGCGCGATTCGTGGGACCTTCTGGGGGAGGCGGCGGTGGAGCTGGGTTTGGTCTTCAGCCTGATAGGCGTGGTCACCGGCTCGATCTGGGCGCGGCCGATCTGGAACACCTGGTGGACATGGGACCCCCGGCTGACTACCGTGACGATCATGGAGCTGGTTTACATTGCCTATCTGATGCTGCGCGGAGCGATCGATGAGCCTGGCCGGCGCATGCGGTTTTCAGCCATTTACGCGGTGATCGGTTTCCTGAGTGTGCCTCTGACCTTCTTCTCGATCCGCATCTACCGTACGATCCATCCTGTGGTGGTGGGATCAGGCGATCCGAATTCCACAGGCGGTTTCAGCATGACACCGGCGATGAGCCAGACGTTCTTTGTCAGTCTGATCGTCTTCACCGTCTTTTATGCCTGTCTGCTGTGGCACCGCGCTCGTCTGGGCCGCCTGGCCAGGGAAGTTGAAGAACGGCGCACGCTGCTCGACCAATAGGAGGTCCAATGGAAAACGGTCCCGCTGATACGCTTGTTTATATGTACGCTGGTTTCGCGGTAATTTTTGGCGTTATCCTGCTCTATCTTGGCTCCCTGCTGCTGCGCTTCCATAACCTGCATCAGGATCAGGCTCTGCTTGATGAGGTTGAAGCCGCAAAAAACGGCTAGGCTGGCTTGTTGATCAGCGCGCGCATGACGAAGCGGTCCTGTCCGCCAAAACGATATTTATATTCCTCGTCCCCGCGCATGAAGTCGAATGCTTCACGTTTCTGTTCGTTGCTCCAGCGCAGCAGATTGCCAAGCAGCACCCAGCCAGGAGAGTACTCGCTCATCGATTGGTCGATGCCTGAGTTGTAGACCCATAAACGATTGAGCGAATCAAAGGATAAATAACCGGCGGCTTTTTGGCCGTTGATCTCCAGGAAAGCAAGCATCAGGATCCCCTCCCGCCAGGCCCAACGGCAGACATCGCGGAAGAAATCGCGCATGGGAGGGGTCAGAAATCGACATTTTTCCTCATCCTGTTCCATCAGAGCGGTGAAGGCATCAATTTCGGCCTCCAGCGAATCCGCATCGGTGACCTGGTACCAGCGCCAGTCCACGCCGCTGGATTCCATCCGGCGCATCTTACGGCGGATTTCATGGCGCTGTTTTTTATCAATGCCCGCCAGGTAGTTTTCCCAGTCACCGGGTATGGGGATCGCCGGGCAGTGGTAGGCGCGCGTGATCTCAGCTGACCAACCGCGGGCTTCAGCGGCTTCCCTCAGGGCGGGAAGGGACGGCGAACTTTCCAAAATATTAAATAGATCCAACCCCTTCCACTCTGGAAGATCCAAAGTCGGCAGGAAATCGAGCAGCGCCGCCGTG
>MTKY01053970.1_pt1 | contig 20623 bp, 15 predicted proteins | sample 1042731 | NCBI WGS metagenome assembly MTKY01 (sample SAMN06212206, study PRJNA360538) | anaerobic digester metagenome | biome: Wastewater treatment plant; material: sludge; isolation source: anaerobic digester fed with sludge from wastewater treatment plant | place: Denmark: WWTP Soeholt ... | reverse complement strand
GAGAGCGCGGAGCAGGTGGATGCGCTGAGCGTGCGCAATCCCGAAACGCTGTCCTATGTCACCCAGACCACGCTATCGGTGGATGACACCGCGATAGTGATCGACGCGTTGCGCCGCCGATATCCGCTGATCCAGGGGCCGCGCAAGGACGATATCTGCTACGCGACCCAGAATCGGCAGGATGCAGTCAAGCAACTTGCCGGTGAATGCGATCTGGTGCTCGTGGTCGGTTCGCCCAACAGCTCGAACTCCAATCGCCTGGCGGAACTTGCCCGCCGCATCGGCACCGAGGCGTACCTCATCGATTCGGCCGAGGATATCCGGGCGCAGTGGCTCCAGGGCAGGCAGACGATCGGGGTCACGGCGGGCGCATCCGCCCCCGAGGTGCTGGTGCGCCGCGTGGTGGAGCGCCTGCAGGCGCTTGGCGCCACGGCGCCGGAGGAAATGAGCGGGCGCATCGAGACCATCACCTTCTCCATGCCGCGCGAACTGCGGCAGGCCGAGCCCAAACACTAGTTCAGGCAACAATCGACCGCTCGTCCTCGCCCGGCAACCGTTCGTCGGACATCGGTTGCCGCGGATCGCCGTAATGTTACGGTTGGCTTGAGAACGGATCTCTCCCTTCACTGGCAAATGGAATTGCAACGGTGATGACCTCAACCAACTCCGCTATTGGACCGCGCGCACGAGCGCGCGGTTTTTCGCTGATCGAACTGGTCGTGGCGCTCGCGATGACGGGGATACTTGTCGCGATCGCATTGCCCGGTTACCGGCAACACATCCTGCGTGGCCATCGCTCCGCGGCACAGGGGCAGATGCTGGATATTGCCAACCGGCAACTTCAATTCCTGCTGGCCAACCGCGGTTACGCCGGCAGTTTCGCGGCGCTGGGATATGCGCTGCCACCCGAGCTGGCAACGCGTTACCGCTGCGAGAGCATGCTCGGCGTCGACACGGTTCCATCGTTCAGGATCAACTGTACCGCGATCGGTGCGCAGAGCGACGACGGAGACCTCAGCCTGAGCAGCGCCGGAGTCAGGGCCCCGGCAGGCAAATGGTGATGCAGCGCCATCCGCACAAGTCGCGCATGCAGCATGGCGCGCTGTTGATCGAAGTGCTGATCACCCTCGTGATCGTCGTCACGGGTTTGTGGGGCATGGCCAAAGTGCAGGCCCGCCTGCAGCTTTCCGAAATGGAGTCTTATCAGCGCGCGCAGGCCCTGTTACTGCTGAACGACATGGCGAGTCGCATGGCCACCAACCGGGCTGCCGCCGGCAGTTATGCCGTCGCGCTCGACAGCCCGCTGGGTGTGGACATGAACTGTCCCGCCGCCGGCGCAACACCTCCGGAGCGTGACCTCGCCGAATGGTGCGATGCGTTGCAGGGCGCCGCGGAAACCCTCGGGACCGGCAGTACACGCGTCGGTGCGATGATCGGCGGTCGCGGCTGCGTGGAGGATCTTGGCGGCGGACAGTTCATGGTCACGATTGCGTGGCAGGGCATGACGCCGATCGTGGCCCCGCCGGCCAGCGTGGGCTGCGGCAAGGATCGCTATGACGGGGCCCCCGGCACGCCGTGCCAGGGCGATCTGTGCCGGCGTGCGCTCACCACGCTGGTTGGCGTGGCAGCGCTGTGAAACGCATGAGCCCCGGTCGCGCCGGCCTGAATGGCGGCTTCAGCCTGCTCGAGCTGATGGTTGCGCTTGCGCTCGGACTGCTCATCATGACGGCAATGCTGGGCATGTATGTCGATATGTCGCGCATCAACCGGGAAATGGCCGGGACCAACAGCCAGATCGAGAACGCACGCTTTGCGCTGCAATTCCTGCACGGCGATATCGTTCATGGCGGCTACTGGGGCGGATTTGTTCCCGCATTCGACGATTTGAGCTTCGCCGACGTGGCCACCGATGCGCCGGTCTCGTTGCCCGATCCCTGTCTTGCCTATTCGACTCCGTGGAGCGGGGCCTATATCGACTCGCTGATGGGGATCGCAGTCCAGAGCTTCGATGCCTCGCCGGACGGGTGCACGTCGGTGGTCGCGAACATGCAGCCCGATACCGATGTGCTGGTGGTGCGTCATGCGGGAACCTGCGTTCCCGGCACCGTCGGTTGCGAGCCAGACATGGCTGGCAAACTCTATTTCCAGACGAGTTTCTGCGAGCTGGAAAATGCCACGCGCTATCTGCTCGGTACTTCGGGTTTTGGGCTGCACGGGCGCACCTGCGTGGCGGGCACGCCGGCCGGAGGGCCGCTGGCCCCGAAACGCCGCTTTGTCTCGAACATCTATTACATCCGCAATTTCTCGTTGAACCCGGGCGATGGCATCCCGACCCTCGTGCGTTCCGAATTCGATCTGTCCGGCACGACCCTGGCGCACCAGCCGGCGGTCGCGCTGATCGAGGGTATCCAGGGTTTCCGCGTCGAGCTGGGAATCGACAGTCTCGGTGACAGCGGTGCCGCAACGGATTACACCGCGGCGATTGCCTGGGCCGATCCGGAGCTTCGTGATTCGCCGACCAATCGCGGTGATGGCATTCCGGATGGCGCCTTTGTCCGCTGCACCACCGCCTCGCCCTGTACCGTGGCGCAGCTGCGTGATGTGGTCGCGGTTCGGATTTTCCTGCTGGCGCGCGCCAACGAAGTCACGCCGGGCTACACCGATACCAGGAGCTATACCCTCGGGAGTACCACGCTCGGCCCCTTCAATGACGGTTTCAAGCGCCATGTGTTTTCGCGCAGCGTGCGCCTGGTCAATGTAGCGGGCCGGAGGGAGACGCCATGAGCGGGCCACGCGCTGCGCCGCGCCGCCAGCGGGGCGTGGTTACGCTGCTGCTCAGCCTGATCATGCTGCTGCTGATCAGCGTCATGCTCACCGCCGCCTCCACGCTGAGTACCGTGAACCTGCACGGTGTGCGCAATATGCAGCTTCGCGAGGAGGCGCTGGCCGCCGCCAACATGGCAATCGAAGCGCAGCTCGGTTTGCCGTTTACCGACAGGCCGGCGCCGGTGGACGATTTCCCGATCGATATCGATCAGGATGGCGGCGCTGACTATCACGTCGCTATCGCGACTCCCGTTTGCGTGCGCGCAACCCCGGCCGTTGCCGAATCCGTCAGCAGCGTGACGCTGGCGGGAATATCCACGCCTTTCGCCTGGCAGACGATATGGGAACTCGATGCGAGCGTCACCGAGACCGGTAGCGGTGCCTCGATCAGGGTTCGCCAGGGCGTGCGCGTGCTGCTGACCCAGGCCCGGAAGGATGCGGTCTGCGCCTGAGCGCGGACCATCAGGGAGGATCCATCATGAAAAAGTGTTTCATCGCCACCTTGCTCGCGGCCCAGATCGCCGGGCATATGCCGGCTGCGGCCGAGGATATCGATCTGTTCGCGGGTGTACCACCTGGTGCCGCGGAAGTGCCCAATGTGCTGGTCATCCTCGACAACACGGCCAACTGGGATGCGGCGTTCGACAACGAAATGGCCGCGCTGTCGAAAGTCCTGGGCACTCTCCCGCCCGAGCGGTTCCGGGTCGGTTTGATGATGTTCGGCGAAACCGGTGCCGACAACTCGAACGTGGCTGGCGGCTATGTCCGGGCAGCGGTCAGGCTGTTGGACAGCGACAACCAGACCCGGTACGCGGCGCTGATCGACAGCCTGGACAAGAATGCCGACCAATCCGCGCGTGGCAGTCTCGCAATGACGATGGCCGAAGCCTATTTCTATTTTTCAGGCCTGGCGCCTCATTCGGGAAACAACAAGGACAGGACGGACTATCGCGGCAACAGTTCGGGCAGCTCCCGATCCAACGCGGTTTATGCGTTGAGTGGTAACGCACTGCTCTCTAAAGCCGGATCGCCCTATGTGAGTCCGGTCACGAGCGCTTGCGCGAGAAATTTCATTGTCTATATCAGCAACAGCGCGCTTCATCACAACGTCATCGACAATTCGCTGGCGAGCGCGCAGCTCGCCGCCGCAGGGGGCAGCACGATCGCCATTCCGCTCTCGCCCGCTGATGCGCAGGACAATATTGCCGACGAATGGGCGCGCTGGATGAAGCAGGACGCTCTCGGGCTCACCACCTATACCATCGATGTGAATCGCGCCAGCGACGGGAACGGGCCCGGTTGGAGCGCACTGCTCAGGAGCATGGCGGCCGTCAGTGGGGGGAAATACTTTGACGTTGCGGCCTCGGGCACCGCGATCGCCGATGCGCTGAACGTGGCATTTGGCGAGATCCAGGCGGTCAACAGCGTATTTGCGTCGCCGAGCCTGCCGGCCAGCGCCCATACCCGGAGTACCTTGCTCAACGAGGTATTCATCGGCATGTTCCGTCCCGATGAAAATGGCCTGTCGCGCTGGCTGGGCAATCTCAAGCACTACAAGATCGGCCTGCTCGACGGATCCCCCAGGTTGCTCGATTCCCGTGACGAGCCGGCGCTCGACAGCGGTACCGGATTCATGACGGGCTGCGCGCGCAGTTTCTGGACGCCCGCCACGACCGATACATACTGGGCCTTCAGCCCCTCGGGTTCCTGCCTTGCGGTGAGCGGATCGGATGCATCCAACTCGCCGGATGGTCCGGTCGTCGAGAAAGGCGCTCAGGCTCATGTGCTGCGCAGTGCCGTCACCCGCGACGTGCACACCTGTTCGGCGGATTTTGACTCCTGTACCGCGCTGACGTCCTTTGATACCTCGAACAGTGAAATCACCGGGGAGTTGCTCGGTGCCGCGAGTTTGGCCGAGAAAGAGGCCCTCATCGACTGGGCGCGCGGCCTCGACAACTTCGACGAGGACATCGATGGGATAACCACGGCCGAGATGCGTCCATCGCTGCACGGCGATGTGGTGCATTCGCGCCCGCTGGCGATCGATTTCGGCAGTGACACAAGCCCTCGAGTGGTGGTGTTCTACGGGGGCAACGATGGCATGTTGCGCGCCATCAATGGCAACCGCGGCACGGATATCGGCCCGGTGGGGCCGGGTGGCGAATTGTGGTCCTTCATGGCGCCGGAGTTCTACGGCAAGATCAAGCGGATTCGCGACAACACCATTGCCATCGACTACCCCGGCAGCAGCGTTCCCGGTGCGCAGCCCAAGGCCTATGGCATGGATGGACCGATTACCGCGTTCCAGGGCGCCATTGCCGGCATCGCGAAGGTATTTGTCTATGCGGGTATGCGCCGCGGCGGCCGCGCGCTGTATGCCTTTGACGTGTCGGCGCCGTCCACCCCGGCGCTGATGTGGAAGGTGGGTTGCCCCGCTATCGGCGACGATAGCGGTTGCACGGTTTCCGGCGCGCTGGATTTCAGTGGCATCGGACAAACCTGGTCGCCGGCGGTAACGATGCATGCCGCAGGGCACGGATCCGGCACCTCGGCGCTGTTGATGATGGGCGGCGGCTACGACGATTGCGAGGACGTGGACAGCGGAATGGCCAATCATGATTGCGCGACGCCGAAGGGTAACAAGATCTATGTGCTCGATGCTGAAACCGGGGCCCTGCTGAAAGTCATGGATACCGAGCGCAGCGTGGCGGGTGGAATCACCGTGGTGCCGGATGCCGTCAGTGGCCTGGCGCGTTATGCCTATGCCGCGGACACCGGCGGCAATCTCTATCGGATCGGTGGTGTCGGTGCGGGTGGGAGCGCCACCAGCCCGTTTGGCGAGAGTGCGCCGGCCGACTGGACCATCACCCGGGTGGCCTCGCTCGGCTGTGCCACGAGCGCAAGCTGTGCGGCAAACCGCAAGTTCCTGTTCGCACCCGATGTGGTCGAGGACCGCGGTTCTTTCATGATCCTGGTCGGCTCGGGTGATCGGGAAAAGCCGCTGCTGCGTTATGCCGCCACCGCCGGCGTGAAAAATTATTTTTTCGCGGTTCGCGACACGCCGGCCAACACTTCCTGGTTGAGCGAGGAAAGCTCGGGCGGCGGTGCCTGTGGGGTCGATCTGCTGTGTCTCGGTTCGCTGACGCCGGTACTGTCGAGCGCAACGCCAGGCAACTCGGACCTGGCCGCAGGCAAAGGCTGGTACCTGGGCCTGGCGGCCACGGAGCAGGTGGTGACTGCCGCAATCACGGTATCCAACCGGGTAACGTTCAGCACCTCGCAGCCACCTGCCCCGGTCGCAGGATCCTGCGGCTCGGGACTGGGAACCGCCAACGTGTACAATGTGAATTACCTCAACGCCGCGCCGCTCACCGGTGAGGAGCGTTTCGAGCATCTCACCGGCGACGGACTGCCACCTTCACCGGTAGCCGGCAGCGTCACGCTCGATGACGGGACGACGGTCCCGATCCTGATCGGCGGCAGCGCCAGCTCACCGTTCGAGGTGATGGACCCGTCCGTCACCACCTCGTTCGATCAGCCGACTACCCGGGTTTACTGGCATATCGAGCAATGAGCACATTGCCGGTCGAACGCTGTTCCGCGTCCCGCCATAAGGCAGGATGGCAGCGTTGCGCAGGGCTGACGCAGAAGGCGCTCGATCCGGGGGGGGCGGGTGCAGGGCGGTACGGTGCGATTTCGAAGGTCCCGCGAACCGGATTGGCGGTCAGCAAAGCTGCGGCGGCGCCGTCGCCGGTTCTTCGGGTCTGGCACTGCCGCAGAGTGATATCGATGATTGGTCCGTGACGAGGTGCGGGGTTCAAGCGCCGGCACAGGCCAGCGGTTTGCCGTCGCGGTCCTCGACGATTCCATCGCCATTGGTATCGACAGACGAACGCGGGCGCCCGGTCGCGCTCAGAACGAGTTGCCGCGCATGGCGCGGATCGGCGTCACGCGGGCAATAGGTGAAGTTGCCGTATTCCCCTACGCCGCCGTCTGGACGGTAGCGCAGGTAATTGCGGCCACCCGAGGCGCGCCAGCGAATCTCGCCGCTGCGGGTGAGTTCGGATACCAGCACGATGCGCTCGCCGAGGTCGGCCTGCCGGTTACTGTTCGAGTCGACAAAGACGAGCGTCGGTTTGCCGTCCCAGAGCGCTGCACACAGCACGCCGTCGCTGGTGCCACACAGGGTGACGTCGCGGTGCATCGTGATTGCGCTCTGGCGGGCGAGCCCCAGCAGCCCGCGCAATTGCAGCATGGAATTATTGGCGTGATTGCGTGCCGTGAAATCATGCATTCCCGGCAGGGAGATGCCGAGCAGTACGCACAGGATCGACAGCGCCACCAGGAGTTCCACCAGCGTGAACCCGTGCGCGATTCGACCCGTCCCTGGGTCCGTGTGGCTCATTGTGAAGCCCTCCATCCCTGATGTTGTGCCGCACCCCGGGAAGATGGACTGAAACCTCCGCTGCCATGGTTACCTGGCCGCCGTTCCCTGGTTGGCCAGCCATGGCAGCGTGGTCTGGGCCGGGTGAGACTCCTCGGCCCTGCGCCTCGTCCATGAGTTTCTCCATCCCTGGAGTTGCACGCATCCTTGCGTGCGAGGTCAACCTTAGCGACCTGGTTCACGAATGTCTGTAGGAAATATCGGATCTTTTCTGTGGCGAAAGGCAAGGATCGGGACCGCTGCGGGCACCGGCGGGAAAGCAGGAAATGCAGGCCGCAGCGGAGTCGGGACCAGGGCGCGGGAGCGGCGGAGCAGCGGCTCAGTCGATGCCGAGCTTTTTGAGGCGATAGCGCAACGAGCGGAACGTCATGCCGAGGCGTTTGGCTGCGGCGGTGCGGTTCCAGCGTTCCTGCTCGAGCGCGCGGGTGATGGCACGGCGCTCGATATCTTCCAGGAAGTGCTCGAGGCTCACGCCAGATCCGGAGTCGTAGTGGGTCGCAAGCCCGGCAACCGGATCGCCGGTTTCGATTGCCGCACCGGTCGGCAGACGCAGGTCGCGCGCGCGGATCATGTTGTCTTCGCGTAACGTGAAGGCGCGCTCGAGGATGTTTTCGAGCTCGCGGACATTACCCGGAAAACCGTATGCCTGCAGCGCCACGAGCGCGTCTTCGTGCAGTCGTGGCGCGGCGACGCCGTAATCGGTGGCAAGGCGGCTGACGCAGAATTCCGCGAGCAGCGGAATATCGGCGCTGCGTTCGCGCAGGCTGGGAACGCCAAGCTCGATCACGTTGATGCGGTAGAAAAGATCGCTGCGAAAATGGCCGTTTTCGACCTCGGCCGCGAGGTTCTTGTGGGTGGCGCTGAGAACCCGGACATCCACGCGGATTTCCTGCTCGGCGCCAACCGGTCGAATCGTCTTTTCCTGTATTGCACGCAGCAGCTTGACCTGCATTGCCAGCGGCAGGTCGCCCACCTCGTCGAGAAACAGCGTGCCCCCCTGCGCCGCCAGGAACAGGCCATGCTTGTCGCTGATCGCGCCGGTGAAACTGCCCTTGCGATGGCCGAAGAATTCACTCTCCATGAGTTCCGTGGGGATGGCGCCGCAATTGACCGGGACGAAGGACTGGCTTGCCCGCGGCCCGTTGGCGTGGATCAGGCGTGCCACCAGTTCCTTGCCGGTGCCCGATTCGCCGGTGATGTAGACCGGTGCCTGGCTGCGCGCGAGCTTGATGATCTGCTGGCGCAAATGGGCGACCGGCTCGGTTTCACCGAGCAGTTGTACCTGTTCGGGGTAGTGCAGTTCCTCCGCCACGTTCAGCCGCAGGGCATTGCTTACCAGCGCGCGCAGCCGCTCTATGTCGATCGGTTTGGACAGGAAATCGAACGCCCCGGTTTTCATCGATTCGATCGCGAGGTCCACGCTTCCGTAGGCGGTGATCACCGCTACCGGCAATCCCGCGTGCTGTTGCTGGATATGCTGGATCAGTTCGAGCCCGCTGCCATCCGGGAGTTTCATGTCGGTCAGGCAGAAATCGAAGCGCCGCCGTTCGAGCTGGCGGCGGGCGCCTTCGAGGTTGTCGGCGCAGAATGCCTCGAACCCCATGCGGCGGATGGTCATCGCGAGAAGTTCGCGAATATCGGGTTCGTCGTCGACGATCAGGATGGCGGGAGTGCTCATGCTTGTCTCAGTTCGGGGTCCATGATGGCGCGTCGTTCGGGGTGTGGAAAGTTCAGGCGAAAGCAACTGCCGTGTGCTGCATCGTTGCGATACTCGAGCCGGATCTGATTGGCTTCGCACAGTTCACGCGCGAGATACAGGCCCAGTCCGGTGCCACTGGTTTCGGTGGTAAAGAACGGCTCGAACACGTTGGATGCGCTGTGTTCGGGTATGCCCTTGCCCTGGTCGATCACGTCGAGATGGCTCAGCCCGGTTTCCCGGTCGCAGGCGCCTTTGAGACGCAGCGACGCAACGCCCGTGGCGCGCAGGCTGTAGCGCAGACCGTTCTCGCACAGGTTGTTGAGGACCTGGCGCAAATGGATCGGGTCGACGCGAACCATGATGTTGCGTGGATCGAGCGCGTAGCGGATTGCCGGCGAGACTTCGGCGTCGCGCATGCGCAGCTCCTCGACAAATCGTGCCAGCCAGTGGCCGAGATCGAATTGCTCCGGGCGCGGCTGATGGCCGCGCGACATCGTGAGCACGCTCTCTATCACGTCATTGGTACGCTTGGCATTGCCGATCACGATGTCCACGAGGCGTGCATCCTCGTCGGGCAGGTGCGCGGATTCGCGCAGCAGTTGCGCTGCATGACTGATCGAGCCGAGAGGATTGCGGATCTCATGGGCAATGCTGGCGGTGAGCCGGCCGAGCGAAGCGAGCTTGAGCTGCTGCGCCTGCTGCGCGATCTGCGAGAAATCTTCGGCGAATATCAGCGTGCCGTCGCTGCTGGGTGCGTGGATACGGGTGAACGCGAGCTGTACCAGCGGGCCGTTTTCGTTCAGGCGCAACGGCGCCGGGGCGTGGCGCGCGTCGCGGCGCCATGCGGCGAGCGGGGTACTGACACCAAGCGGCAGCGAACTGCCCCGGTCGGCGATCTCGTGCACGCCGACGGCGAGCAGTTTCGCCGCCGATTCGTTCGCGATGCGCACCCGGTCGTCGGCGTCGATGAACACGATGCCGGTACGCATCCGTTGCACGATCAACTGGTTCAGGCGCTGCAGGCCGATTACCTCGCCGGCTTTCTCCCGCGCGAGTTCCTGGCTGCTTTCCAGCCGTGCCGCCAATCGTTGCGCCAGCAGCGAGCTCGCGAACAGCAGCATCCCCAGCAGGCCAGCCGAGAACAGCGCGCCCACGCCACTGTCGTAGCGCAGCATCAGGTACAGCGCATCGAACAGGACCGCCAGGCTTGCCACCGCGGCGACCAGCGTCGCGATCTGTCCGGGCACGAAAATCGCGGCCGCCGCGATCGTTACCATCAGCAGGATGGTGAAGCCGGTGTCGATGCCACCGCTGGCATGGGTGATCAGCACCAGTGCCGCGATATCCATTACCAGCATCAGGAACAGGTGGCGGGGACGCGGGCGGCGCGGCCTGGCGAGGACCACCACCAACGCCACCAGGTTGAGAATCGCGTAGGGAATCGCGGTCCCGAGGTAGAGGAACGGAAGGAAGGGTTGGGCACCCGCGTCGCGGCTGAAGGCGAAATACACCAGCAACAGCAGCAGCGCCAGCGCGCAACGGTAGTAACTGTAGATGCGCAGCAGGCCGTAGCGATTTTCGCGTACCGAAGCGCTGCCTCCCGTCACGCGTCAGGGCTCCTGCCTGTTTGCGGCAAGATGCAGATCCCGGTGTTCCCGCGAGCAGTACCAGTGCTGCTCGTGGGCGAGCGCCGAGGACCTGGGCACATGCAGATTGCATTGGGTGCAGCGCACTATTTCCTCTCCGTTCAGCCGGGCAGGGTCAGGGTCGGCGCGGCGCGGCGTGATCAGCAGGCGATAGATGCGATAGGCAAGAAACGCGATGAGCGCGAAAAACAGCAGGCGAATCAGGATCATCGGTCTTACCGCAGGGTGTGGCACATGCTTACAGCGTAGCGCTCCGCCCGGCAGATGTGAACTGCTGCGGCGCTTTGCCTGCATGACCCTGTTTACGGGACAATGCGCGCGCTCCCGGTTCATTCAGGATGTGTTTGTCGATGACGCAGATCACGGTTGTGATGGCCCAGATCAATCCACTGGTGGGAGACATCGAGGGCAACGCCCGTCTCATCCTTGCGCAAAGCCGGCGTGCCGTGGAGTTGCACCGGGCCGATGTGGTGGTTTTCCCGGAACTCGCGCTCACTGGTTATCCTCCCGAAGACCTGTTGCTGCGCGCCAGCATCGGGCTTCGCGTCGAGCGCGCGCTCGAGGGTTTGCGGCGGGAGTTGCCGGATGTGTGGGTGCTGCTCGGCTATCCGTCGCGCGGCGCGGGTGGCCTGGAGAACGTGGCGGGCTTGTTCAAGGGTGGCAAGCTGGTGGCTGCCTACGGGAAGATGGAGTTGCCGAACTACGAGGTATTCGACGAGAAGCGCTATTTCGTCGCGGGAGTGCAGCCCCGTGTGGTCGAGATCGGTGGATTCAGGTTCGCGTTGTCGGTGTGCGAAGACATCTGGCACGAGCGTCCGACCGCGATGGCGGTCGAGGCTGGCGCTGAAATACTGCTCAACATCAATGCCTCCCCCTATCACCTCGGCAAGCACCGCGAGCGACTGCGGATCGTCGAGCGCCGCGCGTTGGCCGGCGATGTCGCCATCCTCTATGTGAACCAGGTCGGCGGCCAGGATGAGCTGGTGTTCGACGGGGGTTCCATGGCGATCGGGCGCGACGGCGGGCTTGCAGTGCTGGCGCCGCACTTTGCCGAAGGTCTGTTTCCGGTGCGTATCGGTCGCGATGCGGCGGGTCGGGTATTGCTCGAGCAGGGTCTGCAGGAGCCTGAGCCCGGGGATCGGGCGCTGGTCTACCAGGCGCTGGTCACCGGGGTGCGTGATTACGTCAACAAGAATCGCTTCAAGGGTGTGGTGCTGGGGCTGTCCGGTGGCATCGACTCGGCGCTGACACTGGCGCTGGCGGTCGATGCGCTCGGCGCCGAGCGGGTGGAGGCCGTGATGATGCCGTTTCGCTACACGGCGGGGATGAGTATCGAGGATGCGGCGGCGCAGGCCGCGGGCCTTGGCGTGCGCTACCGGAGCATCTCCATCGAGCCGATGTACGAGGCCTTCGTGAGCGCGCTGAGCGAGGAGTTTGCAGGCTGCGCGGTCGACGTGACCGAGCAGAACATCCAGGCGCGCTGTCGTGGAGTGCTGCTGATGGCGATCTCGAACAAGAAGGGTTGCCTGGTGCTCACGACCGGCAACAAGAGCGAAATGGCAGTCGGCTATTCGACGCTTTACGGCGACATGGCGGGCGGTTTCGACGTGCTGAAAGACGTGCCGAAGACCCTGGTTTTCGCACTTGCCCGTTACCGCAACTCGATCACGGCGGTCATTCCGCAGCGCGTCATCGATCGCCCGCCCTCGGCCGAACTCGCGCCGGACCAGAAAGACGAGGATTCGCTGCCGCCGTACGACATTCTCGACCAGATTCTCGAGCGTTACGTCGAGCGGGACTTCAGCGCCAATGCAATCATCGCGGACGGTTTCGATGCCGACACGGTGCGTCGCGTGGTGCGGCTCGTCGATTTGAACGAATACAAGCGACGCCAGGCGCCGATCGGGGTGCGGGTCACGCGCAAGGCATTCGGGCGCGACCGGCGCTACCCGGTGACATCGGGATGGGAGGCCGGGGACTGAGGCTCATTGGCCGGGCAGGATGTCGCGGTTGTCGAAGCTCGGCGGTTCTGCCCGGTCGAGAAAGCCGACGCTCAGGATATTCACCCACGAGCGGTCGGAATCGCCCGGGTAGGACTGGGCGATGAATTTGCCCGATTTGTCGAGCGAAGGATGCGTCGGGTAGTTCTCGCGCAGCGCGGTCACCGCATTGTCGGCCAGATCGTTCATGCCGAGGATCAGGTAGGCTTGTGCCATCACGGCGAGGCCATCGGGAACGGCCGGCGTTTCCTGGAAATTCTCCACCACAAAGCGCCCGCGATTCAGTGCCGCGACATAGGCGCGACGCTTGAAATAGTAATTGGCGACGTTGATCTCGTAGCGCGCCAGAAGGTTGCGCAGATAGACCATGCGCGCCCGGGCGTCGGCCGCATAGTCCGAATTCGGAAAGCGTGACAGCAATTGCGAGAAGTCCGCGAACGACTGCCGTGCGGGCCCCGGATCGCGCAACGTCATGTCGGTCGGCAGAAAGCGCTCGAGCAGGCCCTGGCCCTCGGTGAACGCCGACAACCCTTTCATGTAATAGGCGTAGTCCACGTTCTGCTGTTGCGGGTGCAGGCGAATGAAGCGGTCGGCAGCCGCCACTGCTTCTTCGTGATCGTAGTTGCGGTAGTGGGCGTAGATGAGTTCGATCTGTGCCTGTTCGGCATAGGGGCCGAAGGGATAACGCGCCTCCAGCAGCTGGAGGTTCTTGATCGCCAGCTCGAAGTTGCTGCTCTTGATGTTTTTCTGGGCCGCTTCATAGAGCTGGCGCTCGCCCTGGTCCGGCGGGATTTCGTCATCCTTGCCGATACCGAGCCACGAGCACCCCGCGAGGTTCAAGGCAAGCAACAGAATGGATACGGTGCGAACAAGGGACATCGATATTGTGACTCTGGGTCTGGATCCGAATCCGGATCGGGCGAAAGCGGCCTATTTAACCACACCGGCAGTGCGACGCCCAAGCAGGTGGGGTGCTAGACTCGCGAGCCCGAGCAAAATCCCCGGTTTCCGATGAAGCAGTCGATCACGCGCCGTGCCATCGTGCCTGCCACCGCGAGCGGTCAGCGCTTGGACCAGGCCGCGGCCGCGCTGTTCCCCGATTTTTCGCGGGTGCGACTGCAACGCTGGATCCGGGAGGGGTGCCTGACCGTCAATGGCCAGACCTGCCAGCCCCGGCTGGCGTTGGCCACGGGCGATGAGTTGGCGCTGGACGCCGAAGCGCAAACCGAGGGGGAATGGCAGGCCACGCCGATGCCGCTGAGTATCGTTTTCGAGGATGAGGCGATACTCGTGGTCGACAAACCGGTCGGGCTGGTGGTTCATCCCGCGGCCGGTCATGTGAACGATACGCTGCTGAACGGGCTCCTCGCCCACTGTCCGGAGATGGCCGAAGTGCCGCGTGCGGGAATTGTGCATCGCCTGGATCGCGATACCAGCGGTTTGATGGTGGTTGCCAAGACCCTGTCTGCGCAGACGCACCTGGTGGCCGCGATACAGGCGCGCGAGATGCATCGCGAATATCGTGCGGTGGTGAACGGTGTGGTCATCAGCGGTGCCACGATCGACAAGCCGATGGGGCGTCATCCACGTGATCGCCAGCGCATGGCGGTGCTCTCCAGCGGCGGCAAGAGTGCGGTCACCCATTATCGCGTGCTCGAGCGTTATCGTGCCCACAGCCTGCTCGGAGTGAACCTGGATACCGGGCGCACCCACCAGATCCGCGTGCACCTGGCGGCGATCGGTTTCCCGATCGTGGGCGATCAGGTCTACGGCGGGCGTGCGCGCGTGCCGCGTGGGGCATCGCGCGCCCTGTTGTCCTGTCTGGAGGAATTCCGCCGCCAGGCGCTGCATGCCTGCCGCTTGCGGTTTGCCCACCCGGTGCAGGGGCAAATGCTCGATTTCGCGGCCCCCCTGCCGCAGGACATGCGCCGGCTCGTGAATGCGCTGGATGCGGATCGCCGGGAATGCGCGGATGGTGGATGAGGGCAACATCATCGAGGCGTGCTGGCCCGCGCCGGGCCGGGTGAGGGCAGTGGTCAGCACCCGTCGCGGGGGTTACAGCACGGGGCCGTGGGAGTCGTTCAACCTCGGCATGCATGTGGGTGACGATGCGAACGCCGTCAGGGCCAATCGCGAGTTGCTGTGCCGCGTGCTGGGCCTTGCGGCGCAGCCACAGTGGTTGCGCCAGGTGCACGGCACGATCGTGGTGGACGCGAAAGCCGACGGGGTGCTGCGCGAGGGGGATGCCGCATACACGGATCGTCACGGTACCGTTTGCGCGGTGCTGACGGCGGATTGTTTGCCGGTGGTGATCGCCGATCGCGAGGGTACCGAAGTCGCGGTGGCGCATTGTGGCTGGCGTGGCCTTGCAGCCGGCGTGCTGGAGGCCACCGTGGCGCGGTTTCGCCGCCCGGCATCGGAACTGCAGGCGTGGCTCGGACCGGCGATTGGCCAGGCCGCCTTTGAAGTGGGTGCGGAGGTCAGAGCGGCGTTCCTGGAGACGACAGTGGGGTGCTCGGCCCGCGATGCCACCGAGGCGGCTTTCCTGCCTGCGCGCGGCGGGAAGTATCACGCCGATCTCCATGCGCTTGCCAGGCTGATACTCGAGACGAAAGGCGTATGCCGGATCAGTGGCGGTGGACGCTGTACGTTCGGCGAGAAGGAGAGTTTTTTCTCCTATCGACGCGATGGTCTCACCGGTCGCATGGCGACATTGGCATGGATCGGTGCTTAGCCCGGCACACTTGAACTGTGCCCCCAAAGCCCCCACATAGTGTGCAGCCATCCCGGGAGGCATTCCATGCGTATTGACCGTCTTACCAATCAGCTCCAGGCCGCCCTGGCCGAGGCCCAGTCCCTGGCGCTGGGGCGCGATCACAATTTCATATTGCCCGCGCACCTGTTGCTGGTTCTCCTCGATCAGAAAGGCGGGACCGTGCGTCCGCTGTTGCTGAAATGCGCGGTCGATGTGAAGGTGCTGCGCAACAGCCTCGAGGAATTGCTTGCGCGCCAGCCCCAGGTGGAAGGCACCGGCGGCGAGATACACGTTTCCAACGAGTTGTCGAAGCTGCTGAACGTGGCGGACAAGCTGGCACAAACACACAAGGACACGTTCATTTCCAGCGAGCTGGTATTGCTGGCGGCGTTGGATGACCATAGCGGAGGCGGCGCGGCGCTGCGCGCGGCAGGGCTGACGCGTGCGGCACTGGAGCAGGCAATCCAGGATGTTCGGGGAGGAGAGGCCGTGGATGATCCGGAAGCGGAAGGCAGCCGTCAGGCGCTGGAGAAATACACCATCGACATGACCGCTCGCGCCAGCGAGGGCAAGCTCGACCCGGTGATCGGACGCGACGACGAGATTCGCCGCACCATCCAGGTGCTGCAGCGGCGCACCAAGAACAATCCGGTGCTGATTGGCGAGCCGGGCGTGGGCAAGACCGCGATCGTGGAAGGCCTGGCCCAGCGAATCATCAATGGCGAGGTTCCCGAAGGGCTGAAAAACAAGCGCTTGCTCTCGCTCGACCTTGGCTCGCTGCTGGCGGGGGCCAAGTACCGCGGCGATTTCGAGGAGCGACTCAAGGCGGTGCTCAAGGAGATCGGTCGCGAGGAGGGGCGCGTGATCCTCTTCATAGACGAACTGCACACCATGGTCGGCGCCGGCAAGGCCGAGGGTGCCCTCGACGCCGGGAACATGCTCAAGCCGGCGCTGGCGCGCGGTGAACTGCATTGCGTCGGTGCCACTACCCTCAACGAGTACCGCCAGTACGTCGAGAAGGACGCGGCGCTCGAGCGGCGCTTCCAGAAGGTGCAGGTCGACGAACCGAACGAGGAGGACACGATCGCGATTCTGCGTGGCTTGCGTGAGCGCTACGAGGTGCACCATGGCGTGACCATCACGGATTCGGCAATCATTGCCGCCACCCGCCTTTCGCAGCGCTATATCACTGACCGGCAGTTGCCGGACAAGGCGATTGACCTGGTCGACGAGGCCGCCAGCCGCATCCGCATGGAGATCGATTCGAAACCGGAGGAGCTCGACCGGCTGGAGCGACGCCTCATCCAGCTCAAGATCGAACGTGAAGCGGTACGCAAGGACGAGGATCAGTCCTCGCGCCAGCGACTCGAAAAGATCGAGGGCGAAATCGCGGAACTGGAGCGCGAGTTTGCCGCGCTCGAGGAGATATGGAAGGGCGAGAAAGCGGCGGTGCAGGGCTCGCAGCAGCTCAAGAGTGAGCTCGAGCAGGCGCGCATCGACATGGAAGGCGCCCGCCGCGCGGGCGATCTGGCACGTATGTCGGAGCTGCAATACGGCGTGATCCCGGCGCTCGAGAAGCGTCTCGCCACGGCCGCGGAACCCGCCGTCGGACGCATGCAACTGCTGCGCAACAAGGTCGGTGAGGAAGAAATCGCCGAGGTGGTGTCGAAATGGACCGGCATTCCGGTCGCGAAAATGCTCGAGGGCGAGCGCGACAAGCTGCTGCGCATGGAGGAGGCGCTGCACCGGCGCGTGATCGGGCAGGAGGAGGCGATCGTCGCGGTGTCGAACGCGGTGCGCCGTGGTCGCGCGGGCCTGGCCGATCCGGCGCGGCCCAACGGTTCGTTCCTGTTCCTCGGCCCGACCGGCGTGGGCAAGACGGAATTGTGCAAGGCGCTTGCCGAGTTCCTGTTCGACAGCGATGACGCGATGGTGCGTATTGACATGTCGGAATTCATGGAAAAGCATTCCGTGGCACGCCTGATCGGTGCGCCGCCCGGTTACGTGGGCTATGAGGAAGGTGGCTACCTGACCGAGGCGGTGCGTCGCAAACCTTACTCGCTGCTGTTGCTCGATGAGGTCGAAAAGGCGCATCCGGATGTGTTCAACGTGTTGTTGCAGGTGCTCGAGGACGGGCGGCTCACGGACGGGCATGGGCGCACGGTGGATTTCCGCAACACCGTGGTGGTCATGACCTCGAATCTTGGTTCGGACCTGATCCAGGAGTTGGCGACCGAGGCCGACTACCCGCGGATGAAAGCGGCCGTGATGGAGGTTGTCGGGCGCTATTTCCGCCCGGAGTTCATCAACCGGATCGACGATACGGTGGTATTCCACCCGCTCGGCAGCGATCAGATTCGCGGTATTGCGGATATCCAGCTCGATCTGTTGCGGCGCCGTCTGGCCGAGCGCGAACTCGGGCTGGAAGTGACGGACAGGGCCGTCGAGCAACTGGCACGGGCCGGTTTCGATCCGGTGTTCGGGGCGCGTCCGCTGAAGCGTGCGATCCAGCACCAGATTGAAAACCCGCTCGCACAACTGATTCTTGCGGGCAAGTTCGTCGCCGGAGATACGGTGCTGGTCGATTGCGCTGGCAAGAAGGGTGATGAAGACCTGGTGTTCTCAAAGCGCTGACGACTGCTCCGTCATCGCTGCCCACGCGACAATCCGCCGCAATCTCGTTGCGCCGGAGTTCGGGGCTGTAGTAGGGGGGCGAGCGTGGTTCCGGGCAATGCGCCGTGTGATGCCGGAAGCGCGATCTAGGTTGCCGGCGTATCGGCGCCGGGCTTGCAGTTTTGCTCCATTGCCGCCTTGGCGCGCTCCATCTGCTCGGCCCTCTGTTCCTTGCTGAGCGTATGGACGTTGCCGTACTCGTCAGCCTGCTCGACCTCCGCTTCGCCCGCCAGCGCGTTGAAATTCTGCGTGGCCGCGCGGCAAATTTCGGCCTGCTGTTGTTCTTTTTTCTGTTCCTCGCTCAACTCGGCAGGATCCTGCTCCGCTGCGGTGGAATAGCCCTTCTGCACCTTGATGGCTTCGGACTGTGTCTCCGTCGGAGGTTGTTGGCCGTAATGCACGACGCCCTCGGCATCGGTCCATTTGTAGACTTTTTCACCCGCGTGAACTGTCAGCGTCATTGCCGCCGCGCAGAGCGTTGCGGCGATCAGCGGGAAGAGAGTATTTCGTTGCATATTGCTGTTCCACATCCGGGAAAGTGCGCAGCATTAGTATAGACAGAGAATTTGCGAGCGTGACCAACGCGCGAAAATGCACACAATTCATTTCGGAAACAAGGCATTGGCCCCCGGGAGCGGTAAAATTCAGGTTGACTTGCAGCGTTGCTGCCGGAAAAATTGTCTCTCCCCGGGGCTGTGCCGTGATCTCATCCGTGATCGGTACCGTCAGGGAACGCGAAAACCGCGTGTTTCCATCCCCCGGCACTCAGACACAGACGCTTATCAACTGCTCTGCACCGGGGTCACAGGCATCATTACGCTGCTGATTCGCGGATTCTGATCAGATATAACAGCAACAGACTTGCCTGGCGGGCAGGGTGCGGATGGCACGCGCCCGGGGGCCGTGGGTCGGTGGGGCTGGAAAGCGTGCGCAATGCACATCACGGAGGTGGTCGCGGTGGAACTGTTGTCGGGTGGTGAAATGGTCGTTCAGGCGCTCAAGGACGAGGGAGTCGAATATGTTTTCGGCTACCCGGGTGGCGCGGTGCTGCATATCTACGATGCGCTGTTCACTCATGGCGAAGGGCTCACTCATGTGCTGGTAAGGCACGAACAGGCGGCCACGCACGCCGCGGACGGGTATGCGCGCGCTACCGGAAAGACCGGTGTGGTGCTGGTCACGTCGGGCCCGGGGGCGACCAACGCCATCACGGGCATCGCGACGGCCTATATGGACTCGATTCCGATGGTGGTGATTTCGGGCCAGGTTCCGCGCGACAAGATCGGCGAGGACGCCTTCCAGGAAACCGATATGGTCGGTATTTCGCGACCGATCGTGAAGCACGGTTTCCTGGTGCAGCGGGCCGAGCAGATTCCGGACATCATCAAGAAGGCCTTTTATATTGCCGCGAGCGGCCGGCCAGGTCCGGTGGTCGTGGATATACCGAAGGATGTGACCAGTCCGGCGGAGAAATTCGAGTACGTCTATCCGGAGCGTGTGCGGATGCGCTCCTACAACCCGGTCACCCGCGGGCACAGCGGCCAGATACGCAAGGCGGTGCAGATGCTGCTCGGCGCACGTCGTCCCGTGATCTACAGCGGCGGCGGGGTGGTGCTCGGCAATGCCTCGGCGCAACTGCGCAAGCTGGCGCGCACGCTGGATTATCCGGTAACCAGCACGCTGATGGGGCTGGGGGCCTACCCGGGCACGGATCGGCAGTTTCTCGGCATGCTCGGCATGCACGGCACCTACGAAGCCAACATGACGATGCACCACAGCGATCTGATCATCGCGATCGGTGCCCGTTTCGATGACCGGGTGACCAACACGCCGACGAAATTCTGCCCCGATGCGAAGATCATCCACATCGATGTGGACCCCACCTCGATTTCCAAGACCGTGGTGGCGGACCTTCCGATCACCGGGCCGGTTGATGCGGTTCTCGACGAGATGCTGTCGCAGATCGAGGAGTTGCGGCGCGGCAATGAGGGCGAACCCGATCGCGATGCGCTTGTCCAGTGGTGGGAGAAGATCGATGGCTGGCGCGAAGCGCATGGTTTCCATGTACGGCCGCGCTATAACACCGGGGGTTCGATGATCATGCCGCAGGACGTGATCAAGACGCTCTATGAGGTCACCCGCGGGGAGGCGTACGTCACTTCCGATGTGGGACAGCACCAGATGTTTGCGGCGCAGTATTATCGGTTCGACGAACCGCGCCGCTGGATCAATTCCGGCGGTCTCGGCACCATGGGCTTTGGTTTGCCGGCGGCAATGGGGGTCAAGCTCGCGCATCCTGCGGCGGATGTCGCCTGTGTCACCGGTGAAGGCAGTATCCAGATGTGTATCCAGGAGCTTGCCACCTGCACCCATTACTCGTTGCCGCTCAAGATCATCAACCTCAACAACGGCTATCTCGGCATGGTCAAGCAATGGCAGGACATGCAGTATGCCGGGCGCCACTCGCACAGCACCTACCAGGATTCGCTGCCGGACTTCGTGAAGCTGGCCGAAGCCTATGGCCATGTTGGAATGAAAATCGAGAGCAAGGAGGAGCTTCGCCCGGCCATGGAGCGCGCC
>MTKY01052428.1_pt1 | contig 20639 bp, 17 predicted proteins | sample 1042731 | NCBI WGS metagenome assembly MTKY01 (sample SAMN06212206, study PRJNA360538) | anaerobic digester metagenome | biome: Wastewater treatment plant; material: sludge; isolation source: anaerobic digester fed with sludge from wastewater treatment plant | place: Denmark: WWTP Soeholt ... | reverse complement strand
CTATGACGGGGTAAGAGGCCGCTTTTTCAGAAATGATAGAATCTTTCTGTCCGGCACGGCCCTTGGAAACATCAACGGGAGGTGCGCCATGGAGCGAGCGGGTAACGGTAGATCCCTTTCGGAAGTGATGCGGGACCTGAAGGAGATCCCCTTCAAGCCGAAGCCCCTGGGTGGAAGGACGAGCACCTCCATTGGTTTTACCAAGGACGTGCTCCCGATGTTTCTCGACACCCAGCCGGCGACGGCCTGCAAGCTGTACCCGTATCCGCGCGATTTCCGCTCCTTGACCTTCCCCTCCCTGGACGGCACGCCCTTAGCGGGCAGGCTGGCCCTGCACGGAGACGATAAACCCAGGCCGGGTCTTGTCTTCTGCCACGGTGTGTTCGGCAGCAAGAACCAGGACTACATCCGCAGCATCGCCGTGAAAGCCTTCCGGGACTGGGACTACAATGTGCTCGCCCTGGATACGCGCGGCTTCGGCGAGAGCCGCTACCTGAGCGGAGCCATGGTCACCGGGGGGTGGAAGGAGGGCGAGGACGTGCGGGCGGCCGCGCGCTACCTGGGTTCTTTCGCGCAGGTGACCACGGTGGGGGTTTCCGGCTACAGCATGGGTGCGGCGGGCTCCATGATCGCGGCCGGAATGGACGGTGGTGAACATATCACCGGTGGCGTACTTGCCTGGAACGGGACGGCTGAGGCGCGGGGCATGATCAGCCACATATCGAAATTCCCCATGCCCTGGCAGCCCTTTTTTCTCATGTATCCCGTCTTCAAGGCGTGCCTGGTCCTCAAGCTGCGCGGCTGGGAAGGTTATTCCCACCTCAATGATTTCACCGGCATGTTCACGGCCGCCTGCGAGGCGTACGGCACCGACGAGGACGAAACCTACCTCAAGGCCTCGCCCGCCAGCTACGTGGCGGACATCCGCATCCCCACCGTGCACATCCACGCCAAGGACGATCCCATCGTGCCGGTGAGGGAGGCGGAGCTGAACCTGCAGGCCAGGGGGAACAATCCCAACTTCGAGGTGTGGATACTGAAACGGGGCGGCCACTGCGCTTTCAAGACCGTCGATAACAACTGGTACGAGCGCGTGCTGCGGGAATTCTTCGCCGCCTGGGCCGACCGGCCATAGGGGAACCCGCCGTGATGGCATGGGGTCAGCCCTTAACATTCATCAAAACGTTAGCAATGCTAATCAAGCGGAGGTTATCTCCGCCGGGATTTATCAGCCAATGTATCACCTTCGTGTAAGCGGAGCTCGCCGAGAGAATAGTTAGCAACGCTAATGTAATGATGAATGTTAAGGGCTGACCCCAGGGTTGGGACGTTAGTGGCAGCTGAGGGGGCTGAACCCCGGTATGGCCGAACTCTTCCTCCACCTGCGCAGCGCCTCGATGAGGAGCATGACGGTGCGTTCCGGGCCCAGTATGCGCGCCAGGTCCTCAAGAATGTCCACGCGGGAGCGCAGCTCGGCCCACAGGCCGCGCTTGAACTCGTAGGCCCTAGCGAAGTTGCGGTTGAAGCGCTCGAACTCCTCGAGGGCTTTCTCGCGGTCGGTCACGGCGATGGCGGCCACCTTCCCCGATATCAGTGCGCCCGAGATCCCGAAACCCATGAAGGGATCGATGGAGCCGCTCATCGTCCCGCACATGATGAGCCCGTCGCGGAAGAGCTGCGGCGCGTCCGGCGACGCGGCGGGCGCGGCGCCGTGGACGTATTCCCAGTCGTCCTCCTCCATGCCCCTCACCCTGCGCATGAAGGAGCGGTACCTCTCGAGCCCCTCGCGCGGTATCTCCTGGCCGTACGCGAAGAGCAGGTTGTAGTAGATGCCGTTGGCGAAGGAGATGTAGCCGTACTCGTTTATGCACTCGTCCAGCCAGATCCACGCGTACGGGTCCGACTCCGCCTCCCCCGAGGCCATCCACGCGTACCATTCGACGCAGGGTAAGTTCAGGTAATCGTAGGCCGGCTTGTTGAGCCCGCAGGCGATGATGGTCCCGGGCTCGAGCTTCGCCACGTCCTCCGCGCGCAACTGCGAGTCGAACTCGAACTTGACCCCGGCCTCCAGGCACTTGTTATAAAGCAGGGTGTCCAGGCTCTGCGGCCGCGAGCTGCGCTCGACGTGATAGGACATGGCGACCGGGGCCGGGACCTCGTAATCGTGAAAGTAGAGGGCCAGGGAACTGACCGGGACGAACACGTCCGTGAGGTCGATGCCCACGTAATCCGACGTCTTCGCCACGTCCAGCGGCGTGGTGTGCAGGGAGGGATTGAACGCGCTCGAGCCCCCGTAGGAGGGCTCCTGGTCGCGCACCAGCACCTCGTGCCCCTCCACCGCCAGGTTATAAGCCGCCACCATGCCGGACATCCCGGCGCCATAGACCAATACTTCCCTGGGCGCCAATACCCTCACCTCCCGTTATTATTCTCCGCGACCGCCGGGGCGCTGTGCCGGAACTCCGCCCCGTGTGATCCTTTTGCCCCACCATAATAGTAGATTGCTGACCTGCCGCGCCAGCGATAACAACCGACACTATCGGTTCAAGGGGTCACATACACGGGCATAAGCCTCCATAATTGGAGGCAGACAAAACCGCGAGGATCGGCCCTTCGGCAGGTTCAACTTCTTCATGAGGCACGTGTCATCCCCGGGCTTCTTCCGTAACTGGAGGATGCTGGACAGGACCGGCCTCGCCCGGCCCATCGTGAAGGCGCCGGAGAAGCTCGGCCTGGTCTGAACGGTAAGCGCCTCCGCGCCGCGGTCACAACCGCGACCCCGCGCCCCTATCTCTTGCCGCCGAATATGGTGCCGAGTACCCCTCGCACGAGCTGGTTGCCGAGTTGAGAACCGATGCTTCTGGCCGTGCTCTTGGCCATGGCCTCGAAGACGCTGTCCTTGCGGCGCGGGGCCTTCGCCGCCTTTTGCGGTTCCTTCCGTGCGGGCCCGGGCGCCTCGGCGGGCTCCGATTCCACCGCGGCAGTGGCCGCGGCCACGCGCGCCTGCAGCACCTCGTAGGCGGATTCGTCGTCGATGGCGTTCTCGTACTTTCCCGCCACCTGGCTCTCCCCCCTGGCGGCGGCGAGCGCGTCCGGCTCGGCCGGCCCGAAGGCCGTTCCCGGCGGCAGGACGAAGAAGCGGTCCACCACGGTCGGCGCGCCCTTGTCGTCGAGGAAGCTCATGAGGGCCTCCCCCACCTCGAGCTCCTGCACGGCGCGGGCGACGTCGAGGTCCGGGTTCGTGCGGTAGGTCTCGGCCGCCTGCTTGATGCCCTTCTGCTCCTTCGGGGTGTAGGCCCTCAGGGCGTGCTGGATGCGGTTGCCGAGCTGCCCCAGCACGTCATCGGGGATGTCCACGGGGTTCTGGGTGATGAAGTAGACCCCGACTCCCTTGCTGCGGATCAACCTCACCACCTGGAGGATCTTGTCCTTCAGGATATCAGGCGTGTCGTCGAAGAGCAGGTGGGCCTCGTCGAAGAAGAAGGCGAACCTGGGCTTGTCCGGATCTCCCACCTCAGGCATCTGCTCGAACAGCTCGCTCAGCATCCACAGCAGGAAGGTGGAGTAGAGCTTGGGCGACTGGATGAGCTTGTCCGCCGCCAGCAGGCTGACGTAGCCCTTGCCGTCCGGGGCGATCCTCATGAGGTCGCTCAGTTCGAGCGCGGGCTCTCCGAAGAACTGGTCCACTCCCTGCTGCTCGAGGGAGATGATCTTGCGCGTGATCGCCCCGACGCTCGTCCTGGCTATATTGCCGTATTCCGCCTTGTATTCCGCGGCGTGATCCGCCACGTAGCCCAGGACAGCCTTCAGGTCCTGGAGGTTGTCCAGCAGCAGCCCCTCGTCGTCAGCCAGCTTGAAGACGACGGCCATGACCGACTCCTGCGTCTCGTTGAGGTCCAGGACGCGCGCCAGCAGCAGGGGCCCCATCTCGGATACCGTCGTCCTGATGGGGTGGCCCTTCTCGCCGTAGAGGTCCCAGAATATGGTGGGGAGGCCGGCGAACTCCGGGGGGTCGATGCCGAGGCTGTCGATCCTGCCCTGGATGATATCGTTCATCACCCCCGGCTGCGAGATGCCTGTCACGTCGCCCTTGACGTCGGCGAGGAAAACCGGCACGCCTATCCTGCTGAAGCGCTCCGCCAGGAGCTTGAGGGTGGTCGTCTTGCCCGTTCCCGTCGCTCCGGCCACGAGGCCGTGGCGGTTGGCGAGCCTGGGCAGCAGGCAGGCCTCAGTGCCCGCCGCGTTCTTTCCGATCAATATCCGCTCGGACATGATGCTGATGGTTCGCTCTCTAAGCCGGCTTTTTCATCTCTTCCGGATGGAGAACTTCTCGTCTCCGGAAAGCGTTTTCTTGAAGATGAGCTTCAGGATGAGGAGCAGCACCACCGCTCCGCCGAGGGCGATGAGCAGGCTCCAGATACTGAAGTCGAAGGCCTTGTCGGCATCCGTCACGTAGCCGAACACGAGCCCGCCGATGAAGGCGCCGGCGATGCCTATCAGGATGTTGTAAAAGATCCCGAACTTCTTGTTCGTCCCGGTTATAATCGAGGCCAACCACCCGGCGATCCCTCCGATGATTATCCACCCTATGACTCCCATCTCTTACCCCCTCGAGGTTGTGGCGGATCGCTGATCGACCCCCCGGTGAAGCATTTCCCATACCCGTGTGTGGCCTGGCAATAATAGCCTGTTGTGGGCTTTTATACCAGCATTGCAACCGCCTTCCCCGCCGCCTGCCCGCGGGGGAAACCCGCGGATGCGTATGCACGTCATCACGCGGCGCACGGCCGTGTCCGCCTGCAGCCGTCAAGTGTCCTCACAGGCACATTATCTCGTCTATCGTGAGGTCCTTAACCGTCACAGGGTCGATTCCCTTGATACGCGCGGCAAGCTCTTTGGCGGATATCTGGTCAAGCACCTTGATGATCCTGTAGCCGCGCTTGTCCAGCCAGATAAAGAACTCCCAGGCCGTGCAGTCCTTACAGTGCTCCCTCTTCTTCTCCAGGTAGGCATCGCCTTCCAGCGATTCCAGGTCCTTGTGCCTGGGGCACTGGATATCGACGCAAAAGGTACCGGACTTGTATTTCTCCGTCATCTCTCCTCTCCTTTGCGGGTAATGGAATCTTCCCCGATGTCCTTTCACAACCATCATTGTTCCCCCGCAGCGCCAATTATCTCATTGCCCGTGTCGGGAGCAGGAGCGGCGGAACCCGCCGGACGCGGCCTATCTCCGCGGCGGGATCTCGTCCAGGCCCAGCTGGCCTCCCGGGTTCATGATGCCATGCGGGTCGAAGTGGCGCTTGAGCGCCCGCAGGACCTCCATCTGCTCCCTGCCCAGGTGCGGCTCCATCCAGGGCGCCAGCAGGCGGCCGATGCCGTGGTGGTGGCTCGGGGTGCCGCCGTGCTCAAGCACCCGGTCGATGATGCCGTTCTGGAACTCCACGTACTCGTCCGCCCCCATGCGCGCCATGAGGATGAAGTAGAGGTTGGTACCTTGGGGGTAGAAGTGCGAGGCGTGGGTCATGCAGATAGTGCCAGGCCGGCTCTTTATGAAGGCGCGCACCCCCTGGTGCACGCGGTGCAGGTTGTCCCAGGTGACGCTGGTCTCCAGCGTGTCCAGGAAGATGCCGTAGTCGTTCAAGTCCTCGCGCATGTACGGCTCGGTGTAGCGGGTATGCTCCCACGTGCGCGCGGGGTAGCCGCTCAGGGGAAGGGCGCCGTGCTCGCGGGCGACGCGCTTTATCGTGCGCGCCACCAGGCGGGTGTACTCCCCGTCCCCCTCCACGTTGCCCAGGCACAGGCTGCGCCGCCCCGGCTTGAAGCCCAGGCGGGCCAGGCCGGCGTCGACGAACCCCGGCACGCCGTAGAGCTTCAGGCCCCGGTCGGTCTCCTCGGGGTCGGAGATGCGATAGATGGCGGGCATGCCGGACTCGCGCTGCATGACCTCGCGGCTTGCGTCCACCGCGGCCTCCCAGGTGGGGAACATGAAGCTGAAATAGCGCCGGTTTTCGGGCATGTAGCGGTAGATCTTCATGGTCAGCTCGACCAGGATGCCGAAGGTGCCCTCCGAACCCTTGAAGATATCGTTCACCTTGGGGCCGGTGGCCGTGGCCGGGTAGTCGAGGGTCCTGATGGTCCCCACCGGGGTCACGTATTCCTGGCTGAAAACGATGTCGCAGGCGTCGCCGTAATAGGTGGAGGCCTGGCCCGAGCCCAGGGTCACCACCCAGCCCCCCACCGTCGAGTATTCGAAGGACTGGGGGAAATGCCCGCAGGTGTAGCGGCGCTTGCAGCCGAAGCCCTCGGGGGCGTTGTTCAGTGCCTCCTCGTAGGCGGGGCCGAACATGCCCGGCTGCACGCGGGCAGTGTGGTTGAGTTCGTTTATCTCCAGGAGCTTGTTCATGTGGGTGCTCATCACCAGGGTGACCCCGCCCTTGTACGGCCGGCAGCCGAAGTTCACGGAAGAGCCCGCGCTGAAGACGGTGATGGGGATGCGCTCGGCGTCGCAGTAACGCACGATCTCGCGCACGTCCTTCTTGTCGCGCGGGTGCACCACCACGTCCGCCACCTCCCGGATGACCCCGCGGCGCAACTCCCAGATCTCCTCCGAGGTCATGCCGGTCGCGTACCTCACGCGGCTGTAATCGTCCGTGGCCACGTTCTCCTCGCCCACGATGCGCGCCAGCGCCTCGACGTGCGCGGGCTCCATCGCAGGCGGGCGGTCCAGCACCACCGGCTCGTGGCCCTCGTTGCGCTTGACCGAGAAGTCGGCCTTGCTCATGTTGAACTCCCGCAGCATCATCTTCACCCAGGCGTCGCTGGGGTGTTTGTAGCTGTGCGGGTCCCCGTATTTGACGATGGAACGGATGGTTCCGGGCTTGGGGGGCTGCTCCGTCCAGTCCGGTCTGAAACGCTTCGGCTTCATGGCCATATCCTTTCCGGTCTAACCAGTAATTCCCATGTAAATCCTTACCTGGCACCTGCCCGGCACGCCAGCCGCGGTCGGCGGGCCTAGGCGGTGAGGACGCGGCCGGCGGCCGCTCCCTCCCGGTACGCGCCGTCCTCGACGGCCACTTCCCCGTTCACCAGCACGTGGACTATCCCGTCCGGGTACTGCCTGGGATCCTCGATGGTGCCCTTCTCATCGATCGTCTCCGGGTCGAAGACCACGATGTCCGCCCATGCTCCCTCTCTTATCATACCCCTGTCGCCAAGTTTGAAGCGGGAGGCGGCGAGGCCCGTGCAGCGCCAGATCGCCTCCTCCAGGGAGTACATGTGGAGTTCCCGCACGTAGTGGCCGAAAACGCGGGGGAAGCAGCCGTAGCCCGAAGGCGGCGGATTTCCAGCCATGGGCCAGACGGTGTCCGCGCCGACCGACATCCCGGGGTGGCCCTGGACGCCGGTGAGCGCCTTCTCGGTCCAGGGGCGGGCGGGAAGGCCGAAGGTGAAAGTGACGGAGCCCTCCTCCTCGATGGTGAGATCGGCGAGGAAATCGAAGCAGTCCTTGCCGGCCTTGCGGGCCAGCTCCGTTATGGACCTGCCCTCCATGTCCCGGTTCTTCCCGCTCCCCACGGAGAGGATGCGGAACATCCGCCAGCCCAGGGACTTGACATAGTTGTCCGGCCAGGAATCCTCGTTCCATAGCGGCCACGCCGGCCGCAACCTCTCCACGTCCCGGCGGATGCGCGCCCTCGTCGCGGGATCCCTCAGCCGCTCCAGCAGTTCCTCCGTGCCCCCGAGGTTGGCCCACGGCGGGTAGAGCTGGGTGATGGTGGTGTTTCCCAGCACGTAGGGCACGAAGTCCATGCCTATGTCCACTCCCCTGCCCAGGGCCGCATCGACCTCGCGCATGGCCTTCTCGAGGATGGCGTTGGGCAGGCCGGGGAGCGGGATCACGCGGTTTACCGCCTCGAGCATTCCCACCGCGTAATACAGGAAGCCCGCGAGGGCGCCCAGGTAAGGCACGGCGAAGACATGGGAGAGCTGCAGCGGGCATGAGGCCCTCTCGGCTATCTCTATGGCCTCGGCCACCGACCTGTCGTAGGTCTCGGAGTGGCCCCGTACGTGGGTCGCGTACCTGCCCCCGTATTCGCCGCAGACGCGCGCCAGCTCGACTATCTCGTCGGTGTGCGCGTACACCCCGGGGAAATAGGTAAGCCCCGTGGAGAAGCCACGGCAACCGGCCTCCATGGACTCGCGCAGCAGGCGCTTCATCTCGTCGAGTTCCTCCGGCCTGGAGAAACGGTTCTCGCTGCCCATGGCGGCGACGCGTATCGGCCCGTGGGCGGCCAGGGGGACAAGGTTGAAGGGGGGCGACAGGGACTGGAGATGGGAATGAAACTCCGCCTGGGTCTGCCAGCGCGGCTCGAGTTCCCCGGGAAGGCCCATGCTCACCAAGAGCTGGCGCAGGATATCGCCGTGCCGCGGAAACCACGGGGCGGCCGACCAGCCGCAGTTGCCCACCACGCTGGTGGTTATACCCTGGCGCATGTAGGCCTCGCAGATGCTCGGCCGTTCGGGCTGCAACAGGTAGAGGTCGTCGTGCGAGTGTATGTTGATGAAGCCGGGGCACACCGCCAGCCCTTTTGCATCAAGCGCGCGGCCGCCCTCGCCGCCTTCCAGGTCGCCCACCGCCTCTATGCGCCCGCCCTTTATCCCCACGTCCGCCCGCAGCCCCTTCCCCTTGTTTCCGTCGTAGACGGTGCCGTTGCGAATAACGAGGTCGAAAACCATGTTGCAACACCTTCCCTTTGATCGCTTGCCTTCCCGAGCGGCGCCAATCCCGCCACTAATCCATGGTCGCTCCACCTCAGTATACAGCCGTTGCCTCCTTTCATCTTTCCTCCCCCGGGTCGAGACGGCGCCCCATCGCAGTGGCCCCGCGGGCCTCCGGGACCCCGCGCGAGGACCGCGTCAGATCGCCCGCCGCGGGCCATCCGCCGTATCGTACCCCGATCAAGCTGGTGAAAAGCCGCAGACTGACGATGATCAATGCTGTGCTTACCCCAGATAAGCTAACTTAATATGTGACTCGGCCGGCGTGTTCCGTCTGCGCATTTCGCAGGCGACGGGGAGAAGGATATCCCCGCGACGTGCGTATTCAGGGATGGCGGGGCCAAGAGCGCATGCAAAAAGAGGGAATGCGAGCGGAAGTAGTAATCGCAGGACGAAAGGGTGGGGCATGAACAGGATATTCCGCGATCAGGTGGACAAGTTGGCACGGTTCTACTCCGGCAGCCGTTTCTGGCGGGGATTGCCCGAGAGCGAACCGGAAAGCCAGGCTTCTCTCACGTCCTGGTACCTGAGCATGAGCACGCCCAGGTTTCGCCTTACCTACAAGGCCTGCATCGTATTGCTTCATCTCATGTCCCTGGCCCGCAGGGGCAGTACCTTCAACCGCCTGGACGGTCCCGGGAAAGCCGAGCTCATGGACGGGATGCTCGCAAGTAAAAACCCCCTGGTCCGGGGTGTCCCCGTGATCCTCAGCCTGCCTTTTCTCGTCTCCCACCAGCAGGAGGGCGAAAGGCTTATCGAGGGGCTCACGGCGGCGGCTCCGGGGGAGCGGGACGCGGATCCCACCGAAGAAGAGAGGGATGCCGGCATCCCGTACCGGAAATCCCGCGGGCGTTGACCCCGAACGGGCCGGATGGCCGGAATATGCCGCCCGTTCGTACCCGGGCCCGGCTCCGTTCACCGGGCCGCTTTGCCGCCGGCGGCACATTCCAGCCATCAAGATCACGAGTTCAGGCGAAAGCCCGGTCTCTCATGCGCGGGGCCCTACTCGTTCCAGGGTCCAGGCAGATAACCCGGGAAGTCCCAGCTGCGGCGGATCACCTTGCCGGGCCTCGCGCCCGTCGGTTCGCCGTTCTCCAGCACGAGCACGCCGTTCACGATGACGTGGGGGATGCCGATGGGTTGGTTCAGCGTCTCCCCCGGGCTGTGCTTCGAGGTGTCGATGATGGTGTCCGGGTTGAAGACCACGATGTCCGCGTCGCAGCCGACCTGGAGCCTGCCTTTGCCTTCGAGCCCCAGGAAGAGCGCCGGCATGGTCGACGACTTGTAAAGCGCCGTCATCATGTCGAGGGCGCCCTTTTCCCTCACCCAGTAGCCGAAGAAGTTGGAGTAGTTGCCGGTGGTGGCCGGCCGGGAGAGGTCGGGGTTCGAGGCGACGGAGCCGTCGTTCTCGAACATCACATAGGGGGAGTTCATCCACAGCCACGTCTTCTCGGGCTTGATGACGTCGCCGCAGACGGTGAAGGGCGCCAGTTGCCCCGCCAGGACCTGCGACCTCAGATAGAGCAGTTGCCCCGCGGACTCAAAGCGCTCGAAGGCCGCCATATAGAGCTCCCCGCCGATCATTATGTCCGATAGGGGATAATAATCGGACGCAACGCCGCCGGTGAGCTCGAGCACCTTGTTGAGTTCCGCTTCGGGGAGCATGAAGAGCGGGTGCAGGATGGATATGGTCACGTAATCGTAGGAATACATGTCGGCCCCGATCCTGAGGCCTTCCTCGAGGGCCGTTCCGATCATCTCGAGGGCGAGGCCGGCGCTTCCCTTGCCCAGGAGGGGGCCGCCCATGTGGGAGATGAGGAGGGGTATGCCCGTCTCCCTCGCCAGGTTGATCGCTTCATCGATGGCGTTGACGTCGAGCAGGTCCTGCTTCGGGTTCCCGGTGGGATCCGCCGGCACGGGGTAAGGGACCGCGTAGCGCACGTGTATCGAAGCGCCGCCCCCGTGGGCCGCCGTCTCCGCCGCCAGCGCCTTCATTTCAGGGTAGGTGACCATGGGATGATAGAAGGGCCCGAACGACATCCCCAGGGCGCCCGCCTCCATCTCGGCGGCCACCTTCCCCACCATGGAGTCTATCTGCTCCTGCGTCGCCACCGTGTAGGGGCCAAGCCCCACGGAGCCCCTGAGTTCGTGATGGCCCAGGAAAGCCCCGTAGTTCGAGGTGATCCCCGTCGCCTCCAGGTCCGCGAAGAAATCGGCCAGCGGGTACGGCGACGAGCCGCAGTTTCCCCCGATCCACGTGGTGATGCCGTCCAGGGCGCCGTAAGCGAGGGTATCGTAGATCACGCCCTCGTGTCCGTGAACGTTGATGAATCCCGGGGCGACTATCATTCCCGTCGCATCGATGACTTTTGCCGCCTTCCCCTTCAGGGACGAGGTCTCTCCGGGGTGGGTGGTAACGGCGACGATCTTTCCATCCTTTATCCCCACGGTGGCTGTCTCGTCGTACCGGGTCAGGGGATCCATCACCCTGCCGTTGACGATAACGACGTCGCATTTGGGGTTGTTCTTCGGAGCCGCCGCGGTGAATCCGGCGGTTGAAACGAGGACCATGGCCACGACGGCCACGAGAAGCACCCACAGCTTAACGCGAGACTTTTTCACGACGCTGCTCCTTTCAATATGCATGGTTTCTTGTCGTCTTGCGGAAAGGCAGGGATCTCTCGGATACGGATCCCTCTGCCTTCCCCCATCGCATTGAAGCCAGGTGTTGAGTCACGGCCACGGACTGATTCTTGCCCGGGAATCGCGGCACGAGGATCGCATGTGTCTCGATCGATGCCCGTGATCCCCTCCTTTATCACCTCCCTTGCCCGAGAGAATGCGGAGGACGCGTCAGATCGAACGCCTTGATCTTCATGAACTCATACCGGCATGGATACATATAATCCGAGGTCTTCCGGGCCACCGACCCCGCTCCAATATTTTATCACCAGGGAGTGAAACGAGGTATCGGCGTTAAGGATCCGTGGCGCGCCGCACGAGGGGCTCCCGGCGCCTTTACGTCGGGAGCGCCCGCAGCGCCGGCCTGCACCGTTTTCGCCCGGGAAGATGCATGGAGTGATGCGCGAAAGCCTGCGTGACCGCCTGCTGCCCGTTTTTACCGCATGCATCTCGACCGGGGCATTCGACGCCCATGGCCGCTGTCACCGGCGCCGCCGGCGCAGCATTGCCAGCGGGGAAAAGGCTTTGCCCGGGCCGCCCCCCTCGTCCACCAGCACGTCCTCGCGCGAGTAGATGGCGGCCGCCCAGCGGATGGAGAGCGCGGTGTAGATGATGGTGGTCGCGGCGGTGACAAGGATGTGGGAGAGGATAAACTCATCCATCAGCAGCTCGCGGAAGAGCACCACGGCGCTGAAGCCCGGGATCACGAAAAGCGCGTCGCTCCCCCCGGAGGGAACGACGTTGGCCACGATCACCGGCAGCACCGCCAGCAGGTAGAGGGGGGTGACGTAGTTCTGGGCCTCCTTGTAGCTGCGGGCGAAGATGGACACCGCCAGGAGAAGCGCCGCGAACATGGCGGCCAGCAGCACGGCGATGGGGAGCATGATCAGTGCGGTCGCGGCGTCCAGGCTGACATCCACCGCTCCCAGCGAGCTCGCCATCATGGGGGCGGTGACGAAGATGGCGCCGACCGAGAGGACGATGGTGATCACGGCGATGGTGGCGACGGCGAGGAACTTCCCGGTGACGATCTCGGTGCGCGAGGCCGGGGTCATCAGCAGCGCCTCCAGGGTCTTGCGCTCCTTCTCCCCCGCCGAGATATCCATGGCGGTGTACATGCCGCCGACGAGGGCGAAGATGACCAGGAACATGGGCAGCAGGTAGGCGAGAAAGGTCCCGCCCTTCTCCTTTTCGGTGGCGGTGTCCTCGGGCACCAGCACCACCCCGTTGAGGACCCCGGTGTCCAGCTCGAGGTCCCGCAGGCGCTCGGCCACCACGTCCTCGCTGTAGTCATCGACGATGAGGGCCACCTTGTCCACCGCCGCGGCGGAATTGTCCTTGGTGGAGTTCGCCTGCATGGTCACCGCGCTGCCTTCACCCGCCACTATCCTCTCCTCGAAGTCCGAGGGGATGATGAGGTGGCCGTCTATCTCGCCGTCCTTGAGCATCGCCACCGCGTCGCCGGAAGCCCCCGCCACCTCGATCTTGCCGTCGGACGCCAGCTTGTCCATGAGACCGGGGGCGTACTCCGCCCCCGTCACCGCCAGCTCCACCACGTCCTCCGCGTGGGAGCGCATGGACCACTCCTGGAGCTTGACCGTACCGATGAGGATGAGCGGCATGAGCAGCACGGGCACGAGGACCATGGTCACCAGGGTCCGCCGATCGCGCACGGTGTCCTTGAGCTCCTTGCGGAGGATGACCAGGGAACGCCTCATCCTCCCGCCCATCACGGTCCCTCCACCAGCTTGACGAACGCGTCCTCGAGATCTTCACCGCCCGCGGAGGCGATGATCTCTTCGGGGGTGCCGTACGCCACCAGGTTCCCCTGGTGCAGCACCGCCAGGCGGTCGCACAGCCTCTGGGCCGTGTGCATGTCATGGGTGGAAAGGATCACCGTCTTGCCCATCTCCCGGGCGTCCGCGATGAAGTCGCGCACCGTCTGCGAGGCCAGCACGTCCAACCCCAGGGTGGGCTCGTCGAAGATGATGACCGGGGGGTCGTGCACCACGCTGCGGGCGATGGCTACCTTCTGGCGCATGCCGGTGGAGAGCCCGGTGGCGCGCTGGTCCTGGAAGTCCCGTGCGTCCAGCAGGTCCAGGAGGTAATCGATGCGGGGCGCGATCTCCTCCTCCGCCATGCCGTAGAGGCGTGCGAAGTAGGCGATGTTCTCCCGCGCGCTGAAGCGCTCGTACAGCCCGATCTCGGTGGTGAGCACCCCCAGGGACGAGCGCACCTCGCGGGTGTGGGTACGCACGTCGAAGCCGTTTACGCGGGCTGTCCCCTCGTGGGGCGCGATGACCGTGGAGAGCACGCGGATGGTGGTGGTCTTGCCGGCGCCGTTGGGGCCCAGCAGGCCGAAAACCTCGCCCTGCCCCGCCGTGAAGGAGAGGTCCCTCACCGCGTACATCTCGCCGAAGCGTCGCGAAAGCGCCTCCACCTCTACCTTGTTCATGCTGTTGACCTGCCGCCGGCAAGCGCGAGGCCGGCTGCTGCGTTGAACACTGCGGCGTCCTTTCCTTTGTCGGTCTACGCAACTTCTCCGCGTTATGGCCCCTCGGCCGAATCAATATTACCATCCGTCGGGTTCCGGGCACAGACCGGGCCCGCGCAGGAAGCGCTCCACCCGTATCCGCGGCGGCATACCGCCCGCACGCCCGCGGACTGGCCGTCGCGAATTCCGGCGCCCTTATTCATACTCTCCTTACGGATGACCCCTTCACGCTTCCCTATTACATGCCGGCGAAAGGCATGGCGGGCCGGTGGTGATGCTCATGTGCCCGGGACCCCGCGTGCGTCCGATGCGCGCGTGATAGCTGTTGTATGCGATGGCCTTGCCATAGTAGATTGACGGAAGGGAGAGGGGGATGGGAATAAAAGACCTTGGGGGACGAACGAGGCCCGGGCGGTGCGCCGGTATGCGAGCGCACGCGAGAAAGGGGACGTGATGGCGGGCTTGATCGCGGTGATAACGGACGGCCTGGGCAGCACCAGGCTCGATTTCTACGACACGGAGACGATGCGGCCGCTGCCGAGGCGGGAGGGGTGGAGCCGCAGGGGCGAGGTCATCGCCTCGAGCGACGGCAGGCTATGGCTGGACTGGCCGGACATCGTGGACCGGTTCCTGACGGAGATCCGCGCCTTCGAGCGGGCGGGCGACATCGAGGCGCTGGTGCCCATCGCCAGGGGCGCCGTTATCGGCCTCATCGACAGGGCCGGCAGGCTGCTTCCCGCCGAGGTCGAGGACTACGCGGGGGAGAAGAGGAGAGGCGGCGTCCTGTCCTATTTCGGCTCGACCGATCCCTCCACGGACGAGATTGTGAACCGCCTGGCCTCACCGCAAGAGAGGTACGAGATGTACGGCCTGCCCCCGAACTTCGTGGGCTACGCGGTGCCGGGCTGGTCTATCGCGGACATGGCCCTCCTCCATCCCGACGAGGTCGCGGCGGCCGGCGGGATCGCCTTCGGTCCCGAGCTTCTCGCCAGGCTCGCCTGCGGCCAGGCGCCTCCGGCGGAGCGCGAGGGCCTCGAGGTCACCTACGTAATGTGTCACACAGGGCTGTACCGGGACGGAGCGTGGACCCCCTTCGCCATGAACATCGAGCGCCTCATGCAGGAGAAGACGGGCAGGAAGTTCGCCGGCGACCTCTTCCCCGCCGTTCCGGGCCGCAGCAGCGAGATCTTCGACTACGCCGAGCCGGGGGAGGGCCCCGGCGGAGAGCGCCTGCGTTTCGCGGTGCTCAAGGGCGGGCACGACTCCACCTTCGGCGACGTCCCGGTGGTCGCGGCCGGCCGCGGCGCCTTCTCCGGCCGCGACTTCGTCACCTTCCAGGCCGGGAGCTGGGGTATGGCCAGGCTGGTGACCGCGGCGGAGCGCACCGAGCTGCCGGCCGAGGGATTCGGCAGGCACGTGATGTACCAGGCGGACCTTGGCGGCAGGGTGGTGCTCACCGCGCTGGCCCCGACCGGGCTCGAGTTCCAGCACTACGGGGGCAAGGGCCTGGCCGGCAACGGACTCTTCCTCGACGAATTCGGCCTGGAGACGCTCCCCGGCGAATACGATCCCGCGGCGCTGCGCGAGATGATCGCGGCGAGGGAGATATTCGTGCTCCCCGGGGTGGCCGCCGGCACCGGGCCGTTCCCGCGTTCCCAGTCCAGGGTGCTGGGCATGGACGAGGTGATGGCAGACCGCTCCGGCGCCACGGCCTATATGGCGCTGAACCTCATGACCTCTGTGATGTCGGCGGCCACCATCGAACTGGTCTCGGGGGGAGAGAACGCCCCGGTGGTACTGTCGGCGGGCGGCGCGGCGGATCCCCTCTTCCGGCTGCTGCTCGCCTCCCACGTGCCCAAAAGGGAACTGTATTATATAGAGGACGAGGAGGGGCGGGCGATCACGGAGACCACCAGCGCGGGCGGCTTCCTGGTGGGCCTGGAGGGCATGAAGAAAACGCCGGCATACTCCCTGGACGTATCCCGGCTGGGTTGGAGGATGGTCAGGGCCGAACCCGAAGGCGACCTGGTGGAGGGCCTGCGCCTGTACCGGGCCCGCTTCGAGGAGCTCGCCGGTTGACATATTCAGGGCGTTGATCTATCGGGGGTGAAGATCATGGGAAATGATACCAGGTACCCATTGCTCTTCAGCGAGGGCAGAATAGGAGACCTGACCGTAAGGAACCGCACGGTGGTGGAGATAGGCGAGGGAGAGATCGCCCTGCAGAACCTGAAGACCGGCCGGCGCGTTACCCGCCCGGTGGACGGCGTCGTGCTGGCGGTGGGGGTGAGGAGCGACGACCGCCTGGCGCGGGAGCTCGGGGGGCGCGTGCCGCGCGTGCGCGTGGTCGGCGACGCCCGGGAGCCGGGGCGAATCCATAACGCGGTGCGGGACGGCTTCGACGCCGCCTGGGAACTCTAGCCCGCACGCAAACATATAATTAGAAGTAGTGCGCCGGAGCGTAAGGGAGGCAGACGCAACAGGGGCTTGTTCGGCGGGGCGATAGGAAGGCAGACGCGGTGCCGGGCGGAAAAGGAAACAGGAGGAGGCCTTGGGCGCAACGGACATCTTTTATTTCTCGGGCACCGGCAACTCGCTCTTCGCGGCGCGAGGACTCGAGCAGAGGATCCCGGAGACGCAGCTCATACCCATCGCCGCCCTCGTGGGCCGTGAGTCCATAACCACCAGCGCCGAGGCGGTGGGGCTGGTGTTCCCCATCCACGGCATGACCCTGGCCATCCCCGTGAAGCGCTTCCTGAAGAAACTCGACCTGCGGGGCAGCGACTACGTCTTCGCCGTGGCGACGCGGCACAACACTCCCCACGACGCCTTCGCCGTGATCGACAGGAGCCTGCGCAGGCAGGGCAGGAGCCTGGACGCTTTCTTCACCTTGAACATGGCGCTGAACGACCCCAAGCTCAAGGAATGGCGACCCTTGAGCGAGGAGGAGACGGCGGAACTTGAACGGGAGGCCCTGGCCAGGATGGACGCGATCGCCGGCACCGTCCTGCGCAGGGAGACGTTCCGTGAAGAGGACGCGCCCCCCTATTCCCTCGAGGAGAACCTCTCGGCGCCCATGGCGTGGATCATAGTCCGACTTGTCGCCCTGGGGATGTTCTATGCCGAGTTCGACGGCGCCCGCGACTATTTCTTCTCGGACGAGAAGTGCACGGGTTGTGCCATCTGCGAGAAGGTCTGCCTGTCCGGCAAGATAGAGATGCGGGGAGAGGGGCCCCTGTGGCGCAAGGACGTCAAGTGCCACCTCTGCTACGCGTGCCTCAACTACTGCCCCGAGCAGGCGGTCCAGATAAAGTCCAAGTGGTGGATGAAATCATACACCGAGGTCAAGGGCAGGTACTCCCACCCCTATGCCAGCGCCTCCGAGATCGCCGCCCAGAAACGCGCCCCTGCCGCAGAGCCGCCGCGCGCCTGATGCGATAGCCCTTTCCGGCTACGCGGGGATGGTTCTTCACAGCTGCTCCCCGACTTCCTTCAGGCCGCGTTTCCCCTGACGGGCGAAACACTCCCGCGCGAACTCCTCGATGTCGCGGTTCACCTCCTCCGGGCACTCCAGCATGGGGCCAGGGACGGCAGCCGGGTGGAGAAGATCAGCTCGCGCTGGAACTCGACCTCGCCCGCCGGAGGGCGCTTGCCGAAAGCGACGTAGCGAGCGAAAAGATAGGCGGGGGCGGTTTTCCAGAAGACATCCATGAACTTCTGCGCCGGGCGGTTTTCCCTCTTCCAGAAGCCGAGAAATGCCGCGATGGGGAACGGGAAAAGCCGCTTCAGGGAACTGCGCCTCGAGACCGGCCTGGCCCCACCCATCGTGTATCGTATGGCCGGGCGCGGTTGGGTATAGAATCATATGTAAGGCGATAAGCGCATGGATATAGCGAAGGAGGAGAGTGATGAATCTCAAGAAGGTGATTACCCTGACGGGCGGAGCGCTGGCCGCGAACGTTGGCCTTTTCGCCGTCAACATCCTGCAGGCCGGCCCGCGCGTGCCCGACGGCAGGAGCATGGCGGAGATCCTCGGGGTGAACCCCGAGAAGGCCACCTGGGAGGACGTGGAGAGGCTCAACCGCCGCGACACCATGCAGCTCTTCTACGCCGCCAAGGCGCCGGGGTTCGAGAAGATGAAGGGAGAGTACAAGGCGAAGGTGCTCTCGGGGGGAGTGCTGGGTGGCTCGACCGCTTACTTCACCCACCACGTCTTCCCCACCGGCACGCTTACTCCGAGCACGGAGTGGGTGGGCAAGGCCTTCATGCCCGAGGGCGAGAACGAGGGCTGGGGCTACAATCTCTTCCTGGACAAGAAGACGGGCAAGGTCATGCGCACGCGCAAGATGTTGACCAAGATCGGCCCCACGACCATAGGCACGGACAAGAGCGATTCCTTTCACCTGGACTACGCGCCCCACAACACGGGCCTCGTGCACGGCATGCACGACGAGCTGCGCCAGGTGAACGAGGACCTCTTCATCTGCGCCGGCTACATGGGTTTCTCGGGCGGGCCCCTGAACCCCGGGCCCTTCGTCCTCATCGGTCCCCCCGAGGAATGGGTGGGCATGGATTAGCCCCCCGCCGGTCCTAACCGCGGCCGCGCTTCCTGAGCCTCCTCATCCCGGAGCCCACGCAGGAAAGGAGGCCTAGGCTCAATCCAAGCATGAGGACGCCCGCCCCGGCTCCGGGCCCGCAGGGAAGCGGCTCCGGCACCGGCACCACGGAGAAGCAGGCTTCTATGCTGTGGTCCGCCGTTACTACGCTGAAGGTATAGCTCGTGACGGCCCCCACGCTCGCCCCGTCCACCAGCACGTCCGCCACCTGGTAGCCGGCATCGGGAGTGATGGTGAAGACCTGGTCGGACCCGTAGCTCACGCTTACCTCGCCCGCCGGCTCGATGTTTCCCCCCGCGCCCGCCGCTGCCACGATCCTGCAGGCGACCACCGGGCCGCTGATGCCGTTTATCCAGTCGCACAGCGGCCAGTACATCACGGACTTGGCCTTGCTCACCGCGTCACGGTCCACGTCTGCCATGAGCACGTCCAGGTGCTGCCCGGGCAGCTCGATCCCACGGGTGTCCATGCCGTTCATCTTCGCGTAGCCGATGTTCGTGCCTTCCTTGTTCAGCCTGATGAAGGTGGGCACGCCCGCCAGGTCGTCGGCGTGCAGGAGGTTGAGGCCGTACCTCTCCGCCCCGGAGGTGTTGGCGATCATGATGTCGGCGAAAAGCCTTGTGGTGTAGTACCACTCGGCTATATTGCTGGGCCCCTCGTAGCAGCACTTCGCGACATCGTGCAGGTCAGAGACCTCGTCCGCGGAGCTGGTGTACCTGCGCGCGTACGCGTCACCGTCGATCTCGTCCGAGTTCACCCATCCGTAGAGATAGGTGGTGCTGCTGGGGATGTACATCCTGTCGTAGGGCATGAAGCCGCTCATCGGGTACCACAGCGAGCTGGGCAGTATGGCGTCCAGGTTGCCGATGGCGGGGAAGCTCTTCTCGCTCACCGGGCCGCCGAGGAAACCCATGGCCGACTCGTTCATGGTGATGGGATTGAAATTGTTGTCGAACACGATCCCGAAGAGCGCCTCGTTCGTCCAGCGCACCTTCTTCTGATACACCTCCCCGCTGAGGAAATGCCACAGGTCCTTCGACATCGCTATCCTCAGGATGACGTCGCTGCGCGGATCGACGTCCAGGTCCGCCGTGTCCCGGTAGAAAGTGGATTCCTGATCCGGCGCCGCGTCCGCCATCATGGCGTTGACCTCGACCCCGAGATAGGTGGTGGGGACGTACCCGATCTCAGAGGTAGGCATGAGCACGTCCATGGTGCCGCTGCGCAGCATGCTCAGGGTCGTGGTGTACGCGCTCAGGCTCGTCGTGTTGATGAGGCTCTTGAACGCGCCCGGGAGGAAGTCCGCGATGATCTTCAATACGTCCTGACTGACGGGGACGGCGTTCGGGGTCATCAGGGCATCCAGGGCTATGACGCCGGCGATGTTGTTGTAGCCGATGTCCGCCGTGGTGGCGGGATCGCCGTCGAAGTCCCAACAAGCGAAATCGGCGGTCATCACGGCCCCGAGCGAATCGCCCGCCACGTAAACCCTCTTCTTCCTCGCGTTCTGGTCCGGGAACGCCGTCTTGATCAGGGTATAGATATCCTCCATGGCCACCTTGAGGCCGAACTCGGAGAGATAGGGGGCGTCCCGGTCCGTGATGAACCCCTGGAAGGTGCGGCCGTCGATGGCCATCCCCCCGTAGTAATAGCCGTTGAGCGCGTCCACCGCGCCCTGCAGGTCGCCCGCGCGCCCCAGCCTCTCGGCCTCGTTGAGGCCGGTGGTGTCCTCGAGGTTGTTCACCCTCCTGTCCAGGGCCCAGACCTCGACGTTCATGCCCCTGTCCGCCCTGGCCAGGGAGACGAGTTGCTTGGCGAAATAATCGAAGCCGTTGTTCCCGGCATGAAGGCCCGAGAGCGCCACCACCACGGCGTTGGCGTTCGCGCTAGACGTCCCTTTCACCGCGTAGCGCAGGTACGGGATGTAATCCAGGGCCTCCGGGTAGGAGACCGCCCTGTCGAGATCCGGCCTGGCGTACAGGTATTTCTGCTCTATCGACACCTCGACCCCGTGCCCGCTCCAGGTCCTGGAGCTCTCCTGCAATCCCTGCGGCAGCGGCGCGCCCGGCGCC
>MTKY01054097.1_pt1 | contig 20642 bp, 19 predicted proteins | sample 1042731 | NCBI WGS metagenome assembly MTKY01 (sample SAMN06212206, study PRJNA360538) | anaerobic digester metagenome | biome: Wastewater treatment plant; material: sludge; isolation source: anaerobic digester fed with sludge from wastewater treatment plant | place: Denmark: WWTP Soeholt ... | reverse complement strand
GACAATTTGCTCGCCGCCCCCCCCGCCGTTTTTTCCCGTCCCGCCGCAAGCCCTTTACGATCCATTTTGAAAGCCGGGTTTAAGAGGGGTCTCCGCCCTTGCGGCGCGCCTCCAGACGGTCCCGCGCCACGCCCCACGCCACGATCCCGGCCATCAGCGCGGCCATGATCGCCGCCATATTCAGAAAGGGCAATTTGGTCAGCACGTGCAGATACCGCGCGGCGTACCACTGCGAAAAACCCAGCAGGAACACGAGCTCCATCAAGAAGATACGTCCCAGCCAGCGGTCGCGCTGCGCGCGCGCCATCATCCAGGCCCAGCCCGCCGCCAGACAGATCAACGCAAAGAGGATCAGACGATAACGCGGGTTATCGCTCTCATCTCCTCCCGCGCGCAGGGAAGCCAGCGGCATCCACAGCCATGGCAACAGCGTCAGCCAAAATCCGCGCAGCCGCTCCACGCCGGGTCGCAGGTGACGCACCGCCAGCGGGGCGTATGCGAGCAGCGGCAGCAGCGCGTACCAGCCCAGCGAACGCAGCAGCGCGATGGTTTTAGCCAGCGGGATGGAGGGTTCGAAGATCGCCGCCGGCAATACTGGCCGGAACAGCCCGTACAACGTCAGGAAGGGCAGACGCAGTTTCCCGCCCAGCTGATCGACCACGCTGGCGACCATCCCCGAGCTGGTCTCGGCCAGCACAGCATCCCAACCAGAAGCCTCGCGCAGAAAAGCCCACGAGGCGCCGGCGAGAACCACCGCTCCCAGCGCCAGGCCAGCCAGCACCAGCCAGCGCGCGGCATGCAGCCGTTCCGCCCCATATTCGATCCACGCCAGCAGCGCCAGACAAACCCCAATGAACGCCGTGGCAGGCGGAGAAATGGGCAGCATCAGCAGCAATGCCGCCATCACGATGAATGCGCCACCCCGCCAGGAGTCGTGCATGCGCAGAACTCCATACAAAGCCACCGCGCTCAGACCAATCAGCAAAGGTTCGCGCATCTGCGCCGCGGTGAAGAAGATGCCGTCAGGATACAGGATGTAGATCCAGCCTGCGATGGCCGCCGCCCGCGTCCCCCAGCGCGAAGCGCCCGCGCGCAGCAGGAAGGGCAATCCCAGGCTGTAAACGGCAGCCCCCAGGATCAGCATCAGATATGGCCTGTGCGCGTCCGGGCTGAGTGAGCGGTATATCGCCGCCGAAAGCAGCCCCAGCCCGCCATATTGATCCGAACCCAGGCGCAATTCCGGATTGAAAAAGATCGCCTGACCGGATCGCGCCACCTGCCAGGCTTCAGTATCACGGTCCATGGCATCCAGGAACAGGTATCCGGCATTGTAAACCGGCTTGTCATACCCCCAGACGCGATACGCCTCACTTAGCAGGATCCCGCCCCCCAGACGGAGCAGGAAAGCCAGCGCAACGCCTAAAGCCAACACCCGTCCCCGACCCGCGCCAAGCCAGGCGGCCCGCAACATTGTCAGACAAATCAGCAGCAGGGCAAAGGCCGCCCCGCATCCCCGCGCATGATCGCCAGGGCTCAAATAACCAATTGGTACTGCCATCAGCAAGGCCGCCAGGACTAGGGGAAGCACTTTTCCTCACGCGCCTGCCAGGAATAGCGCGGCGCCAGAGCTGCGGCCCGTTCCGCCAGCCGGCTGCGCAAGCCCGGGTCATCAAAGAGCATGCCCAGCGCCTTCGCCCAGGCATCCGCGTCATCCGGAGGAGCAAATATAGCGTCATCAATTCCAAGGATCTCGCGAATCGGCGGCAGCTCGCTGGTCAGGATCGCGCGCCCCGCGCCGAGATAGTCGAACAGCTTCATCGGCGAACAGATCATCGCGGAGTTGCCGCCCCCGCTGCCCGCCACCACGCTGCCGTAGGGCATCAGCAGCACATCGGCGCAAGCCTGATAGAGCGGAAGCCGCTCCTGCGGCACATGCCCGGTGAAGCGCAAATTGGTGATCCCTTTTTCGGCAGCCAGATCGCGGTGATACTGCACATCCGTCGGCCTGCCGCCCACCCAAACAAAGCGCTGAGCGGGGAAGCGCTTTGCCAACTCCAGAAACAACTCCCCGCCGCGCCCATAATAAAGATGACCGCTGCACAGGGCAGTCAACCCTTGCTCGAAACCCAGCCTGGCGCGCGCCTCGGGCGCCGCGGGCAGCCCCGCATACAGATCCAGGTCCAGCCCGTTGGGCAGGATGCAGGTATCCTTTGGCAGCCTGAGCGAAAGGCGTTCCTCCAGCGCATTGCCCAGCGCCTGCGAAATGACCCCCAGCCGCTTGACCCCCGGCAGGCGCAGAAAAGTCTTCAGCCATAGCGGTCCCAGCCGCCCGGTGGGCAGGTCATGCACCTCAAGCAGCACATGCCTGCGCGCCAGAAGGCCCAGCACCGCCGCCTGGAATGACCAGGTGTAGATCCAGTGATCCTGTCCCCGTTTCCGCGGCTCGGTGCGCGCCTGCAACACCGCCCGGACGGCAAAATCGTTGTGCCGCAGGCCACGCCGCACCGCCAGCCATTCCATTTGGAAAGGAGTGCTCAACCCGTAATGTCCGGCCAGCTCTTCCCAGGGGGTGCTGCGGGAGCCGGGCAGATACAATCGCACGGCGTGTCCATTGCGTGCCAGCGCCTGGCAGACTTTCATCACCTGGATGCTGTTGGCCGTGGTCGAGGGCACCTTAGCGGTGGATATAGCGCTGATTTGCACAAATTCCTCTGCAGCGAGAGTATAACCCAGCCAGCACAGGTTTCCGGCAGGATGGCAGGCGGTTTCCTGATTCCGCCAAATGACCTGGGATGCCAATCCGTCCCGCGGAGCGGCGTTTAATCGATAAACTCACCGGATTCAACGCGTTGCATCCGTCCCGCGAGCGCGGAGCAGCGGGTTGTTTCCCTGCCCCTAACATTTCTTTAGTCACTTCCGTCCCCCGTGCGCGGAGCGGCGGAGTTGGTCAGCGACAAGCATCCGACACGCCCGCCGAATATGCCGGAGATTCAACCCCAGCACAGCGCCATTCCGCGTCCGGGTGCTTTATTCAGGCGAATAAATCTGAACCTGCCGCTTGTTCTCCCGCCCGCGTTGGGATGGCGCGCAGGCCGGCGGCCGTCATCAAGCCCACCGTAACCGCGAAATATCCCGCGAGCAGCAGCGCCTCCAGCCAGTAGGGTCCGCGGGGGAGCAGCGCGATCCCAAGCCCCAGCTTGACCAGCATAGCCGCGAAACTGATCCACAACGCCAGGTTGGCGCGTCCCTGCGCCAACAGCAGCGAACGGTTCCAGAATACGATGTTAGCCGCCCCATAACCGATCAACAACAACAGCAGCACCAGAAAACCAGGCTGGTACTCGCTGGAATACAGCGAAACCTCGTGCCCGAAAAGCGACCAGCGCGTGAAGAAGAAAAACTGTCCGAAGCACACCAGTCCCCCCGCCACCGCCATTGTCCAACCCGCCGCCACCAACGATACCCGTTTTAAAAGATAGCGCAGGTCCTCAATTCGCCGCGCCGCCCAGGCGCGCGCCAGTTCGGGATAGGTGGTGGCGATCAGCGGGTTGATCGGCATAGCGATCAGCGTGATCCACTGCAGCGCGAATTTGTAATACCCGGCCACCTGCGTGCCGAAAAACAGCCCCACCCAGGGCACTTCGGAATCGCGTGCGATCATATTGATCGTGGCGCTGAAGTTGGTCGAAAGGCTGAAGCCGGTCAGTTCGCGCCAGGGCGGCAGATGCGCCAGAGGAACCCGCAGCCAGCCCGCGCCGAGCACCCGCCGCGCCCAGAAGAGCGCTGCCGCCACCGGTCCCAGCCCGAGGATCATCTTGCCGAGCAGGTAGGCAAGCAGCACCTCCACCAGGCCGCCATGGTTCAGCGCGGTCCAGACGATTGCCCCCGCGACCAACAGACTCTGTGCCAGGTTGATCAGCGCCTGGGTACGGAAGTGGCCAGTGACCTGCAGGAAACCAGTCGCGGTCTCATTCAGCATGTTGGCCAGGATCGAGAGCCCGTACACTAGGAACAGCGGGGTAAGCGACGCGTCATGCCCAAAATAGCGCGCCCCCAACGGCGCCAGCGCCGCCAGCACCGCAAACGCCGCCAGCGAGGTGCCCGCCTCCGCCAGCCCGGCGGCCTTCAGCAGCGCCGCTCCGCGCTTGTTTTGTTCCTGTTCCAGCGCCTCACCCACATACCGCACCACCACATCCGACATGCGGAAGGAGAGCAGGCGGTTGATGTTGGTGACAAAACCAGTGATCACGCCCAGCGCGCCAAAGCTCTGCGCGCCCAGCAGATTGGCGGTGACGATCCCCAGCACCGCCGAGATCAGGTTGCTGGCGAAAAGATAGGTGGAATTGCGCAGCACGCGCCGCAGCAGCCGGTCGTGGACAAAGTTTCGCAGGCGCACCCCCAGCCACGACCCGCTCGGGTTCATGCCGTGAGGATGTCCCTGGCCCACTGGCGTTCCGCCAGATACCAGTCAACCAGCCGCCGCATGCCTTCTTCCAGGCCCACCTGTGGCTGCCAGCCCAACAGGCGCGCCGCCTTGCTTACATCCGCCTGGTTGGCGCTCATATCGGCTTTGTGAAACTCATGCCGCACAACCTGCGCGCGCTTGCCCAGCATGCCTTCCAGCTTTTCGAGCATCTCCATAATGGTGATGGTCTCATGCCCGCCCAGGTTGATGATTTCATATCCCAGAGGCTTAAGCCCCAGCAGCGTTCCCCGTGCGATGTCATCCACGTAGGTGAACCCGCGCGACTGGCTGCCGTCGCCGTTGAGATGCACCGGCCGCCCCTCATGAATCCACTGTGTGAAGCGGAACATGACCATATCGGGGCGCCCTGCCGGACCATAGACCGTGAAATAGCGAAAGATGGTCACATCAAGCCCGTGCAGGAAATGATAGGCATGGCAGAGCGACTCGGCCCCTTTTTTACTGGCGGCGTAGGGTTGCAACGGTTTGTCGCTGGCTGCCGTTTCCGGCGTCGGATGGGGGGCGTCATTGCCATAGATCGACGACGTGGAAGCCAGGATAAACTTCTCCGTCCCGCTGCGCCGGCAAAACTCCAGCAGGTTGAGCGTGCCGGTCATATTGGTGTCCACAAACGCCCAGGGATCCTCCACCGACGCGCGCACCCCCGCGCGCGCGGCCAGGTTAATCACCCCATCAAAACGTCCCCACTCATCCAGCCCCTGCATCGCCCGGCAGTCGGCAATGTCCGCGTGGATGAAGCGGAAACCGGGCTGTCCCAGCAATCCGCGCAGGCGATACTGCTTGAGGCGCACATCATAGGCATCGCACAGATTATCGATCCCGCAAACCTCATCGCCGCGCTCCAGCAGCATGCCCGCCACACGCGCGCCGATAAATCCCGCGCATCCGCTGACCAGATAGCGGGACATCAGAGCTTGACAACCTTGGGGTTGTTGGTGCCCATCGCCCCGGTGGCGTTGCGCAGGTCAACCACCAGCCTCGCTCGCTCCAGGATCGCTGAGTAATTGTAAGCGCGGTGGTTGGTGACGATCACCACCGCGTCCGCCGCGCCTACCTCACCCATCAGGTCCTTTACCGATTCCATCGCCCAGCCCTCCTGATCAAAAGAGGGCACATGCGGATCATGATAGCGCACGTCCCCGCCGCGTTCCTGCAGCAGGTGGATGATATCCAGCGCGGGCGACTCACGCATGTCATCGATATCCGGCTTGTAAGCCACGCCCAGCACGAGGATGCGGCTGCCTTTGACCGCTTTGCCGCGGTCATTGAGCGCATCCTGCACCTTGCCGACCGAAAAGCGCGGCATGGTGGCGTTGATTTCTGAGGCCAGGTCGATGAAGCGCGCCGTATAGTGCAGCGATTTGAGCTTCCAGGAAAGATAAAGCGGGTCAATGGGAATGCAATGCCCGCCAATGCCCGGGCCGGGGGTGAACTTCATGAAGCCGAAGGGCTTGGTCGCCGCGGCATCGATCACCTCCCAGACATCCACGCCCAGCCGGTCGCACATGATCGCCAGCTCATTCACCAGCGTGATGTTGACCATGCGAAAGGTGTTCTCGAGCAATTTCGCCATCTCAGCCGCTTCAGTGGAGCTTACCGGCACCACCGTATCCAGCGCCTGACGGTACCACTCCGCGGAGACCTCCCCGCAGGCTGAGGTCACCCCGCCGATCACCTTGGGCGTATTCTGCGTGGTCCAGTCGCGCCTTCCGGGGTCCACCCGTTCGGGCGAAAACGCCAGGAAAATATCTTCGCCAACCACCAGCCCGCTGTCCATCGTCAAGCGCGGCAGGATCAGCTCGCGCGTGGTTCCTGGATAGGTGGAGGATTCCAGCACCACCACCATGCCGGCGTGCACATGAGGCGCCAGCCCTTCAACCGCGGAGACAATATAGGAAAGATCGGGGTCGCCGGTCTTGCGCAGCGGCGTAGGCACACAGATCGAGACCGCGTCGGCCTCGCGCAACGCCGCGAAGTCCGTGGTCGCGCGCAATTTTCCCTGTTCGACAAGGTTGGCGAGCACCGCCGAGGGCACATCCAGCACATAGCTTTCCCCGCGGTTGACCGCTTCCACTTTATCGCCAAGCGGGTCAATGCCGGTGACGCGAAAACCCGCCTGCGCGAAGACCACTGCCAGTGGCAATCCGACATATCCCAGGCCCAGGATGACGACCTGCGCCTCATGGGACTTCAGCTTTTCAAGAATTATCTGCTGATGCGTCATGCTTCCTTCTAAAACAAGCGTAATTGTTGCGGCTCGTTGTGGTCCGGGGTCGACGGCTTCTCTTCCGCCGCCGGTGGCGGCGCCTTGGGCGCGCGCAATCCGCGCGCGTTTTGCAGATGCGCCTGCAGACCAGCGAAATCGCGTTCCAGCGTGGTTTTGAGCCCGGGTTGGTGCAGCGCCGCCGCGGGGTGGTACATCGGCACGATCAGACGTCCGTTCTGCGGCACCGCCTTCCCGTGCGCCTCACCGATGCGCGCCAGCGGAAGGAACCGCAGCATCGAATACCGTCCCAAGGTGACGATCATCAACGGGTTAATCGCTTCGATTTGCCGGGTCAGATAATCCCCGCAGAAAGTCAGCTCATCCGGCAGCGGATCACGGTTGCCGGGCGGGCGGCATTTGACCACATTGGTGATGAAAACCGCCTCGCGCCGCAGCCCGCCGCGCTGCAGCAACTCATTGAGCAGATTGCCCGCCGCACCTACAAATGGACGGCCCTGCTCGTTTTCATAAAATCCCGGCCCCTCGCCGATGCACATCACCTCCGCGTCCGCCGGTCCCTCCCCGGGGACAGCTTTCTTGCGCGAAAGATGCAGCTGACAGCGTGTGCACACCGCCACCAAGCCGGCCACTTCCCCGATTACATCCGCTGCATCCATCTCATCCTCCCGTATTACGCCGTCACAGCCCGTCCCGCTTCTGCCAGCAGGAGATCCAGTCTGGCCGGGTCGATTTTCTCTAAATCCATCAGCACCGCGTTCTCGTGATTATCCTGATAATACCGCTTCCGTTCGCCCACCGCCTCAAACCCGAAACGGCTGTAAAGCGCCCGGGCGGCCAGGTTGCTCTCGCGAACCTCCAGCAGCGCCCGTACCGCCCCGCGGCTATGCGCCGCGCGCAGACTGGCCGCCAGCAGGCGGCTGGCTACCCCATGCCGGCGAAGCCGCGGATCTACCGCCAGCGTGGCAATATGCGCCTCATCCACGATCAGCCAGGTGATCACGAACCCCGCCAGCGCCCCGGCAGCCGTTTCCGCCAGCAGCGCAATCGCGTTCGGATTTGCCTCCACCTCATATTGGAAATTGCTCTCCGTCCAGGGCAGGCTGAAACAGCGCCGGTCAAGCTCCGTCACCCGCGCTACATCGCCAGGCAATATCGGTCTCAGGCTCAGCCCGTCCCGGCTTCCGTTCATCCCGGGATGGAGCCCGCCACGTGCAAATAAATCGGCGAGAGCGCCACCGGGTCGGAAGTTTTCCCGTCTTTCCACATCTCCCAGGCCAGCTCCGCCAGCCAGGAGGGGCGCCGCACGCATTGCGCCGGACTGGCCAGGCGCAGCACTCGTTTGCGTTTGAGGAAAAGATTACGGTCGTCGTTCGACATCTCGCCGCAGATCAGGATCGGCGTTTCGGTACGGTCGGAGAGCTCCTGCGCGGTGGTCACCTCGGGTTCGCCGCGGCTCACCCAGCGATTCCTGCGCCATTCATACCATGTCAGCGCCAGCCTGCCGCGCCCGGCCTGCAACAGCGCGGCGAGCGGCAGATCCGCCGGGGGCAGCGCCGCCACCAGAACATCCAGCGTGGGCACGCCCACCACGGGCCGTCTCGTCGCAAGCGCCAATCCTTTGATAAAAGCCAGCCCGATGCGCAGACTGGTGAAAGAACCCGGGCCAAGCGCCGCAGCGAAGCAATCCACCTCGCCCGCGCTCACGCCTGCCTGGCGCAGGAGACGTTCCACAGCGGGAGCCAGTTCCACCGAATGGCGTGTTTGCGTCTGCCACCAGCTTTCCCCCTGCACCTGCGCCCCATCGTAAAGGGCCAATCCGCTCCAGCGCGTGGAAGTGTCAACGGCCAGCAGGAGGCTCATACGCCGAACACCCGCTGTCGGAATTCGGCCATCAGCTGCTTGGCGCGCTTGCCTTCGGCGGTGAAGGTCATCCCGCGCCGTTCGTCATCCGACCAGCGCAATTCGGCATCCACGCGCTGCGCGGGCAACGCGTCCTTAATCCGCTCCGCCCATTCGATCACCAGCGCGCCGTTTTCCAGCATGGCGTCCAGGTCGAGCAGCTGAGCCTGACCGGCGTCCTGCAGCCTGTAGGCATCCATGTGGTGCAGCACACCGCCATCCGGGCGGCGGTATTCGTTGACCAGCACAAAGGTGGGGCTGGAAGCGTGGTCCAGCGAACCCCAGCCCTGCGCCATGCCCTGCACCAGCGTGGTCTTGCCGCTGCCCAGCTCGCCGCTCAGGCAGATTAAATCGCCCGGTTTAAGCAGCGCCCCCAGGCGCATTCCCACCCGCCGGGTCTGCTCCGGGCTGCGGCTGGTGAATTCGATCGCGTTTGGGTTGAGAATCGGCACGTCAGGATTATAAAACACATTGCCGCAGAGCGTGACGGAGACGAGGGCATGCCGGGTGATCTCCCTTCCGCGTCTGCGCCTCGCCGCGCATTCGCCGGTGAACACCGGTGAGGAAATGCGAGAGGCGAGGATTCCGCGCGCCAGACCGGGCGATTACCCCCCCGCATCCTTCGGCGCGCCCCAGCGGATGATCACCAGCCCGATCAGCAGCCGCAGCGCGGCGAAGATCAGGAAGGTGCCGCGCTGCCCGCTCAGCCCGGCCAGCAGCGGACCCGCCAGCGAGCCCAGCAACACCGCCGCGTTGCCGGCGAACATATTGATCCCCAGCCAGTTGGATCGTTCCGCCGCGGGCACGTTATCCAGGTTGTAGTTGTATTGCGCTGTGCTGAGGATGCCCGAACCGATCCCGCCCACCACCACGGAGACGAAATAAAGCGTCGCATCCTGGGCAAAAGCCAGTGCCAGCGCGTTCAGCGCCAGCACCACCGCCCCCGCCCCCGTCGCGCGCTGGTTGCCCGTGCGCCTGATCAGGTGCGAGATGAACAGCGAAACCGAGAACACCAGCACGTTGGCCAGCGCCGTCCCCAGACTGATCACCCCATCATTCAGCCGCAGGCGGTTGACGATCAGATCCGGTACCACCGGGACAAACATATTGTTGGTGAAGTTGAACAGGAACAGAAGCCCCATTACGCGCACATAGCCGCGCCCGGCGGCATCCATCTGCGGCAAAAAGCGCCTGGGCGGAGTGACCAGCTGCGCGGGCAGCGGGCGCTCATCGGGATCGGGGACTGGCTGCGTGCGCCAAATGTGCAGCGCGGTCATCGACGCGCCTATCGCGCCTGCCAAAAAGACCCACTGGTAGCCGAGCGGAAAGCTCAACCCGGTCAGCAGCCGCCCGCTGAACAAAGTGAACCCAAAAGTCGCCACCGACATGATCGCCATGCGCATCGCCACCACCTCCCCGCGGTGACGGGAGGGGATGCTCTCGATCAGAAACTGACCGAACGAAACTCCCACCAGCGTCTGTGGGATCGCCAACATCCCGGCCGCGATCAGCACCCCGCTCACCCACTGCGAGGGCGGCAGCGCCCAGGGAATCACCACATACGCCAGCAGCGGGATGCGCCCAAGCGCGGCGCCCAGGATAGAGGCTTTATGCGCGCCAAGAACGCGCGTGAGCGAGCCGGAGGGCAGCGAAAAGAGCAGCGATACCAGCGCAGGGATGGCGCCCAGCAAACCCAGCTGCTCACGCGTGGCTCCGCTGCGCGTGGCAAAGATCGCCAGAAAAGCGGAGGTGGTGCCCATATAGACGCCCCACCAGCCGATATCAAAATAGAGGTGGATATAGTTGCTGCGTAGAGCAGGGCTGAGCGGCAGGTTGTAACCCAACAGGCGACGGATGTTCATGCCCTGACGCGCATAATATCACAAGGATATACTTGACTCATCATTTGAACGGAGGCATACCATGGATATCCTGCGCGCTTTTTTAAGCGGGGAGGAAGGCACCCCCACCCCCATCTTTGATCCTGCTCCCGTCAGCTGGGAGGCGCTGCCCGGCGGCGGCATTCGCATCCACGCTCCGGCGGGCGCCGATGACTTCTGCGACCCTGCCGGCGGCTGCAAGGACAGCGCCCCCTTCCTGGGCATTCCCATCCGCGGCGATTTCGTCGCCCAGGCACATGTGCGCCCGACATTCAAATACACCTACGACTCCGCCGGGCTGATGGTCATCGGCGAAGCGCGCCACTGGGCCAAGCTCTGTTATGAACTGACCGATTTTGGCACCACCGCAGCGGTAAGCGTGGTCACCCGCGGAACCTCGGATGACGCCAATGGCGTCGATTTGGAAACCGAGACGCTCTGGCTGCAACTTTGCCGGGCCGGCAATCTTTTCGCGCTGCACTACGCGCTGGATGGCAGAAACTGGCGCATGGTGCGCTATCTGGGGCTCGACCTGCCCTCCGAGGTGCGCCTGGGGGTGATCGCCCAATGTCCTTCCGGCCCCGCTTCGGTAATCGATATCCTTTCCTTCAGCGTTGAACCGCGCCGCGTGGGCAACCTTCGCGCCGGAATTTGAACCTTTCCCCCTCCGAATGGTTTCCCGATGAATGAAATGGCCCTGCTCCGCGTTTTACCCGCCGCCGGGCCATGATTTCCCTCCCGCCGGACCACCCCATCCGGCCTTTGAGCAGCTGGCGCCAGTCGGAAGGAGGAAAATAACTTGTTTTGGCTCTAGAGCGCCCCGGTCGGGAAATCCAGACGCGATTGCCGAATGGGAAATGCCGCCGGGCGGGACAATCCATCTCCGCTGCCAGCCTGCCGAACTCAAACACCAAGGAGTCCACATGCCAATCCAATTTCACATGCCCCAGGCCGAAGTGTATGTTCCGGACGGGATTCCCCCCGAGGATGCCTTCCGCCGCACCACCCACATGGCCATCTCCGGCCACCAGGACGATATCGAAATCATGGCTGCCGCACCGATCATTGAATGCTTTCAGCAGCCCGACAAATGGTTTACCGGGGTGGTTGTCACCGATGGGCGCGGCTCGCCGCGTGACGCGCTCTACAAGGATTATAGCGATGAAGACATGCGCCTGATCCGTTTCAAGGAGCAGAAGAAGGCTGCCGTGGTGGGTGAGTTCGCCGCGCTGGCATTGCTCGACTTCCCCAGCGGCATGGTCAAATCCGCCGCGGAAACCGCCCCTGTTGACGATCTCGAGGCGCTTTTCCGCCTCTGCCAACCGCAATTTGTCTACACCCACAACTTGTGCGACAAACATGATACGCATGTCGCTGTGGCGCTCAAGGTCATCGCCGCACTGCGCCGCCTGCCCGCCGGGCTGTACCCTCAAAAGGTGCTGGGCTGCGAAGTCTGGCGCGGGCTGGATTGGATGATCAACGCGGACAAGGTCGGGCTGGATATGAGCCGTCATGAGAACCTGCAGGCCGCCCTGCTGGGAGTTTTCGACTCACAGATCGCCGGCGGAAAACGCTATGACCTGGCATCCATGGGCCGCCGGCGAGCCAACGCCACTTATTTCGAGTCCCATGGGGTCGATGAGACCGCCGCGCTCTCCTACGCCATGGACCTCACCCCTCTGCTCGCCCAGCCCGATCTGGCGCCGTCCGCATACGCACAAAAGTTCATTGATCGCTTTTCCGCGGAGGTCAGCGAACGCATGGCCAGGTTAACCTAGAAAAAACATAATACTTTCTCCCACCTTTTCCGGAAAAGATGTAGAAGCAGGATACTCCTGCGCCCATGCCATGACGGAGCCTTCCGAATCCGTACTACGGCAGCCTGTGCGGAGTCAACAACCTGTCGAATTTCTTGATTGGGAAGGAAAGTACAAAGAAGAAACTGAATCGCCATGATTTCCTGCGCGCCAGCGCCTTTCTGGGCGGCGCTGCGGTGCTGACAGCCTGTCAGCCCGCCGCCACCGCTGCCGAAATGCCCGCGGAACCTGCCGAGGAGATGCCCGCGGAGCCCGCAGCGCCGGATTCGGGCTTCGAGGTCGCCCCCCGAAGCCGTCAACCCCTTCAGCCTCGGCACGGACAAGGTCGGGGGCGTCTTTTTCGCCGGCGGTTTTGGTGATGACTACATCAAGAACGCCACTGATCTGATGATGAAGCCGCGCACTGGCATGGAAGTCTCCGTGCAGTCGATCCAGAAAATCACCGAACAGCTCCAGCCGCGCTTCGTCGCCGGCAATCCCCCGGATGTGATCGACAACTCCGGCGCGAACATGATCAAGATGGCCGATCTGATCGCTGAAGATCTGCTGGCGGATATGGCCGAACTGATAGCCGCCCCCGGCAAGACCGTAAGCGAAACGCTGTTTGCCATCGTGACCGTGATGACTAACGGCACCGGCGGGCCCAGCCGCGCAGCGGATGTGCTGCTGGTCTACCTCTATTCCATGGCCTTCAGCCAAGGGCAATTCGGCTACGCCACCGCCATGGGTCTGGTGCTGCTGGTCATTGTGCTGGGCCTTTCAGTGATGAGCCTGCGCCTTACCGCCCGCAACAGCATTGAATACTAAAGGGGGATAATCATGAATACCAACGGGATTTCTGCTGACTTGATCGTCCCCGAAAAGCCGCGCGTTTCGGTTTTCGCGATCATCGGTAAAGTGCTGATGTACACGGTGCTTCTCTTCTGGGCCGTGCTGGTGATCTTTCCCATGGTGTGGTCGATCATGTCCTCCTTTAAAACCGATGCTGAAATCTTCTTCAGTCCCTGGGCGCTTCCCAAAGTCTGGATGTTTGATAACTTCGCCCGCGCCTGGGTAAAAGCACGCATCGGCCTGTTCCCTGGAAACACCTTCCTGATCATCATCCCCTCCCTGACCTTTACCCTGCTGCTCTCCGCCATGGCCTCCTATGTGCTGGCGCGCTTCGAATTCCGCGGCCGACAGATCATCTTCCATACCTCCCTGCTGGGCATGGTCTTTCCCATTTTCCTGGCATTGGTGCCGCTCTACTTCCTGATGAACAACCTCAAACTGCTCGACACCTGCCCGGGGTTGATTCTGATTTACATCGCCTGCTCATTATCATTCACGGTTTTTTTCCTGACCAACTTTTTCCGCACGCTTCCCAAAGAGCTGGGCGAAGCCGCCACGATCGACGGCGCCAGCCAGTACGGCATCTCATTCAGGGTTTACCTGCCCCTGGCGCAGCCCGGCCTGCTTACCATGGGGATATTCAACTTCCCCGGTCAGTGGAACCAGTACATACTGCCCAACACGCTGATGATCACCAACACCGACACAGGCACGCATTACCTGCTTTCACAGGGCCTGTATTATCTGCAGGCCCAGCAGTTCTATCAGAATGACTGGTCAGGGCCTTCGCCTGGTTCCCCCGTCCTGTTCGCCGTCACGCCGCCCATCCGCCCGCGGGTAGGTCATGGAAGAGTCAGGATTCCTGTGGATCGTTCCCGTCGGAAGAAGTAAGATACGCTGCCAGCGGCTGCGGGCCTGGCCGCCGGGCGCACAAATCACACCGCCATAACCGCGCCGAAGGGTGTAAACTCAAATCTTCACCACCCCGCCATGTCTACCAATCTCGCCGCCACCCCCCGGGAACCCGTCTTCCCCCTGCGCACGGTCATCGCCACCTGGTGGCCGCTGGCGCTTTCCTGGCTGATCATGTCCCTCGAGGTGCCCATGCTCTCCGCGGTCATCGCGCGTCTGGCCAACCCGACCATTAATCTGGCGGCTTTCGGCAGCGTGGCCAACCCCCTGATCGGTATCGTCCAGGCTCCCATCCTGACCCTGCTCTCGCTTTCCACCGCCGTCAGCCGGGACTGGGATTCCTACCTCAAGGGCCGGCGCATCATGCTGCTCACCGCCAGTGGTCTGACGCTTGTCTACCTCGCCGTCAGCTTCACCCCTCTCTATGATCTGATCGTCCGCCAGCTGATCGGAGCCCCCGAGGAGATCATCGAACCCGCAAGATTGGCGATGTGGATCGGCGTCCCATGGACCTTCGCCGTGGCTTTCCGGCGCTTCAATCAGGGCGTGATGATCCGCTTTAACCATTCACGCACCATCACCATCGGCACTCTGATCCGGTTTTCAGCCGATATCATCCTACTAAGCATCGCCTGGCTGCTGCAGACCATCCCCGGCGCGGCAGTGGGCTCGCTGATGATGGTGGTGGGCGTGGTGACCGAAGCCGTGTACGCGGGCCTGGTAGTGCGTCCGGTGCTGCGCAATGAAGTACGGACCGCCGAACCTGCCGGGGATAATTCCACACTGGGACAGATGTGGTTTTTCTTCCTCCCGATGATGCTCACCCCCCTGCTGAACATGTTCATCCGTCCCATCGGCTCCGCCGCCCTCTCGCGCTTCCCCGATCCGCTGCAGGCGCTGGCCATCTGGCCGGTGATCAACTCCTTTTTCTGGCTGGTGGTCACCTCGGGGACGGCCTTCAATGAGGTAGTGATCGCTCTGTTGGATCGAACCGGCGCCCGCCGCACCCTACTGCGCTTTATGATCCTGTTGAGCGCGTCCCAGCTGGCTGTCATGCTGCTCCTCGCCCTCACTCCCCTGGCGTACCTCTGGTTCGTGAAGGCCGCCGGCCTAACCGCCACGGATTCCCTGCTTGCCTCACGCGCCTTCCTGATCATGCTTCCCTCCAGCATCCTCTCGCCGCTCAACAGCTGGTTTGTGGGCAACCTCCTCCAGATGCGCCGTTCACGTGCCATTACCGAGGGCACCATTGCCTATCTGCTGGTTTTTACAATCGGCCTTGCTCTGGGAGGCAGATTCCTGCCATGGTCAGGTCTTTTCATCGTGATGACCATCTCCACATTGGCGGGAATCGTCCAAACCCTCTGGCTGGGTTTGCGCGCCGGTTGGTTCCCCTTGCAGGATCCGCGCTCCCCAGCCATCGTCTGAATCGGTTCCCCCTCCAAAAACCGCCTTCCCCCCCATCAGTAATCGTAATTATGGCGTAAAATCAACTCACATGCCAAAGCCTATCGCTCTTATCAGCGGAATCAGCGGACAGGATGGCTCCTACCTCGCCGAACTGCTGCTCAAACAGGGCTACAACGTGCACGGATTGTTGATGCCCGGGGAAGCAAACGCTTCGGCGTCCGCCCTATCCAACCTGACAGCGATTCGCGGCAAATTGACCCTTCATGAAGTCAACCTGCTCGACCACGAAGAGCTGACGCAGATCATCAGCCGCGTCCGCCCGCGCGAGTGCTACCATCTGGCCGCGCAAAGCTTTGTAAGCTACGACCCGGGCGCTGAATTCGACACGCTCCAGACCAACATTCAAAGCACACATAACATCCTCGCGGCGCTGCGCGATCACGCCCCGCAGGCGCGTTTCTTTTTCGCCGCCTCGAGTGAGATTTTCGGCCTTGCGCCGCACTCACCGCAAAGCGAAGTCACCCCCAGCAACCCCCGCTCCATCTATGGCATCTCCAAAGCCGCCGGGTATTCGCTCGTGCGCTATTACCGTACTGAGCACCGGCTGTTCGCCTGCAGCGGTATCCTCTACAACCACGAATCAGAACGTCGCGGGCCTTCATTTGTGACCCGCAAGGTCACCATGGCCGCCGCGCGCATCAAACTGGGGCTGGAAAAGGAAATCCGCCTCGGTAACCTCGAAGCGCGGCGAGACTGGGGCTATGCTCCCGATACGGTGCGCGCCATGGTCCTCATGCTGCAGCAGGATAAACCCGACGACTACGTCATCGGCACTGGCATCCTCCATTCGGTGCGCGATCTGCTCAGCGCAGCCTTCGGCACGCTCGACCTGAACTGGGAAGACCATGTGGTCATCGACCCGCAGCTCTACCGTCCTTCGGAAGCGGTGGAAATGGCGGCCAACCCGCACAAAGCGCGCGAACGGCTCGGCTGGCAGCCTGAGGTGCCCTTCGAGGAAGTCATCCGCCGCATGGTGCTCGAGGATCTCCGTCTTCTGGGCGGCTGAATCAGCGAAAATAGGCAGGCGTTTCTTTCCTGCCCGTCAACGTCTTTCCCTGGTTTCGCTCTTGCGCGGGATCTGCGCAGCCCCCGGTCAAAGTGATAAGCGCGTCATTCCATCGAGCGCAGCTGATTCTCCCAGGTGTGCCAGGTGCCGAAGTGTTTTTCAATCAACGCGCGCCCTTCGCCGGGGTAATCCTGCCCCTGGCGCGCCAAATCGGCATCCACCATGATACGCACCAGCTGCTTGAATTTGATCACCGGCTCCCAGCCAAGCGTCGATTTTACAATTGCCGGATCGGATAACAGATAATTCACCTCTGTCGGCCGCAGGTAACGCGGGTCCGTGGAGACATAGTCCTGCCAGTTCATCCCGGCATAACTGAAAGCCTCCTCCAGAAATTCGCGGATCGAGTGTGTTTCGCCGGTGCCGACCACGTAATCACCGGCCGGCGCTTCGGTCATCAGGCGGTACATCACCTCCACATATTCGGGAGCATACCCCCAGTCACGCCGCGCTTCCAGATTTCCCAGCACCAGATCCTTTTGTTTTCCGGCCTTGATCATCGCCAGCGCGCGGGTAATCTTGCGCGTCACAAAGGTCAACCCCCGGCGGGGACTCTCGTGATTGAAGAGGATGCCATTCGTGGCGAACAGTTTATAGGCCTCGCGATAATTATGCGTGATCCAGTAGGCATACACCTTGGCGGCCGCGTACGGGCTCTGCGGGATAAAGGCGGTTTCCTCGCTCTGCGGCGGCGGCGCGGAACCGAACATTTCGCTCGAAGAAGCCTGGTAATAACGGATCGGATTTTTACTTTTTCGGATTGCGTCCAGAAGCCGCAGCGCGCCCAGCCCGGTCACCTCACCGGTGTATTCCGGCATCTCAAAACTGATCTGCACATGGCTTTGCGCGCCAAGATTGTAGATCTCATCCGGACCGACGTTGTAAATTAAATCGAGAAGCATATCCGAGGTGGAAAGGTCACCATGGTGCAGGAGAAGTTGTCCGCTATCCAGCGCCTCGCCCAAATGGTCGATGCGCAGCGTGTTGTAATAACTCGTTCGGCGGATCAGCCCATGCACCTCATACCCTTGGGCCAGCAATAGTTCGGTCAGATAGGACCCATCCTGTCCGGTGATCCCGGTAATCAACGCTTTTTTCACGATCTTATTCCTTATAGGATTCCCAGGTTCGCAAACCTGTGCGGCTGAGATAAATGGGGATTTGTTTGTACAGGGGGTTTTCCTGTTCAATCTCATGAATCATGGTTCGCTTGGCGGAAGAGCTGGATCCGCAGAGCAAAGTCACCGAACCGCCATCCCCCCCAGCCCCGTTCACCTTCCAGCCAACCGCGCCGTGCGCCCTGGCGATTTCAATGATGCGCTGAGCGTCATGGTTGACCAACGTGGAATTCAGCCGTTCCTGGGCTGAAGTGTTTTCCCGCATCGCTGCCCCCAGCGCGTCGAAGTCACCCGCGTACACCGCGTCGCGCGACTTGCGGGCCGTCTGGCGCAAATCTTCCAGCTGACGGCAGTTTGGACCCGAGTTTTCCAGATCGCGGATCACTTTCTCGTGCACAGTCGAGGATTTGTGCGACTTGCCCAGATAAACCAGCACCAGCCTGCGCTCAAGTTCCCACCATATCGCATTGGCCACCTGAATCTGTGAAACCGAGGCATAGGGATACTGAAACATTTCGATAAAATTGATCCCGCCATAGGCGGAACAGATCTGGTCCTGGATGCCGCATTGCTGCCCCAGCATATTCGTTTCGATGTGCTGGGCTGCCAGCGCGGCTTCATGCGGGGTCATGCGCCCGGGGGTCAGGCAATCCAGCGCCCCGATCAAGGCCACGGTCACCGCCGCCGAGGTACCGGTGGAAGCACCGGCGGGGGCCTCGGAGAATATCGTCACCTCGATCCCCAGATCATCCGGAACTTTCATGAATTCGACCGCTGCTTCCAGCAGAGGATGACGGCTGTCAATGTAATTATGTCCCCTGACCGAAAAGCGCTCACCATAGTTCTCCGCGTGAATGACGATACGCTCGCTGTTTCCATCATAAGGACGCGCAGTGATCTGCACCTCGGCGTAAGGATATACCCCGATGTTAAAGATCACCCCGTGCTCAGCGAACCAGGTGTCTGTCCAACCTCCATTATCGCAGATCCGGATCGGCGCGACGCAGTTGATCAGATGACTGGCGGATGACGATTGATACTCAGGCATAATGAATGGTCCTTTCGTATTATACCGGCAGGTTCAGGTAGATTCAGCTGCTTCCCAAAGCACCCGCCAGGTCTGCCGCGCGCATTCCTCCCAGGTGAACAGGCTCAGCCGCTGACGTCCCTTCTCCGCCAGCTGCCGGCGCAAGCCGTCATCTGCCATCACCTCGCGCAACCGGACGGCAATCTCTGCGGGATTCGCGGGATCAAAGAATAACGCGGCCTCCCCCGCCACCTCCGGCAACGAGGTGGCATTGGAACAGATCACCGGACAATTAAGCGCAAACGCCTCCAAAATCGGGAATCCGAAGCCCTCATACAGCGAAGGAAACACCAACGCGGCAGCGTTTTCGTAGAGGTACCGCAGCTCACCGTCCTGAACGTAACCCGTTTGCAGCGCGCCCTCCGGAAGTTCGGCTTGCTGTCCAGCCGCGAATACTTTGCCAAATTCCCCGCCTACCAGTACCAGTTTGGGTTTGGGGAACGGCAGCTGAACATATCCCTCCAGCAAGCTGGCCAGATTTTTGTGCGGGCTGCGCGAGCCAACCGAGAGAAAATAACTGCCCGGAGACAGGTCAAGCTTCGTGAGGACCTCCGGAATGGGCCGGATGCGCAGAAAGTGCTCATGACCCAAGTGGATGGCCCTGATCTTCTCCCGCCGCACGCCGCACCAGCGTACCAGTTCTGATTTGGAGAATTCCGAGTCCGTGATAATGGCTCGGGCGCTGTGGGCCATTCGCCAGTGACTGACCTTGTATTTCAGCCGGAAACGGAAATTATATGCCTCAGGAACCGCAAAGACCGAGGCGTCATGGATCGTCACCACCTGGTTAAAATGAAGAAAAGCGCCGATGTTGGCCGGTGAAAACAACATTGCATTGCGCGCGCCAAAGGGGAGGCAGATTTGTTCCCACAGGTTGGCGTTCAGCATTCCCGCGCGTTTAATCGGGAAATGTGTCCAGGGATCCTGCCCCTTATACGAATTTGGTACCAGAATAGGTATCCTTCTGGCATGTCCCGGGTGGCCCTTATCGGACATTTGACGGTCCAGTTCATTAATCAATTCAATACAGTAACGCTGCACACCCGTAACCCGGCTCGTCAGAAAACGACCATTGATAAGGAAGGGTGTCAAATGCCCCTCTGTTCAAAGCGCAATTTGGAGTCCTTTATAATAACGTGGTGTTTACAACACCTTTTATTATTATTACACACAAGGGTAGATGATGAAGCGTCAACCAGCATCAATTCGTCTTTTCGGTATTCTTCTGATCGTCACCATGCTCCTCGCGGCGCAACCCGCCCCCGCCATCCAGGCTCAGACCAACGGCGGAACAATCTACCTGCCCATCGTGGTTCATACCTTTCCCAGGCAATTCGGCGTGGCCACCGATCAGCTGAATCCCTCAGACGGCATCGATCTGGCCATGGCGGCTGGCTCCGGCTGGGCACGCCTGAACCTTCCCTGGGACGCGATCCAACCCGATAATTCCTCACAATTCAATTGGAATGCAGTCGCATACACCGAATCCCAGTTAAAAATCGCCGCCGCCAACCAGCTCGAAACCATCCTGGTGGTTGGCACAACGCCCAGATGGGCAGCGGACCCAACCGAACCGAACATCAGTTGTGACATTTTAGGAAAAGTCGATAAAAACCAGTACCAGAAATTAGCCGAATTCCTGCGTCAGGTGGTATGGCGGTATTCACAACCGCCCTTCAATGTGCGCTATTTTGAGCTATGGAACGAACCCGATGTGTCCACCTGGCTGGGTTGCTGGGGATCGCATCAATTGGAATATTTTGGCGGAAGGGATTATGGGGAAATGCTGGCAGCGGCCTATCCGGCGATGAAGTCCGCCAATCCGGCTGCCCAGGTGCTTATCGGCGGG
>MTKY01052726.1_pt1 | contig 20642 bp, 20 predicted proteins | sample 1042731 | NCBI WGS metagenome assembly MTKY01 (sample SAMN06212206, study PRJNA360538) | anaerobic digester metagenome | biome: Wastewater treatment plant; material: sludge; isolation source: anaerobic digester fed with sludge from wastewater treatment plant | place: Denmark: WWTP Soeholt ... | reverse complement strand
ACCTGGGGGATATGAAGCAGAGGGAGACGCTGGAGTACTACAACAGGGCGCTGGAGCACTTCATGAGGCTGTACGAGTTGAAGCCCGACGTGATCGCCTACGACATGCACCCTCAATACCTGTCCTCCAGGGCCGCGAAGAGGATGGCTGCCGAGCTCGGCGCCCGCACAACCACCGTTCAGCACCACCACGCGCACTTCGCGGCCTGCCTGTTCGAGAACGGGGTTGACGAGAGGTCCTGCGGCGTAATTTTCGACGGAACCGGCTACGGGGAGGACGGGGATATATGGGGCGGGGAGTTCCTGGTCGGGGACGCGTCCGGATACGTCCGCGCCGGTCACTTTCTCCCCTCGCGTCTGCCCGGAGGCGACGCCGCCGTCATGGCACCCTGGCGATACGCACTGGGCCTTCTGCACGACGTCTACGGGAGGGATAGGGCGATTGAGCTGGCCTGTGCCCGCTGCCCCGAGCACTCGTCAAAGTTCGACACGGTGCTGGACATTCTGCCCGCGTCGCCGAGGACCACGTCGTGCGGCAGGTTTTTCGACGCAATAGCCGCCCTTCTCGGCCTCCGCAGCGTGATAACATACGACGGGCAGGCCGCGATGGAGCTGGAGGCCATGGCCACCGGGTCCCTGTTAGCGCCGTTCGGGGTGATGCGCGAGGGTGACTCGTGGCTGATCGACTGGAGGCCCGCGGTCAGGTGGGTGGTGGAGTCGACGGGATCGCGGCCAATCGCCGAGATAGCGGGCGGAATCCACGAAGGGCTGGCCTTGGCGACGGCCGAGATCTGCGGCAGGATAGGCGAGGAGACTGGCGTGAGATTCGCCGCACTGTCGGGCGGGGTCTGGCAGAACAGGAGGCTGCTAGCCGCGACGTGCAGATGCCTGGTCGCCAATGGTATCCAACCCCTCCTGCACAGGCTGCTGCCCCCTAACGACGAGTGCGTGTCGGCCGGGCAGGCTGTCATCGCGGCGAGGCGCGGTTGACCGGGTTTATCGGGGGCGGGCGGGCTAACTCCGGCCTCGCCCGCCCCGGAAAGACGAAAATGCCCTCTACAGGGACCCGTAGTCTATCCCGCTGTCCCTGGACAGGACTGACAGTTTCTTCGGCGCGTGGATACTGTCGACGAAGCGAATCGTGCCGCTCTTCGAGCGCATGACCATCGAGCTGGTCCGTATCTGTCGTCCTTCGTAGCGGACTCCCCGCAGGAGCTCGCCGTCCGTGACGCCGGTGGCTGCGAAGAAGATGTTGTCGCCCTTTACAAGATCGTGGATGGTCAGCACCTGGTCCAGCGAGAGTCCTCGGCCGCGCGCCTCCTCGACGTCCGTCTCGTTGCGGGGCCACAGCTTGCACTGCATGTTGCCCCCCAGGCATTTTATCGCGCAGGCGGTTATAACGGCCTCGGGGGAACCGCCGATGCCCATCAGAAGGTCGGCGCCTCCGTGGTCCTTGCATGTCAGCAGGGCCCCGGCGATGTCTCCGTCGGGAATCAGCTTGATGCGCGCCCCGGCGTTCCTTATGCCCTCCTTGATACCGTCGTTTCGGGGCCTGTCGAGCACGACAACGGTTATATCGTCGAGAGCTTTCTTCTTTGCCTTGGCCACTCGGGCAATATTGTCCTCGGGGGAGATGTTGATGTCGATCACGTCCGCGCCCTCGGGGCCGACGACCAGCTTGTTCATGTAGAAGATGTTCTTGGGGTTGAACATGGAGCCTCTGTCGGACAGGGCTACGACGCTGATGGCCCCCGACAGGCCGAGGGCGGTCAGCCTGGTGCCGTCGATGGGGTCCACCGCGATGTCCACCTCGGGCTCGGGCTCGGCGCCCAGGTGCTCCCCGTTGAACAGCATGGGGGCCTCGTCCTTCTCACCTTCGCCTATGACCACGACTCCGGACATCGGCACCGTGTTCAGCATGTAGCGAAGGGCGTTCACGGCGGCGCCGTCGACGGCGTTCTTGTCGCCACGTCCCATCCATCTGCCTGCGGCCATGGCCGCGGCCTCGGTAGCACGAACCAACTCAAGGGCAAGGTTCCTGTCAGCAGCAAAAAGTCCAGCAGGGCACATCAGCGTATCCTCCTTGTGAACTAATACTTTGAGACCGGCTTGATGGAATCCTAACGCGATGGTCGGCTATCGAATCTCCTCCTTTCGGCCATCTCTTCCAGCCAGCGCTTTCGGACGCGGGACAGAAACCCGTGGTAGCGTCCGTCGGAGAAGTCGGGGAAAGTGTAGTCGAAGGGCGTCCATCTCCCCTGCCTGTAGCGGAGCGTGACCTCGGCGTGCATGCCCCCTCCCAGGTAGACGCGGTGCGCATGGTCCTTCGTCGACGCTAGGACGAGCCTTGCACCGTCAAGGTAGCCCGGATCGATGTTCACCCTCCTCGGTACGCCGCTGAGAGCCTCGATCTCGCAGGCTACCATTTTCCATTCCCGGAGGAGGGACGCGTCCCTCAGTCCGCCGAACGACAGGAAGCCGCGATAGAGCACCGGGGCGATATCAGCGTAATAATCGGTGACGGAAGAGAAGAGCAGGGGTTCGCTCTCGTCCTCGTGCGCACCCCATCGGGCGGCTAGGGCGCTTTTTGTCCACTGCCACAGCTCCTCGTCCGGGAAGAGAACCCCGGTGATCAGTTTAACCGGGTAAAAGACCGCCTGGTCATTCATTCTTCCAGGGACATCCCGCCGAGACACACGTAGCCGAGCAGCTCCCCCTCCCAGATGCACGCTACGCAATCCTCGGGGTCGCAGTCAGCCGGGCGCTCCGCGGACCTCACCTGCCTGACCGGCCTGCCGCGACACTTGAAGTGCGAGATGAAGGCCTGGCCCACGGAGGCCAGCCACGCCATCTCTCCGGCGCTACGAAGATCCTCGGTCACGTCCTGTACGAGGTAGACCGTCCCTTCCAGGCGCTCGAACAGGAACTGTCTGTCGCTGGACGCGCCTGTCCCGCCATGGCCTGCGGCCTCGAGGATGAACTCGTCCGACCACGCTTCCCCGCGCTGAACCGGGGGGAGGGAGAGCCCCGCCAGCAACCGCCTCCCTGCCGAATTGAGCAGGATACCCTTTTCCGCGCACATCGCCAGCGGGATGGGAGCATCCCACCACGGGGGCGACGCTGGGACGGCCTTTTTCGCCAGGGTCTTCCTGCTTTTCGGGCGCTTGGTCTCGGGTATCAAGGATGCCGCCACCACCTCCGAGCCCGTGCTGGTCACCAGCAACACCCGGGTGGCGGAGTCAAGCGCCCCCTCGTGGCGACCGCAGGCGAATGCGCCCGGCTCGAGCTGCGCGATGGCCTCGCAGACAGTCCTGTCTGTGTCACCGCGCTCCAGCAGGGATACGATCTGGTCCTTCGTGTAGACGTCGCACCTGTCCGCGCCCGCCAGCGCGCAGTACTCCACCCCGTGCAGGTACAGCGATCTCAGCAGCACGGGGAGAGGAGATTGAATCGTAGTGCTCCCTTCAGAATTATCCCGTCTTTCGTCCCGCATTTTCATTCCTCGAGAAGCGCCCTGACAAATTCCTCCACGTCGAACGGGCGCAGGTCGTCCTCCCCCTCTCCCAATCCGACGTACCTGACCGGCGTCTTCATCTCGTCGGCTATGGCCAGGATGATGCCGCCCTTCGCGGTGTTGTCGTACTTGGTGAGGACCACCCCGGAAAGAGAGAGCGCCGAGTTGAAGGTCTTGGCCTGGGCCAGGCCGTTCTGCCCCATGACCGAGTCCAGCACCAACAGCGTCTCTAGTTTCGACTCCCCTCTCTCCCTGTCTAGGATCCTCGCGATTTTTTTAAGCTCCTCCATGAGGTTGTGCTTCGAGTGGAGACGCCCCGCCGTGTCTACGATCAAAACATCGGCGCCGCTGGACCTGGCCGCGGCGAGGGCGTCGAAGGCCACGGCCGCGGCGTCGCTCCCCTGCTGCTGGGCCACCACCCTTACCCCGGACCGCTCCCCCCATATTTTCAACTGCTCCGCCGCCGCCGCCCGGAACGTGTCGGATGCGGCCATGATGACCTCCAGCCCCTCTTTGGCCCATTTACAGGCCAGTTTTCCGGCCGTGGTAGTCTTCCCGCTCCCGTTCACTCCGACCAGCAGGACTATCGTCAACACGCCTTTTTCGGGCTCGACCGGGCGGCCCATCAGGGGCACTTCGGACAGGCGCTGCGCCAGGATCGAGGCGAAGAGACCGTAAAGCCCCTCGGTGGTGGCGACCCTGCGCTCGCGCGCCGCCTGTTTCAGCTGTTCGACCAGGCTCTGCGACAGCGCCGCGCCAACGTCCCCGCTTATCAAGACCTCCTCCAGGCGGTCCCAGAACTCGGGATCGATCGCGCCTCCGGAGAAGAGTCCCGAAAGTCCCTCGCTCCATTTTTTTCTCACGCCCTGAAGGCCAAGCCTCAGTCTTTCAAAAAAGGACATCGTTGAAAGTTCTCCTCCCGTCTGTGGTTACGTTTCCTTCGACTGCTCCCGGCCATGATGATCCCCAGGACCCCGGTTCCCATCCTGGTCCTTCGCAGGGCGTCTCTTTTTAAAGGGTGGACGCGTTGCGTCCCGAGTCGCGTCCCGCTTCCCTTCCTGTTTTCCGTCCAGCTTGACGTCCCTGCCTTGCCCGGGAGTTGCCTCTTCCGGCTTTTGCGCGGCCTGGCGAGGTTTATCCTGTCCCTGTTCGACCCGGTCCTTTCCGGGGTGCCCGCCGTGACGACGGCCGGCCGGCCGCCTGGCGTCGGGCTGGTCCTTCCTATCGGCGTCCCTGGGGCGCGCCTCCTCCGCTCCTTCTTTTTTACCCTGCGCGTCATGAGGTGCAGGCTTTCTTCTCCTGCGCTTCTTGGCCGACTTCACGCCCTCGCTCGCCACAGGGGCGCCGGAGGGTCCCTCCTGCCTCTGCGCGCTTCTGCCCGCGCCATCCACGCCGGGGTCGGGCGTTCTCCTGTCATCGGCTCGGGACTGTCGCGCCCCGGGCGCAGTCTTCTCCGGCTCGGCAAGGTCGGCAGTCCTCTTGCGATAAACGCTCCGGTCGCCCGGTCGCCCGCGCGCCGGCCTCTCCGCCCGTTCGTCGAACAGGCCGAACTCGCGCGCTCCCCTGGCGGGATCCTCCCACTCGCGACCCTCCATCACGGCCTCCCTGAAGCGGTCGAAGGAACCCACCGGGACAAGAACGCTCCCACCGTCCGGCTTTCTTACCCTGACTGAATCCGACGACAGCTCGACTCCGTCGAGGATATAATTCCCGCCCTGGGTGCGGATCTTGGACCCGGGATTGGGAAGCGACTTCCACAGCGCCCCGTAAGATGTATGCTCGTAGGACATGCAGCACATCAGCCTTCCGCAGATGCCCGATATCTTGGTGGGGTTGAGAGCGAGGTTCTGCTCCTTGACCATTTTTATACAGATGGGGGTGAACCTGTGCAACCAGCGGCTGCAACAGCACTCAAGGCCGCACGGGGCTATGCCCTTGACGGTCTTGGCCTCGTCCCGCACGCCGATCTGCCTCAATTCTATCCGCGTCCTGAACTCCTTGGCGAGGTCCCTCACGTAGGCCCTGAAGTCGACCCTCTGCTCGGAGGTAAAGTAGAAGAAGAGCTTCTTCCTGTCCAGCAGGTACTCCACGTCGACCAGCTTCATCGGAAGGTTGTGGTTCGAGAGCAGTGCCCTGGCCTTCACCAGTACGTACTCCTCTTCCTCCCTGGCGCTCGACGCCGCGTCGATATCCTCGCAGGTAGCCATCCTTGCGAACGCGATCTCCTGGAGGATGGGCTCCCCGCCCTTGACCTGGCTGTCCGAGGCATCTTCGTTGCACGACGCGCGGTAGCGCGCCTCCTGCTCGGATGAGAGGGCCCCGCCCAAGAGGGCCATCTCGGTCCCCCGCATCGTCTCCACCACGAGCGGGGCGCCCCTTGCCGGGAAGGGCTCCGTTATGTCTAGAAGCCCTAGGTATCGAGGCTTACCAAAGATCGCCAAATGAATGCTCAAAAACAAAACCCTCCTTGAGAACCAATACTATCAAGTCTAAAGCCATGGTCCGGGAAAGACGCTTGGCCTGGATCACAAGCCTGAGACGCTCCAGGACAGCCGCCCTCTCGAAGTCGCCGCGGCGCGCCTCCCAGGACGCCCAGGAGGAGAGGATTCCGGCGAGGGAGTCGACCTCCGAGGCCGAGTTGTCCTCTATCCAGCGCGCCCACTCATGTGGCGTCCGCGGCGGGGTTAGTCCCTCATCCTCCCGATGCGACGGGAGAGAGATGACCCACGACCGACTCCTCAGGGTCGGGAGCAGCAACTCCTCGTCCTCGACCATGAGCAGCAGGCGCACTCCGTCGGGGGGCTCCTCGGCGAGCTTCAGCAGGCTGTTGGCCGCCGGGAGGAGCATCCTGTCGGCGGAGTAGACCACCACGACCCTCCCGTCGGAGACGACCGGCCGGTAGGCGGCCGCCTGAATTACACCGCGGCACTCCGCGATCGCGGGCGGCTTCATCGGCTCGCCGCAGGCGAGGAGGTCAGGGTGACCCTGCTCCGTCCATGAGGCGCAGGATCCGCAACCGTCCCCGCCGCGCCTGCTTTCGCACAGCAACAGCTTCGCCGTTGCGACGGCCGCCTCTCCCTGAAGATCTCCCGGAATGACCATCGCACAGCAGTGCGGGAACGAGCCTTCGCAGATCAGGTTCACTACCCGCTCCCACGCCTCGGTCTCGCTCCAGGAAGCCGTCCGCGGGCGGGGCTCGGCCCTGTTCAAAAGAGGAGGGAGAACAGACATCCCTTTATCTCCTCCATTATCCTGTGAGTCCTGACCCGCTCTCCCTCTCGCGTGAAGGCCGCCTCCAGTTCGCCCAACAGCGAGTCCGTCCTCTCCACTATGACGAAGAAGTTCCTGTCCCCCATTCGCCACTTCATGTCGCGTCTGACCCTGAGTCCGTTGACCGCGCGGCGCAGGGCCTCCGCCACAAGCTTTTTATACTGCAACAGCAGGGCCTCGGCCGGGAATACCGTGAGCTTCCTTCCCACGGCGTCTATCCGCTCCAGGAGCTCGCGCAGCTCGGCGTCCTCCAGCGAGGCAGTGAATACCGGCGCGGCCTTTGTCCCCTCGGCAAGCCCGTGTCCATCGCGTTTTATGGCCCTGCCAAACTCCCCCCCGCCCAGGGTCTCCTCGGTGGTCTTCTTTACCCTCACAAGTACCCGGACTCCTCCAGCAGGGCGAAGAGGCTTGAGCTGACAACCTCCGGCGAAGCGGTGGCATCGGACCTGATGAACCTGCCGGGGTTCTCGTCGGCCATTGATGCGAATCCAGCTCGGACCCTCTCCAGGAAGGGCTCCCCCTCGGACTCGAAACGATCTGCGCCGCCGCGGGACCCGAGTCTCTCGAGGGCCGTCCTGACCGGCAGATCGAGCCAGAACGTGACGTCCGGGCTCGGCAGTCCGCACCAGTCAATCAGCAGCGAGACTCTCTCGGCGGGTATCCCCCTCCCCCACGACTGGTACGCCATGGTCGAGTCGCTGTACCTCTCGCAGATCACGATCCCACCGGCGTCGAGGACTGGCAGTATCTGCCTTCTCACGTGCTCGCAGCGATCGACCAGGAACAGAAGGAGCTCGCTCATAGGGTGGAGATACTCCCCTTCGAGTATCCGCTCCCTTATCCATCCGCCGCCCTCCCAGCCACCCGGCTCCCTGGTGCGCAGCACGGAGCGGCGCGGGAACCTCTTTTTAAGCCTTTCCGTGAGGAGTCCCGCCTGGGTGGATTTTCCGCTTCCGTCTATGCCCTCCAGTGTTATGAACATGGTCTATCAGTCCCCCGAGCCCTCTTCATCCGACCTGGCGGCACCGTCTCCGGGCTTCACCGTGACTAGTTTCCTGAGCAGACCCTCAACCACGAAGTCCGACTTGAAAATCTGGAGCGTTCCATCCTTGAGCCTGCGCCGCTTCGTCTCGCTAAGAAGCTCCTGCTCCTCTTTGGACAGGGGATCTTCGTCGTCGGAGTCCCCCCCGCCCTCCCCCGACCTCTTCTCGTAGTTGAACTCGATTATGACCTCGTTGTTCGTCTCCAGGGCAGATATCTCGGTGAAAAGCTGCTTGAAGTTCTCTATCGTCTTCCACCCCTGGATTATGGCCGACTGGTTCAGCGGCTCTATTCCGCCGCCGCGGACCAGCACCTCGCACACTCCCGAGGCATCGCTCGGTATCTTCAACTGGAACGTCTTCTTGACCTGCTTTTTCCTGTACGGGCGCAACAGCACCTCGATTTCCAGCGTATCCCCGGCCGAGATGGAGTCGTTTTTAAGATTAAGCCCCTCTATATACATCTGCCTCGGGGACGACGTGAAGTCGGCCGTGAGTGTAACGCCCAGCGGGTACACCTCGAAGAAGGGGTTCAAGAAGATTACGTCGAGCAGATCGGTGGTCTCCTTGAGGGCGTCCGCGGCGAGATCCTTTTCCGAGTAGAACATGTTGGTGCGGGTCCACCCCTCCAGCAGGCCGCGCCCCTCCACCTTAAGGGTCAGGGTGGCGGTCCCCTGTCCCTTTCTGCCCCACAGGTCGTCAATAAGCCCGGTGAATACCCCGGAAGTGAGCTGGGAGGCCATGTAGGGATCTGGAACGATGTGAAAACGCTTTTTCACCCTGGAGCTCCGCTCGTCGTCAGAGAACTCCAAGGCCGCCGAGATCGAGGGGGTGAAGTAGCCTACCCTGCCACCGATGCCCTGGGGCCTGTCCTGCGTGACGGTGCCGACAATCTTGAGCGGGCTGGCCACCTTGAAGGGAGCCTCTATGCTCGGCACCACCTTGTGGATGAAGGCCCTGGCTACCGGGTAGTTCACCGCGCCCCTGCCGAGGAAGGGGTGCGCGAAGGCCACGAACCGACCGTCCTGCGCCAGGGCCGTGAGGGTCCCGGTGGCTCCTATGGTCACGTCCCCCCATGCCAGAAGCACGGTTATCGCATCGCCCGGCGTCATCTTCGCGTTCATCTCCACTGGAATCTCGTCCGTGAACGCCCCCCCCGGTATATAACGCCCGTCTCCGAGCGACCGAGCGATATCCGACGCCTTGCGCGCGCTAACGCCGTCGATGAAGAGAGGCGCCGCCAGTTCGTCCGCCGAGACCGGCTCTATCAGGTCATCCTCGGTCTCGGGCTCGGGATCGACCTGCTCCTCTCCCCGTTCTTCGTCCTTCGAAGTGGGCGGTGCCGGCGGCAGTCCGGGGATGGCGACGGGCTTCTCGGGCCAGTTCCAGACGGACGCCATGTCGGCCAGTGGTGTGACGAGGCCGAGGGTGTGATCGCTGAAGTTCCACCCGTAGCCAATTGCGCCCACGAGCCCGCCGTCTATGTAGACCGGGCTGCCGCTCATCCCCGCAGCGACTCCCCCTGTCCTCTCGATAACCGGCCCGGAGGCCTTTATCATCACCAGGTTGCTTGGAGTACCCTTGCCGGGTATCACGCTTACGACCTCGACCGGAAACTTCACAACCTCTCTGCCCGCGACCACCGTCAGGGCGTAGCCCTTCATGCCGGGGCGAAGGGCCTCGACATCGACAACCCGGCCCAAGGGCGTAAAAGGAGAAGCCTCCAGTCCCCCCGACGGGGCAAGCAAAAGGGCAAGGACGAGTGCGAGCAGGCGCAAAAAGATCATAAGCGAGGTCCTCCCGTAATTTTTCAATGCCTCATGAGCTTCCACCTGAGGAAGCTCATGATGAAATCATCAATGTCCCCGTCAAGCACAGCCTGTGCGTTTCCCGTCTCGTGGCCGGTCCTGTGGTCCTTGACGATTGTGTAAGGATGCAGGACGTAGGAGCGTATCTGGCTGCCCCACGTCACCTCCTTTTTCTCCCCCTGCAGCGTGAGCAACTCCTCCCTGCGCTCCTGCATCGCCCTCTCGTACAGGCGGCTCCTGAGGATCTTCATGGCCACCTGCCTGTTCATGTGCTGGGACCTCTCGTTCTGGCACCCCACCACTATCCCGGTGGGTATGTGCGTTATTCGCACGGCCGAGTCGGTCCTGTTGACGTACTGCCCTCCCGCTCCGCTGGCGCGGAACGTGTCCATCCTGATGTCCTCGGGGCGGATCTCTATCGAGACGTCGTCCTCGAGCTCCGGAGCCACGTCCACGGAGGCGAAGCTCGTGTGCCTGCGCCTGGCAGCGTCGAACGGGGAGATGCGCACCAAGCGGTGAACCCCCTTCTCGGACTTGAGATAGCCGTATGCGTACTCGCCCTCTATCAGCACGGTGGCGCTCTTAATGCCGGCCTCTTCGTCCTGGAGGACGTCCAGCACCTTGCCTGAGAAGCCCTCCCGCTCTATCCAGCGCAGGTAGAGGCGCAACAGCATCTCGGCCCAGTCCTGGGAGTCCAGCCCGCCCGACCCAGCGTGAATAGTCAGAATTGCGTTCTCTGCGTCGTGCTCCTCCGACAGCAAGATCAGCATCTGCTCTTTCTCCGCGAACCTTCGAAGCTTCTCGGCGGTCCTGTCGAACTCCCTCTGCAGCTCGGCGTCATCGTCCTCGGCGAGCAGCTCGTCGAGCGCGGCAAGGTCGCCGTACATCCTCTCCACTTCGTTCCAGCCGTCAAGGCTTCTCTGCAAACGCGAGATCTCCCTGGTGACCTCGCGGCTCTCATCGCTCTTCCAAAACCCGGGGTCCGTCGTCCGGACCTCGAGCCGTTCCTTCTGCCTGACTATGGATTCCAGGTCAAAGACTGTCCTGCAGGTCTTTTCGTACAACCCGCAGTTCCTCCATTACGGTGGCATTCGGCGCGAGCGCCATGCTTCCTCTCCTCCTTGTCGCTGGGACTCGTTGTGTCATACGGTTTTTCATTATATCATTTCGTGGCCGTTGAGACCGGGAAGGAGTGAACAGATGATGCGTATGAGCCGGGAAGCGGCTGCACTTTGCGAGATTCTGAGAGAAGCCGGGGGCGCGGCGGTACTGGAGGAGGCAATCGCCGACTCGCTGGCGCTCACAATCTCGGCTGTTCGTGGAGTTGTCCGCCTGCTGGAGGAGGAGGGTTTTGTCATAGACACCTCGCGCCGCGGCGCCTATTCCCTGGGCAGCATGCCCGAGTACGACCTGTCCCTCTCCTGCATCGGATCTCTGCTGCGGAGCGCGGGGCTCCGCAGCCCCGAGGTATTCCTATTCGAGACCCTGCGCTCGACCCAGGAGATGGCCAAGGAGATCGGCAGGGGATCGCCCGAGGGCGAGGTCGTCGTCTTCGCGGAGGAGCAGACCGGGGGGAGAGGCCGCAGGGATCGCAGGTGGATATCTCCAAGGGGTGCGGGGCTCTTCTTCTCGGTCTTTCACAGGCCCGGGATCGCCCCGGGGAGGGTTCAGCTCATAAGCCTGGCGGCGGGACTCGCCGTCAGGGATGCTGTAAAGAGCCTGTTCTCGCTGGAGCTGTCGCTGAAGTGGCCGAACGACCTGCTCCGAGAGGGCAGAAAAGCGTGCGGCATTCTCGCCGAGGCCTCCAGCATCGGGGGCGGATTGCTCGATTGCTGTACCGGGATGGGGATCAACATCCGGCGGCCTGCTACTGCCTGCGCGGGCGGGGACAACATCCTTAAAGAGGCCTTCTTCCTCTGCGACGAGGTATCTCCGGTCCATCGCGGCGAACTGGCGGTAGCCATCCTGCAGCGGTTTTTCGACCTGATCGCCCGCCTCGAGGTCGACGGGGGTCGATCGCTGCTCTCGCTGTACAGAGATGCCTGCTTCACACTGGGCAGGGAGGTGACGGTGATCGTGGACGAAGGCGCCGTGCAGGGCCGCGCCATCGCCGTGGGCGAAAACGGAGAGCTGGTGGTGAGCACTGAAAATGGTGAAATGCAATTTTGCGCCGCAGACGTGATTCACGCCACTCCTGCCTCGCACAAAGGCGCGTATATATGATATAATAATTTATATTATAACCAAAGGGAGAGCAACGATGCGTCTGACCCAGATGTCCACGGCCAGCGGCTGAGCCGCAAAGATAGGTCCGGCGGACCTTTCGAAAATTTTAAGGAATATACCGCTTCCCTCCGGCGACCGGGTGCTCACATCGTGGTCGTCGGGAGAGGACGGCGCGCTGTTCAGCATCGACGAGGAGCGGGCCGGCATACTGACGGTCGACTTCATAACCCCGGTGGTCGACGACCCTGTCGCTTGGGGCGAGATCGCGGCGGCCAACTCCCTTAGCGACGTGTTCGCAATGGGTGGAAGGCCCCTGGTCGCCCTGAACGTGGTTGGCTTTCCAACGAAGACCCTCGGCCTGGAGGTGCTTGAATCAGTCCTTTCGGGCGGGCTGAATAAGGTGCGAGAGGCCGGCGCCTTCTTGCTGGGGGGGCACAGCGTGGAGGATAACGAGCCGAAGTACGGCCTGGTCGTGTACGGAGAGGTCCCCCGGTCTTCGATATGGAGGGTGACGGGGGCGCGGGCCGGGGACTTACTGGTCCTGACCAAGCCTCTCGGGACCGGCATAGTCACTACGGCGCTGAAGGCCGAGATGCTGGAGGACACGAGCAGCTACACCGAGGCGGTCAGGTGGATGTCCGCACTGAACGACATTCCGCGGTCTCTCGCCCCGGAGATACTAGCATCCGTACATGCCTGCACCGACGTGACCGGGTTCGGACTGGCGGGGCACGCCCTCGACATGCTCTCCTCGGGAGGTTTGAACCTCTTGCTTGGCATGCGGAACCTGCCCCTGCTGCCAGGCGTTCACCGCCTTGCGGCATCGGGACTGGTGCCTGCCGGAACCTACAACAACCGGGTGGAGTACCAGGACAGGGTAACCGGACCGGCCAGCGACGACGAGATTCAGATGGACATCGTCTTCGACGCGCAGACGTCCGGAGGTCTTCTGTTGGCCGTGCCCGAAGAGGCCACGGTCGATCTGCTGCCGGCCCTTGCGCGGGCGGGATTCCCGCTCTCCGCGGTAATAGGGAGGTTTGTCGACGGGGAGGGGTTGATAGTGGTATCGGAGGGGCTCTAGACTCTGCTCCCCCTGTCCCCGTCAATCATGGGCGATGATGCCGCGAGGCTGCCTGTACGCTGCCAGCCTGTTCCACAGGAGGATGTACTGTCCATGGAAGAAGAGCAGCAGATCCTGGTCCAGGGCGGGGCGCTCGAGGTACAGTACCTCCCTGTTGTTCTTGAGACTGTCCTTTATCTTCCTGGAGGACGACGAGTCCACCAGGACCAGCGCCTTCTTGCCGGCGGAGTCCTCCAGAAGAGCGCGCAGGCCGTCGAGTTCCTCTCCCCGCTCCCACGCCCTCCTGCGGCCCTCGTCGATCGGAATCAGGGCACATCCGGCGGCCCTCAGCATTCCCGTATAGTTACCTCCGATGTAGATGACCGGCGAGCCGAAGAGCAAGCTCCTACCGACGATGACGGTGCTGTCGAGGCGAGTCTGAAATTCGGCGAGTCTGCGCTGAAAGTAGGCATAGTTGGCCGGGTCGAACTTGGAGAGAGCGGTGAATACCTTCTGCGCAATGAAGGGCAGCGCGGACGGGTCTGCAAAAAAGTAGTCGGTCAGGCTCTTATCGAACGGAGCAGCATGGTAGAGCGTGACCAGGTCGGCCCATTCCTTCGAGTTGAGGCCGAGGCGCGAAGCGTCCGCGACGTCCAGCGCCAGTACCCTGGCCTCCTTTGGTATGGAGCGGCTTCGGGGCTTGCGAGAGGGGTTGCCGTCCTCGTTCCAGGTCTCTATCGGGTTCACCTGGACGTAAACGCCGCCTATGAAACGCGTCACCAGGGTCAGCCAGGGCGAAGTTGTCCAGACGTCCCACGCGACGGCAGGGACCGAATGCAACATGAGCAGTGACACTGCAATTATCAATAGGAACAGCCTATTTTTCATTGTGCCTTCCTCTCCCCGGAGAGAGACAGGAGTCCCTCCCTGGCTGCGGCAAACTCGGCGGACTTTCTCGAGGCGCCCTCGCCCTCGCCCGCCGAAGCTCCGGCTATAATCACCCTGACCGTGTACAACGGCCTGTGCGACGGACCGGACACTGAAACCACCTCGTAAAGGGGGTTCCCAAGCCCCTTCTCGTGCGCCAGGATCTGGAGGGATGATTTGGGGTCCGACGTTTCCCCGGGCCGGCAGGTAGAGATGAAGCTTAGGTAATCGTCCACGGCCGCCTCTGCGGCGGACGCGCCCCCGTCAAGGTAGACCGCTCCCAGAAGAGCCTCGGCCGCGTCGGCCATTATCGAGCCGCATATCTCCTCGCGGGCGAGGCTCTTTCCGGTCAGCAACAGTTGACGCAGGCCAAGGTGCTCCGACCAGCGTCTCAGCGAACTTCCGCAGACGAGCGCGGCTCTTCGCCTGGTCAGCCCTCCCTCGTCCAAATCCGTGTCGAGAAGGAAGAGAGACCGGGACACGAAAAGCTGCAGGACGGAGTCCCCCAGGAACTCGAGCCGCTCGTTGCAATCACTGGTCCCGTGTTCATTCTTGTAGGAGGAGTGAATCAACGCCAGCTTGAGAAGAGAGGCATCGTCGAAGAAATAGCCTATCCGCTCCTGGAGCTTCTCCAGCTCGAGCTCATGCCAATCGTCGAAATCCATGCAAGTCGCCCTGTGCGGGGTCCGGGTACGGACCCCGCCATTGTCCTGTCTAGCCTTCGTACCTTTGAAGCGCTATCACGCCGTTGTGTCCGCCGAAGCCAAAGCTGTTCACAAGCAGCCTTGACACCCTCTTCTCCACCGGCGTCGCCCCTACGACGTTGATGTTGCACTCCGGATCCAGGTTGTCGAGGTTGATCGTCGGGTGGATTACTCCCTCCTCGATGGCCTGCAGCGCCGCTACCGTCTCGAGCGCGCCCGCGGCTCCAAGGCAGTGGCCTATCATCGACTTGGTGGAGTTTACGTAGGCCTTGTCCGCGTGGTCGCCAAGGACCGTGCGAATTGCCATCGACTCCATCTTGTCGTTCAAGGGAGTTGACGTACCGTGGGCGTTTATGTACTCCACGTCCTCCGGGAGCCACCTGGCCCCGGCAAGCGCCTTGCGCATCGCCCTCGCAGCGCCGTCCCCCTCGGGGTCGGGGGCGGTGATGTGGCCGGCGTCGCAGGTGTTGCCGTAACCGACCAGCTCTGCATAAATGTGAGCGCCGCGGTTCTTGGCATGCTCCAGCTCCTCGAGAATTAGGCATCCGGCGCCCTCTCCCATCACGAAGCCGTCGCGGTCCACGTCGAACGGGCGCGAAGCCCTGGCCGGGTCGTCCATCCTCGTCGAAAGGGCCTTCATGGCGGCGAACCCGGCTATGCTGATGGTCCTGAGCGCAGCCTCCGAACCCCCTGCGATGATCAAGTCCGCGTCTTCGCGCACGATCGTATGGTACGCCTCTCCAACGCTGTGCACCGAGGTGGCGCAGGCGGTGACCACGCACATGTTGGGTCCCTTGGCGTTGTGCTTTATCGCGACGTACGCCGTCGACATGTTGCTGATCATCATGGGGATGAAGAACGGGCTCACTCTCTTCGGCCCCTTCTCCATCATCGTCTTGAAGTTGTTGAAAGTGGTCTCGATGCCGCCCTGGCCGCTTCCGATGTAGACTCCGAATTTATTTGGATCCAGGCTTCCCGTATCGAGCTTTGCGTCGGCGACTGCGAGGTCCGCCGCGGCCACCGCGAACTGGATGACCCTGTCGGAGCGTTTCGCCTCCTTGCTGTCCATCCAGCGGGCGGGGTCGAAATCCTTCACGTCCGCTCCGAACGGAATCGGGCTGTCGCTCGCGTCGAACGTAGTAAACGGGCCTATCCCGTTCCTGCCCTCCCTCAAAGCTCTCCAGTAGTCTTCTTTTCCCGTGGCGATCGGGCTTATCACTCCCAGCCCGGTTATTACAACCCTTCTCAAAAGGCTTCACTCCTCCGCCGCAATGGTAGTTACGGGCGACTTTCTGCTTGATCCTTGCCGGCAAGGGGAACGCCAACGGCGTCCCCCCCTCTTTCTTGCGCCGCTACTCGTCCGCACCGAGTTTGCTCAGCGTGTAGTTCATCGCCTCACCGACACTGGTGAGCTTCTCCGCGTCCTCATCCGGGATCTCGATGTCGAACTCCTCCTCAATTCCCATGATGAGCTCAACTATATCCAGGGAGTCCGCCCCAAGGTCCTCCACAAAGGAAGCCTCCGGAACTATCTGGTCCTCCTCGACGTCGAGCCTGTCGATGATTATCTCCTTCAACCGAGCGAGCATCTCCTCTTTCTTCATTCTCGTTCACCCCCCTTCGCGCTATTTCAACACATGGTCATTCCGCCATCGACGGCTATGACCTGTCCAGTTATATACGAGGCCTCCTCGGACGCCAGGAACCCGACGACTCCGGCTACATCCTCCGGGGTGCCGGGCCTTCCGGCCGGGACCTGCTTCAACAGCGCCTCCCTCGCCTCGGCGGGCAACGCCAGGGTCATGTCGGTGCCGATGAATCCAGGGGCTACCGCATTCGCGGTGATGCCCTTGGAGGCATACTCTCTCGCCACGCTCTTCGTGAACCCGATGACGCCGGCCTTGGACGCGCAGTAGTTGGCCTGTCCCGGATTGCCTATGATCCCCACAACGGAGGCGATGTTTATCACCCTGCCCCACTTGGCCCTGACCATCCCCCGGACAGCCTCCCTTGTGCACAGGAAGACGGAGGAGAGGTTCGCGGTCAGCACCGAGGACCAGTCGTCGTCCTTCATGCGCAGCAGAAGTCCGTCCCTCGTGATCCCCGCGTTGTTGACGAGGACCGAGACCGGGCCCGCCCTCTCGGCGACCAGGGAGAACACCTGCTTGACTCCCTCCGGATCGGAGACGTCCCCCCTCGCGGGGAAGGCCGTCCCGCCCCCGGCGGCAATAATATCACAAACTTCGAGCGCCGCTTTTTCGCTGCTTCTGTAGTTAACGGCAACCTGGAACCCCATCCCGGCGAGCCTGAGCGCGACCGCGCGCCCGATGCCCTTCCCCGCGCCGGTGACCAGGGCGGTTCGTCCGTTCATGCCGCATCATCTCCCTTCAAGATAGAGACGGTCTTTTCGATATCGCCCACCGCGCCGCACGATTGAACCAGCAGCCCCTTGCGGCACTTCTTCACCAGTCCGGCGAGCACCGTGCCCGGGCCTATCTCCAGGAAGGCGCCTACGCCTGCGTCGGCCATCCAGTTTACCGACCTGTCCCAGAGCACCGGCATGAAGGTCTGGTCGAAGAGGGCGCCCTGTATCTCCTTCACGGTGGAGACCGGCCGTGCGAAGGCGTTGGACACCACAGGCGCGGACGGCTCCTTCCAGGTGCACTCGCCGAACGCCTCCATGAGCCTGCTCGCCACAGGTCTCATCAGGGAGCTGTGGAACGGGGCGCTTACGTTGAGGGGGACCACCTTCTTCGCCCCCCTGGTCTTCGCCAGGTCCATGACCCTCTGGACGGCCCCGGTCTCGCCTGAGACGACAACCTGGCCGGGGGAGTTGAAATTGGCAGGCTGACACTCCCCGCCCGGTGTCGCCTCGGCGCAGATCTCCTCGACCGCGCTCGAGTCGAGGCCGAGGATCGCGGCCATCGCGCCCTTTCCCTCCGGCACCGCCTCCTGCATGAGCCTGCCTCGGGTGGCGACCAGACGGACGCAGTCCTCGAGCGACAGCGACCCACCCGCGACCAGAGCAGTATACTCCCCAAGGCTGTGCCCCGCAAGAAACGCCGGATTCAGCTCCTGCCCGGCGGAATCCCTCAGCGCCGCCAGGACTGCGATGCTCGTCGCGAGAATTGCGGGCTGCGTGACCTCGGTCTTTTTCAGCTCCTCCTCCGGGCCTTCGAAGATAACCCTGGACAGGGGGTACGCGAGCGCATCGTCGGCGCGTTTGAACACCTCGGCGGCCGAAGGGAAGGCGTCGCGGACGTCAAGCCCCATTCCCGCGAACTGGGAGCCCTGGCCAGGGAACAGCAGAGCGTATGCCATGTCATTCACCTCCCGGAGTCAGTGTCGGGGCGGAGACCCCTGATTACCTTCTCGGCCCCGGAGAACATGCCCTCGATTATCTCCGCGGCCGGCCTGATGTCATCCACCATCGCCGAGCTCTGCCCCGCCATGAGAGACCCCCACTCGACGTCCCCGTCGACAACCGCCGCCCTGAGCCGGCCCGCGCCCAGCTTCTCGTACTCCTCGATCGGCGCGCCCTCCCTCTCAAGCTCCTCGAAGCGCGACGTCAGCTTGTTCTTGAGGCATCTAACAGGGTGCCCGGTGGCCCGGCCGGTGATCACGTTGCTACGGTCCCGGGCCGCGATGATGGCCTCCTTGTACGCCGGGTGGACCGTGGATTCGGTGCAGCAGACGAAACGCGTTCCGACCTGCACTCCCTCGGCGCCCAGGGCGAAGGCGGCGGCGACCCCGCGGCCGTCGACTATCCCCCCCGCCGCCACGACAGGGATCTCCACTGCGTCGACAATCTGCGGGACCAGCACCATCGTGGTGATCTCTCCTATGTGGCCGCCGGCCTCCATTCCCTCCGCGACCACGGCGTCGGCCCCCTGCTTCTCCACTCTCTTAGCCTGGGCCACTGAGGCTATTACCGGCACTATGATGGTGCCGGAGGGCTTGAGGCGATCTATCACCCTGCCAGGGCTGCCGGCGCCGGTGGTGACGATGGGCACGCGGTACTTCTCGACCAGCCCGAGGACGTCCTCCACCGTTGACGACATGAGCATTATGTTCACCCCGAACGGCCTGTCGGTGAGAGTGCGAACCTTCAGGAGCTCTTTTTCAAGGAGCTCCGGGGGCATGTTCGCCGCCGCGATGATTCCAAGACCCCCTCCGTTGCTCACTGCGGCAGCGAGCTCGGCGTTGGCGACCCATGCCATCCCCCCCTGGATCAAGGGGTAGGCGCACCCGAGCAGCCGGGTCACCCTGTTTGCGCGATAATCAGGTCTCATAGATAACACCTCCGTAGGTCATGCCCGCTCCGAAAGCGGTGAAGAGCAGCCTCTGACCGGGCAGAAGTCTCCCCTGCTTCACGAACTCCGACAGCGCGATAAAAACCGATGCCGCGGAGGTGTTGCCGTACTCGTCCAGATTGATGAATACCTTCTCCGAGGCTATGCCCAGCCTCTCCGCCGCCCTCTCGATTATCCTCTGGTTCGCCTGGTGGAAGAACCACCAGTCGATATCCTCCGGGGACAGGCCCGAGTCCTCGCAGAGCTCCCTCAGAAAGGGGGGTATCACACGGTTGACGAACTTGAAGACGTCGTTGCCCTTCATAGTAACGTAGTGCTTCTTCTGCTCAACCGTCTCATGCGACGCCGGGTTCTCCACGAGTCCGCCGGGAAAGGTTATCTGGTCGTGCTTGGTGCCGTCGGAACGCAGCTCCGCGGACAGGAAGCGCCCGTTGCCGCAGGAGGGCGACAGGACCACCGCACCCGCTCCGTCACCGAACAGCACGCAGGTGTTCCGGTCGGTCCAGTCCACAATCGGCGACAGGACCTCGGCCCCGATGACCAGGACGTTCCTCCAGATGCCGGACGCTATTCCCGCCGCGGCCAGGGCCATCGAGTAGACGCCGCTCGTGCATCCGGACTGGACGTCGAACGCCCCCGCCCTGCCCGCCCCCAGCATACCCTGGACCTTCGGCGCCACCCCGGGGAAGAGGGTGTCCGGGCTGTTCGTAGCCACCATCACCATGTCGATCTCGGAGGGTACAAGGCCCGCGGCCTCCAGGGCGGCTCGGCCGGCCTTTAGCGCGACCTCGCTGGTGAGCTCTCCCGCCTCCGCTATGTGCCTTCTCCGGATGCCGGTCCTCTCCCGTATCCACTCGTCGCTCGTGTCGACCATCCTCGACAGATCCTCGTTCGTGAGCACTCTGTCCGGGACGTACATTCCCGTCCCGCTGATGGCGACCGGCACTCCCTTGAAAAATGCCATTAGGCGCCTCCTTTATCCCAACTCTTCTCTTATCTGTTCAACGCCGTTCTGCTTTACAAAATTCCTGGCCACGCGCAGGGCGCTCACGATTGCAGGCGCCTTCGACCGGCCGTGGGCCTTTATCACAGCGCCGTTCACTCCGAGCAGGGGCGTGCCCCCGTGCTTCTCGTAGTGAAAGCGGGCCATCAGGTCCTTCATCATGGGGAGCATGAACAGCATCCCCACCTTCGGCAGCACCCTCTGTCCGATCTCCTCCTTGAGCAGGGAGGCAGCGGCCGTCATCAGCCCCTCGGCGAACTTCAGCACGATATTCCCCGAGAAGCCGTCGCAGACGACGACGTCGGCCCTGCTGTAGGGGATGTCGTCCCCCTCCACGTAGCCGGTGAAGTTCAGGGTGCTCTGCGCGATCAGGGTCTTGGCTCCGGAGACCGCCTCGTCGCCCTTTATATCCTCCGACCCGTTGGACAGCAGCGCAATCTGCGGGTCGGCCACGCCCAGTATCCGCTTGGAGTAGATGTTTCCCATGTGCGCGAACTGGTAGAGGTGGAACGGCTTGTTCCTCACGTTCGCGCCTACGTCGAGGAGAAACGTGTATTTGTTGAGGGTCGGAAGAGCCACCCCCAGCGCGGGGCGGTCAATCCCGGAGATCCTGCCGACGACCAGAACTCCGCCCGCCACCACCGCGCCGGTGTTGCCGGCCGATACGCAACCGGACGCCTCGCCCGCCCGCACCATCTCCATCGCCAAGCGAATGCTGGAGGTCCTCTTCTTGCGGATCGCAAGGGTCGGGTGCTCGTTCATCTCGACCCGCTCGTCG